>ERZ836939.220-NODE-220-length-78108-cov-10.567768_pt1 | contig 78108 bp, 101 predicted proteins | sample MGYA00519912_ERZ836939 | MGnify/ENA primary metagenome ERZ836939 (study PRJEB31850, sample SAMEA3708810) | human gut metagenome | biome: human gut; feature: human-associated habitat; material: faeces | place: China | collected 2014 ...
TTTTATGAAAACCGCCCCTTGTTTTACCGCCTGCCGGAAGCGATGGGACGCTTACGCCCCGGATTCCAATGCCGTTCGAATCATCATGTTTGCCGAATATCCGGCGGAGGAGCCGTTGGCTGAAAATCCTCCCAAACGGCTGGCCGCTCTAGTCCTTCTTCCTCTTCGCGTTAAGCCGCACCGTGCTCTTCAGAGCGCCTCGGATATTCTTCGTTCTTTAAGAGAATCCCTGCAGTCGATTTTCCGACAAACGGGTGACAATGACGGTCTGTCCTGCTGACATACGGTATGGCTTTTATGCGCTCTTTGAGGTCTTCAGCAAAAAGCTGCGCATTGACACTCATAACCAGACGGCTATGTCGTCTTTCTTTCGTCTTTGTTTCCCGATCCCGCGGCATTTGCCGAATCATCGATACCGATCAATGCTCATCACCCGCAGGCTCCATAAAGACGATTCGAATGTCTGCGGATGAAAGCGCCATACCCGTCAGCCTGAAAAGGCCAGCCGATTTCATCGGCAAGACAACGAGCGGCACTAGGGCATCACCGTGTTGATGGCGCCGAAGCGGCAAGGCCCTTTAGAAGGCATTGCATGGTTCAAACTTGCTCCGCTAGAGCCGCGGCACACTCGCCATCAGCCGCCTCGTATAAGGCGCCTTGGGGTGCGTCAGCACCGCTGCCGCAGCGCCTTCTTCTACGATTCGTCCGCCCTGCATAACCGCCACGCGGTGGGCTGCGTGCTCCACCACGGCAAAGTTATGCGTGATGAGCAGATAAGCCAAACCGCGCTCGCGCTGCAGACTGCCGAGCAAATTGAGAATTTGCGCCTGTACGGAAACGTCCAAAGCGGAAGTCGGTTCATCGAGCACAATCACTTCAGGCTCAACCGAGAGTGCTCGGGCAATGGCAATGCGCTGACGCTGACCGCCCGAAAATTCATGCGGCAGACGCTCCAGACTTTCGGAATCGAGTCCAGTCTCCTTCAAAAGCGCCTGCATGCGGAGAAGTCGCTCTGCAGGCGTCAAGTCCGGTCTGAGCGAAACGAGCGCCTCTTCCAAAATCTGCCCCACTGTCATGCGCGGATCAAGCGAAGAAAAGGGATCCTGAAAAACAATCTGTACCTTTCTTCTGAAAGCCGGGCTGCGAGGCCCTGCAGCCGGCATTGAAATACCGCCGCAGCGCACAGTACCCTCAGCGAGCAGTCCGTTTCCTAAAAGCCCTAAAGCAGTCAAGGCGGCCGTCGTCTTGCCGCTTCCCGATTCACCGACGAGCGCAAGCGTCTCTGCGCGATGAAGCGCGAGCGTGCAGTCGGGCAAAATAGTGCGGCCGACAGCACGGCCGACAAAAGCCGCGAGCGACTGCGTAAAACCTTTGGGCGCCGTACGCACTGCCGCATGTTGGAGTTCCAGCACAGGCTCTCGTTCGTCTATGGTCGCCGCTTCGGGCGCAGCAAACGCCCTGCATTCGGCGGTCGTCTTGTCGCCCGCGAAGATGCACCGCACAGTGCCTAGCCCATCGCGCCGCGACTGAGGAGCAGGCGCATGCTCAAAGCACTTTGGCTTGGCCCGTGCACAGCGCGGCGCAAAAGCGCAGCCCTTGAGCGGCCCCCAAAGATTCGGCACCGTTCCCTCCACCGGCTGGAGCGGAGCACCGTCCGGCCGCGGCAGCGCACCCAGGAGCGCCTGCGCATAAGGATGCTCCGGATGGGCAAGAAATGCTTCTGTCGGCGCCATTTCGACAATTTCACCCGCATACATCAATGCAACGCGATCAGCGATCCCTGGCAGCAGCGCAAGGTCATGAGTGATGAAAATGAGCGTCAAACCACGTTCGCGCTTCAAGTCATTGAGAAGCTCCAGAACCTGACGCGCTACAGTGACATCCAAAGCCGTGGTCGGCTCATCCGCCACCACCACTTTGGGATCTGCCGAGAGTGCCATGGCGATCATCGCGCGCTGCTTCAGACCGCCCGACAACTCATGCGGATAAGCGTCATAGGCTTCTTCCGGGCGAGGAATGCCGACTCGGCCGAGCCACTCAACGGCACGCGCTCTTGCCTCCGTGCGTCCGCACGTCGAATGCGTGCGGATCATTTCCGCCACCTGATCGCCCACCGTCATCACAGGGTTAAAGCTCGTTGCCGGTTCCTGAAAAATCACGGCAATACCTGCCCCGCGAACGCGCTCCATTTCTTTCTCGGTGAGCGACAAGAGCTCTCGTCCCGCGAGCGTCACCGTCCCCGAAGGCACTTGAGCATCCTCGGGCAGCAGCCTCATCAGCGCCATCGCAGTAAGGCTTTTGCCGCAGCCCGATTCCCCCACAAGCGCCAGCGCTTCACCGCGGCGTACGGTGAAACTCACGTCGCGTACAGGGTGAAGCACGCCGCCCGAGAGCGGCAGATCTATCGTCAGGCGCTCGACCGATAAAAGCGACGGTTCACTTTGGATAGTCATCAGCACCCCTCCATCAAGCGCGGCCACGGCCCGCGGCACGGGGATCAAAGGCATCCCGAACGGCAGAAGCAAAAATATTGGCCGAGAGCACCAGCGTCACAAGGAAGAGAAAGCTGGCGAGAAGATTCCACCAAATCATGGGAGAGCGCGAAAGTTCGCTGCGGGCTGAATTAATCATGGTGCCGAAGGAATGCATGGTGGGATCCACCCCGACGCCGACATAGGAAAGCACGGCCTCATAGAGCACAATGCCGGAAAAGTCGAGCACCGTAACGATCAGGACGATGTGCATCACATTGGGCAGAATATGGCGCCGCATCACCGCAAAAGGCTTCACGCCCAAGGCTTTAGCCGCTGACACGAAGTCGAGCGTGGAGAGTTTCATCGTTTCCGCCCGCAAAAGCCGCGCGAGCGTAGCCCAGCCAGTCATGCCGATGATGACCGCGAGCAGCATCAGCCGCAGATCCGCGCGTTCGAGACTGGTTTGATAGAGCTCTGGGTGCTTATCGAGGAACACCTGCACCATCAGTACGGATGCCGCGATGAGGAGCACGCTTGGAATAGAGGAAATCGTCGTATAAACATACTGAATGACATCGTCCACCCACCCGCGAAAATAGCCTGCGGCAATTCCGAGCGTCAGCGCAAACGGCAGCGTCGCGAGCGTTGCGAGCGAACCGATCACCACCGCCGTTCGAACACTTTTGACCGCTTCATAGAGCACGTCGTTGCCAACTGCATCCGTACCGAAAACATGCCAGTTGGGCCAAATCAGGATAAGCCAGACCATCAGCAGCCAAGCGACTGTAAAGACAAGCATGGCCGGTCTCCACGGGAAACCCCCGTCTCGGTTTCGCATCACCATCAAGGTCTGCGTGAAGGTCGCGTTTCGCCGGCGGGCTATCGCCAAAGCCGTAAAAATCCATGCGAGAAAGGCTGTAACACCGCCCGCGATTGCGGCAATCAGCGTTCCCTTCACCAATTCAAATGTCCTTGTACGGTGCCCAAAGAGTTTCCCCGCATTTTTGAGCGGCTGGAAATCACGTACGGCATGTCCGTCTTTAAAAACCGTCGTCTTGTCGAATTCGCGAAGCGCAAAAGGCATGGAATAGCTGCGCTCATCCCCTGCCGCTTTAAGGCGCTCCAGTATCACAACATCCAAAAGGGACTTCACCTCCGGAGAGTACGCCTGCACAGCGCTTGCGGCGTCTGAGGCATCCGCCGGCGGCAGTGCGTCGCGCCAATGAATGGAGTCCATGAGCGCCGTCAGCAGAAAAATCACCAGTACGGCAGCCGAGGCTGCTGCAGAAGGCCTCGCAAAAACCATGCGCCAGCGGCGAGCTAATTCCGGCGATCGGCGAACATGACGGACGGCCAATAGGAGGAGGACGAAAAGCCCCCACGCAACAAAGTCAGTCGGAAGGAAAACAGGAAGCATGACGAATTGATCGGTGTTCTGACGAGTCCTGAGAGAGCCTTGAGCACATCAAGCGAGTCGGATGCGCGGATCCACCCAGGCATAAACAATATCGGTAGCAATCAAGCCGATGATGTAGGCGAAGGTGCCGAGAAAAACCATCGTGCGTACGACGGAAAAGTCCTGTGCCCCCAAAGCGTCGATCGTATAGCTCCCCAGCCCGGGAATGCCGAAGAAGCTCTCCATAATGAGGCTTCCCATAAAAAGCATTGGAATCACCGCTACCGACGAGGTGATGATGGGAAGCGCAGCATTTCGGAGCACATGACGCCGCAGTACTGCGCCTTCAGATAACCCCTTGGCACGTGCCGTACGAACATAGTCGCGGCCGATTTCCTCGAGAAACATCGCTCGATAAAGGAGCGTATCGCTTCCCAAACGCGAAAAGAGCGCAATCAGCACCGGCAGCACCAAGAATGCCGTGCATCCCCAGCCGTCCGCCCATCCTGAAATGGGGAAAAGCCGCATCAGCTTTGAAAAGAGCCACTGGCCCACAATGATGTAAAAGAGCGAGGAAATGGACATCAGAAAGACAGAGAGCCCAATGGCTGCCGCCTCCACCCTCGTTCGGCGAAAAAGCACCACCAAAAGCGACCAGGCCACCATCACGATGAGGCCGAGCAGAAAAGTCGGTACGGCGAGCGCCAGAGACGGCCACATGCGGGTTGAAATTTCGTAGCCGATATCGCGGCCCGAGTCGCTGCGGCCGAAATCAAAGAAGAGAAGCGGCACGCTTCGCTCAAAGAAAACCGTGTCCGTTATTTTTTGCACACCCTCGGCCGCTGTATTGATGAAGAGCGGTTTGTCGAGACCGCGCGCCGCTTTCCAAGCCTCTATGGCATCAGCCGTCACGCGGCGGCCGCCCAAATTGAGCCGCGCCATGTCGTCGGGCGTATTAACGGCAAAAAAGAGCACGAACGTAATGAGATTGACGCCAAGCAGAATCAAAATGCCGTAGACCACGCGGCGAAGCAAATAGTTGATCATCAGCGGCTCCTTCCATTCGACTGCAGCGGCCGCAGGCGCCTGGCCTGTCGGCGAGCGAGCACTGCAAGAGCTCCCCAAACGAGGAGTCCGATCCCAAGCGCAATAACAGCAAGCGGCCAAAGCACGGGACGATTCCATTCCCGAATTTTCGCCAGCCGAAGATCTGCATCGAGGTCGTAGTACTGCAGCGCGTTCTGCACCAATCCGGAAGGCTTGGCATTTTCAACCCAGGACTGATAGGCCGCTGCGGCCGGCGGGAAATAGCCAAAGAGAATGGGGGCATCCTGCTGCAGAATCTCTACCATTCGGTCGATAAGCGCAGCCTTGTGCGGTCCGTCTTCTAAGAGCCGCATTTCACGGAAAGCCTGGTCAAATGCCGGATTCTCATAGTTGGCTGCATTCTCTCCCTCATGCGCCACCTTGCCATTGGGACCGTAAAAGAGAAAAAGGAAATTTTCCGCATCCGGATAATCGGCATTCCATCCCCAGAAGAAGATTTGCGCGGCCCCCTTGCTCATTTTTTCTTGGAAGCGGTTGTAATCGGTGGCACGGATCTCAAGCTGGATCCCGAGTTTTTTAAACTGCCGCTGGTACCACTCCAGATAGGCGCTCGACCCCTGCGCGGCATTCTGATAGTCAAAAAAGAGCACTAAAGGCTCACCCGTCTGAGCATTGCGCCCGTCTGGCCACCCAGCTTTGGCAAGCAGCTCTTTGGCCCGTTCAATCGGCTTTCTGATCACCTGCTGATTGTGCTTTTCGTACACCACGGGATTAAAAGCTTCCGGACCGTCAGCCCGCCAGCCAAAGAGACCGGGCGGAATCGGTCCATGTGCCGGCATGCCTTGGTTTTTCTGGAAGATGGCAATATTTTCCTCCCAATCGACCGCGATGGAAATCGCCTGGCGCAGCGCGCGATGCCGCTCAGCTTCTTCCGGGGTTGATCCGCCGCCCACAACGGGATCGAGCCAATTAAATCCCAGATACCAAAGTCCAGCCATCACGGTTTTAGGAAACTGCAGTCCGCGGCCGCCGTAAAGCGCCGCCTTATCCGGATCGTCATCCATTGCGACCAAATAGCCGAGCCCCGTATCGACTCGATCGATAAACGGGCTGTCGTAATACCCCGCCAAAAATTTCGACTGCAGCGGCATGGCTTCTTTTTCCACTTCAAAAACCACGCGGTCAACGAGCGGCAGAGGTTTGCCGCAGTCCTTTAGGAGGCCTTTTTTCTCATCGTCGGGCTCACCCGTGCAGGGATAAAAACCGTGCTTATAAAGCGGATTGCGTTCGAGCACATGCAGGCGATTTTCGCGGAAGGTCTGCATACGAAAGGCTCCGGTGCCGACAGGCCAGGTATCGAGCGATACGTTGTTGGCTCGCAATCCCGCCTGTGCATAAAAGCGCTCTGCTTCCTGCGGCATCGGTGCGAAAAAGGTCATCGCGAGCCAATAGGCAAATTGGGGGTCTTTGCCGTGAATGCGGATTTCCAGCGTATGGTCGTCAATAACTCGAACTCCCTCAAGGGGCTCTGCCATCAGATCAAAAAATGTCTCTTCAGAGGCGCCGGCCTCACGCATGGCCCGCCACTTGGCGTCAAGCCGCTTTTTAAAATCGGGAAAGCCCACAATGCGTGAACTCATCGTGCCGTAAATCGGGCTCACCACCTGAGGACTTGCAATACGGCGAATGCCGTTGGCGTAATCTGCAGCCGTGAGCTCTCGTGTGCCCGCTTCAGACAGATCAAAAGGACTGCGCACGCGGGCTGCCAAATCCGCATCTAGGTGGTGGTAGCGAAAGGCGCCTTGCTCATCTTTGGCAAAGGCCGGATGCGGCGCATAAAAAATGCCTCGGCGGATCTTAAGCACATAGCGGGACTCCGCCACCGCTTCCGGATCGGCATCCGCCGGCAGCTCCTTTCCGCTTTTGTCGAAGTACTTTGGCTCGGCCACCTTTTCAACCGTGCGGGGCTCGAGCTCATAGGGCCGCTTCAGATAGGCGTACTGGTAAGGCGGCTCATAGATGGAATAGGTATAGGCCGTTTCATCACTCGAATATGACCGCTGCGGATCAAGCGTCCGCGGACTTCTGCCGCCAAACGCTGTAAAAAGCGTCTTTTCGCCGTACTCAGCAAGCGGCCGCGGATTGTTGGTAACATCCGGAAGCGTAAAAAGCAACGCCGCAAACACGAGCACTGCGGCAGCAGCCGCCCAAACGGCACGTCGACAAAAAAGACTGTGCGCAGGATCGGTCTTAGCCGTCAACGCGGACGCATAATCGCTTATCGATCTCCGGCCTTGGGTCAATTTGTGTTCTCCTATCCATCTGAAACAGACTTTCGCAGACCTGCTTCAGTACAGCAATCTTTTGCGATTTTTTGCCGTCGACGCTCCTACAGGTCAACAGCTGCTGAAGAGCACCTATACTACGGGATCACTCGAACGACGGCGGGATAAATGCACTGTGGAACACGATTTGAAGCGCTTCCGCGGATGCTGCTCGTATGGTCTTCGAATCCAAATTTTCCGCTCCAGCTGTCCGAATGCCCGCAAAAGCCTTCTGCCAGACTGGAGCCTTCGAAACGCATTTCTCCTCATGCCAGAATTCACAGCCGAATTCCCTGTTGAGGTTTACTGGGAAGACACCGATGCCGGCGGCATCGTCTATCACAGCAACTACCTCAAATTCATGGAGCGCGCCCGCTCGAACCTCCTCAAGGAGCTCAAAGTCGCGCAGGCGAATTCGCTCACCGATCCCGACGGCGTCCTTTTTGTTGCCGTGAGCGTGGCCATCCGCTACCGTCGAGCCGCCAAGCTCGAAGATCACCTGACCGTGCGCACGCGCATCAAGACACTGCGGCGCGCCTCGATCGTCTTTGAGCAAAATGTTTATCGAGGCAGCGAACTCATTACTGAAGGCGAAGTGCGCGTCGGCGCTGTGAGCCGCCGCACGATGGCGCCGGCAGCAATGCCGGAGTCGCTCTACGAAAAAATCCGCGCGCTGCTCGACCTTGCCGACTAAATTCCAGTTCATTCATTCCGACAAAGCTTTCCATTATGAACACCACTGCCGATCTTTCGATCCTCACGCTTATCGCCAACGCGAGTCTGGTCGTGAAGGCCGTTCTCGCTATTCTGATCGTGCTTTCGCTTGCAAGCTGGACGGTCATCTTCCAGAAATTCTTCGTCGTGCGCCGCGCCATGCGTCAAACCGACGATTTCGAGTCGCGTTTTTGGAGCGGCACGGAACTCACGAAACTGCTCGACACGGCCAATCGCTCCCGCGACACTTCCGGCATGGAAGAGCGCATCTTTGCCGCCGGCATGAACGAATTCATGAAGCAGCGCCAAACGGCCGGAGCTGCCGATACGGTCAACAGCGTCTCCCGCGCTATGCGGGCAGTCTTTACCCGTGAGATGGACCGGCTTGAAAACGGTCTGCCGATGCTTGCCTCCATCGGTTCCACTTCACCCTACATCGGTCTTTTCGGCACGGTTTGGGGCATCATGAACGCTTTCACGGGGCTCTCGAGCCTTGAAAACGCAAGTCTCGCCGTTGTTGCGCCGGGCATTGCCGAGGCGCTGGTAGCCACTGCCATCGGCCTCTTTGCCGCCATTCCTGCAGTCGCCGCCTACAACTACTACAACAACCGCGTTGGCCGTCTCTCCAACCGCGTTGACGGCTTCAGCGAAGAATTCCTCAACATTCTCGAGCGCCAATCGCGCTGATTCCGGAGGAACTCTCAATGGCTCTCAGCAGCAAAAGCCGCCGCCGCGGCCTGATGGCCGAGATCAACGTCGTTCCCTACATCGACGTGATGCTCGTGCTCGTCGTCATCCTGATGGTTGCCGCCCCCTTTGTGAATCCGAGCGTCGTCAACCTGCCATCCGTCAACAAAGCGTCGAAAGCACCTGAAAAAGTGGTCGAAGTCGTCGTTTATCCCGACGGCCGTCTGTCGCTTCGCGCAGGCAAGGAAATGCAGCCGACTGACATGCCTGGACTGGTTGCCGCCGTTCGTTCTGCGCAGGCCGGGGATGCAAAAGTTCCAGTGGTGATTGCCGCCGATAAAGATGTGCGGTACGAAGATGTCGTGAACGTCATGAAACTTTTGCAGAGCGCAGAAGTTGAGCGCGTCGGACTTTCGCTCAAGGTTGAGCGGCCTACGGCCGCCCGCTGATGCCCATTGAAGGATCTTTTCTATGAGCATCAAGCCACCCATCAGCGGTTTTAATCGAGAGCATCAGGCGGATCGCCGGGACATGTTTCCCGCCGCACTCCTTTCGGTTGCCGTGCACGGCGCGCTCTTTGTGGGTCTCTTTACTGCGTTCCAATGGAATACGTCCGAGGAAGCCGTTTATGCGGAACTTTGGGCGCCGGAAGAAATTTCCGGCGGCAACGATCCGTCCGGCGTCGCTGAAAAGCTTCCGGAAGTTAAGAGCAAAGACACCGAAGAGCAGCAGGAGCAGAAAGCTGCTGCTCCAGAACCCAACCCGCCCGCAGAGCCTCCGCCCGCAGCCCAGCCCGAACCCGCCCAGCCCACTCCTGAAGACATCGCTCGCGAGAAAGCCCAAGAAGCTCAGCGCATTGAAGAGGAGCAGATCGCCCGCGCAGCTCAGGAGGAACTTGAAGCTCGCCGCCAAGAAGCCGAACGTATTGCGCAGGAGCGCGCCCGCGCCGAAGAGATTGAGCGAATGCGTCAGGAAGCTATCGAGGCCGAGCAGCGCCGTCTAGCCGAAGAGGCTCGCCGCGAAGAAGAAGAGCGCATCGCCCAGGAACGTCTTGCCGAGCAGGCAAAACGAGCGGAAGAGGAACGTCAGGCCGAAGAAGCCCGCCGTCAGGAAGCCGCGCGTCTGGCCGAAGAAGCGCGTAAAGCTGAGGAAGCCAAAAAGGCCGAAGAAGAGCGCCTTGCCGCTGAAGCCGAAGCGAAGCGAATCGCTGAAGAGTTAAAGCGCGAAGAAGCCGAACGCCAAGCACAGGAAGCCGCTCAAAAGGCTGCGGCGGAACGTCAGGCTCGAGAAGCCGAACAAGCCAAACGCCGCATTGCTCAGCAAGCGCGTGAACGCGAACTCGCTCGTCTTGCCGCCAAGATTGACCCGAATGCGCAGCGCTCGGGCACCACTCGAGGTGATCAGCGCAACTTCCGCCGAAGCCTCACCGGCTCCGCACTGGCCACCTGGTCCAACAGAGTGCGTGCCTGCATCCGCCCGAACATCTTGTTCGACGTTCCGGTCAATACGCCTCGCGGACGTTATGTCGCGGAATATCAGGTGCGGCTGCAGTCCGACGGCAAACAAATCGGCTCGCCCGAACTCAAAAAGAGCTCTGGGCTCTCCGCTTACGATACCAATGTCCTGCGTGCCATTCGCTTGTGTAATCCGTTCCCGCAGCCCACTGGCGGCGAAGCTATCCCAAGCGTGCTGACCATTACGTTCGATCCGGTGGACGATACTGCCGGCAAGTGACGGCTGCCCGTTTGCTGCGCCTAAAATTAATCGGCCTGCAGAATCCAAATCTGCAGGCCGATTTATTGGCAGCTGGCTCAGTATGCGCCGATCACATCGGCGCATCATCCCTGCGTTTTAGTCGCGCTTGATACGGCCGACAATGAAGGCTGCCGCATCGGCAACCGGAACCATCGTCTTTTCGGCCAAATTCGTACGCTCAGCGTATTCGATTTCGCCGTTCTTCAGACCGCGGTCACCGATCACCACGCGGTGCGGCACGCCGATGAGCTCCCATTCCGCAAACATTACGCCCGGACGCATATCACGGTCATCGAGAATCACGTCAACACCGCGCGCCTTCAGGTCTTCGTAAAGCGCATCAGCCGCCTTGCGGACATCTTCACTCTTGGCGTAGTTCATCGGACAGATGACCACTTCAAACGGCGCGATGGCATCGGGCCACTGGATGCCTTTGTCGTCATGGCGCTGCTCGATCGCCGCCCCCGCCACGCGGGTAACGCCGATGCCGTAGCAGCCCATCTGCATGGGCTTCGGCTGGCCGTTTTCATCGAGGAAAGTGGCGTGCATCGGTTCGCTGTAGCGCGTGCCGAGGAAGAACACATGACCGACTTCAATGCCGCGCTGCAGACGCAGAACGCCCTTGCCGTCGGGAGACTTGTCGCCTTCGACCACATTGCGCAGATCCATGACGACAGGCTCGGGCAGATCTCGCCCAAAGTTGACGCCCGAATAGTGGAACCCTTCTTCGTTCGCACCGCAGCAGAAATCAGACATGTCGGCAGCCGTCTTATCGGCATAAACAGCGATATCGCTCTTCACGCCGACCGGCCCAAGGTAACCCGGCTTGGAACCAAATGCGGCAAGAATTTCCGCATCAGTGGCAAACCGGAAGCCGTCCTTAAGTTCCGGAATATGGCCAGCCTTCACTTCGTTGAGTTCGTGGTCAGCACGAAGCAGCACAAGCACAATCTTCGCCGGAAGCGGCTCGCCTTTTTCATTGGTACGGTCCGCAGCAAGCACGACGCTCTTGACGCAGCTCAGGAGCGGCAGGCCCAGATATTCCGCCACGAGCTCGCATTTTTCCTTGCCCGGCGTAGCGCGCTTTTCCAAAGCGGCTGTCGGCGCTTTGCGGCCGTCAAGGACGGATGATGCGTCGGCAAGTTCAATGTTGGCGGCGTAGTCCGAATCCGGGCAGTAGGCAATGACGTCCTCACCGGCATTGGCGATCACCTGGAATTCATGCGAACGCGAGCCGCCGATGGAGCCGGTATCGGCGCGCACCGCACGGAAAACGAGACCAATACGGGTAAAGATGCGCTGATAGGCCGCATACATCTTGTCGTAAGAAAGGCCGGCACCGGCTTCATCACGGTCAAACGAATAGGCGTCCTTCATCGTGAATTCACGACCGCGCATCACCCCGAAACGCGGACGGCGCTCGTCGCGGAATTTCGTCTGAATGTGGAAGAAATTCACCGGCAGCTGACGCCAGCTCTTGATTTCCTGACGGGCGACATCGGTGATGACCTCTTCGGACGTCGGCTGCAGCACGAAGTCGCGCATATGACGATCTTTGATGCGCAGGAGTTCGGGACCGTACTTCTCCCAGCGTCCGGTTTCCTGCCAGAGTTCTGCAGGCTGCACCATCGGCATCAGCAGTTCAATCGATCCGGCGCGAACCATTTCGTCGCGGATAATGTTTTCAATCTTGCGGATGACGCGAAGGCCAAGCGGCATGTAGGTATATACGCCGGCGGCAAGCTTCTTGATCATGCCGGAGCGAATCATGTACTGCTGGCTGATGACGTCGGCATCGGCCGGCGCTTCTTTGAGAGTCGAAATGAAAAAGGAACGGGCTCGCATATCAAATGGAGGCACCCGCCGCGGCGTCTTCCGCCAGGGTGCTTAAAAAAAAGGAATGCCGCTCCGGAACTTCAAAACGCGGGGAGCGGCTGAGAATCAACGCGTTATTGTACTTTTTCGCACCTTCAGAGGACGACCAAGTTGTCGCGATGGATCATTTCGGGCGCATCCATGCTGCCCAAAATCTGCATGACCTCATCGGTATGGGCGCGGCAGATGCGGCGGGCTTCAGTGCTTGAGTACCCCACCAGACCGCGAGCAATCTCGCAGCCGGCTTCGTCAACGCACACCACCATTTCTCCGCGCTTGAATTCGCCTTCCACGGCTTTCACGCCGACCGGAAGGAGTGACGTGTGATCTCGCTTAAGTGCTCTCACGGCACCCGAATCCAGAACGAGCCTGCCAGCCGCCCGCAGATGGTCGGCAATCCACTGCTTCTTGGCATGGAGCACTGAAGAGGCGGGACTCAGGTGCGTGCCGATCGCTTCACCCTGGGCGAGCCGTACGAGCACATTTTCTTCTCGGCCGGAAGCAATGATGGTGCCCGCGCCCGAACGTGCTGCGCGTTTGGCGGCCAGAATCTTCGTGATCATGCCGCCCTTGGAAAGCGTGCTTGCTGCGCCCCCAGCCATCTTTTCCAAAGCCGGATCACCGGCTTGAGCAAATTGGACGAACTCCGCATCCGGATTGGATCGGGGATCCGCCGTGAAAAGACCTCGCTGATCCGTCAGAATCACGAGCACATCAGCTTCCACAAGGTTCGTCACCAAAGCGCCCAGCGTATCGTTGTCGCCCACTTTGATTTCTTCGGTCACCACGGTGTCATTCTCATTGATAACTGGAACGATGCCGAGCCCCAGCAGTTCAATGAGCGTCATGCGGGCATTCAAATACTGCTCTCGGTCCGCCAGATTGGCGTGGGTAAGGAGCACCTGAGCGGTCTTGATGCCGTGACGGCCGAAATGTTCTTCATAGGCCTGCGCAAGTCCCATCTGTCCCACCGCGGCGGCGGCCTGAAGCTCACAGACGCGAGTCGGTCGAGTTTCCCAGCCGATACGAAGCACGCCCTCGGCAATAGCGCCAGAGCTCACCAGGAGCACTTCGCGGCCCATCGCGCGGAGCGCGGCAATTTGACCGGCCCAGCGCTCGATCGCACGAACATCAAGACCGCGTCCGTCATTGGTAACCAATGCGCTCCCAACCTTGACAACAATGCGACGCGCCTCTTTAAGAAGCGATTCCTGACCGACCATGGCGTCTTCTCCTATGGAAATTGCACGACAGGAAAGCCGCTCACACGGGGCTTGATGCGGCTTTCGGGCTTAAAACTGATGTTTGAAATCAATGCGCTGCCGGATCGTACGGTTCGGCGTTCTCCCGCTCTTCATCAAAACGCTCATCGTCGAGAAACGCGCGTTCTGCGCGGCGGTCTTCGTCGACCTTCTGAGCAAGCGCATTGAGAAGTGTGGTCAAACCCTCACGCGTTGCAGCTGACACCGCAAACACAGGTTCGCCTTCACGGGCGAAGGCCGAGCGGAACTTCTCAACCAATGCGCCGCGCTCTTCCTCGGGCACGAGATCCATCTTGTTGAGCACTACCCAGCGAGGCTTGGCGGCAAGTTCCGGATCGTACTTTTCGAGTTCAGCCACGAGTGCATGGGCCTGTTCGAAGGGATCGACCGTATCGTCCAAAGGCGCCGCATCGATGACGTGCAGCAGCACTTTCGTGCGGGAAAGGTGGCGCAGGAACAAATGTCCGAGACCGGCACCCTCCGCAGCGCCTTCGATCAGCCCGGGAACGTCGGCCAATACAAAGCTCTGCTCGGGCCCCACACGAACGACACCCAGGTGGGGGTGCAGCGTGGTAAAGGGATAGTCGGCGATCTTAGGCCGAGCATTGGAAACGGCCGTAATGAGCGTGGATTTGCCGGCATTAGGCATACCGAGGAGGCCTACATCAGCGAGCACCTTCAGCTCCAATTCGAGCGAGCGGTACTGACCAGGTTCTCCCGGCGTAAATTGACGCGGCGCGCGATTCACTGAGCTCTTGAAGTGAAGATTGCCGAGTCCGCCTTTGCCGCCGGCGGCGAGGAGCTGACGTGCGCCATGCACGTTAAGATCGGCCACAATCTCACCCGTATCGGTATCGCGGATGATGGTACCCACCGGCATGCGCAGGACAACGTCCTTGCCGCCCGCACCGTAGCAGTCCGCCCCTCGGCCGTTTTCTCCGTTAGGCGCAAAAAACTTACGGGTGTACTGATAATCCACCAGCGTATTGATGTTGCGGTCGGCTTCAGCCCAGACCGAGCCGCCGCGGCCGCCGTCGCCGCCGTCAGGGCCGCCCTTCGGAATGAACTTCTCGCGGCGGAAGCTAGCGGCACCATTGCCGCCTTTGCCGCCCTGAACTTCGATATTGGCTTCGTCGACGAATTTCACGTTGAACCTCGAAAAAAGTCGGGGTAAAAAATCAAACAATCAGAATAACAAAAGCCCAGCCGGGAGATCCGCGCTGGGCTTTGTTTTAACCGGACCGGAAGCTTCCCTTGGCGGGAAGCCTCTGGTGCTGCCGGCCTCGCTGATCTCTAATTTAGGATCAGAGAGCGGTCGGTTCGACGTGAACGTAGTGGCGGCCGAAGGCGCCCTTCACTTCGAACTTGACGGTGCCGTCAACGAGGGCGTAGAGCGTGTAGTCCTTGCCCGTGCCGACGTTGTTGCCGGCGTGGAACTGCGTGCCGCGCTGACGAACGATGATGCTGCCAGCGTTGATGGCTGCATTGCCGAAAACCTTCACGCCAAGACGCTTCGCCTTGGAGTCACGACCGTTGCGGGTGGAGCCGCCGCCTTTCTTGTGTGCCATTTTCTATGCTCTGCTGAAAAACTGGGTTGAAGGATAAATCAAGCGTTGATCGCGTCGATACGCACTTCGGCGAAGTGCTGGCGATGACCGCCGGACTTCATGGAGTGCTTACGACGACGGAACTTGAAGATGCGGACCTTGTCGTGGCGGCCGAGCGCAACGATGGTGCCCGTCACGGTAGCGCCCTCAACGAGGGGAGCGCCGACCTTGAGGCCTTCTTCGCCGGAGACAGCGAGAACTTCGCTGAAAGTAACCTGAGAGCCGGCGTCCTGGCCGAGGAGCTCGACCTTGAGCGTGTCGCCGACGTTGACGCGGTACTGCTTACCGCCCGTCTTGATGATCGCGTACATGTAATAAAACCTCGCCGTCCCGCTTCAGTCTGCTTGCAGCAAACCTGCGCGAAACCTTTTTGTACTCGACGAACCTCGAACGCCCGGAGAATTCCGAATGCCGCCCGATAAGTGCGTCCATTGCGTGGAAAGGTGCGCATTATTTCATTGCGGAAACTTCTTCGTCAAGCGAAAAGCTTGGATTTCTTGCGAAACTCAGGCAAACACACTCAGCATTGCGCACTTGCCGCGCGGTCTACTGCCGCAGGCTCGATATACTTTGCTCACAATTCTTTTTGCCCGCGGATGTCATGCATCCCGCAGTTCGCATTTTTCTTCCTGAGGCTATATGACCCAGACCGCATCCTCAACCGACCCCAAGGTGCTTGTCCAGCGCCTGCTCGCCCCCATTGCGGACGACATGAAGGCGGTTGACGACTATATCCGCGCTGAGCTTGCAAGCGACGTGAGCCGCATGCATGAAATCAGCGAATACATCACCAGCGCCGGCGGAAAGCGCATGCGTCCTGCGCTCCTTATTCTCATCAGCCGAGCGCTGGGGTATAAGGGCGACCTCTGCTGCTATCTCGGCGCAACCATTGAGCTCCTGCATACGGCTACGCTGATGCACGACGATGTGGTTGATGAAAGCAATCTTCGCCGAGGCCGCCCTACTGCCAATGCCCGCTGGGGCAACGGCGCAGCCGTTCTTGTCGGCGACTTCCTCTATACCCGCTCCTTCCAAATGATGGTGCGGGCGGGCAATCTTCGTGTCATGCAGGCGCTCGCCGATGCCGCCAACCGCCTCTCCGAGGGTGAGGTTGTGCAGATGGTCAATGCTCATGATCCGTCGGTTGACGAAACACGATACTTCCGAGTGATTGAACGCAAGACGGCCTGTCTCTTTGAGGCCGGCGCCCGAATGGCTGCTGCCATTGCCGAGTGCAGCAAAGAGCAGGAAGAAGCCGTTGCGCAATATGCTCTGGCGCTCGGCAACGCTTTCCAGATTGCCGATGACATCCTCGACTACACGGGCGTTGCCGCCGATATTGGCAAGAACCTCGGGGCAGATCTTCGCGAAGGGAAAATGACGCTCCCGCTCATCTATACGCGTGAACTCACAACGCACGAGGGCCGAGCACTCATCGACGAGGCCGTTCGGAAAGGCGATGGCCCCTTTGACAAAATTACAAAGCTTGTAGTAGACTGCGGGGCTCTTGACCGATGCAGTCTTCGAGCGGAAGCCGAGTTAGAGAGAGGCCGTCAGGCTCTTGCAAAACTTCCCCCTTCCATTTTCAACGAAAGTCTGCTAGAATTACTGTCCTTCACTGTTAGACGTGATCGATGACGTCAAATCGGTAAAGACCTCGGGGTGTAGCTCAGCCTGGTAGAGTACTACGTTCGGGACGTAGGAGTCGGAGGTTCGAATCCTCTCACCCCGACCAGGATTCTTAAAAAGGTCGTCGCAAGACGGCCTTTTTTGTTGTGTCTAACTCTACAGGTCCCTTGCGGCTCTAGGGAAGCCGAGCGCCGTTTTGGCGCGTATGGGCGTGTCTGCCACTCTCAAACCTTGTGTACAGCTCTTGACGGATGTCCACCAAGATGTACACCATAGAACCACGGTTCGCCAAAACGGCGAAATCTGATCGGATTTTTGGTGTACATCGGGAAAGGAGCCTACTGAGATGCCTAGAGTTGCAGAGAGGATGACAGAAAAGCGCCTGCGGAGCCTGACGAAAGGTTGCTCCTGCGGCGTCGTTCCCGGCCTTGAGGTGCGCGTGCGCACACTGGGCGACGGGAGCACAGCAAAGTACTTTCTCCTTCGGGACCGCGCGACGGGAAAGGCGTACCAGATCGGGCAATACCCGAAAGTCTCGCTCTCCGATGCTTTCAAGACTGCGGCCGAATGGCGGGAAAAAATTAAGGCGGGGATTGATCCAGTTGCGGAGAGAAAAGCGCTGCGCATGTCTCTTCAGGCTGAAGAGCCCGCGCCTGCTGTTCTAACTGTCCGGGAGATGGTCTACGGGTGGATTCGGTTCAATGAGGAGCGCGGGAGATGGAAGAACGCTCGCAAGCCGAAGGAGCGCGTATGGGATGGGTACTGCAACAACCACTTCTCGCCGGACTTTCTTTCGATGCCGGCGAAGGACGTGACTGCTGAGCGTCTTTACGATGAGTTGGGGGAGAAGTGGCGCACCATGATCGATACGCCGGAGAGGATTCTGAGCGATATGCGGAACGCTTTCGACTGGGCGATGCGGCAGGAGATGATTCCCATAATGATGAATCCGGCCCGTGTCGCGGGCGGGAAGCTCGGCGATATGCTGTCCCTCGCTCGTCCCGAGGGCGGGCACGAACCTGCGCTGCCGCCTAAGCGCATGCCGGCTTTCTTCGCTGAACTGATGAAGCTCGTGCCGCGCAGTCAGTCCGCGCGCTGTCTGGCCTTTGCCATTCTCACGTCAGCCCGCAATTCGACCGCCAGAGAGGCCACGTGGGACGAGATTCAGCAGGACGATGAGGGCCAATGGTTCCACGTCATCCCGCGCGAGCGGATGAAAATGAAGTCCGACAAGATTCCTTTTGACCGGAAAACGCCTCTCTGCGCTCCGGCGAAAAGTCTTCTGGATACCGCTCCGCGCTTCCCGGGCGAAGGCCGCAACTTCATCTTCCCGAACATCAATCAGGGCAACTTATTGCCCTTCTCGCTTGATGCGGTTCGCTCTCTACTGAAGAGAATGCACGACAAGCAGCGGGCGATCGACGGCATAGGTTGGGTCGATCCGGAGCAAAAGGCGAAGGACGGCAAGCCGAGAATTGTCACCCTTCACGGTCTGGCGCGGGCCACTTTCAACACGTGGGCGAAGGACGCGAAGGGTTATGGTCACAAGTCTTTCTCCCGCGACTTGCGGGAAAGCTGTCTCGATCACCGAAACGAGAGCTATCAGTGCGCCTATGACCGCGAGCAGGCTCTGGGCGACATGAGAGAGGTTTATGACGCTTGGGGAAAATATTGTTGTTCAATGTTGACAACAACTCCCTAAGTGATATGATTTTACCTAATCAGTGAATTCGCTGATTCAAAGAGGAAAACAAGATGAAGATTAGTGAGTATGGCAAGCTTGTCCGAAAAGGTCGGATAGATGCGGGCATAACCATGCTCGATATGGCAAAAAGCATGGGAGTTTCTCCATCTTTTCTCAGTGCAACTGAAGTCGGCACGAAGAAAATTTCCGACGATTTCCTGAATCGAGTGATCGAATTTTTCGCCTCCAAAGGAATCCACATCAGCGGTATTAGAGAAGCCGCTGACGTGTCAAACAAGGCGGTTTCTTTGGAGGGACTCTCTACCACTCAGCAATTCCTTGTCGCAGGGTTTGCTCGTGCAAATATGTCAAAAGATCAACTCGATGCCTTTGTAAAGTTATTAGCTGGCACAAAAAAGGAGGCTAAATGAGTGGACACGGATACAAAGTACCCCCTCGATCCATTAGGAATATTCGGGAAATCGCTGAGGAAGTCCGCAAAATCGTAGGTGATCCGAGAAAAAATATAGGAATGTTTCTGGAAATCTTACTATTCCAGGGGAAGTTGGATGTGGTCGAGGATAACGATCGCCGGTTAGCACGGGATGTTGAGGCGGTTTTCATCCCAAATGATCAATGTATTCGCCTTAGAAACCGGGACTATGAGGCGGTGATAACCGGTTCAAACCGAAGATCTTTATTTACGTTCTGGCATGAGTTCGGTCATATGATCCTGGGGCATGAAAGAACATTCAATCGCGAAGAGTCACAAGAACATAAAGCGTACGAAGACTCTGAGTGGCAAGCCAACACTTTTGCTGGGGAAATTCTGATGCCACTTCCAGTTATTGACGAAGAAAATTTGAAGACGCCAAACGTGATTGCGGAAAGGTTTGGTGTTTCTTACGCAGCCGCTACGTCTAGACTAAGACAGCTGAAACGAATATGAGAAAGGCGCTGAAGAAGTACCAATTCTGCAGCGCCTATAGGGTGTCGCGAGCGAGTCACCCGTTGATGTCGGTTTCAAGACTCCTTCATTATCAGTGTGAAGAAGCTCGGCGTCAAGCTCATAGCTCGCTCGTGGATGGTAATTCTTATGCCCTCCACGAAAAAAAAGGCTCGAAAGAGCGTTTCTTCCCACTTGGGAAGATGGAAGCTCATCTTCTGTACCGAATATCGTCATTGGCGAACTGGTAAGTTGATGCGCGCTTCCGACTATGGTTACAAGGCTTGGCCGTTCAAGGTTTGGGTTCCTGTGACTTAATGTGAAAAACGCCCTGAGGATACGTCCTCGGGGCGTTTTCTTACGCAACATTTTCGTCCCCGCCCTGAGCTAGGAGGACGGTTCCGCCTTTGATTCGATCCTTCCAGGCTGTCACCTCATCGACCTTGAATCGGGACAGACGGCCGAACTTGATGGGCTTCGGAAAGTCGGGCTCGTATTTCACCAATTTCCACACTGAGCTTTCGCCGATTTGCAGAGAGGCCGCGACGCCCTTAGCGTCGATCATGAACACCCCGATGGGGGCGGCGTCTGCCGATTCTTCTCTCTTATGCATGATCTCAACTCCTTAGCTGTTCGTTTTGCGCCATGCCCACGGCTCCTCGTCCGGGCTTGCGAGCAGGCATAGCACCGGGCCGGTAATTGGCAGGTTTGTTTCTGTCTTCGGCTCTCGCCATATGACGCGGCCGCGCTCCTCGTCGTCGACGACGTAGCCGATGACGGGACTGCCGTGCATGAAGGTCAGGGCGCGGCGGCCCTCAACGGCTTTGACGGGCTCAAGATCGTCCCTATGGGCGTTCCGGGCATAGTCGGGAGCGACTGTCCAGAGGGCTTCAGGATCGAAGCGGCAAATCTTGTCCACGTGCCGGATAGTCTCCTGAATGTTTTCTCCTAGTTCGCGCCTGGTGCACTGAGCCTCCATGTCAGCCGCGACTTCTAACGCCGCCTGTGCAGGTTCGAGCATCCAGGCATCGACCTTCCGGCCTTTCTTGAGGTAGTCGGCCGCGAGCTGGACGCCGCAATAGGCGATGAGCATGAGGGCCTTTACTTTCCACTCTTCACCGAAGCGCTGGGCCGCGATGTAGCCGGACTGAATGGCGAGACAGACGTTCTGGCAGTTGTCGATCGTCCCCTCACCGCTCCGGATAGCCGCGAGCGGCAGGAAGCCGGCGAGATCGAGGTCCGCGCGGTCCTTGTCGCTGAGCGGGTCCCAGCAATCGAGGACCATGGGCGGGAGCTTTAGGGCTCGCGGGCGATACTTCTTTGTCCGCTTCTTCTTAGCCTTCGCCATTGGTCGGGTCCTGGATGCTGTAGCGCTCAAAGGTGCGGGTGATCTTGTAATCGATCTTCTCTTCAATGGTCTCCTTCATCTCCGGGGACAGCGAAAGAAGCTCCTCGAGCATGATGAAGGCATCGGCGATTTCTTCACACATGGAGTTGTATCGCACAGCCGGCAGGCCGTCGTGTGGGCGGGAAAACTCTGCGCGGTAGTACTGCATAAGTGCGGCGGCGGCTTCGGCGTACTCTTCGGCAGTGTGAAGGAAGGTGCGCGAATCGCCAAAGTTCCAGGCGATCGCCTCGATCTGGGCTTTTTGCTTTGCGGTAAGTTCAAGCATTTTTTTGCTCCGGTGAAAGATCTGTACTGCTGGCGCGTACCGAAAAAGCAGAGAGTTTGTTGATGAGGTCGTAATTGCTACTCATGATTTTTCCTTTTTTTCATAGATGGGTTTCATCTCGTCAAGCCAGCGCTCGATGTCGTCCTTGATTCGGCTGTGCTTGCGATAAGTCTTCCCGTTTCGTACAAAGTCGGCGTAGTAGACAGTCCGCGCCCCCCGGGCGCCCTTTCGGACGTACTCGTGAATCAGAGGCCGGTCGGGAATTGATCGTCTTTTAAGCTTCGGAGGATTTGCGGGTCCCAACGCTTGCGATAGCTGTTGCTTTAGTCGACGTAGTCGCTGAGGGTTATCTGGTGGGTGGCAGTACCGCGTTGACGAGCCTTTCTGCATGATGAGCCGCCCGTCGCCTGTAAGGCCGATGATGGTATATCCGTCGTCGGTATTCATCTGTCACGCTCCCGCTATGAGCCTTGCCGTCTCCTGGGACGGCATGAGCGCCATCAGGATGACGATGGCGGCGATGGCGATCCAGAGCCAGCGGGGTGGCACTCTGCCGTCCATGAGCAAGACGCCTACAGATACGGCGAGGAAAAAGAGGGCGAGGCTTCCGCCGACCATGACCGACACGCTCAGGTCGATCAGGTATTGGCCGAGTATTGGCATGTTTTCTCCAAGAAAAAGCCCCGGCGTTTGGCCGGGGCCTTGAGGTTAGAAATGGTTGTCAGTTACGCGGCCTGATGGCTCAGCCAGTGTTTGTAGCAAGGGAGCTCCTTGACGCTGTATCCGATCTTGTCGAGAGAGGCTTCAAGGTTCAGCCAGTTGAAGTCGTGGACTGCTTCCCACATGGATGCAGCGTATGGCGAATCGACGCTCCGCAGGAATTCGACGTAGCGCTCGAGGTTTGCGCGGTGGAGGTAGCGCCACGTGTAGACGAGAGAAAGAAGCTTCTCCATGAAGTCGGCTCTCACGGTGTAGACCTTCGGCGGGATCGGCTCGTCGTGATAAGTGGCGCTCTCGATGCGCTTGATCTCTTCCTCTTCGTGCTTGAGCCACTCAGCGCGGGTTTTGACGGGCACTGTCTGGATGAAAGCGAGTGCGGCTTCGAAGTCCTTCTTCTGCAGGCAGGTGTACCGCGGGATGCGGAAATGGTCCTTGAGGGCGGAGTAGATCACGCGGAAGTTCTTCGGTGCTCCGGATGCACGGCGGCCTACTGCCTTCTGAATCTCGCGCTGTTGGGCCTCGTCAATGAAGTCGGGGCCGCTCTCGCCTGAGAGCGCCTTTTCCATGCGATCGAACTCATCGATATACGCCCACTTGAACTTATCTGCTTTCTCGCCGGTAAAGCCCATGGCGAGGAAAGTGAAGCCTGCTTTCGTGAGGGCATACGCCTTGTACTTCACGATGCCCTTTCCGAGGTTGGAAGGGCGCTCAAGCTCGACGGGAATGAAGTTCCCCCGGCGATCTTCCGGCGTGCGCTGGATGATGTCTTCTACGTCGCGGACAACGTTACGATGTTCTTTCTCAAAGACCTCGGCGATATTCGTGGTAAGGACGGTTGCGAGTCCGTTGCAGACGGTGATAGCGGGCGCAGTGGTGCGCGTTTTGACAGCGTTCATGCTTGTCTCCAGTTGAGGTTCTAAAACCTCGCTCCCACTTTCGACGGTGGTGGGCGAGGCATCGCGGGGTCGAAAACCGATCAACTGGAATCGGCCACCCGAAGGTGCCCGCGAGCCTCTCCCATAAAGGAGACTTTCACGCAAGTATTTGATTTTCTCTAAACGCTCAAAATTGAGCGCCTAGGAAAATAAAAAGCCGCTTCCAACGGTCGGCGGCTTTCTTGCGCCAGTTGATCAGTCGGGTTTCGACGCCCGTCCCCGTCGCTTTCACGGGGCAGGGTTATTGTGCCCGATCTTAGGCGCTGTGTCAAAATGGAAAAGGCGCTTGCGACAAACGTCGCGAGGGGAGTTTTGCCATGAATAATCTTTATCGATCTCTTATTTCGTTGGCTACCGTGTTCCCGTTGAGCATCACGTTCAGCTATTTGTACTCGGATTGGCTGCTGAGCCTGTTGCCTGATGTGGTCTCTCATTTCTTAGAAGCTCACCTGAACGCGCAGCTGGTATTCGTTTTGTGCGCAGTGGTGTTCAACTATGCTCTCGGGCAAATAATCCTGATCTACCTCGGGTGGGTCGCGACGAAGTTGGATCGACTCCCCGTGAAGCTAACAAGCGTCAAAGAGCTGGGCACAGATAGCCTGTTGGCCTATCTGCCATATGTTCTTCCTTTGTTCATGATCCAGGGAGATCGCCAAGAGCCGACGGGGTGGTTGCTTGGCGGGATCTTGTTGTTGATCCTCTCGTGGGCGTCAATGACGATTGCTTTTTCCCCATTGCTGCGAATTTGTGGAATGCGCTTTTTTGAGGCCACGCGACCAGACGGCACTACTGTGACGGTGTTGATCAAAAATCCCAGCCTTAGGCCGTTGCGATTGACGGAAGCTTCAAGTATTTCGGATAACTGCTTGTATGGATTGAAATGATGGATAACGCGGAATCTCTGTTTGTCTCTGGAGCCTCTTTTCGTGGGGTGTCGACCTGCGTTCGGCGTCTCAAACTCATGTCTGATGCGGCCAATGATATAAGCGCCGTTGTCAGAAGCCAATACGAAGAGTTTTCAGAGCTAAGCGAAGTTGAATTCGACGGTCGTTACAAGGTGGAATCAGACGAATGCTTTTCCATCAGCGACTATGTTGATGCCGATGGAACATTCGCGTCGTTTCAGGAAATCATTAATGGTAACTGTAGCGATGTACTGAAAAACACGGATTCCTTAAGCGAATGCCGTGCTCTATTGTTCCGAGCGCCACAATTACCTAATCTGGTGCTAATTCAGCGCTTCACCAATTCTTATCTCGCTAAGCGCGATCGTTGGTTTGGTTTCGGTTGCGGCGACTCAGTCAGAAAAATCGAAGAGTCCGCATTCACTATTGCATCGTCGCTTTCAGGGGTCTATGACCTCGAGTCAAAAAGATTGCGTTTTAAAAGTGTTCAGAACATCCGCGCGGTCCTTCCGGGGTTTTCTGATCAGTATGCGCCCGGAGCGGACAAGACGACCATTACAACCTTCTTCCGACAGCCAATCTTCGATCAAGATAGTGCAGACAAAGTCCAAGCGCTTGATTCGATGAAGGTGGCTCGCTTGGTATGGCTACTAAAAGAGCAGGACGCCCCTCTCGAAAGAAGACTGGCTACTTTTCAGAAATACGATGAAATTCTCAACCTGAACTCAGTCAGAAATGGAAAAATCATTGTGAGCACAGAAGTGCGCAAAATGGAGGTGATTCTTCGCATTTTGTTGGGGGATGTGTTTGAAGACAATGGACGAATCTATTTAAGCAACTCGAAGAGGCCAATCGAACGATTTGCGTGATGAGCTTGTCTTTACTTACGAGATCACCACGGACTGGCGTTCTTCGAGCGCCGCTCCGGGGATGGTCTCGCCGTCCTTGAGCGCCTTCTTCAGCGCTACTTTGTCCGGATCGATCGTCGTCTTGATGCGCCTGAAGGCTTCGGGAAGGGCCTCAAGGTCGAGCACCTTGACGGCTTGCGTCGTGCCGATGCGAAGAGACACCATGACGCCTTTGACCTTTCCGCCCATAGCTTCGAGCGCGGGCATCATGTAGGCCTTCAGGCGCTCGGACTTGTTCTCCAGTGCCTTACGGCGCTTTGCAAGACGCTCTTCTTCAGCCTTGATAGCTTCGGCTTCGGCCTTGAGTTCGCGGCAGTAGCAAGCCGTCCCTTCGAGCTTTTCAGCTGCTGCGGTGGTGTACTCCGCGTAGGCGGCAAGGGCTTCGCCATCGACCTCACCCGTATCGGGATCGGCGTCGAGGCGGTCGAGAAGGTCGCGGAGTGTGCTCGGGATTTCGTAGATTTTCATGGTAATTTCCTAAAAGACATCAGCCGGATTTAGGCGGCGAGTTCAAGGTTGGGGTTGCGGTCAATTAGCCCTTCGGAGAGAAGTCGCTGATAGAAGTAAAAGAGACCGGCACCGGTGATATGCGGAGTCGAAGATGTGCCGGCGGTCCCGTCTGAGTGTTTAAAGCTCGCAAAACGAACGACCATCAACCCGCGTCGGATGCTGATTTGCATAGCCTGGTTGGCGTTGGCATATAGGAAGCCGTTTTTGCGCAGCCAGTCTCGGAACTTTTGTGGGGGCATCCCAAGGATTTTTGCGGCGACTGTGATGGTTACTTCCTTACCGCTAGCAACAACGTCTTCAGCAAAAGCAACCTTCGGTGCGTTTTCCCGGGCTTGATGTTCAAGTGCTAGTTTTTGAGACTCAAGCACACCGTTTCTATCTATGGCGTCTGCCAGCTGTCTGAGGGCCTCAGGATATGAGGGCAGTGCTGGTACGGCAGTCTTCGATTTCGCGATTCGCTCGCAGTCGATGAAGTAAAGGCGAGCCTCCTTGCCCTTGGCGTTGCGCTCTACCATGGCAAGTTCTTTCGCCATGTCGAGACTAAGGTAGTAATCCTTCCGCTTGCCGCCGCTTACTAATAATCTAGTAAGCGTTATGAAGTCTTGATTCTCCTGAAAACCGAAGTCTTCAACACGGTTTCTAATCCAGTCATTAAATCGCGCCTTGACTTCAAGGAACGCGTGCAGATCGCGCGCGTTGCACGTCTGAATAGCTTCTCCACCGATGCGGGAGGGTTCGATCTTGATGAGTTCGGTCATTGATAAGCCTCAAACGAAAAAGCCCCGGTGGTTGGCCGGGGCTCTTTGTTATTAGAAGGGCATGTCGTCATCGACTGGCGGATCAGGCGGCATAGAAGCCGCGCTGGAGGCCTGTGCCTGCGTTCCTCCGTCAAGCTTGCGCACCGCCTTAGGATGCTCCTTCAGGTTCTTAAGAAGCGCGGGGATAGCCGTGGCTTCAGTCGCGCCCGAATCGATCTCCTTAGCGGTTCGACCGGTGGCCGGATCGAATGCGCGTCGGATCGTCATGTCGTTGGCGATCTTTACCTCCCCTAGATAGAGGTATTCGCGGGGCTCTGCTTCAAGGACGAGGCCGATTGGCTTTCCTTCGATCGCCTTTCCGCGATAGCCCTTCACGATCTCGCCTTTCATGGTGCGTACATTGCCTTCGACCCATTCGACCGACTCGGTTTTGGAGCAAAAAAGCATGGACTGGAAGATACCCATACCAAAAGCCTCTTCGCCGTCGCTTTTGACGATGCAAAGCGAGAGCCACGCCGTGGCTCCATCATTCGATTCGAAGTAAAACCGGAGCATCGCGGCTCCGTTCTTCGTTTCGTACTGCTCTGCCTGCAGGATCTTTCCTTTGTAAGCCCCAGTTTCAAAGATGCGGGCCGGGGTTTCGCTCCTGATGGCAGATACCTTGTCGGCCTTGATAGTTCCGATGATCATTTAGATTCCTTTGCCGATTCTTCGGCGGGTGTTGAAATTCCGTAGTACTCGCAGATGGCCTTGTCGACCTCTGCAAGGTCGTTGTCGATCTCGTCTTCTTCGAACATCCCAAGAGGAGATTTCACGGTGTCGAAGCCTGAGTTGTGAGTGCGAAAGAGGTACTTGCCCTGATCGACCGCTGTTCGAAGGACGGTTGTGAACATCCCTTCAATGACGATCTTTTCGTCCAGCATCTGCCCGATCGTTTTGATGCGCGTCACGCCATCCTTGACCACCGTGTGCGCAAGGAGATAGACGCGTTTTGCATCGTCGAGCTCTGAAGCGGTCTTGGCGAGATCGAACCCGCAGCCGCCGATCTGATTCCACTTGTCATAGCCTCCGACGTTCCGCAACTCCATCATTCTGAAGGATAGGAAGTACTGCCAATCGTCGATGACGATGATCTCCTTTGAGGTCTCCTTCATGGACTGAAGGATGAAGGGGACGTTGGACGTGCAGAGGATGTTGCCGCCACTCAGGCGTGTGAGCTCTTCTCGCTCTCGCTTGTTCTCGACAACTTTTTTAGTTCCGAGCTGAACAAACTTCCAGCCAGTTGACCTGAAAGGAAGCGGTTTTTTGACCGGTTGGATGATTAGCGTTTTGGTTGGATCGATATTGCGAAGGGAGCAAGTCTTGCCTGACCCACTTTCGCCCAAAACAAGCGTTCCGTAGCTCATGTATGATTCTCCGTGTGGTTAAAACGCGAAGACTTCATCGAACTCTTTTCGCATGCGCTCGATGTCGTCTTCGTCTTGCCCGGACATAGGGAGGTTTGCGGAGGCCTGTTCGGCTTCCCAAACCTCTTTTTCTTTCTGGTCATTCGGTGTCATTTGAACCACCTTTCCAAGATGTAGCGAATGAGGTCGAAAAAGCCCGCCTGTTTGGGGGCGGGCTGTGCGGTTGTTCGCAGCTGTTCGGCCGCTCTTGGTCGTCTGGCGGCCCCGGCGCGCTTCTGCTTCCGGCTGCTTGAGCCATTCGGCCCGGTCTGCTGAGTCGGTTGTCATCGGAAAAATCTCCCTAGTAAAAAGGCGAGCCCCTGGAGGAAGCTCGCCTTGGTGTGTTTCGTTGCTTTGGTCTTGCGCTCTCTCGCTCGGGCGTTGCGCGCTGCGCATGCCCTGCGCTGGCGCTTGCTGAGCTGAGAGCGATGCCGGTGCGGGTGCTGGGGGATGGTCATTGCGGTTCCTTATCTGAGCGGGTGAGGTCACTCCAAAGCGCGAAGAGTGCGAGACGCTTTGCGCCTAGCTTGGCGTCCAGTTCACCTATCAGGCGATGAACTTCATCTTCCTTGCCCTCCTCGTAGCGCTCTCGGATGATCGAGAGCTCTCCGGTCTCGTCCTTAGACCAAGCGTGAGACTCGCGGAGCTTCTTGAAGATCTGAATGAGCTCCTTTTTGGTGCGCCTGATCATGCGGCGTCCTCAGCACGGTCGCGCTTGTTCTCCTCGTACTCGTACTGAGACCATTCCTTGCAGGCCCGGTCGGCCTTGTGCAGGATGCGGTCGATGATGTCGAAGAACTCACCGCCCTTGGCAGCCTCGCGGTCGAACGCTTCGCGGAAGCCCTCGACGTTGTACAGGGAGCGCTCTAGGACGCGGCGTGCGCGGGTCTCGCGGTCATAGCTGGAGAGGAGCGCCCACCACACCCCAAGTTCGTAGAGATCGCGGTAGAAGTCGATCTCGAGCTCAGCCGCTCCGGAAAGGCAGCGCGGAGTGAATTCGGTTTCGTTCATGATGAAGCCTCAGTTGGTAGCGAGGTATTTGAGGAGGTATGAGCCGCCGTAGATGACAAGGCACATCGTCGCGAAGAAGATGACCCCGCCGATGACGCCGATCATCTGAGCTTGATGCTCTCTGGCGAGCTCAGCCGGGGTAAAGCCCTTGGCCGGGCGGCCCGTCAGCGCGTCGAGCAGGAATTCCGTGAACTTGGTCATTTGCGGCTCCTCATCTGGTGAGCAAGTGCAGCACCCGCCGCGAAAGCGAAGCCCTCGCGGTCTTCAATGTCCTCGTCAATGTCGAGGAGCTGCTGGAGGTGTCCGCGAAGAAGAGCAGCAAGCTCCACGTCGGCCGTGTAGATCGCCTTATGGATCACGCTTCGGAACCCCTTGCAGGCCTCCCACATGTCGGCGTGGTTGAACAGCCGGAAGTCCACGAGGGTTTTGTAGGTGCTCATGTCGTGCTCAAAGAAAAGCCCCGGCGCTTTTCGGCGACGAGGCTTTGTAGTTAGAGATGATTGTCAGTTACGCGGGCTGATGGCTCAGCCAGTGTTTGTAGCAAGGGAGCTCCTTGACGCTGTAGCCGATCTTGTCGAGAGAGGCTTCAAGGCTCAGCCAGTTGAAGTCGTGAACGGCTTCCCACATGGATGCAGCGTATGGCGAATCGACGCTTCGGAGGAAGTCGACATAGCGCTCGAGGTTTGCGCGGTGCAGGTAGCGCCACGTGTAGACGAGAGACCGTAGTTCCTCCATGAAGTGCGCCTTGACGGTGTAGACCTTCGGCGGGATCGGCTCGTCGTGATAAGTGGCAGCCTCGATGCGCTTCATCTGAGCCTTTTCATGCTCGATGCATTCTTCACGCGTCATGATTTTGACTGACTGGATGAAAGAGATTGCGGCCTCGAAGTCTTTTTCGAGAATCCGCTTGTAGCTGGGGACGTTGAAATGATTTTTCAGCGCCGAGTAAATCGTTTGATAGTTGATCCCGTAGCCTTCGGAGCGGCGGCCTACTGCTCTTTGGATTTCGCGTTGCTGTGCGTCGGTGATATATGCCGGAGCGGGAGGAGTCTTCAGCGCCTGTTCCATCCGCTCGAACTCATCATAGAAAGCACACTTGAATTCGAGCGCCTTAGCACCGGTGAAGCCCATAGCCAATAGACAGAAGCCCTTGCGATCCATCCAGTACGCAGGAACCTTTCGAGTAGCACCCTTGTCGTTCAGACTGACTGTTTCTGAGTATCGCGCAAAATTGCGTAATACTTGAAGTTCTTGATTTTTTGCAATTAGGTCATCTACCGCGCGAACTACGTCGCTGTGCTTTTTGCCAAAGTATTCTGCAACTTTGAAGCTGGACGTAACCGCACGGCCTTCAACCACACGGAAGGCATTTTGAACAATGTTCTGAGCCATTGTGAACTCCTTTACATATTTGATTAATCGCCCCTTTTGAGAGGGCGGCCAAGCGCTCAAAACCGTGTAAAGGCGGCGGGCATATTTCCCTTTTGGGTTTTTTATTAGCCTCACGCTCAGCCATGAGCTGAGCTATCCGCGCCCATAGGGCTACAGATACAAAAAAATCCGCATGACTGACAGGGCGGAATCCGCTTTACAGGTGTTTTGAGCACCTGAGCGCAGTATGCCCGAATCTGCAAGCGATGTCAAAATTCAGGTTCAAGCCGCCTCCCGGCATGCCATCCAACCAACAAGTTGACAAAACTAGAAGCGGCTTGAATCTGGGCTCTCCGGAGAGAGCATGAAAAAGCCCCCGCTCCTTTCGGGGCGAGGGCCTGATTGTTCGTGTCAGCGGTTAGTGACGATGCTTCGGGGGAAGACCGCGAAGTAGGTACAGGGCGAATGCCGCACCGATTACGCCGAAGATGGCTACTAGCGTCCATAAGTCCATGTTCATCGCTCCAAAAGGTATGTGAGTAAGAGGCTGACCGTCAAGAACCCCAGTCCAATCAACGCCCCTTGGAAGTTGTACTGGAAAAGCCCTAAGGCCAGACCTGCAACACCTACTTTCTCATAGATGTCGGCGATCCTTTTCACTAGAGCGCGTTTTTGATTGTCAGTAAGTGTCACGTCGTATCCCCGTGTGTCTCTGCAATCCATTATACGAAAAGCCCACCTCAGCCCGCTCTTGAGAATGGGCTGAAGTTGGCCTTCTCCCTCTGGGGTAAGCTGAACTTGTCGCGGCTCTCACATTGCGACTTTGTTCAACTACCTCAGAGGAGAAAACATGAGTGTTTATGACGTGCTTGCTCAAGCGATTGAGAAGCGCCGAGTGGTGACGTTCACATACGATGGATGCTTTCGCGTCGTCGAGCCTTTCTTGCTCGGCACCACCACCGCAGGGCGTCCCGCGCTGCGCGCTTACCAAACAGCAGGCGGTAGCAGGTCAGGCACAGTGCCCGGGTGGCATCTGTTCTCGCTTGGCAAAATCGTCGGCCTAGCCACGTGCCAAAAGCGATTCTCCGGCGTGCGAGATGGGTACAACCCCTCTGATAAAGGTATGCAAGCCATCGGCGCTCATATTTAGCCTGAGCGCCGCAGTTACACGGCCCCGGCGGAAGCGCGGGGCCGTTGTGAACTGCACAATCGCTGTCGTGTTGAATCATGGCGTTCTCCTTCAGATTCAAGCCGCCTCCCCCTGTTCGTTTTCAGGGAGGAAAACGGGAAGCGGCTTGAATCTGAGCGCTTTGGGTCTCCTTCGGAGTAAGGTAGAGAAGTCCGGTCACATGGACGTTCTTTAACCCAAACTCCGAAGGAGGAAACTCATGGAAGAAAAAGAGTTTTTCACCCGAGAACAGGCGGCAATGCTCATTTCTCAGCTCATTCAACATGGCGCGATTGCCTTTCCGATAAGCCGCGAACAGTTAGCCTGGCTCACCAACGAAGAGCGCATCGAACGCCTCGACGCTATCGGCGAGACATTGCTTGCCCTGCTTCGTCAGATGACTGGGAAGCCGGATCTCAAGCCATCTGAATCCGAAGGATTGCTCAGAGAGGTGAAGCGCCTTGAAGAGGATCCTGATCGTCCGAATCCTCCGGATGAGGAGAATCCTTTCTAAGCACAGCGGCGCGTTCGCGCTGCGCTTCCGCCAAGGCGTAGCAGGTTTCAGAGGCGGCGACTAAGTCTTTAAAGGCTTCAGTCGCCGTCATCCCTCTGCTGAGGATGGCGGGATAGTTGTCGATAACGATCTGCAGGAAGTAGAAAAAGTTGACTTCTTGACGTTTCATGATGAATCCTCTTGGATGGATTGCGGAGTTAGGTCAGTCAAAGAGCTTTCCGGAGAAAGTGCTTTGATTGGCCTCCCCGTCCGGGTGCTGAGGGCTTCGGAAAGCAGGCTCAGCACCGGGAAGGGGGCGTGTCTGGAGGGATCGACCCGACGCCCGTTTTCGGCGTCTTCTTCTGTGATCGGTGTAACGATAAGGCGGCCGTCTTCGATGTCTACCTTCATAAATCCTCCTAAAAATAGCCCACAGAAGCGCTCTCAAAAGAAAGCGCTTCAATTGGCCCTCTCCCTCGCCGATGGTCTGAACCAACTCCCGGCGGGGGAGATTCACTGCTCAGGTCTGCCCGTGTGCGTTTTTGTCCGCTCGGCGGGAGGTACTAGCTCCGCGCCTTGAGGCTTTCCGTCGCCCGTCTGACTAATCATCATCCGGTGCCCCTCCCAGCTTCCGGCCGGGGGAGGGAGATATCGGCCTATATGTGTGCCGATAGATGTGACTATAAACATGTCTATCATCAATGTCAATAGGTGTAGCTATACAAGCATGTATAAAAAAGCCCGTATAGGTAACGGGCTAAGGAAGGTTCAGGGGCATTCTATCGTCTTCGCCGATATGACCGCCGGTGTTCAACCATAACGCCAATGACGGCAAGTCCTTCTGTGCGCGAGTTGTATATTGGATAGTCCTCATTAAGTGGGATCAATTCGAAGATTTCATTCCCATATTCGTCATATCCGCGGGGACGATATTTTTTGAAGGTTGTTTCCATGTCATCTGAGAACTTACTGCCCCTTGTAGCAATCACAAAATCACCAGGCATCGGATGAATAGTAGGGTCAATGACGATGATGTCTCCCTCTCGGAAATCTGGTTCCATCGAACTTCCAATAACCTTGAGGGCGTAGCAATCGTCGGGCAGGTCCATGTCTACCCAAATGAAATCTCCGCTTTCGATTGCTGCCTGTCTAGCGGCAATTTGCCCTGTTGACGTGGGATCTCCAGCCTGTATATATGAAAGGATGGGAATCCTTTTCATCCTCCCACGAATAGGCTCAACATTGCTTTGATTAGCGGGAAGCTGGTCGTTTGATACAAGAGGGTCTCCTACGCCATTAACGATCCAGTTTTGATTGAGAGGCAATTTGGAGCAAATAGCAAGAGCCGGAGCGGACTTCATGTTTTTCGTCTTGCCCGACACCCAACTTGCCACAGAGGGCTGCTTGATGCCCGCCAACGTGGCTAACTCCGATTGCGAGATATGGAAGTGCTGAAGCACCCAAGAGATTCTTTCTGAAAGCGTTGTCATGATAGACAAGCCTATCGGTTAGCGTGAACGGAATGTCTATTACTTGTGATATAGTTACTTCTATCGCTATCTATAAATGTAAAGAGACACCTATGGCAAAACAGAGCAATCTGCGTGCAACTGCGATCGCTCGCGATCTCGTTCGCGAGGTCGGTAGTCAAAGGAAGACCGCCGAACTTGTGGGTGTGAAGCAGCCGTCAGTATTTGCATGGACAAAAAACGGGCTCACAGCGACTCGTGAAAACGATCTTCGATTCCGCTTTCCAGAACTTCGGGTCTGGAAGCGTTACCCGCCGCTTACCTCTGCTGAGGCCAACTGATGTTCATTCGTCCAGAACTTCGCAAGGGCGATATCGATGTTCGCGTGAAGGCCCCCAAGGATCTTGTCGATAAAGTCGACCTGATCTCTCTTGCGCTTGGTCTGACGCGGCAGGACATCGTGCTTGTTGCTCTGGATGCCTACCTTAATGAAACGCTGGCAGTAGCAAGAGTACTGAATCAAGTCGAGGCATCGCAACGGAATTCAAACGGCGTCATAACGGCAGGAGATGCGCGATGAGTTATGCCGCAGAGAGATGGGCCAGGGCGCAGAGGGTAGGTAATGCCCGCGCTAAACAAGTACTTGTAGAGCTTGCGAATTGCCACAACGGCAAAACGGGCAAGTGCACTCCGGGCATCAAGTACCTCCATGAGGTAACTGAGCTCAAGGAAGACACGATTTCTACCGCGACAAATTTCCTGCAGTCGAAAGGCTTCATCAAGAAGACGTACGTGGCTGTCGAAAAAGGCCGCGCAATCAGCTACGAACTTCTCGGCTTCAATCCTCAGGAATGGGAACGGAAAAAAACTGAGGATAGCACCGAAAACGGGTTGACCCAAAACCGGGGTAACCCCGAAAGCGTGGGTCCCCCCGAAACCGGGGCGACGGATAGCCCCGAAAACGGGGGGACGGGTACCCCCGAATTCGGGGGTGAAACAGGGAATAAGAACAGGGAAAGGAACAGGGAAGTTATGTGCGCGCCTGCCGGCGCTCCACAACCTCCGGAAATGTCTGACGACGAAATCGCCGATTTGCTCGAGTCCGTGCCGCATGAAAAAGGTGAGCGCCCACCCTTTGAAAAAGGTGCCCACCTTTCCGAAAAGGGTGACCACCCTTCTCCGGCTCCGAAGCGCAAGCGTGTTTCCAACGTCCAAAAGCCCGAGTCCGTCTCCGAGCAGGTCTGGGAAGACTTCTCCGCTCTCCGAACGAAACGTCGAGCGCCGATCACCGAAACGGCCCTCAGGGGAATTCAGCGGGAAGCCGAAAAAGCCGGCATCTCTCTGGAAGCCGCTCTCTCTACCTGCTGTGAGCGTGGTTGGCAGGGCTTCAAGGCTGAGTGGTACAGACGCGAGAAGCTCGAGCAGAAGAACGCCTCTAAGGCTGAGTACCAACTTCCATCTAACGACGACTGGGACAACTTCGATACAGCGCACTACGCATGAAGAACAACATGACGAATACATCACCGAACCGAAGCTTCACCCGCGCGGTGGCAGGAACAACCTTCTGCACTATCGGAACCCTGACCGACATCATCGAGTTGGCCGAAAAGATGAAGGCTCTCGCGAAAGAGAGTCCTCAGCCGAAAGCGCCGGAGAAGCGTCAACCATCGTTTGAGGAACAGGCCAATGAGCGCCGGTATCTCTTCTCCGTCGCCTTCACCAGATTCGCAGACGCGCTGCAGACGGACGTTCCGACCTGCGCCGATGAACACTCCTTCGACGACTACGCCCCGACATGCGCTGAAGCCACTCGCGTCCTCAAGATCTGCCGTCGCTTCGCCGAGGGCCTTGTGACCCGCGTCGTCACGCAGCCGAAAGAACGCTCGCGCCTCGGCATCGCTCTTTGCGGGCGCACCGGGACCGGAAAGACCCATCTCGCCTCGTCGATCTATTACCACCTGAAGGCCGAGGGCATCGAGCCCGTCTACATGCGCGCCTCGACCTTCTTCACAATCTTCCGGGGTGCTACTGGAGTGTCTGAGGTCAAGATGATCCGACAGCTCGGACGCGTCTCCTGTCTCATCCTCGATGAGATCGGGCGCTCCGCCCTTACACCTTTTGAGGCGAACAAATTGCAGGAAGTCCTCGACGCAAGAGCCCGTAACGGATATCCGTCCATCCTCATCACGAATCTCCAAATCGACAAGCTGAAAGACGTTCTGGGGAGTGCTCTCGCTTCCCGCATCGATCAACTCTTCTTCCCCATCGCTTGCATGTGGAGCGACTACCGCGTGAAAGAGTCGGCTGCGAACCTGAAGCCCGAGGAGGTGTTCTGATGCGCCGCACCAGAGAGTTCGAGCCGTTCGAGGCCCTCGTCCATACCATCGTCAAGCGCCTCGGCTTCTCCCTTCGCGGCATCGCCGATCACCTCGGCATGTGCGGGGGAGCTATATCCGGAGCTTTCGCCTCCGGCGTCAAGACTTCCCGCAACGGCCCGACCTACATCACGCGCCGCCAGATCATCGGCACGCTCTTCAAGTACGGTGCGACGCCAGAAGAAAGGGAAGCCCTTTGCCGCACCTACCTGCGCGAGCATTCCGACTACGGCCTGCTCCGCGTCATCTGTCCGGAACTCGAAAAGGACATCGCCGACTACATCGTGCACCGCATGAAGCTTCACAACGTCTTTCAGGCCGCTCCGCGCAAAGCGCCTCCGGAACTCTTCAGCCGCTTCGGTGAACGCGGCCACAAAAAGCGCTTCAAGCCGTCAGAACCACCGAAGGAGGAAACCATCATCGAGCGGTGGCATGGCAATGGCTGAATGTCTTCGCTGCCGCAACTGCGCACCGCTCGAGCCGCTGCCGAAGGGCGATCCCCGACGGCTCCACCGCGGCCAGTGGGGAATGCTCGCCCGAGGCCTTGTCTACTGCGAAATCCTCGGCCACGGCGGCTACAGACGCTTCCGCTCAGTCGAGTCCAAAGACTGCTGCCCGAACTTCGACCCCGAGCCCGACACCGAGCGCATCGAGCGCCGGATCAAGACCGTAAGGATTCTCCGCGCCGCCTTCGACAAATGGCGCATCGATCAGCAACTCAAAGCTAAACAAGCAAAGGACAAAAAATGACGCTCAAGAAAGTCACCCGTCTCATGCCAATCGATCCGCCTTCCAAGGAACACGCGCCAAAGCGCTTGCTCTTCACCTTCACCGAGGTGGACATCGACGACATCTCCACCTATCCGCCTGAAGGTGCCGCGCTCTTCTTCGTCCTAAAAGAAGGAGCCTGGGATCGCTTCTACGGCGAACGACGCGGCTTTACGATCTTCGCTGACCTCTATGGGCTGAGGTTCAAACTCGATCAGATCAAAGCATGGAGCCCGGCCGGCTTTACGAAGTATGAAGAACGCACTCGAGAGGAGAGAAAGGTCCGTGGTTAAGCTCAACATTCCCGGTACGCCTCAGGGCAAGGCACGTCCGCGCTTCTCTCGCACCGGCCACGCCTATACGCCCGATGAAACCCGTCGCTACGAGGCCCGTGTAGCCGTTCTTGGCAAGTATGCGATGTGCAACCGAGACATCATGCGCGGGGCAGTCAAGATTTCTATCCTCGCTGCTTTCCCTGTGCCTGCTTCGTACTCGCAGAAACGCCGCGCAGCATGCCTGCAGGGCTGCGAACGACCTGCCAAGAAGCCGGATATGGACAACATCATCAAAATCATCTGCGATGGACTCAACGGCATCGCGTGGAAGGATGACGCTCAAGTCGTTGAGGTCTCTGCTGCCAAAACGTACGCAGAGTTCCCATCCGTCACCGTCTACATCGAGGAGCTTTCATGATCGATCCGATATTCTCCAAACGCTTGCAAAACTGGAGTCGGTGCATTCGAGCTCGCAGGAAATCATTACCTTCGCCGACAGCTCAGGTATTAAACGAACTCCGCCTGAAGTATGGCCCTCCAGCTATTGAGGAGTACCGGAACGAACCTCCAATCTCGAGTGCTGATATGGCTGATGCGGAAAAGCTATCTGCTGCCTATAGGGGACTCTGGCTAACTCCACAGGAAAAGCGCGTGCTTCAAATGGTCTATGGAGAAGGGAGGCACGTCGGTTTGTGCGCTAGGGAACTCCGCGTGACGTATCGCGGTTTCTTGCGTGCATTTGATGGCGTGTGTCAGAAGTTCCAGAGAATCATCAAAACGTACTTTGACAACGATGGTTGAGGTATGTATACTGAACATACAATTTTTAGCCGACTTCCATTGCGATTTCGAGAGTTTTGCCACGGGGCAGCCTTTTTGCACCCGAAAGAAACGTAAGCCCAGTCAGAGATGACCGGGCTTTTTTGATGCCGGAATAAGTAGCGTCGAAATACATAACATTTGCAAAAATGCTAACCTCATGGTAGAATATTCACGTGTTCAACCAATAGAGGAGATCATGAAGCAAAGTGAATTTCTTCGGTGGCTTAAGTCGAGAGGCGTTGAGGTCACCCACGGAACCAGACACCTTCGCCTGAGAGTCCCGGGGAACCCAAAAACGCAAACCATGCCTCGACACCCCGGCGCAGAGATGAATGAAAGTATCCGCAAGGACATCATTCGCGATCTTGGCCTGAAGGAAGTCTCTAAGAAATAAAACACACCCCCGCCTTAGCCGGCGGGGCTTGCTGCATGATCGTATGTCTGACAAATGTCAAATTTCGATTTTCCATGCCGCTTTGAAAAGCTTAAGGACGGCACTGAGATTGTTCGTTGCCGGGATCTGCCCGAACTTCTGTCATATTCCGTGGATGGCGAGCCTCTTGAAAATTGGGCCCGTTATGCCGTCGAGGATTGTGTCGAGTTCCGTATTAAAGATGGAGAACTTATTCCGGAGGCGTCACCTGCGCTTCCCGGTGAATATGTTGTTCATCTGAGCGCAAATCAGGTTGCAAAAATTCTGCTTTCAAATGCGATGGCGCGCGATGGTGTTTCTCGCGTCGAACTCGCTAAGAAGGCCGAACTGAAGCTTCCTGAAGTGACGCGGATTCTCGACGTTCGCCATCCTACGAAGATCGACCGTATTGAGGCCACTCTTCGGTCACTCGGCCATAGGCTTCAGCTGTCGATTGCCTAAAATCAAACCAGGACCGAACCAGCTTTTCACTTTGCTTCACTGGTTCCGGGTCCTGAGCACAAGGGCTTCTCTCCGGAGAGGCCCTTTTCTTTTTGGGGTAGGACGATGCCTGAAGTTCCACAAAAGAAAAGGAGGTGCTATGGCATCAAAACCGAACGCCTCCAAGGGCGGAAGACCATCAACCTATACGCCGGAGCTTGCGGAGAGAATCTGTGATTTGATTCGTGAAGGCAAGTCAGAGCGTCAGATTTGCAAGATGCCTGGCATGCCGGATGCGGTAACTCTTCGCAGATGGAAAGACACCAATCCAGAGTTTTGCACTCAGTCCGCGCGCGCGCGCGAAGCAAGCGCCGAGAAGTTCAACGATGAATTGCTTGAGCTTCAAGCAAATTTGAACAATGAACTGCAGACGCGATTGCTGAACGGCGATGACTTTCCGAAGGGAACTGTTGAAGCCTTCAAGGTGCTGATGCAGGAGAAGGCTCGCCAGATTTCGTGGCGTGATGATTCGCGCTACGGCGATCGCAAGACCGTGAAGATTCAGAGCGACACGCCTGATCTTTCCACGATCGACATGGAAAAGCTCAAGGCCGCAAGAGAGTTGCTGTATGACGAGACTCCCGACACTGATCGAACTTGATCAGGAGATTGCGCGGCGCAGCCTGTCCGAGTTCTGCAAGATGGCATGGCACGTGCTCGAGCCTGCTACACCGATCAAGTGGGGGTGGGCGCTCGATGCAATGTGCGAGCATCTCGAGGCAGTGCATAACGGCCAGATCAAGCGCCTTCTGATGAACGTTCCGCCGGGCATGATGAAATCACTGCTCACTGGCGTCTTCTTTCCTGCTTGGGAATGGGGCGCAGGCGGAAATCCTTCTCTGCGATATCTGACAACTGCGCATAAGGAAGACCTCGCAATCCGAGACAACCTGAAGTGTCGACGCTTGATCTCCTCCGATTGGTATCAGGAGCGATGGAGCGTCGAACTGTGCGGCGACCAGAACGCAAAGAAGAAGTTCGAAAACACGGCTACTGGCTTTCGTGAGTCTATGGCTTTCCGAAGCCTCACTGGCTCTCGAGGCGACCGCATCATCATCGACGACCCGCTGAGCGTAGACGACGCCTTTTCAGAAGCCGCGCTCTCCGCTGCGGAGCAGACCTTCCTAGAGGCCGTTCCGTCCCGTGTGAACAACCAGGACTCGGCGATCATCGTCATCATGCAAAGGTTGCACGAGCGCGATACGGCCGGGATCATCCTGAGCCGCCAGCTGGGCTATGAGCACCTGATGCTCCCAATGCGCTTCGAGCCGGAGCGCCGGTGCGCGACATGCATCGGCTTCACGGACCCGCGCACTGAGGACGGAGAGCTACTCTTCCCGGAGCGCTTCTCCGAAGCGCAAGTCTCCGAGATGGAGCGAACGATGGGCTCTTTCGCGACGGCCGGCCAGCTTCAGCAGAGACCGATGCCGCGCGGCGGTGGGCTCTTCAAGTCCGACTGGATTCAGCACTGGGACAAGCTCCCGGAGCGCTTCGACGCGGCCGTTATCTCGTGGGATATGACTTTTAAAGAGTCCGCGACATCCGACTTCGTGGTCGGGCAGGTGTGGGGACGAAAGGACGGCGCTTTCTACCTCGTCGACCAGTTCCGGGGACGCTGGGACTTTGTGAAGTCGCTCGAGCAGTTCGTAGCGGCCGCGAGGAAGTACCCGCGGATCACCCGAAAGCTCATCGAGGACAAGGCGAACGGCCCGGCGATCATCAGCGCGCTCAAAAGGAAAGTGACCGGCATCATCCCGATCACTCCGAAAGAGAGCAAGGAAGCCCGAGCGAACGCGGTAACGACGCTCTGGGAGGCCCGGAACGTCTACCTGCCGCCTCCGGACCGCTATCCGTGGGTGGCGCAGGACTTCATTCCTGAGCTCCTCGCATTTCCGTCAGGTGCTCACGATGACACCATCGACGCGATGAGCCAGGCATTGACGGATCTAAATAAGCACAGCGGCTTGCATATCGATCCGACGAATCTAGCTTACTTACTTGGACGGTAGGCACAACTCATGCAACCTGAACTGACGTTACGCGCTTGGGGCGCTTTGATCATCTTGTATGCCATAGGCGCGTCGGTGGCCATATTCGCAATTGCAAAGGCAGTTGAGGCCGTTGTCGACTTGGTCGGGCATGTGCGGTGGCAGGCCGCAAGGCGCCGCGTTTTCCGCCGATTCCTGAGCGAATGGCGCAAAGTGGAGATTAAGCATTGTGAGCAAGAAGAAAAGAAAGACGGCGAAAACCCAAGCGCCTAACGGCAAACTCCTCGCGCAGGCAAAGCGCATCGCCGCGCTTGAGGAGATCGACCGCACGCTACGCACGCCGCCGCAAGCCACTCAGCTCTTCGAGACGGTCGAGAAGGTGAGGGAGCGTTTCGCCCCTCCGGTGACTCTCGGGGTGTCTGAAAAAGAGCGCCTAGCGCAAGATGAGGCACTTTCTGACGCGGGCTTTTATGGCGCAATTCATCGCAGCCTTCAACAGCACGGCTACGAGCTCGGGCAGTACCCAGTGACCTCTTTCGTAGGTTACGGCGCGCTTCAGCAGATTGCGCAGAACGGCATGCTCCGTGCTTGCGTGCAGACCGTTGCGGATGATATTACCCGCGAGTGGATTACGATCACGGGCGATGACGCGGAGGCTGTTGAGGAGATTCAGACACTTCAAGAGAAGAAGTACCACCTACGCACGCTCTTTCATGAGGCCGCAACACTAACCGGATACATGGGCGGGGCTTTTATCTACGTCGACACCGGCACGGAAAATCCCGAGTTGCCCCTGCGCTACTCAAACGAAAGCGCAGAGCTACAGCCGGGTACGAAGCTCCGGTTTGTCGTGGTCGATCCTGTGAACGTATCGCCGGGCGACTACAACGCCATCGACCCGCTCAAGTCCGACTACCTCAAGCCCCGCTACTTCTGGGTGCTGGGAACGAAGGTGCATGAGTCGCGCTTGCTTAGGCTTTTTGACAATCCGCCGCCGACGCTTCTGCGACCGGCATACAACTTCCTTGGCATTCCGCAGGCTCAGATCCTCTGGGACTACGTGATGCACTGGAATCAGTGCCGGGTCTATACGGCCGACTTGGTGCGCAAGGTCTCGCTTCTCGTTTTCCAGACGAGCACGGATGACATCTTCAACTCGCCTAACGGGGTGCGGTTGTTCGACATCCGTATGAAGGCGCTTCAGCGCTATCGCGATAACAACGCCGTGTTCGTCTGCGACAAGGAAGGCGAAAGTGTGATGAACGTGCAGACGTCAATCGCGGGCTGTACGGACGTCGTGCGCCAGTCGCTCGAGATGATTGCGTCGATCAACCGCACGCCTGCCGTGAAGCTCTTGGGCATCAGTCCTAGCGGCTTCAACGCAACGGGCGAAAGCGATATTCGTAACTACTACGATTACATTCGTTCCAAGCAAGAGCTGCGTCGCGAAGCAATTAACACTTGCTTAGAGGCAATTGAACTAGTCGAAATGGGGAGCATCAATTCGAATATCTCCTTCGACTTCAACGAATTGAGCAAGGAAGATGAAGCCAGCGCGGCCATGACCGCTCAGACGCGCGCAGGCGCTCTTGCAACGCTTGCACAAGTTCAGGCAATCAGCGCAGAGGAAATGCGCGAAGCGGTCAAGAAAGAGCCGGCGATGCACTTGGGCTTTTTGAGTGACGAGGTGCCCGAAGGGGAGCCTGAGGATATCGAGGGCTTGCTTGGCGCGCTTCAGCAGGCAACGACCGCAGTGGCAGAGCCTGCTCCAGCATCGAACCCGCCCGACGAATCGCGGCAACTGCTTCAGTCCCTAGGTGGCTTGAATGGCTAAACGCATCAAGACGATCCCCGCGATCGAGCCGAATGCCGGGCTCAAGGCGGCCTTGCAAAAGCGGCTGATTGCTCTCATTGAGAAACAGACGCGCGAGGCAACGGCCGAGCTCCTGCGCAACCTGATCGATTCGGGCCGCTTCACGCAGCCTGTCGAGACGGTTGCGCAGGACGCCGCACTGTGGGGACGCAAAGAGAAAAAGATCATAGATGAGGCGATACGCGCTTTCAAAGCGTCTAATCCCGCCGATGCCGCTCGAAAGCTTGACCTGAGTCTCACCGAGAAAATGGCGCGGTGGATGATTCACGCGGGAGAAAGCGCAAAGCTCGTCTCGGGATGGTTTGTCCGCGCAATGGCGCAAAACGTGACAGCGAGCCAGCGGCGTGCGCTGATACGCGCGGGCATCACTCCTACTCTGCTCAAAGAAAAATGGACGATCCCTATCGTCAAGAATCGATACATGGCGCCGAGCACAGCAAAAGCGTTGCCGGGGCTTGTGGACGGCATGACGGGGCTCATCACCAAAATGCAGGCGGATGACCTCGCCAGAGTGCGAGAGACGATTACACGCGGCCTCTACGAGGGTCAGAGTCTGGGAGAGATCGAAAGCGTGCTGAAAGCCTCTAGGGGCTTCACGGAGGCCCGTGCCAAGCGAGTTGCGCTTGATCAGTCGATCAAAGTCAGTCAGGGCATCCAACGCGGCAACGCCGAGGCATTGGGCATCAAGCACGCGGTATGGGTTCACGTCCCGGGGCGGTATTCATCACGCGAGACGCATATCGCAATGGACGGCAAACGCTTCGACCTTTCCGAGGGGCTTTACGACCCGGCCGTAGGCCAGAACGTAACGCCCGGGTTGTTGCCGTTTTGCCGATGCATTTTCCGTCTAGATATATCGGACATATTGAAATGAACAACGACCGCTATTTACTTGCCCTAGATGCCGAGAGCGTGAGGAGGTATGACAAGAACGGGAACCTCCATGTCACCGTCTCGCACTTGACCAAAGCGCAGGTGCGACCGTACTACGGGCATGAGGTGCCTGACTGGGAGCGTCTGAGGCTCGATCCGCAGAAGATCTATCGCGGATACTGCCCGCCAGAGGAGCTGAGCAAGCCCGAGACGATCGAGAGCACGAACGGCATCCCGATTCAGCTCAACCATCATCCAGACTACGCAGACGCGCCGCAGATCAAAACGCGCGTCGGCTCCACTGGGACAGACGGCGCATTTAGAGCGCCATACCTAGACAACTCGCTGCACTTCACTGTTGAGGATGCAATCAAGCGCATCGTCGATGGGTCGATGCGTGAGTTGTCTCTTTCGTACAGATATACCCCTGACTTCATCCCTGGCAAGACGCCGGACGGCGAAGACTATGACTTCGTTATGCGTGACATTACCGCCAACCATGTTGCGCTGGTGGAGCAGGGCCGCGCGGGGCGCGATGTGTTGGTGCAAGACAGTCACTTAAGAGAGGCTCAACCTATGGACGTGACGGAAAAGAACGCAGCTCCCGTAGCCGCAGCTGACGGCGATCCTGCCGTCGAGAAGAAGGAGGTGGCACTTGCTGACGCAATCGCCGCTGCCGCCGATGGGATCAAAGACCTGCATGAGCAGGACGAGGAGGGGAATGTGGTCGACAAGCCCGCTGAAGAGGCGCAAGCCGCTGACGAGGACAAGGACGCAGCCATCAAGCGAATCATCGCCGAAATGGTTTCCAAGGGCATGAAGCCTGAGGATGCCGAAGGCTTTGCCGATGCGCTCAAGGGGCTCGCCTATGCCGAAGCCGAGGCCGAAGATGAGGACATCAACATCGGTGAAGAGGCCGAAAAGCCTGCCGAAGATGAGGACGAGTGCGCTCAGCTCATCCAGGACGGCCTGAAGGCCTGCGGCTACGACGAGGAGCCTGAAGAGTTCCAGAAGGCGTTTGCCGAGGGTGTGCGCTATGGCGAACGAAAGGAAAAGACCGAGCCTGAAAAGCTCGATCGTGAGCATGAATCCGAAGGCGAAGAACGCGCACTGGGGCAGGACGCCGCGCTTAAGCGTGTCGAACGCCGCATCGCTCGACGCTTTACGGCAATGGATGAGTGCGCTCAGACGCTCGGTCGCGTCCGCTTCAATGCCTACGACTCTGCCGAAAGCGTCTATTTGGCCGCGCTGGAGCAGGAGGGTGTGAGCATCAAGGGCGTTCGTCCCGAAGCCGCCCGCACCGCTTATCTCGCCTTCATGGCCGGCAAGAAGGTCTCTGCCAAGCGCTCGCTCGCTCAGGACGCCCAGCTCAAGACGGGCAAGGCCGACTCCATTCTCTCCACTAAGCTTTCTCAAATCAAGAAGGGGTATTAATCATGGGTTTTCAGGCAGTTGTTAAGACTGATCCTGCCGTCGGCATTGCTGGTCAGGAAGTGAATCCGAAGCAGGCCGTTTACACGGCCTTCAACTACGTCTCCGACGGCACCGTTCAGGCAGGTACTTTCTGCTTTGCTACGGCGCTCAAGGGCAACGTTACGGGTGAAACGAACATCGTCTCCCTCAAGGGCACGTCCGATGCCAAGCCCGTCGGTTTTGTCGAACGTGACGTCATCGCTTCGATTCCGACGCTCACTGCTGACGCATCGCAGGTCTATCCGCAGGGCGCCTGCCCGCCGATCGCCATTCGCGGCCAGTTCTATGCTGTCGCTACGGGCGCGGTTACGGAAGGCCAGTCCGTCCTGTGCGATCCGGCCACGGGTGCCATTACGTATGGTGCCGCCGGCACTACGAACGACACGGGTTGGCGAGTGATTTTCCCCCGCGGCGTCAAGAGCGCCGCCAAGGATGATGTCGTGATTTATCAGAACTTTGGCGTTACGGTTGCGACCGGCGCAATGGCCGCCGCTCTCGCTGACTCTGCAAAGGTTGACGAGGCCTCCGCGGGCTAAGGAGGTTGGACTTATGGCTTACTCTCCTACGTTGTGGAAACGCGGCGACATCATCACCGCCGAGAAGCTAAACAAGGTCGAGACGGGACTGCAGGCCGCTGCCAGCGTTGACATTCAGTCTGCGCAGGCAACGACGCTCGCCGCCGGGGCTCCTGCAACTGCTGTCATCGAGGGTGGCGTTCTGAAGCTCGGCATCCCTCGCGGTCAGACGGGCGCGCAGGGTGCCGCCGGTGCTCAGGGTGCCACTGGTGCACAGGGCGCTAAGGGTGAAACGGGCGCTACGCCTACGATTACCGCTACGGCCACTGTTGACGCCACCGTCGGCACGCCCAAGGTCACGGTAAGCAAGGGCGGCACGACGACCGCGCCGACGTTTACCTTCGCTTTCACGGGGCTCAAAGGCGCAACGGGTGCTCAGGGTGTCGCGGGTGCGACTGGGGCTAAAGGCGAAACGGGGGCTGCGGGCGCCAAGGGCGACCAAGGCGAACGAGGCGCGGCTGGGGCGGCGGGCAAGAATGGCTCTTGCTTCCGTGTCTCTGCAACCGCTCTCGCTGATAGCCAGACGGGCATTGCCGCAACGGCGCTCACGCCTACCAACGCGCAACTTCCCTACGCCGTCGGCGACATCGTGCTGGACGCTACGACGAAAAAGCTTTACGCGGTCACGGCGGCGAGTGGTGGAACGTGCTCTATCGGCACCGCGCTTGCAACGCTTCCCTAAACAAACTATTTGGAGGAGTGGCCTTTGTGATGAGCAAAGGCCATGAATATTCATATGGATCAAAACTTTCTGAATGCCAAGGCGCGCGGCATCGAGGCTCCGTACGCCGTCGGCTTTATGCCGTTCGATGAAAAGGACGGTCGCATCGTCCTCAAGAACATCAACCGCGACCAGCTCGCACAGGATGCCGCGCTTTCCACGCAGCCGAACGTCGGCGCGCCTGCGGCTCTCTACACGTACGTCGACCCGCGCATCATTGATGTGCTCTTCGGTGTCACGAATGCCACGAAGTTCTTTGACAAGACGCTCGTTGGCTCCTTTACGCAGGACTACGCGACCTTCAGCGTGGAAGAAGTGGCCGGTCAGGTCTCGCCGTACAACGACTTCGCGAACGGCACGAGCACTGATGTCAACCACAACTTCCCGGTTCGCCAGAACTTCCGTTATCAGACGACGATTAAGTACGGCGATCTCGAAACGGCGAAGCTCGCCGAGGCCAATGTCAACCTCCCTGCTCGCAAGCAGAACGCGGCCGCGCAGATCATTGCCCGAGCTGAAAACAAGTTCCAGCTCTACGGCGTTGCGGGCATGGAAATCTACGGCATGCTCAATGATCCGAACATCCCGGAATCGATTTCTCCGGTGTCGGTCAATAGCAAATCTACGTGGGCTGAAAAGATCGCGGCCGACCCGAACAACGCGGCCACGCTCGTGTTCAATGACGTGAACAAGCTGTGGCAGGAACTGACTGCTAACAATGGCGGTCATCTTGACGTGAACGCCCCGATTGTTCTGGGCATCTCCAACAAGATGATTGGCTACCTGACTCAGCCGAACCAGTTTGGCAAGACGGCCAAGGTCATGCTGCAGGAAAACTATCCGAACATCGAAATCGTTCAGCTTCCCGAGCTCTCCACGGCCGCCGGCGAAATGCTCTACATGACGGTCAAGGAAGTGTATGGCGACGAGACGGGCTTCTCCGCCTTCTCCCGCGCCTTCGGCCTCGGTCGCCTGATCGCGCATGAATCCAGCTTCACGCAGAAGGCAACTGCTGGCACGTGGGGTTGCGTGATTCGCCGCCCGAGCCTCGTTGCGACGATGGTCGGCATCTAAAACTCGCAGGCCGTCACGAACGGCCTTTATCTCCACGGCGGGGCGGGTTCACGCCTGCCCTGCCCAACCTCTTGTCACGAATAGTTTTTTTATGGCTCGCACTACTCGTACTCGTAAGGCTTCTGTTCTCGGCACCACGGGCATCATTGCCGACACCGCTGAGCAGGAAGCAAAGAAGGTTTCTGACATCGCAGGCGATGAGATCATTTACATTGCCTGCGGCATGCCCCTCGGGCTCAAGTTTGATGACGTTGACAATGGCAATGGAGGCGCGAAAACCGTTGTTTTCCCGGGGGTTAATCACGCGCTAAGGGGGCAGGCCAAGGGCGTTCTCCTCGGCGCAGGGAATGCCGTCCTGGTGGGCGTAGCACGCCGAGACTGGGAGGACATTAAGCGCAAACATGGTGGCGAGCGCGCCTTCACCGCCATGCCCCCGCTCCTCTGGGAGATGAGGAGCGAGAAGGAATTCAAGGCGCGCCGCGATGAGATTGCCGAGATGCGCACGGGCGTCGAGCCTGTCGATCCGGCTTCGGTCGGCGTTGAGAAGGTAAAAGACATCGAGGCCTAAAAATGGACGTAGCGCTTGATATTGAAGAATTCCGCTCATGGTTCCCGGGGCTGACGGAGGCCGTCATCAATGATGTGCTCTTGGGTGTGCTGTGGGATCAGGTGGGGGCGATTGTCGGCACGACTGACGCAGATAGCTTTGCCCCGTTCGATCCTGATGCGACGCCCCCAGTGCTCGAGCGTAAAGTGCTTCTCTATTACGCGCTGTGTCATATGGCCACGCTCTCTACGCGCGGCGATCAGCCCGGTCGCGTGGCCAGTGCATCAGAAGGCTCGGTGTCGTCATCCTTCGATCTCATCAAGAGCAACTCGCAGTCCGCGCAGTGGTGGAATCAGACGCCCTGTGGGTCTACGTATTGGATGATGACGGGCAAATACCGTCTCGGAGGACGCCTGTACGTCTCTGACAACTATCACCCGTGGGGGTAATGATGGGCATCAAGGTTGACGCAGGCAAGGTGACGCAAAGGCTTGAGGGACTCGCCAAACAGTACGGGAATCGCGCCGCGAAAGTGGTCGAGGTGGGGGTGACTGACGCAAGCATTGCCGAATACGCGCAGTACGTTGAGTTCGGCTGGGTGCAACGCGTCACGCCGAAGCAATCGCTTTTCCTGAGTGGTGCCATTGGACGTCCGGTGCCCCTAAGTGATCGGGGACGCCCGGACTTCAGCAAGGCGGCCATCAAGCCTGGAGCGGCATTAGTAAACCCGCCCCGCCCGTTCCTGCGGGGGACGCTCGTTGCCGAGCAGGAAAAGTGGAAGGGCGTGCTGAAGAAGGCGCTCGAGGGGCTGAAGGATCCTGCGTCGGCGCTTACGGTACTGGGCACTGTGGCCGCGCAGGATGTGCAGGCAACCATTGCAAGTGGCGGGACGACAAAGGAAAAGTTCCAAGAGCGCGCGCCGCTCACGATGGAGCTTTACGCCGCGCAGTCTGCAGGGCGTAAGACTGGGGGAAAAAATCACTCGTCGAAAGCCAGCTCCGCCACGACGCAACCGATGGTTTTGTCGGGGGCGTTGCTTCACTCAATCGCCTTTGAGGTCAAGTGAACATGAGCTTCACGGTTGAGAATCTGGGAGTTGTATGGGGCTAAATTTACATGCAGTGGTACGCGGATCGATCAATGCGATCCACCCGGATGAGGAGGTTCAGCTACTTCACTCAACGGGGTCAGTGCCTGATGAAAATGGCTTTGCCGCTCCGCAGTACGAGCGCACTATGGGCGTCCTGGCACAGGTGCAAAGCGAGGGCGATGCGGCGCTGTTCCATGCCGACATGGCGGGGGCAAACTCGGTCGTGCGTAAGTTCTACCTATTCGCCCCGAAGGACTTTGCAAAACAGACCGCAGGCATCTTTCGCCCGATCTCCCGCGCAGGGGATTACATCCTGCGTAAGGACGGGACTGTATGGGCTGTAGATGCGGTTCTAGAAAACTTTTCAGGCGTCAACTGGTTGAGTGTGCGCGCTACGCTTCAGCTAAGCCCGCCGCAGGGGATTGTATGGTTATGATGCAAAGCCCTCCTACGCGCTCTACGATCGTCTCCGATGAGACGGTCTACAAGGCCGTCAAAGACTTCGAGTTGCTGATGATGTCCGGCCTTGAGGCTACGCACGTCATCGCGGGAAATCAAAACAACCTTTCTCTGCCGGACTCGCGCGATTACGTCGTTAATACGATCATCGCGCACCGTGAGATCGGGACGCCCGTCGAGGCCTATGAGTGGGACACGGCGACTCAGAAAATGGACGCCGTGGTCTCTAGATTGGTCGAGATGAGCGTTCAAGTCGACGTCTATAGCGATCATCCGGAAACGGCCCGTATGCGCGCAGAATCGGTCGCGACGGTGGCCAGAACGGTGTCAGGCTGCGACTTCTTTCAGAAGTACGGCCTATCCAGTCTCTACGCTGATGACGTTCGCAATACAACCGTGGTGGTAGATGAAAATCAGTTCGTTCAGCGTTGGACGACGACGCTCCACATCACCTACACGCACGTCGTCAGGCTTGATGTTGAAAGCACTGATGCCGTGCATGTCGGCGTGCATAACGTCGATGTGCGATTCCCGCCGCGCTGATGTGCATTGTCTTAATTAACTTACCCAAGAGCGCCCCTCAAAGGCGTTTTTTTTATTGGAGGATATCCATATGTCTTTGCCCGCATCCCGCATCGTTGCGGTCTCCCCGCGCGTAATCAGCGGCGGTGGTAGCGATCTAGAAACCAACGGGCTCCTGCTCACGAAGAACACTGTCCTGCCCGCCAGTACGCCCGCGGTGGCCTTTTCGTCGACGGCGGATGTGTCCGCCATGTTCGGAGCCGAAGCCGAAGAGACGGCTTTTGCTCAGCAGTATTTCACCGGCGTGCAGAATCAGCAGTCGACGCCGAAGAGCCTCGTCATCGCCCGCCGCGTCGACGAAGCGGTTGCGGCGTGGATCCGCGGTGGCAAGCTGGGCGTCACGCTCGCAAAGCTCAAGGCCGTCACTGACGGCGCGCTCAAGATCACGGTTGACGGCGTCGAGAAGACGGCGGCGGCCGTTGACCTCTCCGGAGCCACCTCGCTTTCCGCTGTCGCGCAGACGGTCGCGACGGCCATTACGGGCGTGACCGGATCCTACGATAGCAACACGAACTCCTTTACCTTCACGTCTTCGACGACGGGTGCGGACTCGACGATCGGCTACGCCTCCGCGGGCGACAGCGGCACGGATCTCAGCGCGATGCTTGGCCTCACGCAGGCTGGCGGAGCGGTGCTCTCTCAGGGCGCCGCCGCCATGAACGAAAAGGCGAATCTCGACGCGGTCTGCGAAGTCACGCGGAACTGGGTCGGCTTCACGACGCTCTGGCAGGGGGATCTCGAAGAGATCGAGGCCCTCGCCGCGTGGGCGGACGTCTATGACGACTTCGTCTACTTCCCCTGGTCGAGCGACGAAAAGCTCACGAACGCCCTAACGGCGTCCTCGAGCCCGCTCGCGCAGATCGTGGACAAGTATGACGTGGTCGCTCCGCTCTACTCCCCCGACTGGCGCCTCGCCGCTATGGCGATGGCCTGCGGCGCCTCCATCGCGTGGACCAGAACTCAGGGCATGAAGACGTGGTTCGCCAAGTACGCCTCCGGAATCGCGCCGAACGTCTTGGACGAAGCCTCCGCCGACGCCCTCGAAGCGAACCGCATCAACTTCGTCGGCAAGTACGCGACGCGGAACGATAATTTCCAGTTCTTCAACCGCGGCACGCTCTCGAGCGACTATTACGGCTTTGTTGACGTGCTATACGGAAGCATTTTTCTGCGCTCTGCAATCCAGACGAGCTGCATGAGCGGCTTCAAGAGCATCAATCGCGTCCCGTACAACGCCCGCGGCGAGGCGCTGATCCGTGCGTGGTGCCAGGATCCGATCAATCGGTGCCTTGACAGCGGCGTCATCGATGCGGGGCTCGAGCTCAATGAGTCTCAGCAGGCGCAGATCATGCAGGAGCTCGGTGACGACGGGCAGGACGCTATTCAGGCCATCGTTTCGAAGGGCTACTGGATCGGCGTGGACCTCCCGGACGCGGCCGGTCGCGCGAATCGCGAGGCGCCGAATGTGACGATCCTGTATGCGTACGCAGGCGCTGTCCAGAGTCTGCAGTGCGCCGCGACCACCGTGATCTAATGTCGCGAAATCGGTGAAAATTCATAGGCCCCGGCTTCGGTCGGGGTCTATCTTTTGAGAGTGAAAAATGGCAACTTCAAACTTCGACGTGACCTCTGCGAATGCGCAGCTCGTCTTGACGGTCGATCAGCTCTTCCCGAGCGGCATCGAGCTTCAGCACTTCAGCGCAGACGGCATCCTCTCGAGCGACGCGATCGAGATGACGGAAACCCGCCGCTCGGTGGACGGCCGCATGGTCGCGGGCGTCATCAAGAACATCTCGAGCGTCTCGATCGTGCTCGAGGCGGCTTCGCCTTCGGTCGCTAGTCTCGAGTACCTGCGCGACTGCATGGAAGCGAACAACACGCCGTACGAATGCACGCTGATGTGCTTCATCCCGTCGCTCGGCGTCACGCGAACCTTCGTCAAGGGCGTGCTCAAGAGCGCGCCTCCGATCAGCGCCGCCCAGCGCACCATGCAGCCCACGCAGTGGGGCTTCGACTTCGAGCGCGTGCAGTAAGGAGCTGAGATGGACGAGATCAAGATCCAAGACGGCGCGACCGAAAAGCGCTTCACCATCACGAAGATGAGCGCGTATCAGGCGGAGCAGTGGCTCTACCGCGCGGCTTTCGCACTTGGGCGCGGTGTGGACGACATCCAGCAGGTTTTCAGCGGCGATCCGCAGACGCTTCTGCGCTCGATCCTGAGCGTGCCCTATGAGAGTGCAAAGCCGCTCCTCGACGACCTGCTCTCCTGCTGCACCCTTGTGCAGGGCAACGCCCTTCGTCGGCTGACGTCGGCTGAGGCGTGCTCGGCGATCGAGAGCCCGCTCACGCTCACGAAACTCCGTGTTGAATCCCTGAAGGCCAACTTCGGTTTTTTCTTCGATGGAGACGCCTTGAGCTCCCTTATGCCGCAAAGTACCGAAACGCCTGCCTAAAAGTAACTGGCGTTGCGGGCTTTGCCAATGTCCCGCGGGTCTGCGGCGCGCTCATCGCCGCGGACCTCGCGAGCATGGTGGATCTTAAGGAGCGGCTGACGCTCGAGGAGGCCTATGAGCTTCTGGAGGTCTTGGAAGTCCGCAATTACCACTCGTGGCTCGCCGCCCAGAGGCTAGAGAAAGAAAATGGCTAACGCTATCGACAAACTTGTTATCTCGCTAGGCTTTGACAGCGTCGAGCTCAACGAAGGCCTGCGCAAGGCCTCCGGCGCGATCGCCGACTTCGGCAAGCGCGTGGAGCTCGACGGCCGCGCGCTGGACCGCCTCGCGGCGACGGCTTCGAAGACGGGCCTGATGATGGGCGGCGTCTCGGACGAGGTGGCTGAGCGCGTCATGTCGATCGGCACGGCCGGACAAAAGACCTCGCTTGTCATGGGCCGGGCGATGGACGGCATCTCCGCTCGTGTCGGCAAGGTTGGGGCGCTTCTGAAGACCGCCCTGGGGCCCGTGCTCGCAGTCTTCGCGGGCGGGAAGATCTTCAGCGGCCTCTCGCAGATGGGCGAGAGCCTCGACGTGCTGAGCGAGCGCACGGGCGTCGCCGTGGACAAAATCGACGCATGGGCCAAGGCGAACCGGGACGCAGGTGGCTCTGAGGAGGCTTTCAAGTCCGCGCTCGAGAACTGGACGGTCGAGAAGGGCCGCTCTGCAGACGACTTCTTCCGCATGGGTGAGGCCGTCAAGGGCATGAGCCAGCAGCAGGCCGCCTACTTTATGCGGGCGATGGGCCTGAGCCAAGACGCCGCGGCGGTCTTCACGAAGTTCACGGACAAGGCGTCGTCCGCCGCCAAGGCCTACGAAGGCATGGCGATGACCAGCGAGCAGGCCAAGGCCGCGCGCGAGATGAACATCCGCTGGCGCCAGTTCACCGATCAGGCGCAGGCCCTCGGGAATGTGCTTGGGGTGACGGTACTCCCGGTCGTGAACCGCGTTCTCAAGGTGCTCGGCGACGGCGTGGCCTTCCTGAGGGAGCACAGCAAGGGCGTGAAGCTGATCCTCGCCGGGCTGGGGGCGGTGCTCGCCGTCACTTACGGCCGGTCGATCATCCAGGCGATCGCGACAACCTCGACTTTCTTCAAGACGCTGAAGGCCGGTCAAGGCGTCATGGCGGCGCTCAATGCGACGATGCTCGCGAATCCCGTCGCGGCGCTCGTGGCAGGCGTCCTCGCGCTCTGCCTTGCCCTCGACGACCTGCTCGCCTTCCTTGACGGCGGGAACTCCCTTCTCGGGAAGTTCCTGAGCTTCATCGGCTTTTCTGATAAGCAGATCGACGCCTTCCGAAAGAGCCTGCTGAACTTCTTGCAAGCGCTCGGCGGCATCCCGGAGAAGATCGTCGGGGCGATCCAGTCCGCTTGGGACGGCGTCAAGGATTTCGGCAAGTGGGTCGGCGGCCTCTTTGACGGCGTCGACTTTTCGGGGGTCGGCAAGGCCCTTTCGGTGGGGATCCTGCTGCCGCTGAAGGTGATCGGGAAAGGCATCGTCGCGGTATTCGACGGCCTGGAGGTCTTCTTTACCGATCTGCCAACGAAGATAGCTAAGGGCATCCCCAAGGCGCTATCTTCGCTTTCCGGGCTTTCTGATGAAGTCGGCGCCGCCTTTATCAGGGCCTTCCACTCGGCCATCGATTGGGCGAAGAAGGCGTTTAAGGCGCTTGTTGGTTTGATCGGCAAGTGGGTCGCGAATGCACTCAATATCGGCGGCAAAGTGAAAGGGGTCGTAAGCGGAGCTGTTGATAGCGTTACGGACGGCGTGAAAAACGCCATGGGCGGTATCGCGGACATTTTAGGCTTCGACGCAAAAGGAAAGCCGAAAGAGGCATCAGCTCCGGCGCAGGACCCCAGCGGGAAGCCTGCGCCGGATGGTGGAGCCGCGGACGGCATCAAGGACCGTGTGAAGGGCGTCTTTGGCGGCATCGCGAGCTTCTTCAGGGGTGGCGACGAAGCCAAGGCGCCCGCGGCGGATGCGTGGGACTGGGGCCGATACGCCTCTGCGCCGACTCAGGCGGCGGCGGGGGCTATCGCGGCATCGCAGGCGAAGACCTCGCAGGCTCCGGCCGTGGCGAATCAAATGGAAATGAACGTCGTGAACAACATCCAGACGAACGGCAGTCCGGAAGACGTGGGCAAGGCCGTCGGCGGGGCGATGGACAACGCCCTTAGCCGCCGCAACAGGATGCTGGTCGCGGCGCAGTCCGGCGTGATTTCAAAGTGAGGTGAGGATGGCTGAAGTGTGGGCTGTCATCGATGACAGCGGAAACCCATTCTGCGGATATACGGCGCTCGACGGGTTCGAGGACAACTCGGCCGCCACGGTGCCGACGGAACCGCAGGAAAACGGGGCGCTCTACGCCTACGACAAGGTGCCGAACCCTTCCGAGTGCTCGGTGAGCCTTCTCTTCTCGGGGGACTTCCTCGCGCAGCAGGAGGCCGTGACGAAGCTTGAGGCGTACCGTCTCGGCACGCAGCTCTTCCGCATCCTAACGCCGAGCAAGGTCTACTCCCGCATGGCGCTTGTCTCCTACGGCTACTCTCGATCCGCGGTGAATGGCGCGAACGCGCTCGAAATTCACTGCGACTTCCGCGAGATCGTGTCGGCGCAGGTTGGCGGCGCGACGGTCGTCTGGTCTCCGAAGAGCGCGAATGACGCGGGGAAGACTCAGACCGGGAAAGTGCAAGGGGAAAAAAGACAAGGCATTGTCGCCGACTTGGTGAGTCCGAAATGATTGAAATTCCTCTTCAGAAACTGCCCCATCAGGAGTTCTCGATCGTGCTCGATGGGCAGAACTGCGTGCTCGAGCTCCGGCAGATGGGCTCCTTTCTGTACCTCACGCTGACGGCGGATGAGGTGAAGATCTGCGACTCGCACGCATGCCAGTCCGGGGAGCCGATCCCGGTGTGGAATACCCCGCTCTTCTCCGGGCGGCTCTTCTTTCAGGACGGCAACGGCAAGCTCAAGGCGCCGCAGTACGACGGACTCAGCGATCGATACACTCTCTACTACGTGACGGCAGAAGAATGGCAGGAACTTACAGCCTAAAGGACATCAGGGTTTCGATCACGCTAGACAAGGGTGGCGCTAATAATCAATTCGTCTTTCAGGGCTTCGCGACGAACGTCAGCCTCTCGAAGACGGGCGGCGTGGACTTTGCGACGGCCCAGGTCGAGATCTATGGCCTCACGCTTCCGGTCATGGGCCAGCTCACAACGCTTGCCTTCAAGCCCCTGGATCGCCTCTGGAATGCAATCGAGATCGCGGCTGGGGAGCGGGGCAGTGACCTCCCGGTGATCTTCCGCGGGTGCGTGACGGTGGCCTATGCGGACCTCAACGGATCGTCCCCGGTGCTCAAGATCGAGGCGCAGGTTGGCGCCTATCCGCTACTCGAGCCGGCATCTACGGTGAGCATCAAGGGCACTCAGGACGCGGCGACCTTCATCCAGTCGCAAAGCGCGCAAGCGGGCTTTGACTTTCAAAATGACGGCGTGAAGGGGACGCTCTCGGACACGACGATCTACGGCGACCCGATCACGAAGATCAGGACGGCTACCAACGCCATCGGGGCGGATGTCATCTTTGATGACGATAAGACGGTTCTGATCCCGAAGGACGGCGTGCGGCGCGCAGAGGGCGGCATCCCGCTCGTCTCAGCGGCGACTGGCATGATCGGGTATCCGGTCTTCACGAGCCAGGGCATCCAGTGCAAGACCTTCTTCCGGCCGGAGCTCCGCGTAGCCGCGGTCGTGAAGGTCGAGTCGATCGTCCCGCACGCGAGCGGAACGTGGAAGATCACGCAGCTCACGCACACCTTGAGCGCGCACAACCCGGGCTCGAGCACGTGGGAAACTTCTTTTGATGGCATGTGGCAGGGGGACTGATGACAGAAAGAACTCAGCCGCAAGGCGCCTTCGTATCTGGATCTCAGCTGAACGTCCTCGACTTTTTGATTCGGTCGATCGTCAAGGGCATGATAAATACGGCGATTCCGGTGCGAGTTGACGCAATCGAAAGGCCGGGCGATGGATCGGGCGCGGGGTATCTCTCCGCGACGCCTCTCGTGAAAATGCGGAGCGCGTCGGGCGAGGCCCTGGAGCCCGTCTCCATCCCGAAGCTGAGGTGGTTCCGGCTCCAGCATGGGACGGCGGCTCTCATCTGCGACCCGAAGCCGGGCGATGTCGGACTGGCGGTCTTCGCTCAGCAGGACGTCTCGACGCTCACGGGAGGGGCCTCGCCGCAACAGCCGGGGAGCTTCCGATGCTACGACATGAGCGATGGCTTCTACCTCGGGGGCTTCTGGGGGCAGACGCCGACGACTTTCGTGCGCATCGAGGACTCGGGAGATATCACGATCACGGCGCCGGAGACGGTCGTCGTGAACACGAACGCGAAGACGATCAACGCGACGTCGTCCTGCGACATAAACACTCAGCAGGCGACGATCAACACTCCCCAGACACACATCACGGGGAACGTGCAGATCGACGGGAACCTCTCCGTGAAGGGGCACATCTCCGGCTTGTCCGGGCTCTCGGTGAGCGGGGGCGGCGGAGCAAGCGTGACGGGTAGCCTCACGACGACCGGGGACGTTACGGCCGGAGGCATCAGCCTGCAAGGGCACGTGCATACCTGCCCAGACGGCGAGACGGGCACGCCTCACTAGGAGAAAGCATGACGCATACGGCCTACACGGCGGAGCTATCAGACGACTGGGATCTCACGGTGGACGGCAACGGGGATCTTTCGATGATCCGGGGCGCGCAGGCGATCTGTCAGAATGTCTGCAACGAAGGACGCCTCTTCTATCATGACGCGGTCTTCCGATGGGATCAGGGTATAAAGTGGTTTGAGGACCAGATCGCCCAGCCGATTCAGGAGGCCGTCACGACCGAGGATCTGCGCACGGCGGCGTCAAGCGTCCCGGGTGTGCTCACTGTGAACTCGGTGACGCTTAAGAAGCTGGATCCGGCGACAAGAACATTGAGCGCAGAGATCGAAATCACTACAGAAGAGGGCATGAATGGCCGAGCTGAAATTTGATCCACGGTCCGGCGTAGTCGTGCCGACGACCCAAGAGGTCCGCGACGATATCGCGTCTGGCCTGCAGGAGGCTTTCAAGACCAAAGACGGCGATCCCCTGCTGAACGTCGATCCGTCCTCCCCGATGGGGCAGGTCGCGGACATCATCACGACCGAGGCGGCGGCGAAGAACTCCGAAGTGGCCTTTCTGGCGAACCAATTGAACCCGCGCACGGCAACGGGCATCTGGCTCGACGCGCTCGCGGCGCTCTACGGCCTCACGCGGCACGTCTCCGAGCCGACCGTCGTCGTCTGCACCTGCACGGGCCTCCGGGGGACGGTGATCCCATACGGGGCGATCGTGCAGGATACTCAGGGCCATCAGCTCCGGCACAGCGTTGGCGGTGGCGTGACGATCCCGGACTCCGGCTCCGTCGAGACGACCTTTTCGGCCGTCGAGCACGGAGCTATCGAGATCGGACCGGGCACGGTGACGCAGATCGTAACCGTGATAGCGGGCTGGGATAGCGTGACGAACGCCGCCGCGGGCGTCACGGGCCGCGTCGCAGAGCCGGACGGCGAGCTGCTGAATCGCATGATCGAGAGCTATGCAGTCAACGCCAACGGGACCGTAGCGAACGTCCAGGCGAACCTCTCTGAGCTCGACGGCGTCCTCGACTGCGTGGTCCTCGAAAACTACACGAACCAGCCGCAACAGCAGTACGGCATCACCTTGACGGCGCACAGCATCGCGGTATGCATCGTGGGCGGCGACGACGAGGCCATCGCCGAGACGATCTTCCAGCGCAAGAGCGCCGGATGCGGGACGGTCGGAACGACGCAGGTGAACTACGTGGACACGGAGCACTTCAACGCCTCATACACGTACAACATCGTGAGGCCGACGGCGGTTGCTCTCAAGATCCAGGTGACTTTCTTCGCCGATAGTATGGACGCTGAGACTCAGTCGAAGGTCAAGAAAGCGCTCATCTCGGACTTCCTCGGCGAGCTCTCGAATCCGCGCGTGAAGCTGGCGACTACGGTCTACGCGAGCCGCTTCTATCGATGCATCCAGAGCGTCACGGACAGCCCGATCAATCAAATACTCCTCGGACTCAATAACAGGGGGCTGGCGACGTCCATCGATGTGCCCGCGGACGAAAGTCCTACGCTCAGCGAGGAGACCATTTCGCTAGTCTTCGGAGGCCGACATGGCTGATACTCAGACTTGGCAAGACATCCTCGACGTCGATGACGTGCGCGACGAGGCCGACTTCGCGGACATGACGACGGACGCCATTCAGTCTCAGTACGCGCACGCGAAGCGCATCCGTGGCGTCGCGGAGAAGGTTCGGCAGGAGATCGACGCAACACAAGATATGGTGGATTTGCACGGCATGGTCGCGGACATGCAGACCGCGCAGGGCGTCTATCTTGATTGGTGGGGTCAGCGCGTCGGCGTGGACCGGCTTCTGAAAGTCAAGGGCGAGTGGTGCCGCTTCGATGATGATTACTACCGCTTTCTGCTCCTCTATCGAGCGCGATGCAACCTCGCCAACGCAACGGTCTCGACGATGAACAACATGCTGTCGCAACTGACAGATACTCGGGTATTCGTAGTCGACTATCAGAACATGTCGATTCAAAGCATCGTCGTTATCGGCACCATCAGCGATCTCCAAGCGCAGATCCTTCAAACCTACGGACTGCTGAACCGGCCCGCTGGCGTGCTGACGAACTTTCTTATCATTTACCCGGACGAGAAGATCTTCGGCTTCGCCGGGCAGGATCTGCAACCCTTTGACTTTGGGGTATTTAACCCCGGGCGAACGATTGAAACGTGATTCACTCAGCGCGAAGCCACGTAGCGAGAAAAAAGCAAACCCCGCAGGGCTGGACTCCTTGCGGGGTTTTTTGTGACCACCTTCTACGCAGGTGTTCAATGGATTTTATTTTAGACCTTGTGAGGGCCCCCTATATGGCTCAAGAACTACCTTTCTCGATATACGTTATCGCTTATGCGGTGGCGATCTTGGTAACCGCAAAGGCGGTTAGGGCTATCAAAGAGCTTTGGAAAAAGTAAACCCCACAGGTGTAGCGGCCTGCGGGGTTGTTTGTACCTCAACTCACCTGAGGACATATGGATATTTTACCTTCATTTGACTTGGTGAGACTTATGACGACGCCTGATCTTCCGCTCTACGGTCAGCTTTTCGCCTATGGCATCGGGCTTGCCGGAATCGGTATCGGCCTCAAACAAATAGTCGGAGCTATCTCGCAGATTCTTGAGTGGTTTCGGAAATAGCAAACCCCGCAGGGAGTGACGGTCTTGCGGGGTTTTTCGTATCTGATGAAGAGGATCAGACATGAAGATTTTACTGGAGATCAATCGGGAGGTGCGGATGTTGCTGAGCGAAAAGAATCTGCCGGCTCATGGCAAGGCGGCCGCTTGGGTGCTTGTCGCTTTGGTCGCGGCTGTAGCCTTTGCCATTGTGTGCTTTGGAATTAGCTTGCTGAAATAGCAAACCCCGCTGACGTGCAGGCCAAGCGGGGCTTTTATTGATCACCTTCACTGCGGGCGATCCATAGAAACAATTTTACTTCAGGTAATTGGCGTGCTGATTTTGTGCGGCATTGCCGGTTTTACGGCTTTGACTGCTGGTCTTGCCGTTCTCGTTTGGAAGAGAGTGTTCAAAGAATGAGCAAATATCCACCTCATCTTTTGTCGTGCCCAATTGCCCAAAACGGCGACAAGGCCGCGGTCCCTGTGACGGCTCAAGAAGCCGGTGCGGGGCGACTCAGTCAAGAAGAAGGCTGGGGGGCATGGAACTCCCGCCCTATCGGTGAGGGCGGCATCCCGCCGAAACGCGAAGACTTTAACTCCGTACTGAATTTGCTTTCGTCCTTTTTGGTTTACTACCAGCAAGGCGGGGTCATGAAGTACTCCGCCTCGCTTGACTATGAGCCGGGCAATGAAATCTTCTCCGCCACGGGTACAAAGTGCCGGTGCCTCGTAGCGAACGGCCCCAACACCGCCAAGGGTGTAGTCGCTCCCGGATCGGATAAGACTGTATGGAAGAACCTTGATGCGCCATCCGTTATCGCGGGTCAGATCACGCCCTTCTATAACTGTCGGCTCGGCGGCTCTGACGGTCGCCGCTTGATCCCGTGGGGTGAGAGCGTCGCCGACGAGCGGTACGTACTTTGCGACGGCGGCACAGACGGCTTGGGCGGGAACGTCCCGAACCTGATGGATAAGTTCCTCCTGCCGAGCACGGTCGCGCAGGCGGGACAGACGGGAGGTAGCCTCAACCTTTCAATCCCGGGCGTGACCGTCAACGGCACGGTCGGGGAGACGGTGCTTACGGTCGAGCAGATGCCCGCGCACACGCACACAGGCAGTTCATCGACTGCGGGCGCGCATACGCACACTCGCGGCACGATGGAGATTACAGGCGCGATCCCCGTGGACGATCACAAGATCCGCTATGTCGAGGGGGCCTTTTATCAAAACGGGAACTATTCCAACTGCGACAACAGCGACTCAGAAAACGGCTCTCCTCGCGCGTCCTTTGCGGCTTCGAGAACGTGGTCCGGGGAAACGTCGTCTGGCGGCTCGCACTCGCACACGATGAATCTAAACTCGACCGGTGGCGGGCAGGGGCATACGCACACAATCACGAGCTCATCCGAAGCGCAGACGCTCACGCTAGACCGTCCGCCTTTCTATCGTCTCGCTTATTTTGTCAAACTGCCGGAGTAGTAAGGCATGGCATCAAAAGAATTTCATTTCCATTACGTCAAAACGCCGACCGGAGCAATAAGTGGGCAGTCTGTCCTTACGCAGACAGAGGACGCGATCAATGACCTCGGCGACTATATGTTCGAGGCTACGGGCGACGCGACCGAGGCGTTGAATAAGGCTACTGAAGCGCTCAACACGGCGAATACGGCTCAGCAAAATGCGGCCGAGGCGCTCTCTACTGCGAATTCTGCGATTGGTAAGGTCAACACCTTAACCGCGACCGTCAATTCGTTTGATGGTCGCATCAAAAAGGCTGAGAGCAACGCGGCTAATGCCGTCACTGCGGCGACTGAGGCATCTAATAATGCCTCTCAGGCAGTCACAACGGCCAATTCTGCGCTTAATACGGCTCAGCAGGCCGTCACGACGGCCAATGCCGCGAAGACGATGGCTCAGAATGCAAGCACTGCGGCTACTCAGGCCGTGGGCACGGCCGGCGCGGCGAATGCGACGGCGGAAGAGGCGAAGAAGATTGCTCGGCAGGCCGTGACCGACACGGACGGCATCCGCGAAGAAATCAATCAGAACATGGCCGTGATGACCCAAAAGGTAACCGAGGCCACGACGCAAGCGCAGAACTCCGCGTCCTCCGCCGCCCAATCACAGGCCAATAGTGACCTTTCTAAGCGGTGGGCGACATGGACGACGGGCGTAGAGACCGAAGGCGGCACGGACTACACCGTCGCCGATGACGGCTATTCGTCCAAGTGGAATGCTCAGCTCGCTCAGGCATGGGCGGTGAAGACTGACGGCAAGGTGACGGAAAACAACCTGCCCGATGGAGCTGAGATCGACTACTCGGCAAAGTACTACGCGCAGCAGGCGCAGACGTCGGCCACTTCCGCATCCGGCTCTGCTACAGCTGCCGCCGAGTCTCAGACCGCGGCCGCTTCAAGCGCGACGAGCGCGGAAGGATCGGCCACAGCGGCGTCGGAATCGGCCTCTGCCGCGTCCAGCTCTGCAACGGCGGCGCAAAGCTCTGCAACTGCCGCGCAGAACGCACAGACGGCGGCGGAGACGGCGAGGGATCAGGCTCAGGATGCGGCGGCGAAGAATACGCACGCCGTGCTGTACGACGCGCAGACCCTGAGCACTCAGCAGCAGACGCAAGTGCGGACGAACATCAACGCGCTGGGGAAGACAGAGAAGGCGGCGAGCGCGACGAGCGCGGATTCGGTGCTGTGGACGGGCGTGCAGAACCCTCCCGATTTCCTGCCGACCTCTGAGCTTGAGCAAGCCCTTTCCGAGCTGATTGTGGAATTCGGCGGCACGGTGCCGCAGTAAGGAGGAAGCGTGAAAACGTTATCTGAAGTGAAGACCGAGTATCTGAATGAGGCCATGGCCTCGCCTGTGGGCGGCTTTGTGGTGATGGATCGCAATGGCAAAGTGGCGGCGCACTCTAATAGTTCGTTTGTCCATTGCTTCGTTGATCCGCTCGATCTTGAGTGGGCTCGTGCCAATGGGTATGAGTGCAAGGACGAAGAGATTGATGGTCGTGTGCTGACGTGGGTGACTGCGAAGGAACGTCCGGGTGAACTCTTCCGCTCTGCTGATGGCGGTTACTACGCCGCCGCTTCTCTGCCCGAGAATGACGACACGTTTGTCACCGAGCGATATGCAGCCGAAGTTCGAGCCGAGCGCAATGCTCGCCTCTCTGACACGGACGACTACATCAAGATGCAGGACATGACGGTCAAGAAGTCTGCGAAGGCTTCTCGTGAGGCTCTGACTGATGAGGAGCGTGCAGACGTGCTGGCGTATCGTGAGGCTCTTCGTGACCTGCCGACGGTCGCGGGCTTTCCTTTCGTCGAGTATCCGACGATTCCCGCTTGCATCGCATATGAGTGCGGCCAGAAGGCTGATGCTCGTGCCGCGCAGGCAACCATGTACAGGGGGTTCTGATGGCAACTGTGAAGGACTTGCTCAGGGCGGAGACGCTTCGGCTTGGTTCTGTTGCTCCTGTAGCAGGTGGTAATGCGGTCGACCTGATAGGGGTCGCAAAAGCAGGAACGGTTAAGTACGTGCTTCCTGAAACTGGCTACGTTGGCTTGTGTGCTCGTACTCCGCTGAATGTTTGGACGGGGCTTGAATGCAACGGTCTGGCTGCACAGAGTCGAAGCAATGCCGGCGAATCATTCTCGACTTTGTATATCTACGGAAGAAAGGGGGATAGCGTGAACATCACCGTAGAATCTACTGACGCGGTCGGTTGGCTGCGGTTCGTTAAAGCTATCGGGGGGGGGGGGGGGGCTAAAAGCCCTGTGGCACAGCTCTTTTGGAGGGTTGTGCCATGCTTAAGAAACTGCTTAGCTCGTGTCTTGACGCCTATCGCGGATCGCACAAGAGCGTCGTCGCAGGGCGCTATATTGCAACAGATCTCTCCTTCCCGACGGGATATGAGAACGCCAATGCAAATAGTTACGTCCCTCCGAGCGACGGCGTGTTCGTTATTCAGTGTGAACCCGCTGAAGGCTACGCCTACTACAACCTCACGGTTCGACGAGATCAGCTCGACTGTGGGTTCGTTGGGAGCTACGGGCAGACGTGGCCGGTTCTTGAGACTCCTTGCCGAAAGGGCGAAACAATTCACTGGTACACAGGGATTGATGGAGCCGCTCAGAACATTAAGGCGCACATCCGCTTTTACCCATACATCGGCTCTTAACGTTTGCTTCGGAGGTCTGGCATGAGCATCGAGACTGTGAAGAAGGACCTCCGAGAGATGATGAAGCTCACGAGGAAGCAGGTGTTGCCTAGCGCTGGGAAAATCGAATTCACACCTGTGATCGCTACCGAAGGCGATGATAGATGGGGTAGCTATGTGGCACCGTCCGATGGGTATCTTTGTATCTTCGGAGGAGAATTTTCGTCAATCGACATAGCATCTCCAAAAGGGCTTCAATCTACGGTATGGCGCATTGATAACAAGCAACAAATCGCAGGAGCATGGCTCATCGTCGAAGCGGGTGAATCAGTCCGCTATCATTTGTCCAAGGATTTGTCAGGCCGCCACGACCACAACGGTGTGTTCATCCCGCTCAAGGGTTCTGAATAGCCCATCTACAAACAAAAACAACAACGACTCCCTCGGGCAAAAGCTCGGGGGAGTTTTTTGTGTGCGCGTGTGAGTTCTGATGTGCGAGATACTGGGTTTGCACGAGGGGAGGAAGCTCTTTTCGAGCCGACGCTTCGTGCAATTTGAATGGAGGATTTGCCATGGGTGAATTCGCAAGCAAGGGTGTCGCAGGAAGCGGCCTTGGACTCGGTATCGCCGGTACTGCTTTGGGGCTTCTCAACGCCAACGGGAACGGTGGCGGCCTTCTCGGCGGTCTGTTGGGCGGCGGTTGTCAGAACGCTCAGCTTGGCCATGCGCTACAGCGACAATCAGGACGCGGCAGTCTACAAGCAGACGCTTGCTGACAACAAGACGCTTCGAGACGAGATGTATGCCTACATCACGCCAATTGCGCAGGAGTCCGCGGCCAATCGCGAACGCGTGGCGGTGCTCGAAGCACAGCAGAAGTGCGAAGCTGAAAAGGCTCAGCTGCGCGACGCGATTGAAAAGGCGAAGACGAAAGAGGAGCTGGGAAAGATCGTCATCGCCTTCCATCCGGTTGACTTCTCTACGAAGTGATGCGGCGCTATCTGAAGCAGGTGCTCATCGCCTTTGATCAGCTCATCAACGCTCTCCTGGGCGGGTGGGCTGATGAGAGCCTCTCTGCGCACGCATGGCGACAGCACCTAGAAGGGAAACGAAATTGGCCGTATTTGCTCATCGATGCGATCTTGTTCTTCGATGGCAATCATTGCCGGACGAGCTATGAGAGTGAGCTAGAGCGGACCCAACTGCCGCCCAGCATGAAGCAAGGACGCGGCGCATAGCCTGTTCCTGCCTATCCACACCTACCGACGGCCGAGGCAAGGAATTCCCGGCGTATCGCCGGAGGATAGGCCCCCGCTAGGGGTGTAGAAGCGACAAAGCCCAGTGCGCTAACACCGGGCTGAGTCAATGATGCAAGGGGTGGTTATGCATGCCTTCACTCTTGCTTCGTGTCAGATTATGCCACACGACATCGTTGTGGTGACGGGCGACATCAATATTGATGGGCTCGTCATTGCCGTCATTATTGCGGCGTGGCTGATCGGCAAGAGGCGTTAAGCCGCAGGGGTCGTTCTTCTTCGGGAGTTCGGCCCCTCTTGCTATCTGTCTGCTCAGGCCCGCCAATGCGCGGGCTTTTTTTATGGGTGAATTGATGCTCTATGTGAAATGGATATGTCTGTTGCCGCTGAGCTTCGTCATGGCGGTCGTCGGGAGGGTGCTCGCGCCGATCCTGCCGTTCTTCGCGAAGTCAGACGGCTATCTGCCCTCATGGCTTTCGTGGTTTCAGACGCCTGACAACCCTCTTGATGGCGACAAAGGCCATTGGGAGCGCTGGCCGGGCGTCTCGGCGTGGGCCACCTACAGACGACGGGTTGCGTGGCTTCTCCGGAACGTCTGCTACGGCTTCGATATCTCGGTGCTCGGGCAGAAGACTAAGCCGGGAGACTGGCTCGACATGGACGGGCAGGAAGGCGTGTCCGATCAGCCTTACGGAAAGTCCGGCTACTGGCTTAAGCGCGTCTATCGCGGCGAAAAGCTGGCCTGCTGGCACCTCTATGTCATCCGGCAGTGGAGCTTACTGCCGTCGAAGTGCCTGCGCATTTCAATGGGATGGAAGCTCTTCAGCTTTGACGGCTTGAAAGAGGAGACGCATCAGCTCACCTGCTATTGCAACCCTTTAAAAACTTTCAAACAGTAAGGAGGTCGTTATGACTAAGGAAGAAGTAATCGCCAAGCTCAAGGATCTCGGGCTCGACGTGAGCGGCGCTACGGATGAAGTGATCGCGAAGGCACAGGTGTGGCTTGAAGACCAGAAGGCTCAGCTCGACACCGAGACGCGCCGCAAGGTGCGCGCTTTCTGGATCGGCGTCACTGCCGTGGGCATTGTCCTCGGCATCGCCGCAGGCTGGTACGGCCGCATCCTGATCGGGTGACGCCATGCACTCGCTTCTACCAGTAGGGGCGGAGGCGGCGTGGATAAAGATAGGTGCGGTATTGGGGGTGATCTGGGGGGCCACGTTAGAGAGTGTCGCCCCATTGGTCTATTGGTATCTGGCCTTCATGGCGGCCGACCTTCTCACCGGGATATGGGCCGCCTTCCGGACCGGGACTTTCAGCTCAAAGCGCCTTAGCTTTGGGATGGCGAAGAAGGGACTTGCCTTTTTCATCATCACTCTTGCGCACGGCATCGACGTTTCGTTTTGGTTCGTGCTCCACGACATGCCACTTTTTCAAAGCGTGACGCTCTGCGCCTATGCCTGCGGCGAATTCGGTTCAATCGTCGAAAACATAGAGAGGGCGGGTTTCGGAGACGCACTGCCTCCAGTCCTCAAGAAGCTTTTCTTGACGCTTGAGAAGCGTCTTGAGAATGCCGTGGAATCCAAGCTCGATCAGATCGGACTCGACGACGAGGAGAAAGACAAGAAGACCAAATAGCAAAAGCCGCTCGGGAGCGAACCGGGCGGCTTTTTTGTTCTTTACGAACATGAATTAGCAAGAGGATTGTACCAATGAACACTGAAGAGCGCATAGCTCGCCTGGAAGGTTTTATGAACAAGTTTGAGGAAGAGCGTATTCGAAGTGAAGAGCGAACTCGCATAGAAATCGAACTTGCGGAGGCGCGACTAAAGAAGATGCGTCGCATGTGGGAGTTCTTCAAGGTAGTACTGAGCCCGATCATTGCCGCCGTTGTGACGGCAATAGTCATGCAGTACATACAAAAATGAAAATCAGAATACGCAAAAGCCGCTCGGAGGCGAACCGGGCGGCTTTTTTATAGGCAATTGTTTCGAGGGCCTATGGGAGACATTTTAAATGCTTTGAAGATCGGAGAGCTCATGACTGCAGATGATTTGACATGGCAGGCGACGGCCATCCTGGTCGTCCTCATCGCTTTCGGTGTTGCCGTCGTCGCGTGCGTCGCCGGGAAGGCCGTGAAGATTTGGCGTGATGCTCTGAAGTGAGGGACTATGACCGCTCGAGGAATTCGGAACAACAACCCGGGGAATCTCCGGCACGGGGAAGACTGGCTCGGACTTGCTCCGGTGCAGGATGATCAGAATTTCTGCACATTTACAGAAATGCACTTTGGTGTGAGGGCGCTCCTGAAAACCCTTCGCACCTACGTAGAGAAGCGAGGATGCGACACCGTGAGCAAAATCATCACCCGATGGGCTCCGGAAAATGAAAACGATACGGCCTCATATGTGCTTCATGTCGCGACGGCCTGCCGCCGTGATCCGGATGAAGGTCTGAACTTCGAGGCCGACCCGCTCCTCTATCTGGACATCGCGAAGGCGATCGCCCGACATGAGTGCGGCGTCGATGCTGAAGCGATCACGGATGATGCGTGGGAAGTGGGCCTCAAGGAGGCCGGGCTGTGACCTATCTGAAGATCGCGGGCGCACTGCTTGCGGTGCTTCTGGCTTTCGGAGGCGGCTATCGCTATGCCGCCGCGCTTTACGAAAAGGACGCGGCGGAGCTTCGGGAAGCCGAGGCCGTTGCCCGTGCCGATATGGGGAGGAAGCAATATGCGAAGATGGTTGAAGCGCTGGACGCTCTTGCCGGCCTGCGCGGTGAGCTTGCCGATGCTCGCGCTGATGCTGAACGGGTGCGCCGCGCCGCCGAGGTACGTGAGCGAAGAGCCAGCGCCTCTGCCTGCGGTGCTGAGCGAGCCGCAGTCTCCGCGTGCGAAGGACTTCTCAGAGAAAGTGTCGGACTTCTCGCGGAGGGTCGAGGACTACTTCAGGAAACAGCCGGAGTTCACGACGCCGCAATAGGGGTGAAGTAGCTCTATACTTTTTTGGGCGGATGTTTCCTGCCGAAACAGTCCTAGCAACTGTCCTAAGTACACCAAGAAGTACACCACCGTGACAGGTGCATTTTGAAATCGGTGTGAGAGAGGCTATCTTGAATCCTCTCACCGACCAGGATTTTGAAAGGCGCTGTTCCATCAGGGACGGCGCCTTTTTCTTTATCCTTTCGGTCAACAGGCAATCAAACTCAGAGATGCAAATGTGCTGGATTTTGGGCTTAACGGGCGGAGCTGGCTCCGGAAAGAGCACCGCTGCAGACATCTTTCGTGAACTTGGGCTCCCCATCATTGATGCGGACCGCATCTCGCGTGCCGTAACTGCCGCCGGGGGCGCTGCCGTGCCCGCCGTACGCCAAGCCTTCGGCCCAGAGATGATTGAAATCTCGGGCGCCATGAACAGGGCCCGCATGCGTGAACTCGTCTTTCGAGAGCCTGAAGCCCGCAAAAAACTCGAGGCCATTGTCCATAGCGCCATGAAGCAGGTGCTCGATGATGAATTTGCTTGCGCCAAACGCTCCGGCGCCCCATTTGCGGTTTATGACTGTCCGCTTTTAATCGAAAGTCCTCAAGCACGAGCCCGCGTTGACCGCATCCTGGTCATTGATGTGCCTGAATACCTGCAAGTTGAGCGTCTTGGAACCCGCTCCGGACTAGCGCCGGATGCAGCACTTCGCCTCATTCGTGCGCAGACTTCCCGCCGCAGTCGTCTGCAAGCGGCGGACGATGTGCTTGTCAATGCCGGGGCACGCGAGGATTTTGCCCGCCGAGTCCGTCATTACGCCTTGCGTCTCTTGGAAGCCGCAGAGAAACACCTTCTCTGAAACCTCTTGTCGCTTTTACCTCTTTTCGTGAAGAACTTCGTCGGATAAGATCAGAAGGTGTGCGCAGTCTTTTTGAGACTGCGTCTTTTCAGGAACGTCTAATTCGCCAACTCGAGCATGCCTGACACTGGACTGATTCTCTATGAGTTCCCCTGCAGCGAGAAGATTCGCTTTTACCTGCGGCTGGAAGCGCTCAAGCAGCGTCTGGACTGGTTCCTGGCGCTCGATGGCAAAGCTGCTCACCAAGCGGCAATCAACGCACTTTTCGATCTTTCGGACGTTGCTGCCCGATCGGACCTGAAAAACGAACTCCTTAAAGCGCTCTTGCAGCAGCGCCGCGACATTGAAGCGCTTCCCGCAAACGCTACGGTGGATGGTCAGCCGGCTAAAACGGTACTAGCCCTTGTATCTGAAACTGCTAATTCCGTCTCGGCAGCTGTGGGCCGCACCAGCCAAATCCTGCGCGACAACGAGTGGCTGCAGCTCATTCGAAACCGCCAGCGCCTGCCCGGCGGCACCTGTGAATTTGACCTTCCTCAGCTTCACTATTGGCTCTCTCAGCCGGCTGAAATTCGTCGCCAAGAACTCCTGTCACTCGCGCAGACCCTTTTGCCAATTACCAACGCGGCTCAGCTCATTCTCGACCATCTGCGGGCGCAGACCATCATTTCTGATGCCGTGGCCGAGCACGGGACAATGCAGATTCCCACGTCAGGCAGTCCCTATCAACTCGCACGCATCTGGATGCCTCAGGACAGTCAATGCATTCCTGACATGAGTGCAAACCGTCATACGCTCTGGCTTCGTTTTTCAACGCCTGACGCCAAACACCGCCTCCATGCGGTGCATGAAACGCTATCCTTCCGTCTTGGGCTCTGTATTTAAGAGCAGCTTCACACCGCCCCCATCTCTACATTCGGCCGGCCGGCACTTTGCCGTCGCCAGCATTAACGCATCATGAAAGTTCCCTGTCCGGTCTGCCACACGCTTACTGAATATTCCTCAGCCAATCCCTGGCGGCCGTTTTGCAGCGAGCGCTGCAAAATGATTGACCTCGGCGAATGGGCTAATGACGGCTACCGAATTGAAGGGGAGCCAGGTTCTGCTGACCGCATGAGCCCAGAAGAACTCGACGCCGCCGCCGATCGTGCGCGCGAACTCGAGGAGCGTCAGCGCTCCGCCAAAACCAACGGCGCCCGCAGGCGCCGTTGAGATACGCAGTACGCTCGATCCGTATGCAAAGCGGTTCGAGCTTCACCGTTTTTTAAATCAACGGTTTCACGCCGTGAGCCCCCTTGGCCTGCCACGCCTCAAGATCGGCCGCGGCAGCACCGTCGACATACATCGGCAGACGCGGTTCTCCGTTAAGCAGGAGACTCTCAAACTTCTCGGGCGGCACGATCACGAAGTCGTAGTCCATGGCGACACACTTAAGCACCTCATCCATGGTTTCCGCGCGGGCACCAACCCAACGGTAGCGGCGGTCACGAACGACTGTTGCGGCCAATGCCTCACGCGTCAGTGTTAAGAGATCATCAGACTCCTCAAACACTTCGGGCAGTTCGACGCGATTCACGATAACCTGGTCCACCGGGAGCATCAAACCCGGCGTACGTTCGTCAGCCGCATAAAACCCGCACTGCTGGCCTTCCTTAGGCACCGGCGTGCCGGCAAAGTCATGCGAGCGTCGAAAGTGCAGACGCACATGCGCATGAGGATAGCGGTGCTCCTTCACAAACCACGGCGTCGAGTAAGAAACCGCCAGACCGAGTTCTTCATTGAGTTCGCGCGCGAGCGCCTGATGAACGGTTTCACCCTTTTCAAGCTTGCCGCCCGGGAATTCCCAGTAACCCGCATAGGGCTTGCCTTCGGGGCGGGAACTCAACAGCATCCTGCCGTCTTCACGAATAAGCACGCCGACGGCCACTTCAACAATGTTGTCGCTCACAGAAAATCTCCAATAGTTCGCGCGCGGTTCCCGCGCACGCAACTTGTTAATTGTCCTCCATCACGCCGATTTATGCTTGACTGCCGAACAGGATCGCTGAGCAGATCGCGCCTGTCTCAGCGAAAATCCGTAGACAGCGATATTTTTTTAAAGGTTCACCTTATCAACCACTGCACAGGCATTGAGTGTTCGCGGGAAGCCAAGGTAGACAACCGCGCACTGAAGTGCATCGATCAGATTAGCCTTCGTGTTCCCGCAGCGAAGATTTGCCGCCGCATGAGCACTAAGCTGTGCCTCACAGCCTCCGAGCGCCGCAATCGTGCAAAAGGTAGCCAGTTCGCGTTCGGCAATCGTAAGACCTTTGCGGGTATAGAAATCGCCAAAACACCAACCGGAAAGATCATCAATCATCAGACTGCGGCGCTCTGCCGGCGTCGTCTGATGCATGCGGGTAATTTGCTCTCCAAAGATTTCTGTTTGTACTGCAATCCCCTTTTGCAGACGATTCTCATCACTGACGACCGTCCGACTTTCAAGCGGCAGCGCAATACCCGCCGCCGTCATGGCAGCATGAACGCCGGCCAGCACTGCGCGAGTTCGCGCCATGCCGGCATAGGGAGAAGCATGAAAGACCGCCTCCTCAATGTCGGCGGGCGCCAATCCATCGGCGAGTGCGGCTGCCGCAGTGCGCTCGCCAAGATCCTCAAACCCCAAACCGGCAGCGACGGACAACATAGCCAAATGCTTCTGTCGGATTGAAAGTGAAGCACCGCGCTTCGTCAGAAGCGTCATACGGTCTTCAATCGCATCAAAGTCGGGAGCGTTTACCTTTGAATTTGAATCCGCTGCATATACCGCACCGGCAGCGCCGGCCCCGACGACAGAAGCCGCCATCGGCAGCGAAAGCACTTGTCTGCGGGAAAAGTTCGTCATTTCCGCCTCCATTGAGCTCATCAAATGCAATGCATACATTCTGACGACGCCGCGGATCAGCGTATCTGCAGATTCTGCTCAAAAATCAGATAAAGCCGCTCTCACTGCCTCGAGCAATTTCATGCCCAAAAGCGAAATCCCAAACGACCGCGTCCTAAATGGATGGAGAGCTCAGCTGAACCCTCCAGCCAAGCGTGAAGCGCTTCAATATTGGCGCCTGACTGCTCGGGCTGACGCAGCCCCTCATAAAGAAGTGCATTGGCAATCCGCACCGAAACAGGCGTACGTTCAAAACCCGCTATGCCTGTTGTGAGGAGCACCGAACGAAGAAATTCGCTCAGGACCCTCGGCCGATCACTTTCGGCAAGCTCCATCAATTCACGACGGAAAACAACCAATGCCGGAGCAAGCCGCCGCGCAGCATGCGCCGCCTCCTGGGCAGAATCAGCACCTTCGAGCACGCACGGCAGCGCTCCTATCGCGGCACCGGCTCGACGGGCCAGAGCTCCTAATGCTGCTGAAAGAGCCGCCTCTAAGGGCGCTCGCCGCGGATCCTCCCAGCGCATGACAGGATTGTCATGACGGGCAGCCGTCGAAAAAAGCAGCAGCACGTCCCCTGGCACTGGCCCCGTACGAGCGCGAAGTGCTTCAGGCCCCGCGAGCCAAAGCGGTCGGGCCATATCTTCGAGTACGGGGCGGCCAACATCCGCGTCAATGCCGGCCATCCACACCATGCTGCCAAATCCTGGGTTCGGAGCAAAAAAGCGAGCCGCAGAGACTGCAACAGCCCCGTCCGTCAAACGAAACGGGATAGAAACGGAATCAGCACCTGGGCCCTCTGGGGAGATCGTTTTTTGCGCGGACATTGCTCGCTCAAGCCGACGGAGCTCTTCTCCCACAGGGAAATGCATAAAGACGGGGCCTGCCGGCGCAAATAGGAGATTCGATTCGGCAATGCCCAGCCGCTCCGCAGCCGCATGTGCAAACCCCTGCGCGGCTACTGTTGAAAGATCTCCGCGGCCTGCGCACCCTGAGCCCGCAGTAATCAGCAGTCTGGCCCCTGCACCAGTCCAAACTTTTTGAGCGGCTTGCACAAGTCTTTCTGCGGCGCCGTCATCCGGATAGGCAGAGCCGAGCATTGCGCCAGTCGCGACTGTCCATCGTGCCGGCGGCGTAAATTCTGCGCACCAAAAATCTCCGGCACTTCGCCAGACCGCTCCGGGAAGCGCAAAGCGCGGCAGTTGATGATGGGATGCAGCAGAGTTCATGCAAATTTGGAAAAAGAAACGTTCACCCAAAGCATACCGCCCGGCAGCTTTTCTATCGAAAAACCATTCCGGGCGGTGAACTCCGCCGCCCCCTCAGGAGAGGGCCGCGGTCATCAAGGTTCAGAAAGCAATCAACGCAAACGGCCGTGGCAGTCCTTGAACTTCTTTCCGGAACCGCAGGGGCACGGATCGTTGCGGCCGCAATGACGGAAAGCCGCCTGCAAGCGAGCGTTCTCGTCTGCGTTCAGCTGATCCAGAGAACTGCCCTGATCATTCGGCGCATTGAGTCCCTGTGAAGCACTGGCGTCAGCGAGATGCGCCGCATCGGCACGAGCCTCGCCGCGGGCAAGATTGTCTTGCGCAGCAGCCTGAGCTTCTTCAGGCTGTTTGATCTCAACGCGCATGAGCACCGTGGTCGTCGTTTCACGGATCGAGTCAAGGAGCTGCTCAAACATCGTGAAGGCCTCGCGCTTATATTCCTGCTTAGGCTGCTTCTGAGCATAGCCGCGCAGGTAGATGCCCTGACGCAAGGCGTCCAAAGCGGCAATGTGCTGGCGCCAGAGCTGGTCGATCACCTGCAGGAGCACCGAACGGCCAAAAGCAGCGAAAGCGTCATGGCCAACCAGTGTTTCCTTGGCTTCATAGATCTCGTTGGCACGGTCAATAAGCGCCTTCAAAAGATCTTCATCCGTCGTCGCAGTGTCCGCGTCGAGCATCTTCTTGAAATCGATTTCAATGCCAAAACCGCTCTTGAGTTTGTCGTTGAGCGTATCGAGATCCCACTGCTCTTCAACGGTATCCGCCGGCACAAAGCTGCGGAACAAATCGGTGAAATACCCCTCACGCAGATTCTTGATGAGCTCACTGCAGTCGGTCGCTTCAAGAATCTCATTGCGTAAGCCGTAGATCTCATGGCGCTGATCGTTCTGGACATCGTCAAACTCCAGAAGCTGCTTGCGGATGTCGTAGTTGCGGCCTTCCACTTTGCGCTGTGCGGATTCGATCATGCGAGTCAGCATCTTCGACTCAATCGCCACGCCCGGCTCAAGCTTGAGCCGATCGGCGATGGCGCGCATACGGTCGCCGCCGAAAATGCGCAGCAGCTGATCTTCCATCGACAGATAAAAGCACGATGAGCCCGGGTCACCCTGACGTCCTGCGCGGCCGCGCAGCTGATTATCGATACGACGGGATTCATGACGTTCGCTGCCGATGATGCGCAGGCCGCCGGCTGCCACGACTTCGTCATGGAGCTTTTGCCACTGCGACTTCACCTCGGCGATGCGCTGCGCTTTTTCTTCTGCGGAAAGCGTTTCGTCAGCTTCAATCGCATCTACAGCCTTGTTGATGCCGCCGCCGAGCACAATGTCGGTACCGCGGCCGGCCATATTGGTAGCGATCGTCACCATGCCGGGACGACCGGCATCCAGCACGATCTGTGCTTCGCGTTCATGCTGCTTGGCGTTGAGCACATTGTGCTCAATGCCCTCTTTCGTGAGCAGCTGCGAGAGCAGTTCGGAGTTTTCAATCGAGGTCGTGCCGAGCAAAACCGGCTGTCCCTTCGCGTGACATGCCTTGACGTCCTCAACGATGGCCTGATATTTCTCCGGCACCGTACGGTAGACCTTGTCTTGCTCGTCGATTCGTATCATCTTGCGATGTGTCGGAATAACGACAGTTTCAAGGCCATAAATGTCCTGGAATTCGTACGCCTCAGTATCCGCCGTACCCGTCATGCCTGAGAGCTTCTCGTACATGCGGAAGTAGTTCTGGAAGGTAATCGACGCCATCGTCTGATTTTCGTGCTGAATGCGCACGCCTTCCTTCGCTTCGACGGCCTGGTGAATACCTTCGCTCCAGCGGCGACCCGGCATCAAACGGCCCGTAAATTCGTCCACGATGACGATTTCACCGTCCTGCACCACATACTGCTGATCGCGCTTGAAGAGCGTATGAGCCTTCAGAGAGGCCATCAGGTGATGCATCAAAATGATGTTCTTCGGCGAGTAAAGCGATTCGCCGGGACCGACAAGACCGCGTTCTGCGAGGATCTTTTCGAGCTTCACATGGCCGGACTCGGAGATATAGACCTGATGGGCTTTTTCGTCGACCCAATAGTCGCCTTCGCCCTTTTCCTCCTGCTGGCGCGTGAGGAGCGGCGGAATTTCGTTGATTCGGAGGTAAAGATCCGTATTGTCATCGGCCGGCCCCGAAATGATGAGCGGCGTACGCGCCTCGTCAATCAGAATGGAGTCCACTTCGTCGACAATCGCAAAGTAAAGACCGCGCTGACGGCGAGCAGAGACGTCGTACTCCATGTTGTCGCGCAGATAGTCAAAGCCGAACTCATTATTCGTGCCGTACGTAATGTCGGCCGCATAGGCTTCTTTCTTCACCGCAGTGTCCTGCTGCGAAAGAATCTTGCCGACGGAAAGCCCGAGCCAATGGTAAAGCCGCCCCATCCAGTCCGCATCGCGCGAAGCCAGATAGTCGTTTACAGTGACGACATGCACGCCTTTGCCGGCCAAAGCATTTAAATAGACGGCAAGCGTAGCGGTAAGGGTTTTGCCTTCACCAGTGCGCATTTCAGCAATCTTGCCGTCATTGAGCACCATGCCGCCAATCAGCTGCACATCGAAGTGGCGCATACCGAGCACGCGCTTAGAGGCTTCGCGCACAACCGCGAAGGCTTCCGTCAGCAATTCGTCAGTGGTCGCGCCCTTGGCAATACGGTCGCGGAATTCCTGAGTCTTGGCCTGCAGTTCGGCGTCCGAAAGCGCCTCCATGGCGGGTTCGAGCTTGTTGATCGCAGCCACTTGGCGGCGGTACTGCTTAATGAGCCGCTCGTTGCGGCTGCCGAAGATCTTGGTTAAAAGTTCGTCAAACATGTTTTCGCTGGAATTCTGCGTCGCGGCGTCTGCTGTCACGGCAGGCGTCTGCTTGGGTTTTAGGTCTGCCTCGAGAATAGAGCCGTCAAAAAAAGCGGAAGTCTTATCAATAAGACTGCTGCATTACATCCTGCTTAAGGCAGAAAACGCATCCATGCGCCTCAACCTATAAAGCATCGGACACCATCTCGAGTAGACTTCTCCAAGAAGGGCTAGGCGCTCGGGCATGCTGATGGAAAAACCGTCCCAAACGGCCATATTCCCCAGGGAGCCGAGCACAATTGAAGGATTATCGCATTTTTGTGATCCTGCAATGCCGCCACTGAGCCCGAATTCATTGCGGAATAATGCTTTCCGCTGCAGATTGTCCGGAGACCCTTTTCGTGCCTAGGCTTCGCTCGCTTCCTGCCGGCTTTACGCTCAGAAACCGCGGCTTCCGCTCTCCGGAAAAGTCACTCGCCGAATCGAGTGCCAGCGGAAAGCTTCTCGCCGAATACGAACTGGCCTGCCGCGCCGGCAAAGCCATCATGCCGCTTATTGACCAGCTTCGGCTGCCGCTCGACTTTTCGTCCGGCCGAGGCGTCCGGATAAACGCTCAAGGCACCATTACCTTCATCACCGACAGCGCTGCTCAGCAAAGTCGGTTAAGAAACCTTTCTAAACGAATTCTTGAAAATCTCGTTACAGCAGGCGTCCCTGTTGTTGCGGTTGCCTTCCGTAACCGCGGACGCCGCTCCACACTCAATGAAGCTGAAAAACCTGAGCCGATCCGAACCCCTTCACTCATTGCCGCCGCTGAACTTGAATCCTCAGCAGCCCGACTGATCAATCCTGACCTCAAACACCAGATACTCGCGCTCGCAGCAGTGCTTCGCCCTCGGCCCGAAGAAATGCCGCTGGCCGTTGAAACAGCCTTGGAAGGCACGATTGAACGCATTGATCGCTTGATCGGGCGTACCGATCGAATCAAAACACAGCTGCCGAGCGCTCCGGACGCCAAACTGATTCCCGATGAAGCCTCTGCCAAGGCGAACCCCGTACTGGCCGCCGTCCGCTCACGTCAGCGCGCACGGCTCGCTCGGCGTACGCTCGCAGAAACCGAAACGAATCAGATCGCCGAAGAAGCCCGGCAAGCGCTGGCGCTGCTGAAGACTGCACGTGAAAAACTGATGCCGCCCGCAGCAGAGGAACTGCCGTTCGAACTTTCTTCCAAAGTACTCGACGATGCCGGCCAAAGTGCCGTCAGCGCTGCGCTTAAGATCGCAGGATGGACGGCAAGACTCAACCAAGTGGAGGATCGCCTCACACTGCCTCTGGAGGAAGCCGTACAAACGCTTGCCGCCAAGGGAACAACGCCAGCCGCCGCCAGCCCCTCGCTTCCGAACGCCGGATCGCCTGAGGCGCTTTCGCCCGCAGTGCTTCGCAGCGAACTCAAGCGAAAAATAAAAGTCCTGCAAAGCAAACTCTCCGAAACGCTTTCGCAGATAAGACATATCGGCGTGCGCATGCCCGAGCTGCCCGATATTCTCTCCGCCGACAGTCGGCTCGCGCAGGAAGCCGCAGATCTCGCACGAGCACGCGAAAAAGGCGACTCGCAGGCTTTGGCTGCTGCGCTCTCGGCAGAAAGCTCCCGCAAACTCCTCTCGTGGGAGTCGCGTCTGGAAGTGAAAAGCCGACTCGGCACGCTCGAGCAAACGCTGGCAGCCATGTCCAAGCGTTTTCAGACCGACCGGCCTTGGCTGCTCGCGCCTCGATCCAAATACGCCGACGAGCGTCCTGAGACAATGGAAACGCTGCGGAAAATCGATCGACGGCTGATCAATGAAGAAGAGGCGCTCTCAAGCATGTCCGCAGAGATTGAGACATTGGCAGAAAAAGTCGAAATTCTCCGCAGGGATCTCCCTGACGACGCCCTGAGCGGCATCAACCCCTTGGAAGGTGCGCTTCTTGAATCGCTCAAAATCGTTTTTGCCCGTTTGCGCAGTCTGAAAGCTGTCCTTGGCGGACGTCTCAATGAATCCATCATTCCCTCGGAAAGAGAGGCCGAAGCAGACCCACAGCTCGCCGCCATCCGCACGCGTCAACTCGCGCGGCTTAAAACCTGGGATAACCGTGCCGCACTCCTTGCCGCCGCCGAGCAGTCAGCAGCCGCTGTTGATCGAGTGCTCACCGCGCCGCGCGGAGAGGGATTGTCCCCTGAACTTGCCGCCATGCTCGAGCGGGCAGCCGCAGAAGTGGTCGAACGTTTCGAAGCTGCTCGTGCTGCCATAGACCCCGACGCCAAGCCCCTTGAACTGCCGGATCTTTTCGGCGCGCCTATGCCGGCCGACGATAAATCGGAGTCTGCCGCACTCTGCGCCAGTCAAACCGCTCAAGCAGCGGAAGATGCGGTGCAGGCAGCGGCCGAGGCTGAGGAAGCCCAACAGCTGGAACTTCGCACCAAGCTCGAGGAGCTGCTAACCATTATTCCAATATGGGCCGACCGTCTGCCGCGCATGCCGGACCCCAAACTCATCCCGAATGAAGCAGAATGCGCCGGCAATCCGCAGCTCTCTGAACTGCGAGGCCGTATGCTCAGCCGGCGCAGTCGCCGTGAAGATCTGCAGGCACGTCTCAGCAGTCTGCACGAAGCTGCGCTTAAGCTGCGCGAACACCTGGGCAATCCTCTCGCCGACACTGCCGAAACGGGCCGTTATGCTGCCGCACTGATGCGTGACGCCGACCGTTTTTCGGCAGATCTTGGCAAATAAAACCCAAACTCCCGAGGACTAGCTCTTAATCCTTTCTAGTCCCCTTTATTGGAGTCATCCCAAACAGCGCGAAGCACTCGCGCT
>ERZ836939.225-NODE-225-length-77483-cov-13.909077_pt1 | contig 77483 bp, 58 predicted proteins | sample MGYA00519912_ERZ836939 | MGnify/ENA primary metagenome ERZ836939 (study PRJEB31850, sample SAMEA3708810) | human gut metagenome | biome: human gut; feature: human-associated habitat; material: faeces | place: China | collected 2014 ...
ATGTGTAACTTGTCCAACTTTTGGGGTGCAGTACAAAATGAGACGGCCTCTTTTATCTAATGTACAATTAAAATAACGGTCAAAAAGAAAAATATGCCATTACAATTTGTAATTTTGCAACCTCGAACATAGGTATGGAACAAAACATCTACGAAATATTAAAACGATATTGGGGATATGATACATTCAGGCCTTTACAGGAAGATATTATTCATTCCGTACTGACAGGAAATGATACTTTGGGCTTGATGCCGACAGGAGGAGGGAAATCCTTAACATTTCAAGTTCCTGTCCTAGCTATGGACGGAATTTGTTTAGTTATAACGCCTCTGATCGCATTGATGAAAGATCAGGTGGATAATCTCAGAGCCAGAGATATAAAAGCGGCTTATCTGTATTCCGGATTAACCCGTCACGAAACGATCGTTACATTAGAAAACTGCATATTTGGTAAATATAAGTTTTTATACATTTCTCCGGAACGTCTTTCAAACGATCTTTTCTTATCCAAAGTAAAGGTAATGAAAGTCTCTCTATTAGTGGTGGATGAAGCCCATTGCATTTCCCAATGGGGATATGATTTCAGACCTTCATATATAAAAATTGCCGACATAAGGACTTTATTCCCCGATGCTCCCGTATTAGCCTTGACTGCAACTGCAACTCCCCAAGTCGTAGAAGATATACAAGAAAAACTCCATTTCAAAAAAGGAAAAGTCTTTCAAAAAAGTTTTTTCCGCCCTAATCTTTCTTATGTAGTACGCTACGGAGAAAATAAAATTCAACAATTAATACATATTCTCAATCGTGTTCCGGGAAGTGCCATAATCTATGTCCGCAGCAGACAAAAAACAAAAGAGATTGCGGAAGAATTAAGAAGATTCAAAATCAGTGCGGATTTTTATCATGCAGGTTTAAAATCAGAAGATAAAAACCGTAAGCAACAATCTTGGAAAGAAGATCATTGTCGGGTAATTGTCGCCACAAATGCTTTTGGAATGGGCATAGATAAACCGGATGTACGACTCGTTATTCATTTGGATTTACCTAACTCTCCGGAAGAGTACTATCAAGAAGCCGGACGCGCAGGAAGAGATGGACTCCAGGCATATGCTGTTATTTTATATGCAAATGCCGATAAGGTAAAATTAGAAAAGAGAATCCGTGATATGTTTCCCGAACGAGAATTTATATCTCGTGTATATGAAGCATTAGGAAACTTTTTGCAAGTAGCAGTCGGATCAGGAATGAATTCTGTTTTTGATTTCAATTTAAACACATTCTGCAAAACGTTTAAATTTCCCATATTGCCGACATTTAACGCACTAAAAATATTAGAACAAGCCCAATATATAGAGTTTACTGAAGAAGTAGAATCTCTGTCGAGAGTAATGATAACCGTACAACGTGATGAATTGTACAAATTGCAAACAGACGATTCTGGAAAAGAAGAACTATTACAATGTTTACTTCGCTCCTATACGGGTTTATTCGCCGATTACGTTTTTATTCAGGAAGATCTTTTGTCAAGACGAAGCGGACTCTCACTTCAAGAGGTATACGAAAACTTAATCTATTTTTCAAAACAACATATTTTACACTATATACCGCAAAAAAGAACCCCTTTTATTATATATACCGCACCTCGAGAGGATCTGAAATATTTATTAATACCCCGAAATGTTTATGAAGAACGCAAAGAACGTTTTTCTCATCGTATCCATAGTATGTTGGAATATGTACTTCACGATAAAAAATGCAGAACACAAATATTATTAAACTATTTTGGCGAGACATTTAACAGAGAATGCGGATTATGCGATATTTGTTTGCAACAAAAATCCGGAGAGTTAACTTCCGGAGATTTCTCCCGAATAGAAAAAGAAATCTACAAACTATTGCAAGCTGATAAATATAGTCTCGATACAATTATAGAACGTATTCCTTTTTCACAGGAAAAAATAGTAGAAACATTACGTTTCTTATGTGATGAACAATTTGTTCAAGTTAAAGACGGACTTTATTATATATAAAATTATGGTTAAAGGTGCATCTATTATTATGTTATTCTATTTTTTAGGAGAATGCTTAAGTTTTTTAATTAATGGAATTGTTCCGGGCAGTGTTTGCGGAATGGTTCTGTTATTTTTGTCTCTTTTACTGAAATTAGTAAAACCTCGAGATGTAAGAAGTGTATCGAACGCATTGACACAGAATATGGCACTTTTTTTTGTCCCTGCAGGAGTCGGTCTTATGGCATCTTTCGATCTCATTTCACGCTATTGGGCAGCATTACTAATCGTATCTGTCGTAACGACTGCTGTTATTATCGCTGTTGTCGGATATATGCAAGATAAATTAGAAAAAAAGCTATAAACTGTAATTTATATGAATGAAATATTATCTTCTACTCCATTTTTATTATTTCTCGTATTAGCAAGTTATTTATCAGGAACATATTTTTATACCAAAAGTAAAATTGCGCTGCTCCATCCTATTATTATCAGTATAGCGATTATTATTGGAGTATTAAAATGGGCAGGAATCGATTACGAGACTTTTTCCAAAGGCAGTTATATGATACATTTCATGTTAGGACCTTCTGTCGTAGCATTGGGTTATGTTTTATACGAACAGATCGGATATTTGAAAGGAAAAGTTCTATCTATTACTTCTTCTATTATTGTCGGAAGCTTAGTTGGGATCGTAAGCGTAATTTGGATTTGTAAATTAATGGGAGTAGAACATAGCGTTATTGTTTCATTAGAGCCCAAATCCGTCACTACTCCCATAGCATTAAGCCTTTCTGCAAAAAGTGGAGGCATTCCTTCATTGACGGCTATTACTGTTGTTATATGCGGTATATTGGGTGGAATTATCGGACCGTTTATCCTTCGTAAATTGCATATAAAAAGCCGGGTTGCCAAAGGTCTTGCTCTTGGTGCGGCTGCGCACGGTTTAGGTACGGCTAAAGCAATAGAACTCGGTGCTGTAGAAGGGGCTATTAGCGGACTCGCAATAGGATTGATGGGAATTATGACTTCTTTGTTGATTCCATTGGTCGAAAATCTGTTTTATAAATAAGAACTAGCCTAAAGGTTTGAGTATATATTTTACTCAAACTTTTAGAACCAGTCTTAATTTTCCAATAAGAAAATATTACCAGATCATTTTTGCATTTTCTTTCGGTCTTTTTCCCCATTTTTAATTATCCGATAGCCCGTTATCATCCTCTCAAAAACAGAAAAACATCCTCGAAAATAGAACTACCATTCTTCTTTAGTGGCCTCTAAAGGCAAATTATCTTTAAAATGCATAGATGCATGAGTCCCATCACAAAAAGGTTTATTGGAAGATTGACCGCAACGGCACAAAGTAACTCTATTTCGAATCTCATAGCTACTTCCGTCAGCACTCTCAACACGAATTCCACCTTTCACCCATATCGGTCCACTTACCTTGATTCCGGGATCTTCTATAATTCCAATTGAAGGGCTAAATGACGGTTCAAAGACTTTTTTCGTTTTTTTATCCCATACAACCAGACGTCCGGCCGGACAATGACCCGCTTCATATTTAACAAGTTCTATCTCATCTTGAGTTTCCGCAGTTTGTACGATATTCCAAATTCGACCGTATGCGTCACAAAATCGGGCAAAAGCACAATATTTCTCATTATCGGCTAATACCATTGCCGGACCTTCGAACAGTTCGGCATCTTCCAATAAAGGACGCTTGTCGCTTGTTTCTTCCGGATTCCAGTCCGCTTTAGAATGAGAACCATCGCAAAATGGCTTCTTACACGATTCTCCACAACGACAAAGGGCTGTACATTCCCCCTCTGTCTTGTAATGGTTACCTTTTCTATAGATCCAAGAAGCTCCGTCTTCATTCGGCATAATAATCTCTTGATCAATAGGAGGATTTCCGTATATCAAATATGGTCCGTCTGCTAAAATTTTAATGTAAAACATCTCTGGAGCAGCAGAAGTTCCTATCTCCACGTTCGGTTCAGTTGTCTTTTTCATAAAAAACTTTTTAGAATTGAATTACCTTAATAAAACAACTGAAGTTATAAATTAGTTGTCCGTTTATATATATTCCGTGTCAATTAATAATCCGTCGTAGGCGAAATATACATTCTCAGGTAATTTTTTCGCTTCCACTTCATGTAATCCCATATGGTGACTCATATGAATAAGATAAGCTCTTTCGGGCTTTACACGTTTTATGAGACTCAATGCCATGTCTAATGTCTGATGAGATATATGTTCTGTATGACGCAATGCATTAATAATTAATATTTTAACATTTTCTATTTTCCCCATCTCTTTCTCCGAGATATATAACATATCCGTAATATAAGCTACATCTTCAATACGATAACCTAATATGGGAAGTTTATAGTGCATTACCCGAATCGGTATTACAGAAATCCCCTGTACGCAAAACGGATCTGTGCCAATTTCATTTAGACTAAGACTTGCAACACCCGGATAAGGATGTTCAACAAAACAATAAGGGATTCTTGCCCTTATCGCATCTGCAACCCCAGGCTCTAAAAAGACATCTACAGAATGCTCTTTACAAAAAACTCGTAACTCATCTAACCCGCTTGTATGATCATAATGTACGTGTGTTAATAAAACCGCATCGATCTTTTCTGTTTGACTACATAACATCTGTTGCCGAAAATCCGGGCCACAATCTATTAAAATATTTTTACCTTTTATTGTCAATAAAGCCGATGTCCTTAATCTTTGGTCTCTCGGATCGTTCGAAGAGCAAACTTCACAATGACATGCAATTTCAGGTACTCCGGTCGACGTTCCTGTTCCTAAAAATTTAATTTGCATAATATTCCGACAGAAATTATATATAATCTACTTCAGGTTTAATCGTTATTCCATAAAGAGATTTTACAGAATCAACTATATTTTGAGCCAAGTCTATAATATCCTTTGCTACAGCATTATTTTTATTTATCAAAACCAAACACTGTTTATCATGTACTGCAGCACCTCCCAACATTTTATTTTTCCAGCCGGCTTTATCGATAAGCCATGCTGCCGGGACTTTCACAAATTGAGCATCAATTGGATAAAACGGTATTTCCGGATATTTTTCTTTTAACAGATTATATTGAGAAACAGGAATAACCGGATTCATAAAAAAGCTACCAGCATTTCCATAATCATCAGGATCGGGAAGTTTCGATTTTCTAACCTCTATTACGGTATCTCTTATTGTTTGCAAATTAATATTTTTATTGCCGATAGCATGACGAAGATTCCCATAATCAAGATGATAAACCGGATTTTTTCGGAGCAAATACACTACCGATGTTATAATATATTTACTTTTTAGTTCTTTCTTGAATATGCTGTCCCTATATCCGTACATGCACTCCTTGCTCATAAATGTCCGTTCTTTGCCTGTTGCCACCTCAATCGCCTCTACTTGCAGAATAATATCTTTCACTTCAACACCATAAGCTCCGATATTCTGGACGGCACTTGCTCCGACTTCTCCGGGAATTAATGATAAGTTTTCTGCTCCACCCCATCCATTACTTACCGAATATTCAACAAAATCGTCCCAAACCACTCCTGAACCAGCTTTTACAGTTACATATTCAGAAGTTTCCGATACCACTTCGATGAATTTTATTTTCGAATGTAATATTACTCCTTCATAATCGGATGTAAACAATAAATTACTCCCCCCCCCGATTTGCAAGAATGGATTCTCCCTCAATAAATCGGTTTTTAATAAGTCTATCAACTCTTCTATTGATTGATATTCGGCAAACCATCGGGATGAAACAGATAAATGAAAAGTATGTAATTGTTGCAGAGATTTATTCTCTTCTATTGTTATCATAAGGTAAATTTTAAAATTTATAATCTGAAGTCCGTCAAAATCCCGTCTTCAAAAAAAAGATAACTTCCAGTATTATAGAACCATTGTTCTTTCAGTCCCCCATAAGTGGGGATTCTTCTCACATCATTAGGCCGGCCTAATGACAAACGACACTCATCCTTTGTCATTCCTTTCATTACTTTAGACTTAGTTATAAGATCCCAATTTACATCAGAGATTGTTTTATACAGATTCCTCGGGTTGTCAAAACTAAAAAGTCTGTCAAACGTCGTATATTGTGTCGCTAATGTTTCCGGGAATAAAGTACCTAATACATTTGCCGTATTTCCGACATTATCCTCAAAAACAAACTTTATCGGTAATACCTTATCTCCGGGCAATATATCTTTGATCACCACCGGGACGAATTTGCGACCTCCTATTTCCAGACCATTCTCATCATACCAAATAGATGTTTTAATATATAAAGTCTTTCCTATCAACATTTTCCGGGCTTTCAGTATATCCTCTTCAGCAACCATGTCTGGCAATAAGGGTTTATAATTGCTATCCTTTATCTCTTTTATAGTCTTCTCGGTTCTATACTGGTATTTTATCCCTTCACAATCAAAAATCAATACAGCATACTGCGCCTGTCCGAGTATAGACTTTTCAATCATACCTTCGAATGTGAAAATCTTATTTTTAAAAGAGATATGTGTCGGCTCTGTATCCCGTTCCGGCTTTAATAAAAGAGAAAGATCATCGCTAACATAGATAAATCGTCGACCTTTACTCCATTCAGCACACCTTTTTTCTTCAAAATTATTTTTAACAAACAATTCCTCGGCACTCGGTTTTACCTCTTCTATTTTATCTTTTTTCCGTTTAGCAAAAAGAGGTTCACCACAAAAGGACTCTATTACTCCCAATAAAACAATAATATATATACAAGTTCTCAATTTCATTGAATATTCAAATATCAATTTATGCATCAAATATAAGAAGAATGTGACGAAAACACATGCAAAGTTTTATTAAATCCTGCAATTAAAAGAAAGACAAAACACTTCTTTTTATAGTTATTTCTATTACATTTGCAACCGATGACTTTAGACATAAAAAATATTTCGAGAACCATTCGTTTCCGTCGTTGGAGTCGAAATCAATTTGCCGCATTTCAAAGTATCGGGAAATGTGTAAATATCGGATGTGTATGTAAATCAATCATCGATATTTCCTTGAAAAAACAAAAAGGTATTCTCTATACACCAGAGAAAAGTGGCTTTACTTGCCACTCAGAAGTTGATGAAAATGATGGAGATACTCCTCCAAACACTTCATTTTTATTCAAAAAATCAGAGGTATTGCCTGTTATCCTATCAAACGATATTCCTTATTGTATTTATTTTCTATTATACCAAATAGAGACCGAAGACTACTGTCCATCACGTAGTTTCCGGTCTTTTTTTTATAAAAAAATATGATCAAAAAATTAAAAGACAAAGTCCTATCAGGGGGACATTTATCGGAAAGAGAAGCATTCTCTTTGCTTAAAACCACAGATAAAGAAGCTTTATATAAAGCCTCAGGAGAAATTACAAAACATTTTTGTAAGAACAAATTCGATATGTGTTCCATTATAAACGCTCGCTCCGGAAAATGTCCGGAAGATTGTAAATGGTGTGCACAATCCGGGCATTACAAAACCCATATCAATACATATTACCTTATTGATCGGGAAGAGTGTCAGAAACAAGCCTCTCTAGCTTTCCAACAAAAAACACATCATTTAGGATTAGTTACAAGCGGACGTAAAGTTCAAAGAGAACTATTAACTCGGGTATGCGACTTATACAAACATATATCAAGCATTAATACAAATACTCGTTTTTGCGCATCATTAGGCCTTTTGGATAAACAAGAATTATCATTACTCTTGGCCGCTGGGGTAAAACGGTATCACTGTAACTTAGAGACTGCTCCCTCATATTTTCCGACTTTATGTTCTACCCATACTCAAGAAGAAAAAATAAAAACAATTCGTGCTGCACAAGAAATTGGAATGGAAGTTTGTTCCGGGGGAATAATAGGCATGGGAGAAACCGCAGAACAAAGGATAGAATTGGCTTTTATTTTGAAACAACTGAACATACATTCAATACCTATCAATATATTACAGCCCATACCCGGCACACCATTAGAACAGACCGCACCATTATCTCCAGACGAGATACTCACGACTATCGCACTCTTTCGCTTTATTAATCCCGACGCATATTTACGTTTAGCCGGAGGAAGGGCGCAGTTGTCTCAAGACACACTGGAAAAAGCGCTAATGATCGGTATCAATTCTTCTATTGTCGGAGATATGTTGACGACTGTGGGTTCTAAAGTAGCCGAAGATAAAAAACTATTTACCAATTGCGGATATTCTATTGACAATGAATATGAAAACGAATAATTTTGACAGAGAACATTTATGGCATCCTTATACATCTGCATCAAATCCCATACCTACGTATGAAGTAGAGCGGGCAGACGGGGTATATATTCAACTAAAAAACGGGAAAAAGCTAATTGACGGAATGTCTTCTTGGTGGGCTGCCGTACACGGATACAATCATCCAGTCCTAAATCGAGCGGCACAAGAACAATTGTCTAAAATGTCCCACATCATGTTCGGAGGATTAACTCATAGTCCGGCAATAGAACTGGGGAAAAAGCTATTGACGTTAGTCCCTGAAGAACTCCAGAAGATATTCTATTGTGATTCAGGATCTGTAGCTGTAGAAGTAGCCCTTAAAATGGCTGTGCAATATTGGTATGCTCAAGGGAAAAATAAAAAAACAAATTTTGTTACTATTCGGTCGGGATATCACGGTGATACATGGAACGCCATGTCGGTTTGTGATCCTGTGACAGGTATGCACTCTATTTTCGGGGATTCGCTCCCCCACCGATATTTCATACCTTCACCAAGCTGTCGTTTTTACGATGATTGGGATGAAAATTGTATTGTGCCGTTAAAAGAATGTATAAAAGCTCATCATGAAAATATTGCAGCATTGATTTTAGAACCGATAGTGCAAGGTGCTGGAGGAATGAAATTTTATCATCCTCAATACTTAAAAGCGGCAAAAAAACTCTGTGAGGAATATCATCTCTTATTAATATTCGATGAGATAGCTACCGGATTCGGTCGTACAGGAAAACTTTTTGCTTGCGAACACGCTAATGTTTCTCCAGATATTATGTGCATCGGTAAAGCCTTAACCGGAGGATATCTTACAATGGCCGCCGTATTATCGACAAATCACGTAGCTGATGTAATCTCTTCCGGGTTTCCTGGTGTCTTTATGCACGGACCGACTTTTATGGGAAATCCTTTAGCTTGTGCAATATCTCTTTCTTCTGTCAACCTATTATTGGAAAACAACTGGGAAATGCAGGTTAAAAATATTGAAACTCAATTAAAAGAATTTCTTTTCCCTGCCAAAGAATATTCCCAAGTCGCAGATGTCCGCGTATTAGGCGCTATCGGAGTCATTGAAATGAAAGAGGTTGTAGACATGACCAAAATACAATGTCAGTTTGTCGAACATGGTGTATGGGTAAGACCTTTTGGTAAATTAGTATATATTATGCCTCCATACATCATCAATCCCGATCAATTAACTCAACTGACATCAGCGTTATTAAGTGTAGTAAGCAAACAATAAAACGATGAAAGACAAATATTTTAAGGAAAGGCTAAAAGAAATAGAAAGTTCCGGAAACCTAAGGAGGTTGCAAATAATAACCAATAGTGAAAAAGGTGTTATTGTAGGAAATAAAGAGTTTACCAATCTTACTTCCAATGATTATTTGGGTATCGCAACAGACCGCCATTTATATTCCGAGTTTTTAGAAAACTTAAAAGAATCCGATTTACAGTTTTCCGCATCTTCGTCCCGATTACAAACCGGTAATTACGAAGATCATATTGTTTTAGAAAAACGTTTGGCTGAATTATTTCATTCAGAGTCAGCATTAGTATTCAACAGCGGTTATCATGCAAATACGGGAATCCTTCCGGCAGTAACAACATCCCGCTCAATGATACTTGCCGACAAGTTAGTACACGCAAGTATTATTGACGGCATCCGTCTTAGTCAAGCAAAATGTATTCGTTTCAAGCACAATGATTATCAACAGCTTGAACGCCTCATACAACAAGCCGGAGAGCACCATGACCGCATAATTATTGTTACGGAAAGCATTTTCAGTATGGACGGAGATGAATCGGATTTACGAACATTGGTCCGATTTAAACAAAAATATCCGGCAATTATGCTTTATATAGACGAAGCGCATGCAATCGGTGTACGGGGAAACAACGGACTGGGTTGTTGTGAAGAACATGGTATTATTGAACAGATCGATTTTTTAATCGGTACATTCGGAAAGGCGCTGGGATCTTGCGGAGCATTCTTGATTTGCAATAGGACAATGCGAGAATATCTTATTAATACAATGAGGACATTTATTTTTACAACAGCACTACCTCCGATCAATCTCAAATGGACTCTTTTTACACTGAACAAAGCCATTGGCATGAATAACCGACGAGAACATATAAAAAAAATTTCAAACTTGTTAAAAAAAGAACTCAGCTCGGAAAATCGGGAAATACAAAGTAACAGCCATATTATACCTTATATCACAGGTTCTTCAGAGTCGGCACATAATGCGGCGAAAGAACTCCAAAGACAAGGATTCTATGTCCTTCCGGTACGTCCTCCGACAGTCCCTGATGGAACAGCAAGAATACGGCTCTCTCTAACTGCAAATTGTACAGAAGAAGAAATAAATCGATTAATATACTGTATCAGGAATTTATCAAAATCATGAAACAATACTTTACAAAACAAGAAAATAATAAGTCTCTGATTTTATTCTTCACAGGTTGGGGCATGGATCAAAATACCTTATCTATCAATAAGAAGGATTTCGACACTTGCATCTGTTTCGATTATACGGATATAGATTTCGAAAAATTTCATTATAAAAATTATCAAGCAATCGATGTGTATGGATGGTCGATGGGGGTATGGGCTGCATCCTATACTTTACAAAATTGTAACTTACCTATTCGGAAAAGTATTGCAATAAACGGAACAATCTTTCCGATAGAAAAAGAAAGAGGTATAGATCCGATAATCTTCCAGAAGACGATAGATTTATTAAACGAACAGAGTTTACTAAAATTTAATAAACGAATGTGTGGAAGTAAAGAGAATTTTCAGTTTTTTATAAAGCACTCTTCCCTCAGATCTATTGAAAGCCTAAAACAAGAATTAATCTCTATACAATCAATGGTTAAAAAAGGTATGACATCAACCTTCCAATGGGATAAAGCGATAATAGGAACGCGTGATTTTATTTTTCCAACAAAGAATCAACTAAAAGCATGGGGAAAAATAAAATACGAAATTATAGATGAAGCCCATTTTTTAGATTTTAATAAATATGTCGATTAATAAACAACAAATAAGAAAATCATTTACAAAGGCTATCTCCACATATGAACAAGAAGCCTTTGTCCAATATCAAATAGCGACGGAATTATGCCGATTGTTATCTGTATATTCAGACCATCCTATATCTTCAATTTTAGAAATCGGATGCGGAACAGGCTTCTTCACACGATTATTACGTACCTGTTTTCCTTCTGCAACTATTACTGCAAACGATCTTTGTTCTGAAGTTGTCAATTATATTCCCGATGACATAAGATTTATTTCCGGAGATATGGAAACAATTAATTTCCCGGATAAATACGATCTGATAGCCGGATCATCTGCTATACAATGGCTGGAGAATCTTCCATTATTTTCAGAAAAAATGAACCGTACTCTTTCAGAGAAAGGGCTTGTAGCGATTTCGACATTCGGAGAGAAAAACCTCACAGAAATAAAACAAATTACCGACATCGGCTTATCTTACTTTACAGAACCAGATTTAGAGCATATTATTTCTTCTTCATTCCAGATTATCAAAATGAAAGAAGAGATCAAAACTGTTTATTTTCCATCACCTAAAGATGTACTATTGCATTTAAAACGTTCAGGTGTCAATGGTATCACCTCAGAAAAATGGACAAAATCTGATTTACTGCATTTTACAAATCAATACAATAAGCTATTCAAATCAGATTACGGAGTTTCGTTAACATATCACCCGATCTATATAATTGCATCAAAAAAACAGAAATCATGAAAGGAATCTATTTTATTAGCGGTATTGATACGAATATCGGAAAATCAATAGCAACCGGATGGCTTGCCGGACAACTGCTAAATCAGAATATGAAAGTCATCACGCAAAAATTGGTACAAACAGGAAACAAAGAATACTCAGAGGATATTGAACTTCATAGAAAGATTATGAAAATAGAAATGCTTCCGGAAGATATTTCAAAACTGACAGCACCAGTGATCTTCAGCTATCCCTCATCTCCCCATCTTGCAGCAAAAATCGATAAAAAAGAATTGGATATTGATGCAATAACTTTGTCCAGTAAAATTCTAAAGGAAAGATATGATGTAGTTCTGTTAGAAGGTGCAGGAGGGCTCATGGTTCCCCTTACTCCCAATTTACTGACAATCGATTACGTATCCCAACAAAATTATCCCATAATATTAGTGACTTCCGGTAGATTAGGAAGCATAAACCATACACTTTTAAGTCTTGAAGCTATTAAAAATAGGAATTTGAAATTGTATTCTGTTATATACAACCTCTCTCCCTATACGGATGAAATCATTGTTCAAGACTCTCTAAAAATAATAGATCAATATATGCGCAAAAATTTTCCGGAAGCTTTTCTATTACAAATGCCGGAAGTTACCATATAATGAAAGAGCGGGGACAGATCAGAATGTGATCTGTCCCCGCTCTTTCATTATATGATTTATTATTTTCATTCAGATGCATTCATTTCAGCTTCTATTTTCTTTAAATTAGCTTCATCACCCAAATTATAATATATGCCTCTTAATGCAATCATATATTCGTTTTCATCAGGTTTCATCGAATGAGCTTTTTCATAATATGGAAGAGCTTTTTTATATGCAACCAGCACAACTTCATCCCTTACTTTCTGATACTCTTCATCATTTTTAATCAAGCTGGCTTCATTACTTGCCGTTACAGCCTTATTAAAATAAATACGTCCCATCTCTCCATAAGCCTCGGCATAATCTGGTTTTACAGATATTGCTTTTTCTAGACATTGCACTGCATTTGCTTCATCTTTCTTATTTTCATAATATAGAACAGCCAAAACTTTCCAATACTCAGCAATGTTAGGATCAGCTTCCAACGCTTTTTTCAAATAAGCTATCGCATCATCACCTTTTCCCGTATAAATACATAAGTTAATCAATTGAGACATAAACTGATATTTAGGATCATTTGCCTTCTCACCTAAAACCTCGACAGCCTCTTTCAATGTATTAAACTGGTTTACAGTATCTTTTTCTTGACTATATGCATAAACTAAATAATAATAAATATCCTGAATTTCATAGTTGTCTTTTTTGGCTTCATTCAATGCTTTAATCGCCAACTTATTATCTTTTGTTTGAAAAGCTGCCAAAGCTGCATAGTATCTGATCTGCATATAGGAACTGTCCGTTGCATTCAGAGTTTCTTTGGCCATGAAATTCAACTTGGGAATATCTTGATATATCTCCCACATTTTATAAGCCTTTTTATAATCTTTTTCATTATAAAAATAAGCTCCGGCACTCCAGAAATGAGGTTGATTGTTCTTAATCGTATTCTTGATATCTTTCAGATATTTAGATTTCACTTTCCCTTTTTCATTCGGCATCGTATCCAACTTTGCCGCTACCAAATATTTTTCATAAGAATCCAACAAAGCGTTATACATATTTTTCTCATTTACACTTTGTTTTATAAGAGTCTTATTGTAATCGCTTTCAAAACTCTTATTTTCAATAAAACCTGCCACATACCAAGTCTTTGCAAGATCCTTAGTATCCGGATTCTTTAAAGCTTCATTAATGGACTTACGAGCCTCGCCAAAATTAGGTTTTGTCATCTTTGCTTCATTAAATGCCGCATTCACATTCTTCATTTGAGCAAAAACGCTTCCGGCAAATAGACATATACCTGCTGTCAATAGAACCTTTTTCATCTTTTTCACGTTTTAGGATTAGAAGTATAAATTAATTTATTCTGTTGTTTCCGAAGCCTCAGCTTCATTTATTTCAGATGCCGAATCTATATTTTCTGAATTAGAAGAATCCGATTCGGTTTCTGACAAAACTTTACATACAGATGCAATTTCATCATTTCGCTTTTCAAGATTAATCAGCCGAACTCCTTGCGTTGCACGCCCCATAATCCTGACATCAGCAACTTTCATTCGTAAAGTAATCCCCGATTTATTGATAATAACCAAGTCATTTTCATCGGTAACACTCTTGATCGCAACCAAATTCCCGGTTTTTTCTGTAATATTCAAAGTCTTCACGCCTTTACCGCCACGGTTAGTAATACGATAATCTTCTATTTCAGAGCGTTTACCATATCCTTGTTCGGAAACGACCATTACAGTTTCTTTTTCCGGATCTTTGATACAAATCATTCCGATTACTTCGTCATCTCCTGTTTCGTCAAGCGTCATACCACGAACCCCGGTTGCTGTACGCCCCATTTCTCTAACCGTACTTTCATGGAAACGAATGGCACGACCATGTTTATTCGCCATAATAATTTGGCTGTCACCTGTCGTTAGACGAACTTGGATTACTTGATCATCTTCCCGTATGGTAATTGCATTCACACCATTTTGACGAGGCCGAGAATATGCTTCAAGCTTCGTTTTCTTGATCACACCTTTACGTGTGCAGAACAATAAATTATGAGACATATTGTATTCGGGATCTTGCAATTGCTTAACCCGTATAAAGGCATTAACTTTATCATCGGCATCAATATTCAACATATTTTGAATAGCACGGCCTTTAGAATTCTTAGCGCCCTCCGGAATCTCATATACTTTTAACCAATAACACTTTCCTTTCTGTGTAAAGAAAAGCATATAGTTATGCATCGAAGCCGGGTAAATATATTCTATAAAGTCTTCTTCTCTCGTTTCGCTTCCTTTTGCTCCGACTCCCCCCCTATTTTGAGCACGGAACTCCGAAAGAGGAGTCCGCTTAATATATCCTAAGTGGGAAATGGTAATAATCATTTCATCATCGGCATAGAAATCTTCTGCATTAAATTCTTCCGAAGCATAGATGATTTCCGTTTTCCGGTCATCTCCATATTTTTCTTTAATCTCTACCAATTCATCTTTTACAACCTGCATACAGACTGAATCATCAGACAAAATACGATTGTAATAGGCTATTAACTCCATAAGAGCTTTATATTCTTCACGAAGTTTATCTTGTTCAAGACCTGTCAATTGGCGCAAACGCATATCCACGATAGCTCTTGACTGCGCATCCGTAAGACCGAAACGCTCGATTAAACGTTCGCGAGCTTCATCCGGACTTTTTGAAGAACGTATAATTTGAATTACTTCATCTATATGATCACAAGCAATAATGAGTCCTTCAAGAATATGAGCTTTCTTCTCGGCTTCTCTCAATTCGAACTGCGTACGACGAACAACAACTTCATGACGATGATCGATGAACGCTTCTATCAACTGCTTCAAATTAAGCACTTGAGGACGTCCGTTTACCAATGCGATATTATTGACACTGAACGAAGATTGTAATGCGGTAAGCTTATACAATTTGTTAAGTACAACGCTCGAATTAGCATCTTTCTTGATATCGATGACGATACGCATTCCTGCTCGGTCAGACTCGTCATTAATATTAGATATGCCATCCAATCGTTTTTCTTCTACGAGATCGGCAATATTTTTAATTAACTCCGCTTTATTGACCAAATAAGGAATTTCGGTAACAACGATTTTTTCTTTATTTCCTTCCGTTTCAATCTCAGCCTTGGCACGGATAACGATACGCCCCCGTCCGGTCTCAAAGGCTTCTTTTACTCCAGAATAACCATATATATATCCGCCAGTAGGGAAATCGGGAGCTTTGATATAGTGCATCAAATCTGCGATCTCCATTTCCCGATTGTCTATTAATGCGATAGTCGCATTAATGGCTTCTGTCAGATTATGCGGAGGCATATTGGTAGCCATACCTACTGCAATACCGGATGCTCCATTTATCAATAAATTAGGAATCCGCGTCGGCAAAACCTGAGGTTCTTTTAATGTGTCATCAAAATTGTTTTGGAAATCAACGGTTTCTTTATCTATATCCCGCAACATTTCTTCGGCTAATCTTGATAATCGGGCCTCCGTGTAACGCATGGCAGCCGGGCTATCTCCGTCTACCGATCCGAAGTTACCCTGCCCATCCACCAATGGATAACGTAAAGACCATTCCTGAGCCATACGTACCATTGCAAAATATACAGAAGAATCGCCATGAGGGTGGTATTTTCCTAATACTTCACCAACGATTCTGGCAGATTTCTTATACGGTTTACTAGATGTATTCCCGAGTTCGTTCATTCCGAACAGTACACGACGGTGTACAGGTTTGAAACCATCTCTCACATCGGGAAGAGCACGAGCGACAATCACAGACATCGAATAATCGATATATGATTTTTTCATCTCGTTCTCAATGTTAATTTTTAAAATTCTATCCTCTTGGTCAATCATTTTTAAAAGATTGGTTAATACATTTACTTGTTTTGAAAAAACTGCACTAAATTACAACATTCTTCCCGATTAGAAAAATTTTTTCAATCGGAAATAATACAAGAAGACTTCTAATTTCACAATTTTAGAACTGATCTTTTCGTTTATGATTCACTCGATAATTTCAAGCGTGTCAAAAATCAAAAACAATGGCATACTATTTGTATTAAATACATATAATATATGTTGTACGAAAATAAGGTTTACACATATTCATTTTATATTTGTATTGTAAATTACCGAATAAAGAAGAAAGGAAGATCAACTACATGGAAAGAAACTTTTCACAAAGAGTTAAAGATGTTCTTGGATATAGCCGAGAAGAAGCTGAACGCTTACAAAACTCATATATCGGTCCGGAACACCTTTTGCTGGGAATCCTGAGAGACGGATCTGGCAAAGCCATAGAAGCTTTGCGGCATCTCGGAGTCCAATTGGCCGAGCTGAAAGCTTCCGTTGAAAAAGATTTAAGATTATCAAACGATCATATTAATGCCGGAGATGAGATTACAATCAGCAAAAGCACGGACAAAGTATTAAAGATGAGTATCTTAGAAGCCAGAATTTTAAAAAGCGACACAACAGATACCGAACACCTTTTATTAGCAATACTAAAAGATCCCGATACTCCGGCTACACGTTCCCTAAAAGATTGTGATGTGACATATCAAGAAGTTATGGAATATTTTAAAATGGCCAAACCTTTATCTGACACGCCATTAATGGGAGCTGAATTTGCAGATGATGACGATGATGAATTCGAAGAAGAAAAACGATATAAAAACGAACAGCAAAAAGCGACAACTTCTCCCGGAAAAACATCAGCAGATACACCGGTTCTCGATAATTTCGGTACTGACATGACAAAAGCAGCAGAAGAAAACCGATTAGATCCGGTTGTCGGCCGTGAGAAGGAAATCGAAAGGTTAGCTCAGGTCTTAAGTCGGCGCAAAAAAAATAATCCTGTCTTGATAGGAGAACCGGGTGTCGGCAAATCTGCTATCGTAGAAGGTTTGGCTTTACGTATTATTCAAAGAAAAGTATCTCGTGTTTTATTCGATAAACGGGTTATATCTTTGGATATGGCCTCTATTGTTGCGGGGACTAAATATCGCGGACAATTTGAAGAACGTATCAAAGCCATATTGAACGAACTGACAAAGAACCCGGATATCATACTTTTTATAGACGAAATTCATACTATTGTAGGCGCTGGTGGCGCAACCGGAACTTTGGATGCGGCAAATATGTTAAAACCGGCTTTGGCTCGGGGCGAAATTCAATGCATAGGAGCTACGACATTAGATGAATACCGAAAAAGTATAGAAAAAGATGGTGCATTGGAACGGAGATTCCAAAAAATAATGGTAGATCCGACAACACCTGAAGAGACGTTACAAATATTGAATAACATCAAGGGTCGTTATGAAGACCACCATAATGTCACCTATACACCGGAAGCATTAAAAGCTTGCGTAAAACTGACCGAACGTTATATCAGTGATCGTAATTTTCCGGATAAGGCCATAGATGCAATGGATGAAGCGGGTTCGCGTGTACATATATCAAATATCGTAGTACCTAAAGAAATAGAGACTCTTGAAGCTCAAATAGAAACGATACGGGAAGAAAAAATAAAAGCCGTAAAATCCCAAAATTATGAATTAGCGGCAAGTTTCAGGGACAAAGAAAAAGATATTCAGGCTCAATTGGAAACTGCCAAGCAAAAATGGGAAGAAGAACTTCAAGAACATCGTGAAATCGTGGACGAAGAAAAAATAGCAGAAGTAGTTGCAATGATGTCAGGAGTACCGGTACAGCGAATTGCCAGTGCCGAAAGCACCAAGTTATTACACATGGGTGATACTTTACGCCAAGCTATCATAGGACAGGACAATGCTGTAGATAAAATAGTAAAAGCTATCCGAAGAAACCGGGTTGGACTGAAAGATCCCAATAAACCGATCGGGACATTCATGTTCTTAGGTCCTACAGGTGTAGGGAAGACTCATCTGGCAAAAATACTGGCAGAATATCTGTTCGACTCTAAAGATGCTCTGATTCGGGTAGACATGAGCGAATACATGGAAAAATTCAGTGTATCCAGATTAATAGGTGCTCCTCCCGGATATGTAGGATATGAAGAAGGAGGACAATTAACAGAGAAAGTCAGACGGAAACCTTATTCTGTAATTTTATTAGACGAGTTAGAAAAAGCTCATCCCGACGTATTCAATTTACTGCTGCAAGTAATGGATGAAGGACGACTGACAGATAGTTTAGGAAGAAAAGTCGATTTCAAAAATACGATTCTCATCATGACTTCCAACATAGGAACTCGTCAACTGAAGGACTTCGGGCGAGGTGTCGGTTTCTCTACATCTGCTTCATTAGAGGATAAAGAATTTTCGAGAAGTATTATACAAAAAGCTTTAAACAAAGCTTTTTCTCCGGAATTTCTGAACCGTGTCGACGATATAATCATGTTTGACCAGCTCGACAAAAAAGCAATCTATAAGATTATCGATCTCGAATTGAAAGGATTTTATCAAAGAATGCAAGCATTGGGCTACAAATTCACGTTAACCGATGCAGCAAAAGAATTCGTAGCCTCTAAGGGGTATGATATTCAGTTTGGAGCTCGTCCTTTAAAAAGAGCAATACAAAAATACTTGGAAGATGAGATTGCAGAGTTGATAATACGTGATTCGATAAAAGAAGGAGACACAATAATCATCGATTATGATAAGCAAGAGGAAAAGATTGTTTCTTCTATACATAACGACAAAGAATGACAAAATAATAATGAATAAGTCAAAATGTCAGACCGGTTGGTCTGGCATTTTTTTTGTTTTTCTACAAACGATTGTGATAAAATTTAACTTTAAAAAATAATATAGCTATGCAAAAAGGAACTATCGGGGTCACAACGGATAATATCTTCCCCATTATTAAAAAGTTCTTGTACAGTGATCACGAGATTTTTTTACGTGAACTCGTTTCGAATGCCGTAGATGCAACTCAAAAATTAAAGACCTTATCTTCTTTCGGAGATTTTAAAGGAGAATTAGGCGAAATGAACGTGAAAGTATCTATCGACAAAAAAGAAGGTACTCTTACAATATCGGATCATGGAATCGGAATGACAGCAGAAGAGATCGACAAATACATCAATCAAATTGCATTTTCCGGAGCTGAAGAATTTCTGAACAAGTATAAAAACGATGCCAATGCTATTATCGGGCACTTCGGTTTGGGATTTTATTCTTCTTTCATGGTCGCTAAGAAAGTAGAAATCAGAACTCTTTCTTATCAAGAAAACGCCAAACCTGTAATGTGGAGCTGCGATGGTTCTCCGGAATATACAATGTCTGAAATTGACAAAAAAGAACGCGGCACAGACATCGTGTTATATATTGATGATGAGAACAAAGAATTTCTCGAAGACTCAAAAATTGAGTCTTTATTGAAGAAATACTGCCGATTCCTTCCTGTTCCGGTCATTTTCGGTAAAGAACAAGAGTGGAAAGACGGTAAATATGTTGATACGGATAAGGATAAAATCATAAACGATACGACACCTGCATGGACAAAGAAACCGACAGAACTGACAGAAGAAGACTATCGTAAATTCTATCATGATTTATATCCCTCGTTAGATGAGCCTTTGTTTTGGATACATCTAAACGTTGATTATCCGTTCAAGCTGACAGGTATTCTTTATTTCCCCAAAATAAAGAATAACCTCGATATAAATAAAAACCGAATACAGCTTTACTCCAACCAAGTATTTGTTACCGACTCTGTAGAGGGAATCGTTCCTGATTTTTTAATGTTGTTGCAAGGGGTCATCGATTCACCTGATATTCCGCTAAATGTTTCCAGGTCTTACCTGCAAAGCGATTCTAATGTCAAGAAGATTTCCACTTACATCACGAAAAAAGTTGCAGACAGACTTCAAGAAATATTCAATAATGAACGAAAACAATTCGAAGAAAAATGGGATGATATCAAGCTCTTCATCGAATACGGAATGCTGTCTGATGAAAAATTTTATGATCGGGCACAAAAATTCGCTTTATTAAAAGACACGGACAAAAAATATTATACGCTCGAAGAATATAAAACTCTGATCGAGGCGAATCAGACGGATAAAGACAAGAATTTGATATATATTTACGCTACAGATGCCGTTGCACAATACAGCTATATCGAGATAGCCAAATCTAAAGGCTATGATGTTTTATTGATGGATGGTCAACTGGACATTCATTTTATCGGACTACTTGAACAAAAATTGGAAAAAAGCCGTTTTGTGAGAGTTGATAGTGACATCATAGACAATCTTGTCCGGAAAAATGACAAAACCGAAGTTTCTTTAGATGCCGCTCAAAGAAATATGATGACCACAGTATTCAAATCTCAAATACCGACTTTGGAAAAAGCCGAATTTATGGTGATGTTTGAAGCTTTGGGAGAACAATCTCAGCCAGTCATTATAACCCAAAACGAGTTTATGCGCCGAATGAAAGACATGTCGGCCATGCAACCGGGAATGAATTTCTACGGAGAGATGCCTGACAGTTTCAATTTAATAATAAATACAGAACATCCTTTGTCTAAAAAAGTAATAGAAGAAACAGAAAAGGACTGTCATGCAGAAATAGAACCTATACAAAAAGAAATTAATGAACTGAATGATGCTATCTCCAAACTTCAGGAAGCATCGAAAGGGAAAAAAGACGAAGAGATTCCCGTTACTGAAAAAGAAGAACTTCGAAATAAAGAAAAAGAAGTCGACTCTTTACGGAAAAAAGAATCCGAACTACTTACACAGTATGCCAACAAACATAAGTTGGTTCGTCAATTAGTTGATTTGGCACTATTATCCAACAATATGTTAAAAGGTGAAGCTTTAAGTCAGTTTATTAAACGATCCGTTGAAATGTTATAATGTTTTTTTTAACAGAGAAAGAGATTTCAGGAAAACTTGGAATCTCTTTTTTTTATTAATATCACATCTTTACAAAAAAACACATATCTTTGTTCATTAACCTTCAAAATAACAATAATGGAAAATTACAAAGCATCCGATAACAGGTACGATACAATGACTTATCGCCGCTGTGGTAAAAGCGGACTATTGTTGCCTGCTATTTCTTTAGGATTATGGCATAATTTCGGAAGTGTAGATGTATTCAATAATTTCGTTCAAATTGCATATACAGCTTTCGATAACGGAATAACACATTTCGATCTGGCAAATAATTATGGCCCTACATACGGTTCGGCAGAAGAAAATTTCGGACAAATATTAAAAAAAGGATTAGGATTGTATAGAGACGAACTGATTATCTCTTCCAAAGCCGGATATGATATGTGGCCAGGTCCTTATGGAAACTGGGGAAGCCGCAAATATTTGATGGCAAGTCTGGATCAAAGCTTGAAAAGAATGGGAATCGATTACGTCGATATATTTTATTCTCATCGCCCTGATCCGGAAACTCCGATAGAAGAAACTATGTGTGCTTTGGCAGACATGGTACATCAAGGGAAAGCCCTATATGTAGGCATTTCGAATTATAATGCAGAGCAAACCCGAACAGCCATATCTGTTCTCAAAGAAATGAAAGTGCCATGTCTGATACATCAAGCCCGGTATTCGATGTTCGATAGATGGGTAGAACCCGAGCTGCTACAACTCTTAGATGAAAACGGAGTAGGCATGATCGCATTTTCGCCATTAGCTCAAGGTCTACTGACAAATAAATATCTACATGGGATTCCTGAAAATTCAAGAGCGGCAAAATCTACCGGACATTTACGATCAGATCAAGTTACAGAAGAAAAAATCGCTAAAATAAAATTGCTAAACGACTTCGCAGTACAAAGAGGACAAACTCTCGCAGAAATGGCTTTAGCATGGTTATTAAAAGACAATCGGGTAACCAGTGTCATCATCGGGGCAAGCTCAGTAACTCAATTAAAAGATAATCTAAAAGCCCTAGATAACGCGGAGTTTACTCCTGACGAATTATGCGAAATAGAAAATATTCTAAAATAAACTGTAAATCGAGAACAGAAACAACGGACTTATTCAATTGCTTATACCAAGATACAACATTTATTCTACTAGAATTAGAGGGAGACAATAAAAAAGCCAGTCCTTTTTCGAACTGGCTTTTTACTATTTAACTAAGCGAAGAGAATAATTTAATTCAGAATCACTTTTTTCAAAATTCTCATTTAATAATATCAAAGTCGAGTCATTCTCATACAAGAAATTGAATATCTCATTTCCATTATCAGATTTCAATTGCCAGACTGTTGCGTTTATATCATTTGCGTCTCCCCTATGGGTATAACGTCTTCCCGTAGTTGTAAATATTGTATCTTTTTCCCCTGTTCCTAAATAAGCTTGTTGTAGGACAAATGTACCGTCTCCGCTATTTTGAGGAGCTGAAATCGTCAACGTGTAACGTATTCCGGCAGCATCGGCTGCAGGCAAAATACCCTCATAAATATACTTTACAGAATCTTCAGATACAGACGACTCCTGGACGACAGGACTTTTTTGTTTTGTATGTTTGCAGGCATCCAAAGAAAAGCCTAATATCAAAACAAAAATAATTATAACATACCTATTCATATCATACATTTTTTGTAAATAAACAAATAGCGGAAGATCTTGTTCATTATAACAAAAGAATCTTCCACTACAATACTAATCAATCTCTTTTATAAGGAATTCTATTATTATCGAGGAATATAACATTCCAACAATTTAACCGATTGTGTCGTCGATAAATCTATGAAGCTTGTGGATGCTGGAACTAAAACCGTCTCTCCCCGATGGAGCTCTGTCTTACATCCGTTATTATCAACCATAACAGCCTCTCCTTCCATACAAATATAAATAACGAAAGAATCCTTATCTGCAATTTCTCTCTTTACAGTCTTTTCACTATTTATCTCCAACAAATTCGTCGTAAAATAAGGACAATTGGCCAACAATACCGGTTCATTTTCTTGATGAGTATATTCTGTTTTCAGATCAGAATACATTTTATAATCAATCGCATCTTTTGCTAAGGCCGTATGCAATTCTCGCCCTTTTCCATTGGCATCTTTTCGATTATAATCATAAATCCGGTATGTAATATCAGAAGTTTGCTGTATCTCAGCAATAAATATCCCCTTCCCGATCGCATGAATTCTTCCTGCAGGCAAGAAAAATACGTCTCCACTCTTAACCGGATGGAATTGAAGGACATCCATAATCGTATTATTTTCTACCCGTTCGACATATTCATCCGGAGTAATTTGCTTAGAAAAACCTGAATACAACCCAGCTCCTTCTTGTGCAGAAATAACATACCACATTTCTGTTTTACCAAATGAATTATGGCGCTCTTTAGCCAACTTATCATTCGGATGAACCTGAATCGACAAATTATCCCTAGCATCGATAAACTTAATCAATAAAGGAAATTTATCTCCAAACCTATCCAAAACATGCTGACCGAGTAATTCAGCTCCTTTTTCTTGCATAAGTTCTGTTAGATTTTTCCCTTTATACTCTCCATTTGCAATAACTGAGACATTGTCCTTTACTTGAGAAATTTCCCAACTCTCACCGATTCCATCAAGCTTTGTGCTTAAATTTTTAAACTTGCAAATCTCACTTCCTCCCCATAAAATACTTTTGAGGATAACTTCAAATTTTAATGGATACATCATATTATTTTTCAGTTGACAATTAATATTTTTTCTTCCTTACCTCGATTATTATATAGTTCGACTCGATAAACGCCTGAAAATAGGCCATCTGTTTTTATTGAAATTTTAAACTTTCCTTCATAGATCTTTTTTCCAAAAATATTAAAAATAGCAATTCTATCAAAGTTTTTCAATGTATTCGACAAAACGACTTCATTATCTGCACCTTTATAATAAATCTCAGGAAACGACATTTGCACAGGAATACTCTCCTGATGATACATATCTACAGCTGTCACTGCATAAAAACGTTTTTTCAGAGAAGTTTCAAAAGAGCATCCACGTATTCCTGAAGCAATAATATTTGCCGGATCATTTGTATTTACCGGATAACTATCACTTCCATATAAAACATATTCCCGCACATTTGTTACAGAATCCCAATATAGAAAAGTCGATAGCGTTTTATATTCTACACACAAAGAATCAGGCGCACAAGGCAATGTTTTCCCCATGTAATTCATCGGAGGATATAATGCCGGATAGCGATATGCTTGTAAAATTGCTGTATATACAAACTTCTCGTTATTTATCAAATTTTCTAAACGATAGTAAGTTTGTCCCCCTGCACCATACCTGCGACCGTCATAAACTTGACGCATAAAATCTTGCAGTCGCCAATCTCCATCATTCACACAAAGCCTATATGCTCCTAATCCGGAAACTATCGGATGTCCCGCACAATGTTTTACCCAATCTATCAAAAAAGGATAAAAAGAACGCTCGGAAAAATACATCATCGGAACAATAAAGTCATGCTTATTCTGTTTCAGCCATTCTACCGGGTCTTGATGAACACTCTCTATTCCGCTCCACCCTAAAGAAGAAAATACCGGAAGCGTATTATATTTTCCGATGACAGCACTGCTTAATTTCACTGCCGGATCGATTTTCTTTATAGAATCATAAACCGTATATACGATTTTATTGATATTCTCTCTACGCCACTGATTCAAAGTCTTATCGGAAGAACCGTACTTCAGATATGTCTTCCTATCAGGAAAACCGGCTTTATCAGGATACCGAATATAATCGAGATGTATTCCATCCACACCATAATTCGAGACAATCTCTCCAGCAATAGATGCAAGGTATAAAGCAGTCTTCGGATTTCCGGGATCAAGATACCATTCTCTGTCCCAATATTTACACATATCCGGATATTTTAATACCACAGAACTTTTACCTTGATTTTTTATTTGACGGGAAGTCCCCAATGGCATGCAAACAAGCCAAGCATGACATTGAAGTCCTCTTCTATGACATTCTTCGACAACAAAACGGAGAGGATCATATCCGGGATTTTTTCCCGATATACCCGTAAGAACAGAACTCCATGGTTCATACCGAGAAGAATATAAAACATCGCCCCGCAATCGAGTCTGAAAAAAGACGACATTCATATTCATTTTTTGGACTTGATCCAGCAAATAACATAATTCTTCTTGTTGCCTTTTTATATCTTTTTCCGTTTTTATAATCTTTTTCGGCCAGTCCAAGCCCCAATTAGTAGTCAACCAAACTCCTCTTATCTCGTATTTAGGGGATGTCGCTTCTATACTTAAAAAAGAAAATAGGAAAAAGAAAAGCAATATATATTTCTTCAAACTAAAATACATCGTACAGTTATAAAATAGCAAACGAAGATACAGCATTTTACCTAAAACGAAAACTCCATATTTGAATTATTTCGGGAAAATATAAATTATGACACTTATTCCCGTTTTAGCTTTTCACAGAACATTTTTTTTGTATTTCTGCAAGAAAAATAACTTGTTTAGAACAAATATGTTGTTTAGATTGCTTAAAAATTGGGGAATGATATAGCAACTGTTCATATTTCTGAGTTCTTCATTGTTAATCTTTTAATACCACAAAGGTTATAGAATAATCCGATACGTATACTGTATCATTGAAAAAATAAAATAGCCTATTGGTTTAGCTTGTTCAATCGCATTACGATTGAAGTTTGGCTTCTGCCCATTTTAGCTGCAATATACTTCACACTCTTGCCCTCACTATGTAGTTTTAATAGAAATTGGTCTGCACTTCTTGTCCATCTCTTATTGGCATTAGGATGTTTTACATAACTTTCTTCTGAAAGTTTTTCAGGATGCAAGAATTCATCCACAAATACAGAGGGAAAACGTTTGTCGTATAATACAAAAGTTTTCATCTTTGCCCTTGTTATTGCTACATAAAACAATCTACGCTCTTCTCCATACGGGAATTGGTCGCTTTTAGTGAGTACGTAGTTAAGCACAGGGTCGTCACTCACAAGAGAAGGGAAACCATATGTATCTTTGTTACATTGTAAGAGTATTACATAATCCGCTTCAAGACCTTTTGATTTATGTACAGTCAAAAACTCGATTTTTCGTCCTCCTATCACATAAAAGAACCTATTGCCCTCTTTAATGGATTGATACATAAAAGAGAGGTAATAATCGTCAAAGGAATAACGTCCCAATAAAAATATTGATTTATCTGATGGAATAGAAGCAACAAGTTGCCCTATCATATTGCAATAATCTCGCCTATCATAAGAATAGAACTCCAATTCTGTTTTCATTTCAGAATTGAACGAGTGTATATCCTTTTGTATTTGGGCTTTATTGCGCTGTATAAAGTAAGAGGACAACGAAACCAAAGGCTCTCCAAATCTATATGTAGTTTCAATTTTATTTATTTCTGTTGCTCCAAAATATTCAGGAAATTGATTAAAAAGAGCCATATCACTTCCCGAAAAACGATATATGGACTGCCAGTCATCGCCCACACAATACAACTTTGCAGGCGGATTTCCCTCTCGCAATACTTTTAAGAAATTGTAACGGTCAACCGATATATCTTGAAACTCGTCCACAATGATATAATCATACTCAACAGGGTGTGAAGCACGACATATTTCTGTAGCTTGAAGAATCGCATCGGTAAAATCAATTTGGTTACTATCGCTTAATGCACTTATATAACGTTCATATACAGGTTGAAATATATTTTTGATAATAAAAACACTTCGTTCATCATCTGCATTCTTTGCTTGCTTCAGAACTTCTTTAACAGATTTACAACTTGATTTTACCAATGTTACAAAAGTAGCTACAAGCCGTATAAACGCCTTTTCTTGCTTACTACCTTTGGGCAAAATCAAACCATACAATTCTTCATTTGTTTTCTCTTGAATTGGTACACCCACATCCTCTAATATTTTTTTGAGTTTATTCCTTATATCAGAATAATGGAAATCAGCACTTGATGTTACTAAAAGCTGAGTGCCAAATTTCTCATGAGCAGCCTTCTTCCAAGTTATACCATCATCATATTTTTGATTGGCTTCTTCGTATGTTATGTTCTTGTCTTTTGCAAACCAAGCAGGGACAAGACTATGTTCATCAACTCCAAAATGTTCCAAATAAATCCGTTTAGTTACTCCCTTCTGCTCGAAGTATATAGAAAAATCGGGACGATATTGAGAGTGCATTTCATCTGCTAATTGATGTTCGTATGGTTCTTCATATCTAAATTTTACTCCAAGTGATGATAAAACAAAGCATATCTTTTGCTCCTGTTCACTTCTCACATATATGGCTCTACCATCCATATCGGGAAACATCGCTTTTAGCTGTACATTTTTTTGTTCTGATAGTTGCTCTTGTCTTTCGTTTTTGCGCTTTTCCCAATCCGTCTCATTAGTTTGGTAATCAATAAAATATTCTACTACACTATTCTTAAAAGCCTTATTTCCTAATAAAGTGTGATAAATATCTATGAATAAGGCATCAGTATTGTCGCAAATAGAGGGTTTTATACCTGTTGCTCTTCCGATAATATCAATGGCTAATTTATGAAATGTATAACCTTTCAAACCATCAGTAGCCATTCTTTCCGTAAGTTCGGCTGCTGCTTTGTTCGTGTAACTAATTAATAAGATTCTATGAGGTGCAATACCTTTTACATCTGTTAGATACTTGACTTTTCCAATAATAGAAGAGGTCTTCCCGCTACCTGCACTACTAACGACCAAGCAATTATCTTCCTCTGAAACGATTGAACGTCTTTGTTGCTGGTCTAATGGATATTTTAGACAATGGTCGAAAAAATCTTTATGAGTGTCAAGCAAAAATGTAATAACACCCTCATTATGCTGTTTTACAAGTTTATTGATGACTCCAAAATCATTGATGAATTTGGAAATGGTTTCAGATAGAGTGATATTGAAAGCTTCAAGTTTCTTAACGAGTGAATATGCTTCTTGAAAATGTGGTTTGTAATGATTGATAAAATCTTTTTCCTGCGTTGCAGTGATTATTTTACCACAAAAAGTGTTGTTCAGGTCGGTGGGAATATCTGCAAATGCAACATCGTTGAATTTAGATATTCTCTCTTGGGCTTGCTCGTAACTGGACTTCTCTATATAAGCGGATATATGATTTAATTTTTCTGATAATTCTTTGGATTTGTTTTTGAGGCGTGTTCGTACCATAACTATTACAACAATTGAAATAGCTATAATACAAATAAACCAAATAAACACCCACTGCATATTAGAAAAAAGATTTGTAGTTGCGAATACTTACAAAAGTAACGTACAACAAAAACATTCGAACTTTCTATGCTAATAAAAAGCGGAAATTATAGTAAAAAACTATTGTCCTTAAAATAATCCATTATATCTTCATCAGAAGTTGCCTCATCTACAGCTTTCAAAATTTTTGCAAAGTTCTCGAACTTATCAACTTCATAACCAACACAAGTTGTAAACTCTTCATTGCAAAAGAAAATCATTTCTCCCGGAATGGTCATTGATCCTGCACCATTAAGACTCCTAAATCTATGACTTACTGCCCAACCAGTAAATTTTCCTTTGTGATATTTAGCAACATTTTCTTTTAGAGAAGCAAGTTGTTCTGAAAGTTTCTTAATATATTTATCCAAATCAGATTTCGCTTCTTCTTTTTCTCTTTTTGCCCGTGCATACTCTCCACGAGAGTATTGAGAAGAATAACCATTAGGAACCCAAATATCCATAGAAGATTCAGCGGATTTAATTTCTCTTTTACATCTATTTATTTTGAACATCAAATCTTTGATTTCATCGCTGATTTCCATAATAGGCTCAATAGTAGTTACATCAATGAACATACTATCAACTTTTATTGATATTGGTTCATAAGAATCTGGGTGATAAAGATAGTCTTTAAGCGTCTCTTTAACCAATTTCTCTGCTTTTTCCTCATTAGAGAGTGTGCAAGAAGCCATAATTAAAGTGAGTAATATAAAAAGTTTTTTCATAATATGTTATATTATTATTTGACAATTAACGGATTTTATTTATCAGTAAATAAACCTGATAATGCTCTTCTAATGGCTTGACGGATATCATCTGCTTCTGTTTCACCTTGTCCCTCTGCCGTACAAGAGCATATCATTTCATTGGTTTTTGCAGAACTAAATTGTATGGTTACTTCTATTGTATAGCCCAGACCTCTATTACGCCTACCACTCTCGCCATAATTGACGATTAAAGTTTCATTAGATAATTCGGATTTGAGTTCAGGTAATATAATATATCCTTCTTTTATTAGTATTCCTGCTATCACATCACTCGGATTAACACTTTTGGTGGTTGAAGAACCATAAATACCATATTGTCCTCCATATGTACCTCCTGTGCTTGATGTCAATTCCTTTGTCGGGGAAATGTATGCGTATTTATACATTTCAATAGGAGCATTCCGTACTATTACAGGTGTTCGAAGTGGTGCACACCCATTTACTAATAGAATAGTGCAAATAACTAATAACCAATTTTTAATTGTGTTCATATACTACACGTTTAATCTCCAGTCCCAAAAGAAATTTAATCTATTAAGAAGCGTGGAACTGTATGCCACACTCTTACTTGAAGGTCGTAGGAAACCTTGGATACGGATGTAACAATAGCAGTCCACGCTATAGCGTGAGAACCACTATGCTATCCTCGTATCCAATTTGAAAATTTCCTACGTTTTCAAGTACAAGATAAGCATAACGCTTCTTCTTTTTCTCATATGTCTTGGATAAAGTAATTCATATCCAACTGCAAAATTAGTAAAAATTTTCATAATAAGCACTCTACGAGCGAATTATTACGACTTAGGAGTATGTTTTAGAGTTTCAACCCTCAATTTTTTGTTCATTTAGAACAACACCTTAAACAAACTTCACAATTACAGAACTATAAAATGTGACGATACAAAGAAAAATCTTACTCCATTATTGGGCAATAATTAGACAACCGTTCTATTCCATTACCTTATGATTCTTTACAGAATTACCATTTTTTACATTTCCAAGACTTTATCATAATAAACTTATAATCAGATAAATAAACACTATTATTCCGATTTCAGTTGATTATTCCAACGTTTTTTGTATTTTTGTACGATCTAACTCAAAAATCATGGGGAGTACATTCGTTTCCATTATCGAAATCATTGGAACATTGGCTTTTGCAATAAGCGGCATACGTTTAGCTTCCGCAAAACAGTTTGATTGGTTCGGAGCCTATGTCGTAGGATTAGTGACAGCGATCGGAGGCGGAACTTTACGTGATTTATTATTAAACCTTCCCCCTTTCTGGATGCAGAACAGTATTTATCTGACAGTAACAGGTATTGCTCTTGTCGCCGTCATCGTTTTCGGAAAATTTTTAATCCGTCTGCAAAATACATTTTTCGTTTTCGACTCTATCGGGCTGGCTCTGTTTGTCGTTGTTGGTATTCAAAAATCATTAGCTGTAGGATATCCGTTTTGGGTGGCAATAGTTATGGGTACTATAACCGGTGCTTTCGGTGGAATAATTCGTGATATACTCATCAACGAAGAACCTCTGATTTTTAGGAAAGACATTTATGCGTTAGCCTGCATTGTTGGCGGAATATTTTATTGGGGGTGCTATACCTTGCAACTGCCGGACGAAATAACCCAATCTATTGCCGCAGCAAGTGTTATACTTACACGTTTTGCTGCAGTTAAATATCACTGGGGACTTCCTGTTCTACATGGGAATGATGATGAATCTAATTAGCAGAATTTCATGGAACGATACAAATCCAACATTTTTAAAGATAAGACATTTATCCAGTTAATAAAATTTGCAATTGTCGGATGCATAAATACAGGATTATCTCTGGCGATTTTTTACATATTGTATAATTGGATAGATATAAACAAGTATATATCTAATCTTATCGCTTATATAGCGGGACTTATCAACAGTTTTTTTTGGAACAAATTATGGGTGTTCCGAAAAAACGGAGGGAATATTATCCGTGAAGCAATCTATTTTTTTCTTATTTTCGTACTCTGTTACGGAATCCAGTTCGTATGCTTTCGAACATTAGTTGAATATTGCAAAATCAATGCAAACTGGGCTCAAATTCCGGCAATGATAGTTTATACAATATCCAATTATATATTGAATAAGTTTATTACATTTAAAACTAAACAATAAGAGTTTAAATAAAAATATATAACATGAAACTTGACTCTAAATCGACACTCGGAATACTATTGATAACAATCAGTATTTTAACTCTTATCCCTTTTATCGGTCTGACAGATTTTCATACAAAAGGAGAACCCCGAGAAGCCATTGTTGCTGTTTCAATGTTAGATAGTGGAAATTGGATATTACCCGAAAATAATGGCGGAGATATGGCTTACAAACCACCCATGTTCCATTGGGCAATTGCCGTAACGTCATTTTTGGCAGGAGAAGTGACAGAATTTACCTCCAGATTTCCGTCAGCTTTATCAGCAATTATTATTGCATTGTTTACATTCTTATTTTATGCCAAAAGGACGAATAACAACCTTGCATTTTTGACTTCTTTGCTATTCTTGTCTGCATTTGAGATTCATCGGGCAGCTATGGCTTCTCGTGTTGATATGGTACTGGCCTTGTTTATCATATTAGCACTATTCCAACTATATCAATGGACAGAGAAAAATCTAAAAGGAATTCCTCTAATTGCAACGTTGTTTATGGGTGCTGCAACCTTGACCAAAGGGCCTGTAGGAATTATTCTTCCGTGTGCCGTTACCGGAGCATATTTGTTGCTACGAAACGAAAATTTCTGGAAGCTTTTCTATAAACTTTTGATTACAGCCTTAATATCATGCATATTACCTGCTATTTGGTATTATTTAGCTTATCAACAAGGTGGCAGTGAATTTATAAATTTGGTTATGGAAGAAAATTTCGGAAGATTTTTAGGCAAGATGTCATACGAATCCCATGAGCAACCTATTATTTATTACATTTATACAACTATTGCTGGTTTTATTCCTTGGTCGATATTAGTACTATTCTCTCTTTTTGCTCTAAAATATTCTTCCCCCAATCTTTCTGTTAAGACATGGTGGAACAAATTAAAATCTGCCGTTAAGAACACAGACCCCATAAGGCTTTTTACATTTCTTGCCTTCGCGGTAATTTTCGTTTTCTATTGTATTCCTAAAAGTAAACGGTCTGTATATTTATTGCCGATTTATCCTTTCCTTGCATTCTTTCTTGCAGAATATATGCTTTACCTACTAAAAAAGCATCAAAAAGTTTGGAGAGCATTCGGTATATTCTTATCTATCTTGACGGGTCTGGTACTTATCATATTCATAGTTCTTAAATCCGGATGGGTATTACCGTATCTGACAAACTCGGGTAACTTTCCAGAAGATATAATCTACTACATCGACGCATTCCATTCCTCATGGGATTTCGTCAGTGTCGGATGTGTAATAATTTTAATAATAGTTCTTTATCAAGTATATAAGAATAAACGAGAATTATCTTTAAATAACCGCTATCTATATTCGGTAGTAGCACTATTCTTTTGGTTGCAAATCCTTTTAGATGCCACGATTTTACCGACAATACTCAATGCCAAATCAATGCGTCCTTTTGCACAACAAGTAGAAGAGCTTATTCCTGAAGGGAAAATATATTCCTATGTCGGAGCTCCGATGATGCGTTTCTTCATTATCAATTTCTACAATGACAACAGAGTTGTCGAATTTGAAAAAGAACAACCGGAAGAAGGATATTTGTTGGTGGGAGAAAAAGACTATCCTCATATTGCCGGTAAATATTCCGACAAATATAAATTTACCGATATATTAAAAAGTCCCCGTAAAGGGAATGATGTAAAAGACATTATTCATATATACCAATTTGAGAAAATAAAATAATCTGTCTAATAGCCAGTTAGAATATATTATCAGGTCATCTTCGCATTTTCTTCCGGCCTATTTCCCCAAAAGAAACTCTCAGATCTGACCCAAGCGAAATTTAGGCAAGCTCTTAGAATGAACCATCATGAGATATTATTGTTAGTAATAAATAGCTTTTATTTATTACTAACATTGTTTTTATGCGCATCACCATTATTACACTTCTGTTTTTATTTATCCAATTTGTTCCCGGTATAGCAAAAATTATTCGAAAACCGTCTTTTGAAGCGAGGAATACGATAACTTTCAACATAGACAGCATAGAAATAAGAGATGATTTAACTCGTATTTATGCCACGTGCAATCACATTCCCGGCCAATGGATGATCATTCATTCCGACTTATATATTATCTCTCCGACAGATAAGCAAGAGTGGAAAGCTATCGAGATAGACGGAACTGACTTTAATCGCAAATTTCAAGTATCGGAACAAGGAAAAGCCAATATCAGCATAGATTTCCCTGCTCTGTCAAAAGAAATAAAAACAATAGATTTATGTGAAAGATCGGGAGACTCCCCAATACGAATCATCAATATAAACTTACAAGACGCTTCTGTATCTTCCGGTAAAGATACAATCCAAACGGCATTATTTCATAAAAATATTTCACAGCAAGATACAGTAAAACTCAATAATATCTTAAAAAAGAATATTGCGGTATTAAAAGGCCATATCAACGGCTATCATCCAAGACTTCGATTCGGAAACGGATCGATTTATTTAGATAACGTAATAACTAAAGAGCAGAGAACAATTCCCGTAAATATCGATAGTCTTGGAAACTTTACAACAACATTACAACTATATTACCCTGTACAACAAACTTTATTTTTCCCAAAAGGATATATCAATTTTTATATAGAACCGGGAGATACTCTCTTAGTCGAGACAGAAATGGATCGTCTTACTACACCTGTTAGAAATATAGAAGACCTCGAAAAACAAGATAATTATGTAAAATATTACGGAAACTTAGCTCAAACGAACTATGAGCTTAGGAATATCCGTGTATCATTTCATAATGATATACAAGAGTTAGCAACAGATATATTAACGTTATCTCCTATCCTTTTCAAAGAAAAATATACAAGAGAATATCATCAACAACGAGAAAAACTAAAAGAGTGGTTGAAAAAAAATAATATCTCAAGCAAGACTGCGGAAATAGCTTTACTAAATTCAGATTACGCCTATGCCCGTATGCTGCTTGATTATGAGACTTATCATACTCGTAAGTTTCCAAATCAAGAAATTCCGCAAGAGTATTATCAATTTCTTAAAACTCTACCCCTAAATAACGAAAATTCTCTTCTCGCTGCCGACTACAAATTATTTATCAACAGATTAGAGCTGTCGAATCCTCTTCTTGCCACTCGAAAGATTTCATCTTCAGACCTCATCGATTCTTTTGCGAATATCGGAGTAAAATTAACTCCGGAAGAAAAAGAGTTAATCGTCTTTTCTATGAATTTAAAGAACCTAAGCGATACTGTAAACTTTAAAAATTTTGCATCCAGAATGTATGAATTCAACCATAAATACGCATCAGAACAAATATTAATAAGAGAAAAACTGAATACACAAAAAACATACGACATATATACGAGTCAATTAGGTCTGAATCCGGGAATCACTCTCGATTTATTATATACCAGAAAATTTATTCCTCGTTTGAATACAATGAAAAGGAAATTAACATCGAAAGAATTCGACACATATACATTCTACATAGGACAACCTTTCTTAAAGCAATTCATGAACGAAATCAACATCAATTTCGTACCTGACACGGTATCCAACGATAAACGGTGTAATTTGGAGTAGTTCCGGCCTTCAGTGAAACGGAGTCTGTTATGCAATATCCGGCCTGTTTTAAAAAAAAAGAGGTCAAAAACGAAAGATTATCTGTAATAATGACAGGTATTTGAAAAGTCGAAATTTGTTGATGGAGTTGCAGTTGCCAGTCTCTATTCTTTAACGCTATTTTATTCGCTTCCGGGAAAATATGACTTATAACACTACTATTTTGTAAAGTAGAAATATATTCCGTCTGTCCGTTGTTCCAAACAGGGAGTTGATTATCCCACGCATATTTTGCTAATAACGGGGAATATATCTGTACACCTTTAGTTTTGTCTACATCTAAAATCTTATAAAGACTTTCCCATTCAGATTTTTCCCGATCATTCATCTCTCTCGGAATATTAATAAAAAGACCGATATGGTATAACGAAAATAAAACAGTTCCTATAAGAACAACATTCTTTAATTTATCTTTTTTCAATATATCAATACTGGATAGCGTGTAAATAGCTAAAACCGGTATAAACAATTGGTAAATATAAGTCATATATGCTCCCTCATGCATTCCCAATCGAAGTATAACGAAAAAATATACACAAACGGATATAGCATAAATATCGGGCATTTCGGACAACTTTATTAATGGACTATTCCGATCTTTCCCTAAATTAAAAGATATTATGATCTTCCCGGATATATTCTTATACCGATTATACACTACCAGCAAAAAAAGTAAAAGCAACGGAAAATAAAACAATCCAGTTACAGCCAATTGCTTTATCAAATGAGACAAACTATGTGATGCGATAGCTAAATGATGAACAATGGCTATCGAAAAAAAAGCAGGATATAAATAGTTTATAAAACTTGCCGCACAAATGAAACAAAAAATCGAAAACAAGACATAATATAAAGCCTGTTTTTTAGATCGGAATAACAACCATATAAATACAGGCACACAGACAATTACAAAATACTGTTTTATAAAAAATGACAATATGGTTAGAAATGATACCCCGTAAATATCTGTGATAGTTTTTATTCTTTTAGCTTTGTATAAGGTCAATAACATAACAAAAACTCCTAACGTATTAGGTAAGGCTACACAAAGTCCCATGCTCCATCCGACAATCAAAGTTATCGAAAATGCAAGAAAGGCATACACAATCGAGTTTGTCTGATTTTTTACCTCCTTTGCTGATATCCAACCGCATAGTACAGTGCCGGATAAAGCGATAAGACGTTGAAACAACAACAGATCTATATGAATAAAACTAATAAGGGAATATAACCAAGATGTCAATAACGGCACGACAAATCCATAGACATAAAAAAAAGGAGGTATATTAACCGTATCATACGGATTCTTTCCCTCAAGAAACATACGGGTAATGTCAATATTAGCAAACTCCCGGTATTCGTTCGGATAAGGAGAAATCAACCAATAAAACGAATAAATGATAAATATCAGGCAATAAACGGCTGATGCCCCTAAACAAAAATAATCGACCGAATTAAATTTCTTGAAGTTTATTCTTTGCATAATCATTCTTCATCAAATGATTTACAAATATAATATAAGATTATCGACGAAAGCTCTTTTCTGCATTAAAATTAAAATCTTACATTTGTAAAGAAAATCGAATCAGTAAACGAATGAAAGTTTGTATTGCCGAAAAACCGAGTGTCGCAAAAGAAATTGCCGACATCGTAGGAGCAAAAACCAGACATGACGGATATTATGAAGGGAACGGATATCAGGTTACATGGACATTCGGTCATCTTTGTACATTGAAAGAGCCTCACGAATACGCTCCACAATGGAAATCGTGGTCTTTATGGAGTCTTCCGATGATACCTCAACGATTTGGTATAAAACTGATTCAGGATAAAGGCATTGAGAAACAGTTCGGTATTATCGAAACTCTTATGTCCAAAGCTGAGGCTGTTATCAATTGCGGTGATGCAGGACAGGAAGGGGAACTTATACAACGTTGGGTAATGCAAAAAGCCGGCTGCAAATGTCCGGTATATAGGCTATGGATATCCTCTCTTACCGAAGAGTCTATACGGGAAGGTTTTGAAAATTTGAAAAAACAAGAAGATTTCAATACTTTATATGAAGCCGGATTATCAAGAGCTATCGGAGACTGGTTATTGGGAATGAACGCCACCCGTTTATATACATTAAAATATGGCCAAAATAAACAAGTTTTATCAATAGGGCGTGTACAGACTCCTACTTTAGCTTTGATCGTCAACCGTCAACTCGAAATTGATAATTTCGTGTCGCAACCCTATTGGGAACTCAAAACAATATATAGAGAAACCGTCTTTTCTGTTACGAAAGGCCGTTTTCAGACGGTAGAAGAAGGAGAGTCTTTTTTGCAAGAAGTTCTAGGAATCCCGTTTGAAGTAACCGATGTTTCCAAGAAACAAGGGAAAGAAGCTCCTCCCCGACTTTTTGATTTGACATCTCTACAAGTAGAATGCAATAAGAAATTTGCATTTTCGGCAGAAGATACACTCAAATTGATACAATCTTTGTATGAAAAGAAAGTAACAACCTATCCTCGTGTAGATACCACATTTTTAAGTGACGATATTTATCCTAAAGTTCCCGGAATACTGCAAGCTGTAGCCTTTAATTCGATTTATGAACCGTTAATAACCCCTTTACAAAAAGGAAAACTGCCCAAACCTAAAAAAGTTTTTGACAATTCAAAAGTAACAGATCATCACGCTATTATACCTACAAATGTACGACCGAATAATCTTACGGATAATGAACGGAAGGTATATGATTTAGTTGCTCGTCGTTTTATCGCTGTATTTTATCCGGATTGTAAAATCGCAACGACAACTGTTTTGGGAAAAGTCAATAATGTCGAATTCAAGACAACAGGGAAACAAGTTATAGAACCCGGCTGGAGGACCGTTTTTGAAAAAGATAAAGATCCGGAAAAAGAAAATGAAGAAGAAAAAGTTCTGCCTGACTTTATAAAAGGAGAAAGCGGGCCGCACGAACCATCTTTAACAGAAAAATGGACACAGCCCCCCAAATTATATACCGAAGCTACCTTGCTACGAGCAATGGAAACTGCCGGGAAATTAGTCGATGACGATGAATTACGCGATGCTCTGAAAGAAAACGGCATAGGACGGCCATCCACTCGTGCTGCAATAATAGAGACACTTTTTAAACGGAATTATATCCGGAAAGAGCGTAAAAATCTCATTCCGACATCTACCGGTATAGAATTGATACAAACAATACAGGACGAACTGCTAAAATCAGCCGAATTGACGGGTATATGGGAAAATAAACTAAGAAAAATAGAGCGTAGTGAATATAATGCCCGAAATTTTTTAGACGAACTTAAAATAATGGTTACTCAAATCGTTAACCATGTCAGAAATGACTCTGTCAATAGAAGCATTACTATTCAAGATACGGAAAAAATAGAAACGAATAAAGCAAAAAAAACAGATACGAAAAAGAAAAGCAAAAATGCGAATCCGGCAAAAAAAGAAATAAAGAATCAAAGACTTGAATCGAAAATAAATGAAATAATTTGTCCAATATGCAAGCAAGGGAAAATATTGAAAGGTAAGTCTGCATACGGATGTTCTAACTGGAAAAACGGCTGTACATTCAGAATTAATTTTTCTGATTGCCCACCGGATATTTCGACTGAGGAACTTCAAAAGGTTGTAGAAAAATATAATACAGAACGAAATGAAGAATAATTCTACAGAACTATTTCCGATAATAGACGAACAAGGCCATACAATAGGGAAAGCGACTCGTAAAGAATGTCATAACGGAAGTAAACTCTTACATCCGGTAATTCATCTACAAATCTTTAATAAATACGGAAATTTATACCTCCAGAAAAGAGCTATGAACAAAGATATTCAACCGGGAAAATGGGATACGGCAGTCGGAGGACACGTTGATTACGGTGAGAGTGTTGAAGACGCTTTGTTTCGCGAGACTCGGGAAGAACTGAGCATTACGGACTTCTCTCCGACTTTTTCGTTTTCATATATCTTTGAATCTGAGATAGAAAAGGAAATGGTATATTCTTACTACACTATATATGACGGACTGATAGTTCCCGATAAAGATGAAGTAGAAACCGGTCGTTTTTGGAGCATTGACGAAATTGAACAAAATATAGGGAAGCAAATATTTACACCCAATTTTGAAATCGAATTTCAACGATTACAAAGCTATTTAAAAGGTCTTTTATAACGGGATTAAATATTCAACTCCGTTTTTATCGTATCGACAACATCCCAGAATACAGATTGTATAGGCTCTATCAGTGATTTTTTATTATTCTCTTCAGGAACAAGGGCTTTCAATCCTCCCGGAATACAGCTCACATCTATACGGGCATCCATCATTATCGGTTCTCCATCTATATGCATGATTCCCGGTTTTTCCCGAATGATAGATATAGACTCTGTTTCGAATGTTTTAATATTACTATTCCGGTCTATAAGTTTAGTAAACAATTGAACTGCTAACGGCCCTATATCAAATGGAGTAAAAGGTCGTATGATCGTAACATCCAACTTTCCATCCTGCATATTGGCACGTGGAGCAATATATGCGTTATTTCCATATTGGGAAGCATTACCACATGCTATCAAAAATGCTTTTTCTTTAACCGATCCGTCTTTACTTTCCAAACGATAAGTCTCGGTTTTATATTTCATATACTCAGTAACAGCTTTTCTCAAATAGGTAAGTCCTCCCCTATGCTTATCTTCCGCAAACTTCATACTTACCCAAGCATCGAAACCGACACCACAAGTACAGAAAAATACTTTATCATTAGCTTTGCAGTAGTCCAAAGCTACAGTTCTATTCTCATTGACGATCTTTAATGCGCGTACGACATCGATAGGAATTCCCAAATGACGAGCCAAACCGTTACCCGATCCGATAGGAATAATTCCTAAAGCCGTATCGGAATGGATAAGAGCCTTTGCTATTTCATTACAAGTACCGTCTCCACCTACAGAAAGTACATAATCTGTTTTTTCAGCTACGGCCTCTCTCGTCAAAACAGTAGCATGCCCGGCATATTCAGTAAATTTGATCTGAATATCAAATTTACTGTCATCCAATGTCGCTTTTATAGTTTCAGGAATATTTACTTTTGAGTGAGTTCCTGATATCGGATTTATAATAGCCAACAGACGTTTTCGAGTGCCCATAGATAAAAATTATACTATTTACTATACAAATGTAACCATTTAAATCCAATCTGTAAAAACTATAATTCCCAACAAGGGTTTTAAATACTAAAAAATCTGTTATTTTAGACCAAAACAAATAGAATATAGAACAAATTTTATGTTATCTTTGTCTGAATAATAAAAGATATTCAAGCTATGTACAAATTAAAAAATACAATTGTCAGAAGTATTGTTGCTATCATAATAGGAATCGTACTAATCAAATGGCCGAGACTTGCCCCGAACATGATTATCATAATTATCGGTATCCTTTTTATCATACCGGGAATTGTCACATTAATCAATTATTGGATACGCAAGTCTAAGGAAGGGATGAAATTACCTTCTTATATTTTGATAGAAAGTACCGGTAGTATATTATTAGGCTTATGTATGGCATTGATTCCGGAATTTTTCACGGCATTTTTTATGTACTGTCTCGGATTCCTTCTCGTTTTAGGAGGCATAACTCAAATTATATCATTGGTTAATATACAACGTAACATCCCGATAAGTTTATACTATTATATCACCCCTATATTAATTCTTATTGCCGGAATTATAACCGTCTTGAATCCTTTCGAAACTCAAGATGCGATCTTGATCATGTTCGGTATATGTGCAATTATTTATGGTATAACAGAACTGGTCAATTATTATAAACTTAAATAATTTAAAGGACATAATAAACTTGCGAAACGTAAGTACGAAAACCGATTTAAAAGATAATGTCTCTCTTCAAAAAGATGGACATTATTTTTTTATCCTTCCTCCACCCTTCCAATTATCGGCATAATAGGACTCTTTCAAGTGACTGATCACAACACCTTTAGATGTTGAAGAGTGAATAAAATATCCATTTTTCAAATAAATACCAACATGATTTATCTTTTGTTTTTTTCCTGTAGAGAAAAAGACCAAATCACCTTCTTTCAAGTGCTTCTTAGAAATATGAGTACAATTTTTATAAATATTTTCGGATGATCGGTCTAACAAGATACCATAAACCGTACGATAAATAATACAAGTAAGGCCCGAACAATCAACCCCTGAACGCGTATTTCCACTATATTTATACGGTGTTCCTATCCATGAAGCCGCTTCTTTGTATAGTGGAATAAAATCATTCCTATTAAGTTCTACCCCCAACGATTTGAATATAGACAAATCGGAAGTAGTTGTCGTCCGGTTTATTGTATGGCAACTACTCAATAAAATCATAGACAACACAATAAAATATGAATATTTTTTTCTCATCATGCTCAAAGATAGCGATAAAAAACGAGAAATAGGGCAGATAAGAGCAAGAAGGTTGAAAATAAAGGATTTAGAGAAAATTTTGACTACAAGTATGAAGCCACACGCCCTCCCTCTCAAAGCCAATTGAAACCGGCGTTGCGTTACTATTCCATTACTTTTTTCGAGATCGCCGCCCAAGATAACTATGTCGCCGCCGAAAAAATGCGCAACACCTATTTAGGTTTGAGTATGAACCACGAAAAGCTGCTAGCGGTATTCGGCAACACAACGAGAATTACAAGAAACAAGTGGACAAGCTCAAAAGCCTGCGTTCATCACCGATTTCGAGCTGTTCCTCAAAATCGAAAAGAACCACTGCAACAACACAGTGTAGTCGTACATGATACTGCTGTGGAAGATTATCTTCATAGCCATCAATAACGGCTTGCTGCAGCGCGACCCGTTCTTCGCATACAAGTATCACGAAGGAGGAGACCAAACGGAGCTTTCTGACCAAAGAGAAAATCAAACTACTGATCAACCGCACATTCAAAAAGAAAAGCTATGAACCGATCCGCAACCTATTCATTTTCTGCACCTTTACGGGATTGAGTGGACGGATATGGCGAACCTGACGAAAGCCAACCTGCGCACCTCGTTCGACGGTCATCTGTGGATTGATACGAACCGACAGAAAACGGGTATCGAAACCAATATCTGGTTATTAGATGTCGCCAAACATATCATTGAGAAATACGACAGCATGGCCGAAAGGAATAAGTTACTGCCCGTTCCGTGCTACGTCAACTGCAAAAACAGCATCAAGGCAATAGCGAAGAAGTGCGGTATCGAAAAGAACGTCACGTGGCATCAAAGAAGACATTTAATGTACCTATCGGCAAATCTCTCCTGACAAGGTGATTAACGCCGATTGAACTTGTCGTTTCACGTATTTTGTTTGCTACTTTGATGTTTTGGATAATCGGTCTTTTTTTCAAAAAGAGAAAAAGTCAATACTAAAGATTTGGCGATTATTGCTCTTGGTGGCATTTCGGTGCTTGTACCTATCTTTCTTTTGCGTGGAGGTTGAATTATAATTTTGCACTTATTGTAGCTCTAAAATCCTATTGTAGTCATGCTTCTTTCTGTATTATTTTTAAGAAAAGTTGCCAATAAAAAAACAATAAGAGTTTTGTTGGGAATTATTTTTGCTATTACTAATACTGTTATGCTTGGTTTTTATTTAATCATTATACGAAAAGTCGCAGTAAAATATTCTCCTGTCACACTTCAAAAATGGATGTTTCTGTTTGCCGCACTATTTGTAATCCCGTTCTGTATAAATGATCTGCAAATGCAATCATTTAATCCGTCCGCATTTCGATTACAGCCGTTGTTTCAACTTGGATTTGTATTATTGTTCGCAACAGTACTCAATAATCTATTATATCCTGTTGCACTTAAACGCATACAACCCACCATTGCCAGCATTTACATCAATATACAACCAATTATAGTTTCTATCGTTGTGATTTTGATTGGGCAAGATATTTTTAGCTGGGACGCACCGATTGCAGCTATACTTGTTTATCCGGTGTTTTGCTGATCAATCATTCACGAAACAAGAAGCAAAACTAATTTGCTGTTCTATATTCATTCGGCGTACATCCTGTCATTTTCTTGAACCAACGGCTGAAATGCTGTGGATATTGAAAACCTAATTCGTATGCAATCTCGCTGATAGATCTTGATGTATCAAATACCCGTTCTTTTGCCACATCGAGCATCTTTTGCTGGATATGCTTCAATGCAGATACTCCGGTTTCCTTTTTCAACAAATCACCTAAATAACTGGCAGAAAGGCAGAGCCTGTCAGCACAATATTGCACGGAAAGCATACCCTTTTCGGCAGAAATATTCGATGCTAAATAATCATCCACCAGATTCTCAAAACGTATCAGAATATCTTTATTGGCATTTTCACGAGTGATGAACTGACGGTCATAAAAACGGATGCAGTAGTCAAGCAATAGTTTGATATTATCCACAATCAGCGATTTGCTGTGCTTGTCAATGGGATATTGCAATTCTATCTGTATCTTCTCCATACACTCCGTAATCGTCCGGCGTTCGTGTTCCGACAGATGCAGAGCTTCGTTGGCATTGTATGAGAAATAGGTATAATCTTTCATCATGCTTGCCAACGGAGTTCCCCGTAACAGTTCGGGGTGGAATACCAATGCCCAACCTGCCGGTTGATGAAGTTTGCCGTCATCATCAGCACCCATGACTTGTCCCGGAGCTGCAAAAAGAACAGTTCCCTTTTCATAATCGTATATGCTTCTTCCGTAACTCATAGTTCCACAATCCGTATCTTTCAGCAAGATCGCATAGAGATTGTAAAGTCTTCGTCCATGACGAATGGGGGGCATCTTATCACAATCAACGATACTTATCAGCGGATGTAACGCTTCAATACCGAAAAGGTCACAATAGTGCTGCACTGTATCGAGTTTTGTTATTTCATTCATAACCTATCATTTACTGAATACAAAATTACTTCTTTCCCGGCAAAGATAAGCCGTTCTGATAACATTATATGTTTCAATTTTATCTGAAATATGACCAATTTTATAGATAACAGCCTGCGTTACACACCCCGACCTATAAAATTGGTTTTTCTATCCGCAAAATTGATACATTACAGGTTGATTATTCCCCCTACCTTTATACCATGATTTATTAAAACACAATGGATATGAAAAAATTATTGGTATGTATCGCTTGTGCTTTATTCTGCATAAGCAGCAATTATGCCCAAAACAAAGAAATGAAAGAAAGACAAATCGCCGCTATCAGTGGCAGCGCAGCAAAGGGAGATAAGCCGGGACTGACTACGGCTCTGACTGCCGGACTGGATGCCGGACTATCTGTAAATGAAATAAAGGAAGTGCTTGTTCAACTCTATGCCTATTGCGGTTTTCCCCGTAGCATGGGTGCATTAAACACATTTATAGGTGTATTGCAAGAACGCAAGGCACGGGGCATCAACGATGCCGAAAGAGCATTGCCGACCTTGCAAGAAGTAAGCAGAAGTGTGGAATACGGGGCTGCCAATCAACGCAAACTATTCGGACGGGACGCGCAGGGTGCGGTATTGGCTTTTGCTCCGGCAATCGACCAATACCTCAAAGCACATCTTTTTGGCGATATTTTCGGACGTGATAATCTGGATTGGAAGACAAGGGAATTGGCAACTATCGCCATGCCTACCGCAATGGAGGGTGTAGAAAACGAGTTAAAAGTACATATCGCTCATGGAAAATACAATGGTCTGACAGATACGCAGGTCGATGAAATCGTTACGCTTGTCCGTGCTTCCGAATGGAAACCGGAACCTCCAAAGACATTCATAGCAGACGATAAGGTAACGGTAAGAAAAGTATTCTACAAAAACCGCTATGACATTATGCTGGCAGCCGACCTTTATATGCCGACAGACACGGATATAAATATCAAATACCCAACTCTGATTATCGGGCATCCGTTTGGAGCAGTAAAAGAACAGTGTGCCGGATTGTACGCACAGGAAATGGCTAAACATGGTTTTGTCACACTGGCTTTCGATGCGTCCTATCAAGGAGAAAGCGGCGGTATGCCCCGCCATACGGTATCGCCCGATGCCTTGGTGGAAGATTTCAGTGCTTCGGTAGATTGGCTCGGCATACAGCCATTTGTCGATAGGGAACGTATCGGTGTAATAGGAATTTGCGGAAGCGGCGGCTTTTCCGTATGCGCTGCATCCATAGACCCTCGTATCCGTGCATTAGCTACGGTAAGCATGTACGATATGGGACGTGCCACACGTAATGGGTTGGGCGATGCAATGACCGATGAGCAACGCAAGGCGATGTTTTCCGAAGTTGCCCGACAGCGTTGGCGTGAAGCGGAAGGTGAAGAACCACGCATCCGTTTCGGTACACCTGAACAACTGCCGGATAATGCCAATGAAGTGCAAAAAGAGTTCTACGACTACTACCGCAATCCCAAGCGCGGACTGCATCCCCGCTATCTCGGTACACGCTTTACAAGCATGGCGGCACTGACCAATTTCTATCCTTTTGCTCAAATCAAAGATATTTCGCCTCGCCCGGTATTGTTTATAGCCGGCGAAAACGCCCATTCACGTTATTTCAGCGAAGATGCTTACAAACAGGCTGACGAGCCGAAAGAGTTGTATATTGTTCCCAATGCCAGCCATGTGGACTTATACGATCAAACGGACAAAATTCCCTTTGACAAACTGACGGACTTCTTTATGGAATCCTTGGAGATGACTAATATTAATAAATAAAAAATGTAATAGATATGAAAACGGAACAGAACAACGAAATGAGCCGCCGTAGTTTTCTGAAACGGACGGTATTGGCTGGTACGGCAATCTGTGTCACACCCACATTGGAGAAAGTAACGGCAGCGAAGAAAACTATTGCAGGCAAGTCATCTACTTCGGCAACAATCATTCCGGCAAGTATGGCGGCTGTCCGCATGCAACGCACATTGGGCAGCGGAAAGGCAGCATTTACCGTATCCGCAATGGGATATGGTTGCATGGGACTGAACCACAACCGCAGCCAATATCCAAGTAAGGATAAGGAAATAGCGTTAGTTCGTGAAGCCGTGGAACGTGGTGTCACCCTTTTCGATACGGCAGAAAGCTATGGCTATCATATCAATGAAAAGTTGGTTGGTGAAGCCCTGAAAGGCTATACCGACCGGGTATTTGTATCATCGAAATTCGGGCATAAGTTCGTGAACGGCGTACAAGTAAAAACCGAAGAAGACAGTAACCCTGCAAACATTCGCCGTGTGTGCGAAAACTCCCTGCGCAATCTCGGAGTAGAAACACTCGGTATGTTCTACCAACACCGCATAGACCCGAACACGCCTATCGAAATAGTGGCGGAAACGTGCAGTGAGCTTATCAAAGAGGGTAAAATCCTGCATTGGGGAATGTGCGAAGTCAATACGGAAACAATCCGCCGTGCGCACAAGATCTGTCCTGTTACAGCTATCCAAAGCGAATATCATTTCATGCACCGTGCAGTTGAAAAAAACGGCGTACTGGCTCTTTGCGAGGAATTGGGTATCGGTTTCGTGCCTTACAGTCCGCTAAACAGAGGTTTTCTCGGTGGTATGATTAACGAATACACGCAATTCGACACTACCAATGACAACCGACAAACCCTGCCACGTTTCCAGCCCGAAGCCATTCGTGCCAACTATCGCATCGTGGAAGTGCTGAACGCTTTCGGACGAACAAGAGGGATTACCCCTGCACAGATAGCATTGGCTTGGCTGATGAACAAGAAACCGTTTATAGTCCCTATTCCCGGTACAACCAAACTCTCGCATTTGGAAGAAAACCTGCGGGCTTGCGATATTGTGTTCTCGGCAGAAGAAATGACAGAATTGGAAAAGGCGGTAGCCGCAATTCCGGTTGTCGGTAGCCGTTACGATGCCTTGCAGGAATCGAAAATACAGAAATAACGCATGAGAAAGATAATCTTCTATATGGCTGTCGTTGCTTTATTATCAAGTTGCAACACCCACAACGGAAATGTCTTGCAAATAGCCGAACAAGGCAGTTTCGCCGTAGGCGGCACGGTATTGACCGATTCATTGGGGCGTAACTATCACGGCGACCATGCCTATGTATTCTATCAAAAGCCTGTTGATGCACGGAAATACCCACTTGTTTTTGCACACGGTGTAGGTCAGTTCTCCAAAACGTGGGAAACCACACCGGACGGACGGGAGGGATTTCAGAATATCTTCTTGCGGCGTGGCTTTTCCACCTACCTTGTTGACCAACCTCGGCGTGGTAATGCAGGGCGTGGTACGGAAACTGTTACTATATCTCCTGCCTTTGATGAAGAAGAGTGGTTCAACCGTTTTCGTGTGGGGATATATCCCGATTATTTCGAGGGTGTGCAATTCAGCCGCAGCAAGGAAGCCCTTGACCAGTTTTTCCGCCAAATGACACCCAACATTGGCACCGTGGATTTCGAGGTCTATTCCGATGCCTACGCCGCTTTGTTCGATAAGATAGGTCCGGCGATATTCGTCACTCACTCGCAAGGCGGCCCGGTAGGTTGGCGTACGTTGCTTAAAACCGACAATATTAAGGCGATTGTTTCCTACGAGCCGGGTGGTGGTATTCCATTCCCGGAAGGACAAGTACCCGAGGAAGGAAAGATACTGACCTTATCGAAGAAAACGGAAAGAGTAGAAGTCCCGATGTCCGACTTTATGAAGTACACAGAAATTCCGATTATCGTCTATTATGGCGACAATCTGCCTGAAACGGACGAACGACCGGAACTATACGAATGGACACGCCGTCTGCATTTGATGCGCCAATGGGCGAAGATGCTCAATGAGTTGGGCGGTGATGTGACGGTTATCCATCTGCCGGAAATCGGTCTGCACGGCAATACCCACTTCCCAATGTCGGACTTGAATAATATTGAAGTGGCGGATTTATTATCAAAGTGGCTATACGAAAAGAATTTAGACTAAGAATTACAAGTATGAAAATGTTTAATTATTTATTTACGGCTTTATTATTCTGCATCGTATCATGCAGTAGCGGAACATCAGCAGAAGAAATACCGATGCCTGACCGCCCAACAACGGAAGCAAGCAAAATGTTGATTGTCTATTTCTCGTGGAGTGGAAATACTCGTGCCGTAGCAAATACTATTTAAGAACTGACGGGCTGCGACATTGTAGAAATAGAAGTCGAAGAACCTTATTCTTCGGTATATAATGAAGTTACAGCACGTGCCCGGCAAGAATTGGATAATGATATTCGTCCGGCATTGGTTACACAAGTCGAAAATATCGATGAATACGATACACTGATTGTCGAAACTCCTATTTGGAGCAGTCGGCTTGCTCCTCCTGTAAAAAGTTTCTTGGTTATAAAATGAAACAGCAACGATGAATAATACGGACAAAAAAATCCTGTCCGCATTTTCTACAAAATTCAGATTGTTTATTTTGTAGTTTCCGGGGTATTCACTACACTTGCATAAAGTTGTTCGACGAGTTGTAAAGCGCAACAGTTCAACGCAGTTACATGATCGCTAAATCGTTACCGACAACTTTCTTATTTTCTGCTTTACTCTGTCATTCAGGCAGATATGCATTTTTTATCCTTCCTAAAGATATAAAAATAACCTGTGAAGAACGAACAACACAGGTCATTTCTTATTTTTTTACAGAAAGGACATTAGTCATTCATAGACAATAATAATTCTTCATTAGAAGATGTCTTTTCCATTCTGTCCTTAATGAATTCCATTGCTTCTATAGAATTCATATCCGACAAATATTTTCTTAATATCCACATCCTATTCAATGTATCTTTATCGAGAAGCAAATCATCTCTACGAGTACTCGAAGCTGTAATATCGACGGCAGGGAAAATCCGCTTATTAGAGAGCTTACGATCTAACTGTAACTCCATATTCCCTGTCCCTTTAAACTCTTCAAAAATCACATCATCCATTTTAGAGCCGGTATCGGTAAGAGCTGTCGCTATAATCGTGAGACTTCCCCCGTTCTCTATGTTACGAGCTGCTCCGAAAAATCTTTTCGGTTTATGTAGCGCATTTGCATCCACACCACCGGAGAGGACTTTCCCGGACGCAGGAGAGACCGTATTATAAGCACGAGCAAGACGAGTAATAGAATCTAAAAGAATAACGACATCATGGCCACACTCTACCATCCGTTTTGCTTTTTCTAAAACTATACTAGCAACTTTTACATGTCTCTCAGCCGGTTCGTCAAATGTCGAAGATATTACTTCTGCTTTTACACTACGAGCCATATCGGTCACTTCTTCAGGACGTTCATCAATCAACAGTATAATCATAAACACTTCCGGATGATTTTCGGCAATAGCATTGGCAATGTCTTTCAGAAGCATGGTCTTTCCTGTTTTCGGCTGAGCGACAATTAGCCCGCGTTGTCCCTTACCTATCGGAGAGAACATATCTACGACTCTTGCTGAAATATCATTTGCACGACCGGTGGTCAGCTTAAATTTTTCTTCAGGGAACAAAGGTGTCAAATGGTCAAACGGTACTCGATCACGAACATATTCCGGAGTACGTCCATTAATTTTTTCTACTTTAACCAGTGGGAAATATTTTTCTCCTTCTTTCGGTGGGCGAATTGGTCCTTCTACCACATCTCCTGTTTTCAGGCCAAAAAGCTTAATTTGGGATTGAGAAACATATATATCATCGGGAGATGTCAAATAATTATAATCAGAAGAGCGCAAAAAACCGTAGCCGTCGGGCATCATTTCAAGAACTCCGTTTCCTGTAAGTATACCTTCAAATTCATAGGGCTTTTCTGCAACCTTAGTTTCGTTATTAACACGTTCTGGCTGCTGCACAGTTTGCTGTATGTCTTTACTCTGATTATTTAAATTATTATTTGAGTAGCGTTGTTGTTGATTGCGCGGTACAAAACGTTGCCGTTCGCTTCGAGGGAAAAATGTTTCCAAATGAGTTTCGGATTGCATCGGCAGAGGCATCTCATACTGAATTTTTTCTTTTACCGGAACTTCTGCTGCCGGTTTGTCTGTAAGTTTTGAAATTTCAGAAGCAGATTCTTTTTTCTCATCTTTCAAAACATTTTCTTGCTGTTGCTCGGATGTCTCTTTCTTAAAAACTTTTCGTGCCTTAGGTTTCTCAATACTTTCCGTTTCAGCAGTTTTCTCTATAACTGCGACTTCATCATTTTCGGGGACAGGCAGTTCCACCTGCTCTTTCAAAGCCGGATGTGAAAATTTCGCTTTTTTCGTTTTGAGAGGTTCAGGTTCTTTTTGTATTGTTTCTTCTACTGCAATTGGCTCTGAAATATCCGACTTATTATTTTCGACAGTAGACTCAACTGTTTTCTCAGCTTTTGGCTTACGTCCTTTCGTCGTCTTTTTTTCTACGATAGGTTCTTGTTCGGCAGAGACCGTTACCGGTACAATCGTTTCTGTCTCTGTTTCTTTGACAGGGGTTTTAGACTTTGCAGCCTTAGTTGTTGACTTTTTTTTCTTCGCAGCATTTGTTTCTGCTTGAGCCGCAACTTTTTTACCTGCTATATCAATTGCTTGCTGATCTAATATCTTATATACTAAATCATCTTTTTCAGAAGCATCAATTTTTTTTATACCCATTTCTTGGGCTATTACTTTCAAGTCTTCCAAAGACTTATCTTTTAGTTCCAGAATGTTATACATGAATCTATATTGGTGTGATAGAGTTAACTACATTAATCAAAATCATTGCCTTAAAAAAGTAAGACAAAAACTATAATAAAATAATATTAATTGGAATTTGTTCAGAAATAATTTGAGATAGAGAGCCTATAACTCTCTTTTATTTCGCTACAAATGTACACTTGTTTTTTGGAAATACAACAAAAATGGTTAACAATAAGTTTTTGTATTAATTATTTTTCACATTTTATTTCCAAAATATGAGTTGTTTTTCCGTCAACTCTGAATTTATCGGAAGTTCTTTCCCCTATTACCCAAATAATTTCATTTTTCGAAAGCAGGACATAGGCTTTTTGCTTTTGGTATAATGTAAATTTCTTATCCCTGAAATAATCACTCAGTTTACGGCTTCCCTTCATTCCGAACGGAATAAAACGATCTCCTTCTTTCCAACATCTGATCATTAACGGAAAACTGACCTTATCCGCATCAAATACCGCAATACATGCATCTTTAGGAATTTCATATTCAGAAGTTCTATTGATCCGGGAAAACTCTAATTTTACCGGATAAGATATTTTCAAAACATTTTCAGAAATAACGACAACATCATTTTTGCAAACGTCTTTTTCTTTTACAATAAAAAATCCCCGATCCTTTAATAAAATATGAGTTCCCGATAAAATATATTTTCCAGATATGGCTGAAGCCATTCTCAAAATCTCATCTAATTGAACAGGCAAAAATCCAAAAGGTCTTAAAATCTCAAACAATAATGTACGTGGAGACGGAGAAGCAAATAGTCTTGATATTTCGATATGTAATTCGTTGTCTTTATGTTCTGTTATTTCATCTATAATTGAACTTATGGCAAAACGATATAACTGTTCTGTCTCGTATAAATTAGATGCCGTGCGTTCTAATGTTGCATAAACAGACGGATTTATACTTTCCAATAAAGGTAAAACTTGTAAACGAATCTTATTTCGCACATAAATATCTTCCTTATTTGTCCGATCCGTAATATAAGGTAATCCACGCAACGACAAATATGACTCAATATCCTTTCGGCTTAAACACAACAACGGTCTCACGATATACCCGTTGACAGGATGAATTCCCGTAAGTCCGGATATTCCCGTACCTCTAATTAAATTTAAAAGAACAGTTTCGACCGAATCATCCCTATGATGAGCAATAGCTGTCGCTCCGGCACCGATTTTCTTACGCTGTTCCTCAAACCATTCATAACGTAACTCACGACAAGCCATTTCGATAGATATATGTTTTTGGGAAGCATACATTTCTGTGTCGAAACGTACACTGCGAAAAGGAATATTCAATGTCTGTGCCATATCCCGGGCAAACACCATATCTCTTTCCGCCTCATCTCCCCGTAACTGAAAATTACAATGGCAAGCAATACATCGATAGCCTAATGTAACTAAAATATCCGATAAAGCAACAGAATCAGCCCCTCCGCTAAGACCAATAAGAACAGGCATAGTTTTATCAAGCTGTATTCTTGAATCGATAAATTGCTTCACACGAAGCATTATTTCTGATAAATCCATATAACCGAATTTCGAAATGCAATGTACAAACGTAACTGTTTTTTTTGATTTATAAAATATTTACCTCCCAAACGACTTTTTAAGTCACTATTAATTATTAAATTTGCAGCTAAAAACAGGAAAATAGCAAAATCATGATTGATAAAATAAACCGACTTAAAGCAGAAATAGACGCATTAAAAGCATCTAAGGCAGACGAAATAGAGGCTTTACGTATAAAATATTTAAGTAAAAAAGGAGAAATATCTCTTCTTTTTAATGATTTCAGGAATGTTGCTGCCGAAAACAAAAAAGAAGTCGGCAAACTTTTAAACGAACTGAAAGAGAAAGCTCTCAATCGTATTAATGAATTAAAAGAAAACCTTGATAGCAATTCTCAAGAAAACAACCTGATAGATCTCACGCGAACAGCTTATCCTGTTAATGTAGGAACTCGTCATCCTATTTCGCTTGTAAAAAACGAAATATGCGAAATTTTCGGACGTTTAGGCTTTTCTATAGCAGAAGGTCCTGAGATTGAAGATGACTGGCATGTATTCTCATCATTGAATTTTGCAGAAGATCATCCGGCAAGAGACATGCAAGATACGTTTTTTATTCAACGTAGTCCGGATATTTTACTTCGTACCCACACATCTTCCGTACAGACTCGGGTAATGGAACATTCGCAACCACCGATTCGTATTATCTGTCCGGGACGTGTATATCGGAATGAAGCGATCTCCGCCAGAGCTCATTGTTTCTTTCATCAAGTAGAAGCCCTTTATGTAGATAAGAACGTTTCTTTTGCAGATTTGAAACAGGCATTGCTGTTTTTTGCAAAAGAAATGTTCGGTCCTGACACAAAGATTCGTCTGCGTCCTTCATACTTTCCTTTTACCGAACCGTCTGCAGAAATGGACATATCTTGTAACTTATGTGGAGGAAAAGGGTGTTCGTTCTGTAAACATACCGGATGGGTTGAGATATTAGGTTGCGGAATGGTAGATCCGAATGTATTGGAAGCCTGTGGCATAGATAGTAAAATTTATACCGGATATGCACTTGGAATGGGAATAGAGCGCATTACAAATTTAAAATACCAAGTAAAAGACCTTCGAATGTTTTCAGAGAACGATCAACGTTTTTTGGAAGAATTCGAATCTGCTCATTAAAATCGATAATAACTCTAAAACAAGGTACAAAGTTAAAAAACTTTGTACCTTTTATATTTTAATATAAAATGAGAAAACAAGAACGTTACGACAAAATTATCGAGTGGTTCTCAAAAAATGTTCCCGTTGCCGAAACGGAACTTCATTATAAAGATCCGTTTCAATTACTAATCGCCGTTATATTATCTGCTCAATGCACCGATAAACGGGTAAATATAATCACTCCACCTTTATTCCGGGATTTTCCCACTCCTGAAGCATTAGCTGCGACAACCCCAGAAGTCGTATATGAATATATCAAGAGCGTATCATATCCCAATAATAAGGCAAAACACTTAGTCGGAATGGCAAAAAAATTACTTAGTGAATTTAATGGAATTATTCCTTCTGACGTAGATGAATTACAGAAATTGCCGGGAGTAGGCCGAAAAACCGCAAATGTAATTGCATCGGTTGTATTCAATAAAGAAGCTATGGCCGTAGATACACATGTCTTTCGTGTTTCAAACCGAATAGGCCTTACAGATAATTCCAAAACGCCTCTTGAAACCGAAAGGACATTGGTAAAACATATTCCGGGACATTTACTACCAATCGCTCATCATTGGCTCATATTGCATGGTAGATATATTTGTACTGCCAGAAAGCCGAAATGTCTTGAATGTGGAATAAGAGAATACTGTAAATATTACAGTAAAAAGCCGGAATAAATCCCGGCTTTTTATTACACTTTATATTGCGATCTCCCCGACTTCTGCAGAAACAAATTTTATCAAATCTGCGGGATCGATTTTAATCTGTATTCCTCTCACTCCGGCACTTACATATATATAATGGAAATCAAGGCATGTTTTATGAAAATATGTCGGAAAATGCTTCTTCATCCCTATCGGCGAACAACCGCCTCTGATATATCCGGTAACAGGCAGGAGTTCTTTCATAGCGATCATTTCGGCACTTTTATTTCCTGATATTTTCGCCACAGCTTTCAAATCCACCTCCATATTACCCGGAATGACACAAACAAATATGCCTGTTTTATCCCCTCGCAAAACCAATGTTTTAAAAACCTGTTCTATGTTCTCGCCCAACTGTTCGGCAACATGTGTAGCCGCCAAATCAGACTCATCTACTTGATAGGGAATCAACTCATAAACGATATTTGCCTTATCCAGCAAACGGGCTGCATTAGTCTTATTTACCTTCATAATCTTTCTTGTTACTACCAAACAAAGGTAGAAAGATTATCGCTCATTCCAAATAATAATGAGTAACAGGTTTTAACTGCTTGTCCAATTCATATATTAACGGCGTTCCGGTAGGGATTTCTACTCCTATGATCTTCTCCGGGCTCAACTCTTCAAGATGCATAATCAAAGCCCTTAAACTATTACCATGTGCTGCTATCAATACAGTTTTTCCTTCTGCTATCTGCGGTGCAATCTCAACTTGCCAATAAGGGAGAACTCTTGCAACAGTATCTTCTAATGACTCTCCTTGCGGTAAAATTGCCGTATCTAACTGAGCATATCGAGGATCAAAACCGGGGAAACGAGGATCTTCTAAACTGATTTGAGGAGGACGTACATCAAAACTTCTTCGCCATATTTTCACCTGTTCATCCCCATATTCCAGAGCAGTCTCCTTTTTATTCAATCCCTGTAAAGCACCATAATGTCGCTCATTCAATCGCCACGATTTAACAACCGGAATCCACATTCGGTCAACCTTCTCTGCAACAATAAATTGAGTTTTGATAGCTCGTTTTAGAAAAGATGTATAACACAAATCATACAAAATATTATATCTCTTCAATAAAGTGCCTGCCATTTCTGCTTCTTTTTCTCCTTTAGGAGATAAATCGACATCCATCCACCCAGTAAATCGGTTCTCGCTATTCCAGACACTTTCTCCGTGTCGCAATAATATAAGTTTATACATAATCTTCTATTTTTCTTACTAAACAAGAAAAGCAGAAAAAACGTTCGGTCGATCTTATTAAAAAAATATCCAGCATGTAATATCTACACACCGGACATTCTAATTGGCATAAGATGTATAATGATTGAAATTATCTAAAAGCTTGTTTAAATTTCGGCTGGTAATCGAATCTTTTTAATCCGAATAATTCGAATAGACTTCTCTCCAATAATAATAGAGATAGTCACCTTACCATACAATATTTACAGAAGCTCCCAAAGTAAGCGAGTGCAACGTTTGACGAGATTCCCGATAAAGTTGAGACTCCGACGCTTCATAATATTGAATATTTACCGGTGCAACTTTATAATCCAAGAACCCTTTAGCTAAAAGGTTCTTTTTAGCCCAGAACGACAAAGAAATACCCGTTCCAGCATTAAAAAAATTAGCATGTTTCATTTTCAAAAAATCCGATCTTACCTCCTCTCTTGTTTCCGAATCATTCCATACCGCATCGACTCCATTTCCCTGAAAATTTCCATACCCGGCCAATAATTTACTTCCTAAATACCATCGTCTGGAAATCGGTAATGAAAAATAGGCCCCTAAAGACGTCGTGATCGTATTAAATGCTCCGGATTCTATAAATGCATCAGAAGGTAAAGTCCGTTTCAAGGTAGAAACAGATAAACCGTCTTGTATTCTCATAGGAACACTACTTGCTAATAACTCAGCCCCGATTCCCACATACGGTGTGATATAATAGGCACCCTCCACACCTACAGTACTTCCCGTAGAGGTATTGAATTTTATTTCCGGAGAAAGAGATATATGATGTGGCATCATCGTAAATCCCATATATAACCCTAAAAAAGAAGATATATCGGAAAATGCAACATCAAAATCATATTGAGGATGCCTAAGACCTTTTTTCCCAAATATTAAATCAGCAAAATAATAACCCAATTCAGTAGAGAGAATCCCTATCCCCGCTCCTACCATTACATCAGATATCCAATGTCTATTATTCAATAATCGGGAAACAGAGGTCGCAGTTGCCACCGTATATGCTCCTATGCTGTACCACGGGCTACGCACGCCATATTCTTTATGAAACATTGTCGCAGCCATAAATGCCGTTGCTGAATGCCCAGAAGGGAAAGAATTTAAAGCCGTTCCGTCAGGCCTCCGAGAATCTATAACAAGTTTCATAACATTCACAGTCGTAGCCATAAGAGCTGCAGAGAAAGCGTCTGAAGTCAACATTCTTCCCCATGAGCTGCGACTTTCAACTCCAGCAGCTTTCATTCCGACCAATGCAAATATAGGAACATACTGCAAATAATCATCATATCCATGATGAAATGACGGGACATATTCATTTCTTAAACTCCTAAAAGGCTCTTTTTTCATTTCTACCAAAGAGCCGGTAACAATTAAAGGAACAGAAATATAGGTCATCTGAAACCATTTGGCATCTGTTATACGATTTATCTTTTCTGGTGTTTTCCTTGAAATCAAATATCTGACGGGAACATTTTGTGCACTGTCTGTAATCAAAAAATTTGTAGTATAAGCACTTGTGAAACTACTCAAAAAAATCACAAACAAAAATACCTTCTTCATGCAATTTTCCATTTGTATTTTATTTATATCCAAACGGATGCAAAAATAATATTTTTTACTACAAAAACTGCCCTATACAGACGAACATATTTATAAATAGGAATGTTTTACAGCCATAAATACTATATATAAAGGTACAGGGACATCTTAAACATTTGATTGACTTTCCATTCTCTTTACTGAATAGCCCGGATATCCCTGTATCTATTTTTTCAGTTGTTCTTTAATTTTCATGATTTTTTCGTCCAAAGGTAAAAATGCATCTAACCAAAAAATATAAAAACCTCTCCTTTCCATTCCTCGGAACCATGTCATTTGTCTTTTCGCAAATTGATGAATTGCGATTTCCAATTTACTTATCATATCATCATAAGAAAATTTCCCTACCAAATATTCTGTCAGATATTTATATTCAAGGCCATAATAAATAAGATCATCTGGAGAGATTCCTTCTTTTAATAAAGCTCTCACTTCATCCACCATTCCCGAATCGAGCCTCATTCGCAAACGTTCAGAAATTTTTTTCCGACGGGCTTCCCTTTCTATATCGACTCCTACGATAAAGCTGTTCAATGGCTTGTTTTTTCTCTCCTCCGGTTGCTGATTTCTATAAAATTCGGCTATTTCTATAGCTCTTACAGCCCGCTTACAACTATCTACATCCGTAGTATTATGCAAAGTCTTATAGGTTTTCAATATGGACGTCAACTCTGTCAATGTCTTGTCCTTCAACTTCTCACGAAGTTCTTTGTTTTCAGGAACCTGAGGCATGCTATAACCTTTTAAGACAGTTTCTATATAAAGACCTGTTCCCCCACATAAAATAGGGAATTTTTTTCTCGTCCTCAAATCCTGAAAAACTACATTAAAGTCTCTTTGATATTCATAAAGGTTATATTTATACCCCGGTTCACAAATATCAATCAAATGATACGGGATTTCTTTATCTTTATACTTATACTCTTTCAGGTCTTTTCCTGTACCGATATCCATACGCCTATAAATCTGTCGAGAATCCGCACTTATAATTTCCGTATTTAAATCAGCAGCCAAAGCAACAGCCAAAGAAGTTTTCCCAGAAGCTGTAGGGCCTAATATCGTTACTAAATCAAACATATATTTCATTTTTCTTTCTCAGTATATTCCCAAGCAAGCAGAATCGTATTCTTCAAAAGCTCATACTCTTGTTCAAAACAGGTACTGAACACACCTTTTCCCAATTCTGCATCAATCTGATCGGATGTCCAAAATTTTCCTCCACGAGGTTTATTAATGACATACGATTCATCGGAGACATTCAAAACATATAACATAATTACACGATTCATGATATCGGTTTTGAACTTTGACGTCAATATTTTACGCGGAACATTCTGGTTTTCCGCAGAAATATATTTTTCCGTAGCTATTTTCAACACTTTATCAGGCGTCTCTCCATAACGCAAATCTTCAGATATTGGAGTATCCAGATGAAGCCCCGATAAACTTCCCTTTATTTGACCCGGTTGCAAATATATTCTATTACCACACATAATGATGACACGCAGATGAGGATGAAGATAACGATTCCCATGACGGAAACTCTCGTGCTTTTCTACTCTTCCGATAACAGATAAAGATTCATTAATAATCGGTAACCATATTTCTTTAGAAAGCATTTTATTCAATAAAATAATCCGGATACACTCATAAACCCAATAAAGCACCATCAAAATAAGATTCAAACGATAATTCAAAAAAACGTATATATCCGGATACATATTGCGTGAATAGGCATTGAATATAATCATGACAGCCAAATAAAAACTCAACACATACAGCAACAATCGGGACATATACATAAATTCATGCATTATATTCGCCATCACTATGCGATCCTTGCGTGAATAACCACGAGAATGTCTATGAAGTAAAATCCTATGTAATCCTCGAACGATCAAAATATTAATAAAAAGCAATATCCCTAAAAAAACAGTATTGGAAATAAGAAATAAGGAATTGTAAAAAAGCAATTTCAAAGAAGCAAATTGGATCAACGTAAGAGTTGAAACTCCGAACATAAGCAAAAATCGTCGGTAAAATATTCGGTAAAAAATTTCGATACATAGACAAATCAAACCTATAAACAATGCCAGTTTTACCGTATGAATCTCTGTCAAATGATTATTGGTTAACGATACCAGGAAAAGAGGCAAAAGACCTGCTGACTGCAAATAAAAATATCTATGCTTAAACAATTTTTCTTGTTTCATATTTCAACTATCAGAGAGCTCAAAAAATTAATATTCCCGGTAATACAGACGAAACTTCAAATATTCAAGTATAGTCTTTTTATTTACTCTGGCAATAAAATTATTTATTAAACAACCTTTCTCTAAGTCATTTTTATCAAGTTAACACGTAGAATAGCACTTTTACAGCGAATGAAGAATTTTATTTCTCCTAACCAAATCAAGGAAGAAGAAGCATAATTGTTATACATCCTTATAGGCTAAACTCGAAGCTAAGATGCAGTATTTTTATGTAATATGCAACATAATCTGGCAGATTAACATTTAATCCTCTAAAATACTAATATCCAGATTTAAACAAAATAGCAAATAATTTTATTTTTGTATAATATAATAACAAAAAAACAGACTGAATAATTATACATCCAGTCTGTTTTTTTAATTTAAAACTCCGCTCTTATTTCAGATTTTTTTGCAAAAAATCATATACCCTAGTATAAAGATGATATCGGGTATTGCACCCGTAAATACTATGATTACGGTTTGTATAAATCTGCATTTCGAACTGCTTATTTGCTTGTACCAAAGCTTCGCTATATTGCAATGTATTAAGATAATGAACATTGTCATCCGCAGTACCGGAAATAATCAATAACTTTCCATCAAGATCTGCGGCTTTTTTTAATGGAGAAGTCTGTATATAACCATCGTTATTCTCTTGAGGAGTACGCATATAACGTTCAGTATATACCGTATCATAATAACGCCAATCGGTTACCGGAGCAATAGCTACTCCCGACTTAAACACTCCTGAACTCATTGACATCGACATCAATGTCGTATATCCACCGAAGCTCCAGCCCCAGATAGCAATATTACTTGAGTCTACATATCCCAACGATCCCAAATAACGGGCTGCTGCTATCTGATCTTGAGCTTCTAAAATTCCCATTTTACAATATATAGAACGAGAAAAAGCTGTACCTCTACCCCCTGTACCTCTACCGTCCACACACGCAACAATATAACCGTTATCCGTCAAATATTGAGTCCAGTCTATTGCAGCCCATTTATCCAAAACCATTTGAGAACCCGGTCCGCTATATTGCACCATCACAACAGGATATTTTTTCCCGGAGATAAAATTTTTCGGTTTCATTATATAGCCATTTAATATTTCTCCTGACTCATTCTTAAAAGTAAAAAATTCTTTCCGAGAAAACGGCAGATTTTTCAATTTCGAATTTTCTTCGATAATACGCAATTGTTTACCTTGAGAATTATGTACTGTCACAACCGGCGGAGTTACCGCATTGCTATATTCATTTACAAAATAGGTGCAGGCCGGATTAAAATGGGCTTGATTATACCCCTTTTGTGTCGATATTTTTACAATATTTCCTTTGTTGTCAACACGATAAACAGCTCTACATAAAGGACTTTCAGCAGCAGATTCATAATAATAATACCCCTTGGCATCTTGTCCGTAATACGCTGTCACATCCCAATTTCCCCGGGTAATTTGTCGAATAAGAGTACCAGACATATTGTAATGATAAAGATGTCTGAATCCGCTTTTTTCTGATGCAAAAATAAAACCGGAAGGATAAAAAGTAATGTAATCCATAATATCCGGATCTATCCATGTTTCATTTTTATCCTGAATCAATAATTTACTCACTCCTGATTTCGGATTTGTCAGAAACATTCTAAAGTCATTTTGATTCCTATTAAGGGTCATCACGGCCAATTGATCCGGATTTTGCGTAAACCGAATACGCGGTATATAACTGTCTTCATCAACAGGTACATTCATTTTTTTTACTGCACGAGTCTCTACTGTATAAGTAAAAACAGCGACTTTACTATTCTTTGTTCCGGCAACCGGGTATTTATACACAAATTCTCCGGGATAATACGCATAAGGAGTCAGACTCGGACATTCCCCTTCAAACATTTGTATTGAATATTCCGGAACATCCGTTTCATCTGTCTTTACAAATGCTAATGTAGTGTTATCGGGAGACCATGACAAAGTGCTGACAACAGAAAACTCTTCTTCATAAACCCAATCAGGAATTCCGTTCAATATTTTATTCTTTACTCCGTCAGAAGTAATTGCAGACTCAGTTCCATAATCCAACTTTTTCAAATAAATATTATTATCTCTCACAAATGCAACCATTCTTCCATTAGGTGAGAATGTCGCAATCTGTTGTTTTCCCGGTTTATCAGAAAGAGGCTTTACCAAATTCCTTCTTATTTCAAAGGTATAATATACAGCCTTGAAAGAACGACGATAAACAGGCTCTGCATCGGCATATAACAATATTTTTTTTTCATCTGCACTCATTGAATAGCCGTCGAAAGTTTTAAAAGGACATTCTCTTGCCGAAGCTACATTAAATAATGTGTCCACAGCCTGTCCGGTTTTATAACTATACTTTATAATCATGGTTTTATCTTTCGATCTTTGAGTATAGTGTTCTCCGTCATTCATAGGTAAAAATGCAGGAACTCGCTTCGTTTGATATTCTCCGGATACGATAGACTTTAAATCAAACGTATGTGCTGAAAAGCCTGATTGAGCACAAAAGCACAGAAGTGCTACATAAATGACTTTTTTCATTTGTATATATTTTGTTTTTTACAAAAGTACATATTCATATTTCAAGATAAAAATCTACGAAATATTTTTTTATTCCAAACCGCCATAGGCTACATAAAATTCATACTTTTGCAAAAGTAACCCTAATTCGAGCAAATCATGACCTACGGATTCATAAAAGTTGCAGCAGCTATTCCAAAAACAAAAGTCGCTGACTGCATTTACAATACAAATGAAATTGAAAAATTAATACGAGAAGCAGGACAAAAACATGTAGAAATAATCGTTTTTCCGGAATTGAGTATTACTTCTTATACTTGCGGGGATCTATTTACTCAGCAGCTATTAATAGAAAACGCAGAAGAAACTTTAAAACAACTGATCGACAAAACACGTAATGAAAAACTTCTGTGCGTCGTCGGCGCTCCTGTTACCAACGGTAATCAAATATTCAATGCCGCTATCGCATTCCAAGGAGGGAAAATATTAGGGGTCATTCCGAAAACATTTTTACCTAATTATAAAGAGTTTTATGAAAAGCGATGGTTTGCGTCTTCTATGGATAATCGACAAACCTCTATAAACCTATGTGGACAAGAGGTTCCGTTCGGTACGGATTTACTGTTCCGGTCAGGAGAAGTCGTTATCGGTATAGAAATTTGTGAGGATTTGTGGGTTACTGTCCCCCCCAGTTCATTACAAGCCTTAAATGGAGCTAACATATTATTAAATTTATCAGCCAGCAATGAGTTAATCGGAAAACAACTTTACAGAAAAGAACTCATACAACAGCAATCAGCTCGTTGTAATGCAGCTTATATATATGCATCTGCCGGAAGCGGAGAGTCATCGACCGACCTCGTTTTTGCAGGAAATGGAATAATTGCAGAAAACGGAACAATTCTCACTGAAGGCCAAAGATTTCTTTTCGAAGAACAGTTAATTATTTCAGAAATCGATATAGACCGTTTGCTTTTTGACCGAAGAATAAATTCAGGGTATAATAGTTGCTCGATGTATTCTACAGAAAAATACCGGAGTATAGATTTCCATCTTCCGACATACGAATTAACAGAATTGAAAAGGACCATAACACCTCATCCTTTCATCCCGTCCGAAAATAAACTTTTATTTGATCGGTGCGAAGAAATTTTCAATATACAAATAACCGGTTTAGCAAAACGTATTATCCATACACACGCACAATCTGTAGTTATCGGCATATCGGGAGGACTTGATTCAACACTTGCTCTTTTAGTTTGTGTAAAAACATTCGACCGACTAAAACTAAACCGCAAACAAATCATCGGTGTTACCATGCCCGGTTTCGGTACTACCGACCGAACCTACCATAATGCTAAAGGACTAATGGAACTACTCGGCGTGACAATACGGGAAATCAGTATCAAAGAGGCATGCATACAACATTTCAAAGATATACATCACGATATCATTGTTCATGATACTACCTATGAAAATTCTCAAGCAAGAGAAAGGACTCAAATTCTTATGGATGTCGCTAACCAAAATAACGGATTGGTTATCGGTACAGGCGATTTATCCGAATTGGCTTTAGGATGGGCGACATATAATGGCGACCACATGTCGATGTATGGAGTAAACGGAAGTATTCCCAAAACTCTTGTGCGTTATCTCGTCGAATGGGCCGCATCTCAAGAAATATCTACCGAAACAAAACACATATTGTTAGATATCGTAAATACTCCTATCAGTCCGGAATTAATTCCGGGAGATAAGCATGGTAATATCAAACAAAAAACCGAAGATTTGGTAGGACCTTATGAATTGCATGATTTCTTTTTATATTATTTTTTACGTTTCGGATTCCGTCCCGCCAAAATTTACTTCTTGGCCCGACAGGCTTTCGAAGGAAAGTATGATACAAATACGATACAAAAATGGTTAACTATCTTTTTTAAACGCTTTTTCAGCCAACAGTTCAAACGCTCATGTCTTCCCGACGGTCCTAAAGTCGGCTCGGTAAGTCTTTCACCCAGAGGTGACTGGAAAATGCCGAGTGACGCAAACAGTACAATATGGATAAAAGAATGTGAAGAGCTTCCCTTATAAAAAAGTAGGATTTCAAAGAGTGCACTGAAAAAAGTTCCTTCAACAATAAATTCATAAAAAGATTGGTACATACCTAGTAAAATTTGGTCTATGTACCAATCTTTTTTGTATCTTCATAGATACAAAAATAAATTTTATGCTTCCTACTCAAAGTACCTTTCAATTCAGTGATTATACAGATTTATATAATTTGATAATCCTTTCAGACAATATTCTTCGTAAGATAAATGATATGATAGATTTTTCTTTTATACATGAAGAACTTCTTGATAAATATTGTCAAGACAATGGCCGTACAGCAGAATATCCAATCAGAATGTTTAAATATCTTCTTCTTAAAACTATTTATGATATATCGAACGTCGATGTAGTCAAGCGTTCAAGATATGGCATGTCTTTCACTTTGTCAAAGTTCCGTAAACTACGTTTGAAAGACAAAGACCTGCTCGATCTTCTCATCAGTAAGACTTGTTTTCATCGCAACCGAGGAATCATAAATACCTAAGGTAAAAGAACGTTTGAATATGCTCAAAGAGGTACTGGAAGATATTCATGACCACTATACCACCTCTATTGATGAAGATGCAAGGGTTGGACACAAAAGCGAGGATTCTTCATTTTTCGGATACAAGACACACATTGCCATGAGTGATGAACGTATAATTACAGCAGCCACTGTAACTTCAAGGGATAATCTGACGGTCATGAACTTTCGAAACTTGTAGAACAAAGTCGTAAAAACGGTATTAAGATTGATACAGTAGTTGGTGACGCAGCGTACTCCGGGAAAAACAACATAATTTTAAATAAGGATGAAAAGAATGGCTTCGAACTGGTGTCACGTCTTATATCGGCTGTAAGTAAAGGTTTCAGAAATGACAATGGAGGATTTGAATTCAATAAGGATGCCGGTATGTTTGTCTGTCTTGCCGGACACATGGCAATACGTAAGGCTATACAGGGTAAGAAAGGAGAAGGATACTGCCGTTCTATAATATTATTTTGATGTGGAAAAGTGTAAGGTTTGCAACAGAAGAGAGGGGTGCTATAAAAGGGTGTCAAAAGTCTCACGTACTCAATTACATTACGTTCCAACCTTCATCAAAAACAACTGGACTTCGAAAAGTCAGAAACATTTTCTAAAAAACATATTCTAAAAAATAGCTTTCGGACATTGAAATCATTATAATAGCATTATAAAAACAGGAAACGCCAAGTTCTAATAAATTTATCTTTACGTATTTTCGGCTCTATCAACAAACTCATCAATAAATATAATTCCCTTTGAAGTTGCAATACCACGAATAAAGTTCATGAAAATCGTTTCATAAACATCAATAAATGAATAACGGGATGCAAATATTTCATCCGAATTAAAAAGAAAATCAAATTGTGACATCAGCAAAAAAGCAGCAATCTGCGACTTCAAATTTTCCCGAATCAAGCCTTCACGTTTACCTTGTTCCATTAACGATGCCATATAACCGGCTCTCTGGTCTCTATTATTATCCAGAACTTGAGCAATTGATGGATGGTAACGCTTTATATCACTAAAATAATTGCGGTTTACACTTTGCATTTTACGCCATGTGCTTTGAAAAACCTTCAACAATAGATCTAACGAATTTTCGGCAGTTTTATAAATCTCTTCCGCATCATCTTCCGTCTCTTTCTGGATATATAGAATACATTCCAATAGTAATTGGTCTTTATCCTTAAAATTTTCATAAAGTGTACGTTTCGAGATGCCCATTTGAGCAGCAATATAATCCATCGTTATAGATTTAATCCCATGTCTGGTAAATAAGAATGCAGCTTTATCGATAATTCTGTTCCTTAAATCTTTATTCATACGACTTTCTTTTTTTCATTTCAACACAAAGATAGATTGAAAACTTTTAAAACATAATAAGTTTTCTTGATAATATATTTTAGTATATAGTTAATTAATGCAAACAAAGCACGCTTAAAAATGAATACACAATTTAACAATGTTATAGTTTGTATTTTTTATTTTCGGGATAAATATAAATTATTAGATTTGCACGGAAATTTTTGATAAATATTGAATTATCATTCTATTTACATTACATATATAATTTACAGCATATGTCAAAAGTAACAAAAGAAGCAGCCCTTTTATATCATAGTCAGGGCAAACCCGGGAAAATAGAAGTTGTTCCCACCAAACCATACAGCACACAAATGGATTTATCACTCGCTTATTCTCCCGGTGTGGCTGAACCATGCCTCGAAATAGAGAAAGATCCACAAAAAGCATACGAATATACATCTAAAGGCAATTTGGTTGCTGTTATATCAAACGGAACGGCAGTGTTAGGATTAGGTGATATCGGTGCATTAGCAGGGAAACCTGTAATGGAAGGAAAAGGTCTTTTATTCAAAATATTTGCTGGTATAGATGTTTTTGACATCGAAGTAAACGAAAAAGACCCTGAAAAATTTATCCAAGCTGTAAAAGCCATTGCCCCAACATTTGGAGGTATTAATTTGGAAGACATAAAAGCTCCCGAATGTTTCGAGATCGAAAATCGGTTGAAAGCTGAACTATCCATTCCCGTAATGCATGACGATCAACACGGTACAGCTATAATATCCGGAGCCGGATTATTAAATGCGCTTGAAATACAGGGTAAAAAAATCGAAAACGTAAAGATTGTCGTTAACGGAGCCGGAGCATCAGCCAGTTCATGTACAAAATTATACATGATGTTAGGTGCGAAAAAAGAAAACATCGTAATGGTCGACAGTCGTGGAGTGATAAACAAAAAGCGCACCGACTTGAACGAATCAAAAAAACAATTTATCACAAATCGGGATATTGATACCTTAGAAGAAGCCATGCGAGGTGCAGATGTGTTTCTCGGACTTTCTAAAGCAGACGTGTTAAGCGTTGAAATGATTCGTTCCATGAACGAGAAACCAATCGTTTTTGCATTAGCTAATCCGAACCCTGAAATTGCGTACGATAAAGCTAAATCTTCCCGTCCTGATTTAATTTTTGCAACAGGTCGATCAGACTATCCAAACCAAATCAACAACGTTCTCGGATTCCCTTACATATTCAGAGGAGCTCTTGATGTAAGAGCAACTTGTATTAATGAAGCAATGAAATTAGCGGCAGTTTATGCCATTGCAGGATTAGCTAAAAAACCTGTTCCTGATGTCGTTAATGCAGCATATAATCTGAAACGAATAAGCTTCGGCCCGGAATATATTATTCCCAAACCACTCGATCCCCGTTTACTCACGACCGTTGCTCCGGCAGTTGCAAAAGCAGCAATCGAATCTGGTGCTGCAGCTCCAATAATAACCGATTGGGATGCTTATGAAAGTAAATTGAGAGCTCTAATGGGATATGACAACAAAATGATACGCCGATTCACTGAAATGGCTGTTCAAAATCCGAAACGTGTCGTATTTGCCGAAGCCAATCACGCCAATATGCTTTCTGCTGCCGTTACTGCTTATCAAGAAGGCATCTGTTTCCCTATCCTATTGGGAAATACAGATTATATACATAGCGTAGCTGAACAAAACGGGTTGAATCTTGATGGCCTCGAAATCGTAAATTTACGGAGCGGTGAAGAAACGGAACGTCGTGAAAAATATGCAAAAATTTTAGCGCAGAAACGTCAAAGAGAAGGCATCACCTTGGATGAGGCTCGAGAAAAAATGTTCGACCGCAACTATTTTGGAATGATGATGGTAGAAGTAGGCGATGCCGATGCATTTATTACCGGAACTTATACCAAATATACCGAAACCATACAAATTGCAAAAGATGTTATCGGTATTCGGGAAGGTCATAAACATTTCGGAGCAATGCATATCATGAATACCAAAAAAGGAACTTATTTCCTTGCCGATACACTCATCAACCGTCATCCCGACTCAGAGACATTAGTAGATATTGCCCGTTTAGCTCGTCATGCTGTAAAATTCTTTGCTCATGAACCCATAATGGCAATGGTATCTTATTCTAATTTCGGTGCAGACAATACCGGTAGCCCGGTACAAGTACATGAAGCGGTCAGAGAAATGCAAGAAAATTATCCAGAATTGGCGATTGACGGAGAAATGCAAATCAATTTTGCTCTCAATACAACTCTACGAGATAAAACATTCCCGTTCAACAAATTAGCCGGGAAAGACGTAAATACACTTATTTTCCCCAATTTAAGTTCAGCTAACTCAGCTTACAAAATGTTATTAGAAATGGGATTGGCAGAGTCTATAGGACCGATTCAAATGGGCTTGAATAAACCTATACATTTTACTGATATCGAGAGTTCTTCAAGAGATATTGTAAACCTGACGACAGTTGCTGTTCTGGATGCTATAGTACAAGAAGAAATCAGCAAATCAAAACAAAAATAAAAATATCCAGTAAAATATAAGAGGAGGCTGTGCCTATACATTTTGACACAGCCTCTGTTGTTTCAATTTGGATTGAAGTCATTTGTATTTTTCTCAAAAAAGGAATTTACCGTCCTCCTTTTGAAGATTTCATACTTTCCACCGGTTTTTTCGTTGCCATACGCCTCCTAAGAGGCTGCTTTTGCAAGATTGTGTGCTATAGCCAGCAGGCCGAACTCAATTTCCACCTTCCTAATTCCACGAAGGTGAAACCTCTTGAAGTGCTTGTTGTTCTTGAGGTTTCCAAATACGGCTTCCACAGCCTGTGGCCGCTGACTGCGGTATTTAAGACCTTCCGGTGACAGGAGCTTTTCTCGTTCCCTTTCCTTGATTTTTCTCAGGAGGTGATTCTCCTGCACTATCCTTTCTGTCCGGCTTCTGTGACATCGGTATCTTAACGGGCAGCCGTTACAGCTACGTGCCTTGTATCTTGAGATAGTCTGCTCAAAACCGTTGTCGGTTACCCGCTTTGCATCGGAGTGTCTTGCCATTCTCTGTCCCATCGCACAGTACATGTCGTCGGGTTCTTATTTATAATAAAAGTTGGCAGACAAGAACGGATCGTTTTTGAAGCTTCTTTTCTGTTCCTTATGAAAATAATTGTACTTTATAGAGGTTTCAATGCCTTGTTGGAAAGCGTACAGATAATTCTCTTCGCTTCCGTATCCGGAATCACAGACAGACACGTCTGGGTATCTGCCGTAAAGTGTATGGAAATCATCCATGTGCAGGGGATAAGTGGTGATATCACCGGCGCACTGATAAATGATATAGTTCAGGACAAACGGCTTGTTGGTGCTTATCTGCGTGTTGTATCCGGGCTTGAGCTGACCGTTCTTCATGTAGTCTTCTTTCATGCGCCATGAAAGTGGCATCATTGTCAGTCTTGGAATAACTGTTACGGCCGGCGAGTATCTTTCTCTGTGATTCATATTTCTTGAGCTGTCCGGGCCATGCTTTCCTTACTCGTCTTACCTTCGATTTCTTTTTCTTGTCGGCATACACTCCATTCAGGGCATCATCTATCTGTCCGAGTGCCTTTTCCTCTTTCTCCGGGGTGATATCCTGATATCTGACCGGAACGGAATCACGCACTTCCTGCCTGGTGACGGACTCGGCGTATTGCCATATCTCCTCAAGCTGTTCGGCTATTTTAGATATACGGGTATATATGAACTTGACCCGGACGAACGTATAACGGTTGGCGTTCGCCTCTATCTTCGTCCCGTCGGTACTGGCTACATCCGGCTGCTGCGGAAACGGTTGAGGGTGTTATGGTCAGGAGTCTCAATGCCCGTAAGCCACATGAAGCGGATGTCATTGCGACAGATCTCTTCTATGCGAGGGCTGGAATAGATAATATTACGCAAATAAGCATAGACAAGAATCTGAAGCATCTTGCGTGGGTGGTACGCAGAACACCCTTTAGGGGAATACTTACGGTAGAGTTCTTCCGGATTTATCTGTTCCATGATACGGTGAACAACCCGGACCGAATCGTTCCGGGGGATAAAATCGCCTAAACACGGAAGTAAAAGCTGATTATCATTGGTGGTGTAACTTTTAAACATTATCTTTGGGGTATTATACTTGATTCCCTAAGACACAAAAAATTAGGGAGACGGGCAAGTTCTGGCTGAGCGAAGTTTGGGCTTGCCCATTTTTTTGCAGATACAAGAAAGGCCATCCCAAAAATGACATGAACCCCGAAAGTTTTTTGTCCAACTTTTGGGGGTCACTTCATTTTGAGACGGCCTTTTCTTATTTCTATTAAAGAATGTTATATTATCGAGTTTGAGAATATTCAATAAAATTGTATATCAATTTCTTAGCTACATCAGAAGATCCAGAGGTCAGGTCTAGATTCGGCATAATATCTAATGTAGAGAAGATTATTTTACCTTTACCGCAAGGGATAATTCCTACGGCTGTTCCAAGATTGAAACCATGACTTCTATATACTCCTGCGACCAATTCTTCCCCTTCAAGTTTTAGTCCTAACCTATGATCTCCGTCATGAACTAATGCTTGATAAGGCCAGCTCATACCGACATTGCCCGGCAGATCTTTAAATAGGGGATGTGCTTTTACGAAATGAACTCCGCCGACCCAATTTCTGCCCATTGCAAAATTACCTTTATTTTTAAGATTTGTGTATTTAGAGATGACATCCATCCATGTTTCTGCTGATTCTAATAAAATAAGGGTGGTGCCGTCATTTTTGCAACGATCTATTAATGATTTAGGATCAAGAGTCGCATTTCCAGGTGTAGACCATTGCAATTGAATTGTTCCGGTTTGTTTTTGTTGTCGGTATTCTACTTGGATATTTATGGCTTTTCCTGCTTCAAGAGTAACAGGCCGTTGGTAAGTGTACATTTTTTTGTTACCCCACTCATCAATTACCCGTTGTCCATTAATAGAAAGGCGTAAGCCCCCATCTGTATTGACAGCTATAAGATATTGTCCGGAAACAGAAGGCATGAGTTTTCCTTTCCATATTGCAGAAAACGGTTGATTTGCAGATACAGAAGCATCTGGTTGCGCACCGTCTGCGAATTGGAAATCAATTTGTGTGTCTGTACGAGTTCCTGCAGCTTCTCTTAAATCGTCGTCTTTAAAGAAAGTTGCAACAATTCCCGGTTTATCATCATTGGTTATGTATGCTTCGGGTTGTATTTTTTGTGGGGCATCTAATGGAGGACGTGTAATGATGACCCAGTCCAATTTGCCTGCATTTTCAGAAAAATCGGGAAGTATATTTCCGGTCTCTTGTTTATAAAAACTTACAAATGTATTCTTTGTGTCATTTTTATAGATAGCTCCAGTACCTGATAATTTTTGAGAATTCCAGTTTACTCCTAATACTTGATCTTTTCCAGAGGCTTGTTTTTCTTTATTTAGATCATATAAAGTTGCTTCTATTGAAAACATTCCGGATTGATTATTTAAAGGAAGTTGCATATTTCCGACTAATAGTTCTCCGAATGTTTCTCCTCCCGAAAGTTGAACATTTTTATTTTCTTGATATATATATTTACCATTCGGATCTTTTACATTGATAGATAAAATATGTTTCCCTTTCAGATTTTTTTCATTGACAATATAAAAATCTACTGGAACGGAATTCGGAGTATGGATAATTTGTTTCCTCGGACTGATTGCCACATAAAGCGGCTGGTTATAATATGCCAAAATTTTAGAGTCTCCTTTTGCATTCCTATAAAGGTCCACAACACCAGAATGGTTGTCATAGGGCATAGATTCCCATCCGTTAATTACATAGCAGTCACCTAAGTTCTGCATTCTCATGCCTTGAATTCTACGACCTTGGTGTTCAAATGATATGTCTCCCATTTTTTCGGTGAGCATATCAACAGTTTTGAAATATGGCTCTAAATTTTTATCTGCGAAAAATTTACAGAATTCTTTGTATTGTTTTTGCCAAAATTTCCCGTCCCAGCCGGTTTTCCCAGTTTTAGAGAGATAATCGTCTATTTCTTTTATACGAGGAGGTGTAGAAATGGCAGCCTCTTCTCCACGCATATATATTTCAGTATTATTATCGGTGTACATAAGATTGTCAGTCGGTGATTTATAAAAATCTTCTCTCCAAGTTTCCGGACCTCCGGCTCTGTGGTTATCGAACCAGCCGTTCATGTATAGTTTTGTATCAAACGGACGGAAATGGGCTTTTGAATCTTCTAAAGCATCTTTTTTGTTAGCCCATCCAGAGGTGAATGTAATTGTTCGACTCGGATCGATAGCATGTGCATCACGCATATCCTCGAATCGTTTTGCTACCAATTCTTTATCTTTGGATAAACGACCTCCGAATTCATTAATCATATTATAAATAACCAGACTGGGATGACTTCTGTCTCGCTTGATCATACGGAATACTTTTTCACGTAAGATAGTCCGGATAAAAGGATCATGAGTACCCGAATGAAAAGAACCGGGTTCTTCATAATACAGCAACCCCATTTCGTCAGCTTTATCCAATACAACAGGAGTTCCTATGTTTCGATGAAAGTTCAGCATATTGAGACCTAACTGTTTTGCTGTAGTTATTTGTTTTTCGGCCATTTCTGGAGTTGCGATTAATCCCGTTACTGGCCAATATCCCCAAGAAATAGCACTTCTCAGCATAACACGACGGCCATTCAATTTCAATGTAGCTTCTTCTCCAATATTTTCTGGTGCGAACCATCGAAAACCGAAAGTTCGTTCATCATTATCTTTATTGGAAAGAGATACTTTGCTCACATATAAATTGGGAGATTCTATATCCCAAATTTTTGCATTCGGAGCATTTACTTCTATTGTTACCCGGCTATCGCCTTGAGGAATTTGGTGATTTTTTATTTGTTTTGAAAATATTTTTATCGATGGATTATTTTTTTCAACAATATCGAGATTGATATTTTGCTTTAATTTTCTATCTGTCAGATTTCGTATAGAGATAATTGCATTCACTTTTGTTTTTTGCGGAGTATTTTGCATATAAATGTCAGAAATATATACCGGATTTAACGCTTTCAAGTTTACATCTCCAAGTATGCCTCCAAAACCGCGTCCCGGCGGAATCAAATATTTTCCCCAATTCATAACGTCGAAATCTTGCCAATGAAAGTTCCCTCCAGGATTGGTAACACGGACAGCAAGAAGTTGCTTTTCTCCCGGACGTATAGCTTTAGTCACATTTGCTTCGAATGGAGTTTCTCCAACAATATCATATGCTACGAGTTGTCCGTCAAGATAGACTTCTGCTCTCATTCTTACAGCTCCGAACTCTAAAATAAATGTCGCGTCTTTCAGATCTTTAGGGATATCGAGAGTTCTAAACCACCAGCTGACACCGGAAAAATCTGTAGGCCGAGGCCAGTCCGATACGGTCATGTATTCTTCAACAGTCCCCGGCACACTTACTTTTTTTGCGGTGCTTGTATTTAATGATTCCCATCCTCCGGTGGGCGGATTAACCGGCAGTTTGGATAGATCTGACACTTCTGTCGGCAGATATAACCGGTCATTATTCCAGCCGGCAGGAGAATTTACCGATAATGTTGATAATCTCGCCACTTCGCTTGGAAGATAAAGTTTGTCATTTTTCCATTCAGCTTTCGTGTCACGCCATAAATACCATTCCGATCCGGATAGAGGAATAATAACACGGGATTGATTTCTTGTGGATGCAATCCCTAAAAGAGTATTGAGCAGGAGTAAATAGCTCAATAAATGAATTTTTTTCATGTTTATTCTGATTTTTAGATAAAGTTTTTATGTTACAAAATAAGGTTTCTCCTATTAATATTTTATCGAGATATGTATTAAAAGGCGCATAATATCCTATTAAAAATTATATTATTCGGTAATATGAACTGTTTACTGACAAAAATGTTATTAATATCCAGAGTCGAGAAATGTAAAAGCTGTCAGTATTATTTTTAAGTTAATTATAGTCGCTGTCTTTTTGGCAGATTTTTAGTAAAAAATATATTTGGCATAAAATTAGCTATAAGATTATTGCTTCTCAAGCAATGAATGGGGAGCGGAAAGATAATTATTAACAACTAAAATATAATAACAATGAACATTAGACCTTTAGCAGACAGAGTTTTGATTAAACCAGCGCCTGCAGAAGAAAAAACCGTGGGTGGTATTATTATTCCTGATTCAGCGAAAGAAAAACCCTTGAAAGGCGAAGTTATCGCTGTCGGTAACGGTACTAAAGATGAAGAAATGGTTGTTAAACCGGGTGATCATGTCCTATATGGCAAGTATGCCGGTACGGAGATCGAACTGGATAATGACAAATTCCTCATTATGCGTCAATCTGACATTTTAGCTATTCTCTAATTAAAATTGTTTCATTTTAAGAAATTAAATCATGGCAAAAGAAATTAAATTCAATATCGATGCCCGCGATGAATTGAAAAAGGGTGTTGACGCTTTGGCAAATGCGGTAAAAGTAACTTTAGGCCCGAAAGGTCGTAATGTGATTATTGAAAAAAAATTCGGTGCTCCCCACATTACTAAAGACGGTGTATCAGTAGCTAAAGAAATTGAATTGGAAGATTCATTTCAAAATATGGGAGCTCAGTTGGTGAAAGAAGTAGCATCAAAAACCGGAGACGATGCAGGTGACGGTACTACTACTGCAACAGTTTTAGCACAATCTATTGTTAATGTAGGTTTGAAAAATGTAACAGCAGGAGCTAATCCCATGGATTTGAAACGAGGAATAGATAAAGCTGTTGCTAAAGTTGTAGAAAGTATTAAAGCTCAATCAGAGGAAGTGGGTGATGATTTCGAAAAGATTGAATCGGTAGCTCGTATTTCTGCTAATAATGATAGCGAAATCGGTCAGTTGATTGCAGAAGCGATGAAAAAAGTAAAAAAAGAAGGTGTAATTACGGTCGAAGAGGCTAAAGGTACTGATACTACGGTAGAAATCGTAGAAGGTATGCAGTTTGATCGTGGATATATTTCTCCATATTTTGTAACGAATACAGAAAAAATGGAGTGTGAAATGGAAAATCCTTATATCCTGATTTTCGATAAGAAAATTTCTTCTTTAAAAGAAATGTTGCCTATTTTGGAAGCGACTGCACAATCGGGACGTCCTTTATTGATTATTGCTGAAGATGTTGATAGTGAAGCTCTTGCAACTTTAGTTGTAAACCGTTTACGTGGTTCTTTGAAGATCTGTGCTGTTAAAGCTCCGGGATTTGGAGACCGTCGTAAAGAAATGCTTGAAGATATTGCCGTACTGACTGGTGGAGTTGTTATATCTGAAGAAAAAGGCTTAAAACTGGATGGTGCGACAATCGATATGTTAGGTCGTGCAGAAAAAGTAACAGTTGACAAAGAAAACACTACTATTGTAAATGGTTTGGGAAATAAAGATGCTATTGCTTCTCGGGTAGCTCAGATCAAAGCTCAGATCGAAAAGACTACTTCGGATTATGATCGGGAAAAACTGCAAGAACGTTTGGCAAAGCTTGCAGGTGGTGTTGCTGTTTTGTATATCGGTGCAGCTTCTGAGGTTGAAATGAAAGAGAAGAAAGACCGTGTCGATGATGCTTTAAGTGCCACTCGTGCTGCAATTGCTGAAGGTATCGTGCCCGGTGGTGGAGTTGCTTATATTCGTGCAATTCCTTCTCTTGAAGGTATGAAGGGCGATAATGATGATGAAACTACAGGTATAGAGATTGTTAAGCGGGCAATTGAAGAACCGCTTCGTCAGATCGTCGATAATGCCGGTGTAGAAGGAGCTGTCGTAGTTCAGAAAGTAAAAGACGGTAAGGGTGATTTCGGATATAATGCTCGTACGAACACATATGAAAACTTCTTTGCTGCCGGTGTTATTGACCCGGCTAAGGTTACACGTGTAGCTCTTGAGAATGCCGCATCGATTGCCGGAATGTTCTTGACTACAGAATGTGTTATTGCTGATAAGAAGGAGGAAAATCCTGCACCTATGCCTGCTCCGGGAATGGGCGGAATGGGCGGAATGATGTAATTCTTGCTTAGAATATAATATCTAAATAAAGGGGGCGACCCAAAATTGAAGTGCCCCCCAAAAGTTAGACACAAAGCTTTTGAGGGGCACTTCATCTGTTATCCCTACAAAAAAGATAAAAAGCCCGGACTTTCTCAAGCACGGGCTTTGATTTTTCCTAAAGATTTAGAATCTTTAAGTAATTCAATTAGTTATAACAAAGATACACTTTAGAGATTACAATTACAACCAAACGGAGTTTTTTCCTCAAAGCATTGATGATGATATAGCATATAACGGCCAATGATCCTGTCCGTATAGTCGACGCATCGGTCGAGTCATTGAAGGTAGATGGCTTTCACAAATTATATAAGGAATATGGCCGCAATCCATACCATCAGAAGATGATGCTGAAGGTCATCCTGTATGCTTATATGAACAATATATATTTTTGCCGTAAGATAGAAAAACAGCTATATCGGGATATCCATTTCATTTGGCTTTCAGGCAAGGAGAGACCGGATTTCATAACCATCAACCGTTTCCGTAACCGTGTTAAGAACGAGATAAACGAAGTGTTTACCCAGATAGCTCTTCTTTTGTGTACCAAAGGTTTCATTAGTTTGGATGTGGAGTATATTGACGGCACAAAAATCGAGTCCAAGCAAACAAATACACCTTTGTCTGGCGCAAGACAGTGGAAAAGAACCGTGAACGTCTGATGAAAAAGATAAAAGTTCTTCTCAGTCAGATAGATGATGTCATAGTCCAGGACAAGGTCTCCGATTTGGAAACAGTCTCATTTACTCCATCTCTGCTAACCAAACTAGTATGCGAACTTCGCAGATCATTGGAATAATCCGAAACCCCAACCACTAAAGAAGAGAAAGCTGCAGCAAGAGAAAAGCGCAGGAGATTTAAGGAATTGGAGGCACACCGTAACAAGCTTCAGGAGTACGAGACCTGCATAGAAATCCTCGATGGACGTAATTCCTATTCCAAGAGTGATACCG
>ERZ836939.229-NODE-229-length-76750-cov-5.920529_pt1 | contig 76750 bp, 80 predicted proteins | sample MGYA00519912_ERZ836939 | MGnify/ENA primary metagenome ERZ836939 (study PRJEB31850, sample SAMEA3708810) | human gut metagenome | biome: human gut; feature: human-associated habitat; material: faeces | place: China | collected 2014 ...
TTCTGTGTGCGGAGGTCTTTTAGTTTTTCCCCGAAGTTCATTGCTAGTGCTCCTTCCCTAGATTGTGTCTTCCCTGGACGTTGGCTCTAAATGTGTTATTGACAAGAGCTAAGAGCGTCGTTATAATTGGAATGGGAAAACTGATTTCGCATTTATTATATCAATGGGAAAATTACCTGTCAAGAGGTTTGCGTTAAAATGAGAAGTTTATTTTCTCATAGTGTGCAAAAGATGAAACAGCAAAGAGACTGATAGAAGACGAGGGGGCGGGATTTTGGAGTGCTTTTCGCATGAGATGGGACCGGTTGTCCGTAGGGCTCGACCGGAAGATCCCAATGAAATAGATGAATATGTGAATCCGTTCTGCACAGAGCTGGACGAAATCGGATCATTTCAGAGCTACTGTATTGGGCACTTTGAGAACGAGTGGTTGGATGCGCTGGGGCAAATGATCGCAGAAGGGAGAGTTCCGCTTACGGATGCACCGAGAATGGATGATCCGGCAGAGTTGCGCCACATGGATAGTGGGTACATTTACAGGATGGAGTTCTCACGCTTGGATCGGGAACACTTCTATGCGGACGCTGTAGTCCCTGTTGAAATTACTGTGATGAATCAGCGTGGCGGAGTTCGCCAGCTATGGAAAAAGAAGCAGTGGTACCGGCTGAGAAGTATTATTGGGGTACAGCAGGACGGTTATTCTATATCTGAGTGCGGCATCAGTATCTATAACAAGGATGAAGCGAATCCGGGATTGCCCTTGTCCGAATATCTAATTCCGGTACTGGATGAGGCTGGTACAGAGGACGAGGCAGACCAGATGTTGATGCAGTATTACCCGGAGGCATTGATGTCTCAGCCGGTTAACGGTAGATTACTGGCTGAAAGAATGGACCTGCAAATCCGGTGTCTGCCACTCGTCGATGAGAAAATCATGGGGAAATCCATTTTTTGTGATGGAACCGTGGAAGTACAGGGAAAATATGGTACAGAACTATGCCGGGTTTCCTCTGGGGCGATTATACTGAATGCAAACTGCCGATACAGCCAAAGTCGTTTTAACGACATCATTATACACGAATGCTGTCATCAGTATGAGCATGACCTGTTTGTTTGGGGTCAATCGCTCTATAGGGCGGATATCGTGGGTATCGACTGTCCTGTTGTTAGAGAGCAATTCCAAATATCCGGTGGGAGATCACCTGTGTTCTGGGCGGAACGTCAGGCACGCCAGATGACCTATCGTGTAAAGATGAATAAGATGGTCACACGAGCCAAGGCAGAGGAGTATCTGAGGTTTTATCGCAAAAGACATCCAAATGGCACTGTTGGCGAACAGTACGAGGAAACCATCACCCGCCTTGCGATATTCTTTGGCGTGACGAAGCAGTGTGCCAGAAATCGCATGGTAGAACTTGGATTCCCTGCAGCACAAGGCGTGTTAAACTATGTGGACGGAAAATGCATTCCTCCGTTTAGCTTTGCCGAAGGAGTTCTGTTCAGAAATCAAACATTCCTGATTGGGGCAAAGGATGCTGTAAAGCTGTTTGCACAGAATGAGAAGTTCCGAGAACTGATCAGCAGCGGTGCCTATATCTATGTTGAGGGTCGCTTCTGCATTAATCGTGCTGAGTATGTTGTGCGTGGAAAGGACAACAGACCGAAGCTTACAGAGTACGCACGGAACCATACAGAGGTCTGCTGCCTGCGATTTGATCGTGAAGGGAACTCGAAAGACCCGGAGTACCATTGGGGCGAGTTCCATCTTGACGATAGCGAGCCAAGATATGTAGTGGTAAAAGGGGAACGCATTCACTGTCCGCGGAATGCCGCTGAACCGGGACTATGTGACCCTGCTGCCTTTACAGAAGAACTTCAATGGTCGGTGGCAATTCGCAAAATGATTTCCGGATTGGAATTTGGAGATGCCTTAAAGACGTTGATGAACGTTCGAGGTATATCGGTAGAGCAGATGATATCGGTATCTGGAATCTCTGAGCCAACTTTGAAGCGGCTTCGTGCAGGAAAACTGGCAACAGCAGAGCAAATTATCGCAATCTCTGTGGCTTTGCAGCTTCCTCCAACGGTCAGCGGAGATCTGCTGGAAATGTGTGGAATCAGACTTGACCATAATAGTCTCAAGAACTCAGCGTATCAAATGATTCTGATGACCCAATATAAAACAGGCATCGAGCAGGTGAACACATTCCTTGCAGCTTGCGGCTGCAAGAAGCTCAAAACCGCCTGCTGAAGCACCTACAACAGAATACCCATGAGGCGATTGGACCACAAAATGGTCTGATCGCCTCTTTTTTTGAAATTTTTTCTGAGGGTAGAGCTCAAAAAGTGAGCTCTAAATGGCAGTAAAAGGGCGTAAAGCGGAGGTGTAAAGCCATCAAATATGACCTTGAACTTTGCAAAAGAACGGAATGCCGATACTTTTGACCATTCTTTTGGAGCTCACCAGATGAACTGGTGGTTCGAGGTGTTCTCGGTTATCATGTAGTCAGTTCAAGGGACGAACCCCAAAAAGGAAAGCCCTGAGAACAAAAAATAATATCGTAAGCCCGATTCTAGAGAAGGCGAAGGATACCATAACGGAGTTTTACCAGCTGGCAGATATCATCTGCTGGAGGTGAAACAGCCGGTCTATGGGTGTACCTCCCATCTCTGGAATCGTGCTTTTTGCGCTTTGCGGAATGTCCCAGCTCAGAATGAGAGCCCTGCTCCGCTTCCGTCATCGGTATCCTTCTCCCTCCCAGAGTCCGGGGGAAAGGACAAGAAAATGACTAACATGATGAACGGGGCAGTTGCAATCTATGGCGGCGTAGGTGTAATGGAGATTCGCCAGCCGTTACCGCAGACGGTCGAAAGCATGGCACAGGCAGTCGGGAATCTGGCTGTCAATGCACACATCTCTCTGCGTGAGCTGAAGAACTGCGTGGACAAGGTGCTGGAGAAGAAGATTCCCGGCTACAAGCAGCTCATGGAGATGAACCCGGTGGTGGCTGCAAGGGCAACCGTGAACGGTGCGACGATCACGGCATACACGAACGGCTACGCAGTTTACGAAGCAGACGATGCGCGCACCGTGCTGGATGTGAACCGTTGCGGTGACTACCGCTATGATTTCAACGATGGCACCTATGAAGTCGTCCCAGCCGAGGTGTTCGAGGATGCGGAGTGGACCGTTCGCCTGGTTATGGAGGGCGAACGCCGGCTGGAGAATAACCGCAGCAAGATCAGCCGTGACTACGAGGAGTTCGCTCTGTCCTGCGATGGCACGGATTGGTGCGATGCCGCTATGGTGGACTTCATGGAGGCAGAAAACGCTGAGATGCTGGCGGACGAGGAACTCCGGAAGCTGTATGCCGCCATGAGCAAGCTCACGGAGCGTCAGCAGGAAGTCGTCCAGCTCTACTTTTATAAGGGGCTGAACCAGCAGGAAATCGCCGATGAGCTGGGGATGAGACAGCAATCTGTACAGGGCAGTCTGAAGAGTGCTTTGAAAAAGATTAAAAATTTTTTCTGAGAACTACCTGTAAAAAACCCAAAAATCGTGCGCTTTATGAGAGGACTTCCTCTCACGAATACATTCCAAGGAGGACAAGCCCCATGAATGACATCAAGAATCCTCAGAAAACGGCATTAGGCACTCCCGCCCCGGTGAGACCCCCAGGCGGTGGTTCCGCTCCGAGAAAGGTCTATGTCTGCTCCTCGTTCCGTTCCACAGCAGTGAATAAGGCAGATCGGGTGGCGAAGCAGCAGTCCAACATCGAGCGAGCTCTCAAAGCCTGCCGAATCCTTTCCATTCTTGGCATTCAGCCTTTGGCACCGCATCTGTATTTCACACGCTTTCTCAAGGACGATGTGGCAGCAGAGCGGAACGCCGGAATCGAGTTTGCTTTGTCATGGCTGGAACAGGCGGACGAGCTTTGGGTGTTTGGTGACCGAATCTCAGAGGGTATGGCGAAGGAAATCGCCAAAGCCGAGGAGCTGGGCAAGCCGGTGCATACCTTACCGGAACCCAGTCGGGTAGCCGAACTGCTCATCCAGAGCATCGCACAGAAGTACAGTATGATCGCCAATAGTCAGAAGGACAAGCAGCAGGACGCTGCAGAAAGTGAGTAATCGCATGATGAACGATAAGAACGTCAACGCCAAGGCCCCTAAACTCCACCGCATCATTCCCGTGGTACTGAAGGTCGAGAATCTGCACATCCATCTGGATGAGCGCAGCACCAGCAATACCTACTTCCATGGCTCGGATGAGCCGGCGAAGGAAGATGCCAAAATCGACATCGAGGCCATGATCGACACCATCTGCACCAAGACCGGTCTGTGCAAGGCATCCGTCATGATGATGCTGGACGCTCAGACGGATTATCTGGATTCCGTCTATGGTGATGATGACGAGGTGGACGAGGATGAATGAGCTGTTGACTGGTCCCAAGAAAATCGTAGATGGCCTGACGGAGATGTTCCGTGGGCTGACCCAGATGTGTGAGGGCATGGCAGAGCAGATTGAACTCCTGGAGTTCACTGCCGAAGATTCTGATGAGGAGAAGAAGCCCCTGCCCGAAAGGGTCCTGCCGGTAAACACGGCTCCCAAGGTGGTCGAAATTCCGCATCCTCGTAAGAAGCCGGTCAAGCGCAGCAGTAAGCCGGAAGTTGTGGAGGCTCCTGCAGTGGAGGAACCCACCCCGGCAGATACTGAGGAAACGCCTGCCGCAGAAGATACGACACCTGCAGAGGAAATGAACGAGGACACGGCAGATACTGATTTCCCGGATTCCTCGGCAGACGCGCTGCCGTGGGATGAGGATACCGGCCAGAAGGCAGAAACCGAGAAGCCCGCTGTGATCATCTCCAAGGATGAGATCACGGCGGTCATCGTGGCGAAGATCAAGCAGAAGCGTAGCAACAACGAGAAAATCGGGCAGCTGCTTAAGACCTACGGCGTAGGCCAGCTTTCTGAACTGCCTGCCGAAAAGTACGAGGCATTCCTCGCCGACATCTCTCAGCTGTAACGGAGGTGTCCGATGCCAGAAGTACACGCTGTCCTCTCGGCTTCCAGCTCGAAGCGGTGGCTGAACTGTACACCATCGGCAAGGCTGGAACAGAACTTTCCCAATGAGTCCTCGGTGTATGCCGAGGAAGGAACAGCCGCCCATGCGCTGGGCGAGTATAAACTGCGCAAGTATCTGCACGAGCGGGTTAGAAGACCGACCTCCGAGTTCGACAACGAGGAGATGGAAGCCAACACGGATATCTATGCCGAGTTCATTATCACCACCGTGGAGAAGATCAAGGAAACTTGTCTACATCCGCTGGTCATGGTGGAGGAACGGCTGGATTACAGTTATCTGGTCCCGCAGGGCTTCGGCACAGGTGACTGTGTGGTCATCGCGGACGGCACCCTTTATGTCATGGACTACAAGAACGGCAAGGGCGTGTTCGTCAGCTGTGACCATAACCCCCAGATGATGCTGTACGCACTGGGCGCATACCACGCCTATGGGTATCTGTACAGCATCACGAAGGTGTCCATGACCATCATCCAGCCGAGGTTGGAGAACATCTCCACCTTTGAGTGCAGCGTGAATGAGCTGCTCGACTGGGCCGAAAACTATGTCCGTCCCAGAGCCAAGCTCGCCTTTGAAGGCAAGGGTGAGCAGATTCCCGGAGACTGGTGCCGGTTCTGCCGCGCCCGGACATGTTGTAAGGCCTGCGCTCAGGAAGCGATGGCTCTGGTCAAGACAGAGTTCCTTGATCTGGATTTCGGGGTGCTGACGGATGAAACTGAGGAAACGGATGCAACCGCGTCCTATGACCCGGATACCACAGCACCGACCTTTAAGTCTCCGTCCCTGCTGACCAAGGCAGAGATCGAGCAGATGCTTCCCACGCTGAACCGCATTGAATCCTGGATCGAAGCCATCTTCGCTTTTGTCAGCTCTGAAGCCATCAACCACGGAATCTGCTGGGAAGGCTATAAGGTGGTAGAGGGTAGAAGCAAGCGGCAGTTCCTTGACCCGAAGGCAGTGGCAAGTGCGGCGACACAAGCCGGCTATACCGATATCTACAAGACCGAGATGATCTCTCTGACCGAGTTTGAAAAGCTCATGGGCAAGAAGAAGTTCCAGGAGGTCTTGGGTGAATATGTGGTAAAGCCGCCAGGCAAGCTGGCGCTTGTCCCAGAATCCGACCCCAGACCGGCAGTTGACCTTGATACTGCCGAAGATGAATTCACACCCCTTGAATGAGATGGAGGTAAACACAGTTATGGCAAATACCAAGAAAATCACTAGCGCGACTAAGGTGGTCATCCCTTGCCGCATTTCCTTCGCCAACATTTTTGAACCCAAGAGCATCAACGGCAGCGAAGCCAAGTACTCCGTCTCCTGCCTGATCCCCAAAGCCGACAAGAAAACCCTGCTGGCGATCCACAAGGCAATCGAAGCTGCCAAGGAGGATGGCAAGACCCGCCGTTGGGGCGGCAAGCTGCCTCCCAACCTCAAGCTGCCTCTGCGCGATGGCGACATCGACCGCCCGGACGATGAGAACTACGCCGACTGCTTCTTCCTGAACGCGACCAGCAAGGAGGCACCGCAGGTGGTTGACCGCCACGTGCAGCCCGTGACCGACCCCATGATGGTCTACTCCGGGTGCTACTGCAACGTCAGCGTCAACTTCTATGCCTTCAACGCCAACGGCAACCGTGGCGTGGCGGCCGGTCTGGGTAATGTCCAGTTCGTCAAGGACGGCGACCGTCTGTCCGGCAAGGCATCCGCAGACGCAGATTTCGATGCGCTGGAGGACGATAACGAAGTCCTCGGCGGCGATTCCGGTGAAGAGCTGCCCGATTACCTGCGCTGAGTACACAGATGGGGGAGGGACCTTCGGGCCTCTCCTTTTTACATGGCGAATCGAGGTGAATGACTTGAAAGAAATACTGATCGATATTGAGACCTATAGCGAGGTAGACATCGGAAAATGTGGGCTGTACCGCTATGCGACAGACCCCAGCACCGAGATTTTGCTGATCGCATGGGCAACGGACGATGGCAGTGGCTTTGGCGAGACACAGTGCGCCGACCTTGCCACAGGTGACCCGTTCCCGCAGGAGCTTCTGGACGCCTTCACGGACAGCAATGTGAAGCTGATTGCTCATAATGCCTCCTTCGAGCGGGTCAATTTCTCCTGCTATTTGAACCAGCACCATCCGGGGCAGTACCTCGAACCGGGGACGTTCCTGTCCCCGAACAACTGGATCTGCACGATGGTCATGGCGGCATCGCTGACCCTGCCCATGGCTTTGAAGGATGTCGGCACAGTGCTGAAGACCGCCCAGCAGAAGGACAAAGAGGGTGAGCGGCTGATCCGGCTGTTTTCCATGCCCTGCAAGCCGACCAAGACCAACGGCGGCCGCACGAGAAATCTACCTGAGCATTTCCCGGCAGACTGGGCGAAGTTCAAGTATTACTGCGTTCAGGATGTCAACACCGAGGTGGATATCTATAAGCGGCTGAAACGCTTTCCGATGCCCGACCGGGAGTGGCATCACTATCAGGTGAATGAGCGCATCAACGACCGTGGTGTGATGATCGACACGGAGCTTGTGCAGCAGGCCATTGCCTGTGACCTGATGCTCTCGGATGCCATGAGCAAGAAAGCCTATGAGCTGACCGGCTTGGAAAATCCCAACTCTGTGTCGCAGCTCAAGACATGGCTGGAAGAGCGTGGCATCCCGATGGACACGCTGGGCAAGAAAGATGTGGCCGAGATGATCGGTGAGCTGGATAAGAACGGCGTGGATGCTGAGGCAATGGATATGCTCAAGCTCCGGCTCCAGATGGCAAAGTCCTCTGTCAAGAAATACCAGGCAGCGGAACGCTGTGTCTGTCCGGACGGCAGAGCCAGGGGACTGTTCCAGTTCTACGGTGCAAGCCGCACCGGACGCTACTCCGGTCGGAATATCCAGTTGCAGAACCTTCCCCAGAACCACATTTCCACGCTGGATGAGGCAAGAACACTCGTGAAGATGGGCTGTTTTGACATGGTGGAGAGCATCTACGGCAACACCCCGGATGTCCTTTCCCAGCTCATCCGCACGATGCTCATCCCCAAAGAGGGCTGTGAGTTCATTGTGGCAGATTTCTCCGCCATCGAAGCCCGCGTCCTTGCTTGGGAAGCGGATGAGCAGTGGGTGCTGGATGCTTTCCAGAACGGCGAAGACCTCTACTGTGCCACTGCGTCCCAGATGTTCCATGTGCCGGTGGTCAAGCACGGTGTCAACGGCGAGCTGCGACAGAAAGGCAAGATCGCAACGCTGGCCTGTGGCTACGGCGGCTCGTCCGGCGCACTCATCAGCATGGGTGCTTTGCAGATGGGGTTGAAGGAAGAAGAACTCCCGGAGATCATCGACTCCTGGCGGGAAGCCAACCCGAAGATCGTCCAGTACTGGTGGGACACCGAAAAGGCTGCAATGACAGCCTTCAAGACCCATGAGGAACAGGAGGTCGGCAAGATCCGCTTTGCCTTTTCCTCCGGCACACTCTGGATGGTGCTTCCGTCCGGAAGAAAGCTGGCGTATCTGGACCCCAAGCAGCAGCCGAATCGCTTCGGCCGCATGAGCCTGACCTACAAGGGCGTGGGGCAGAACCACAAGTGGAGCCGACAGGAAACTTACTCCGGTCGGCTTGTCGAGAACGCCACACAGGCGATTGCCCGTGACATTCTTGCGGAAGCCATGGCACGGATCGAGGCGCACGGTCTGAACATTGTGGCCCATGTTCATGACGAGGTCATCATCGAAGCCCCCAAGGGAAAGTACTCGGTGGACGAAGTCTGCAAGCTCATGTCGGAGAACCCGGCATGGTGCAAAGGACTGCCGCTTTCCGCTGCCGGGTACAAGGGCGATTACTACTTCAAGGATTGAGGTGAGGATATGCCGCACGCCATTGAGATGAAGGACAGCAAGCTCCTGACGGTCTTTGATGTCAGGGATATGCTCGAAGCTGTGTCCGACTATGCCGGGGAAGAACTGGCGCAGGAACTTGGCAGCTACCTCGATACCAATGTCGAGGACATCGGCGACTATGAGAAGGAATTTGACCGATTGGATCAGGAGAACGAACGGCTGGCAGACCACTACCGAGGCGTCCTGTGCAACATTCAGGAAGAACTGTATGCGCTGGACACCCTGCTGAGTGATACCCGTCTGAACCGCGCCCGAATGCAAGGTGCGGTGAAGATTCTCCACCAGATGATCAATCGAGAGCTGTGAACACAGCAGAAAGGACAGCCAATGAAAACAGGAAGAAACCTGCAGGAAGTTCTGATCGAGTTGAATCGCCAGAACAAGGCAAAGCAGGATTTTATCAGCCCGGCACAGGGAATGCGCCTCCGGGAAGATGGACACACCTTTGAACTGAACCATCTGACCACAGACCAGCAGATGACCTTTGGCACGACTTCGCTGTTCCACCGTCAGGTCGCATCGGCGCTGGGCATCCCGGCCAAGTATTACGACCTCATGCAGTCTCACAAGCCGGAGCTGCTTGCCGAAAACGTGAACGTCTGGTTTGCGGACAAGCCCGGCTCCTACATGGTGCGGTCCATGGACTATGGCGCAGGTCAGGTCGCCCGTGCGCTTCTGTCAGAGCGGTACCGCCGCATCGATAATATGGAGATCGCCACAGCGGTCCTGCCGCTGTTCGCAGGAAACGACCAGTACGAAGTCATGTCCTGTGAGGTCACAGAAAACCGACTGTACCTCAAAGTAGTCAACCACAGGCTGGAAATGGAGGTCCGCAAAGGTGACATCGTACAGGCCGGGGTCATGATTTCTAACTCCGAAGTCGGCTTGGGCGCGGTGTCCATCCAGCCCCTTGTTTACCGTCTGGTTTGCACCAACGGAATGGTGGTCAATGACATGGGCGAACGCCGCCACCATGTTGGCAGACAGGCCAAGGCGGTTGAGGACAGCTTTGCACTGTATTCGGACGAAACCATGGAGGCCGAGGACAAGGCGTTCCTGCTGAAGCTCCGCGACACCACGATGGCAGCCATTGAGGAGAGCCGATTCGCGCAGGTGGTTGGTCGATTGCAGGAGTCCATGGAAGTTCCCATTACCGGCAAGGTGCAGGACGTGGTACAGCTGACTTCCCAGAACTATGGCATCAACGCGGAGGAGCAGGAGGGTATCCTCAAGTACCTCATCGAAGGCGGCGACCTGTCCCTCTACGGCTTGTCCAATGCGGTCACGAGAGCTTCACAGGATGTTGCTTCATATGACCGTGCCACTGCGCTGGAGGGTATCGGCTGGCAGGTCGCCACTATGGAGCCGGCACAGTGGAAAGAAATCAATCGGTGAGGTGACGGCTATGGAAAAGGACACACTGGTCGTTCACTGGGTCGAACACAAGAATCAAAGCCCGCCTGAGCGCAGGCACAACCGCAGTCACGCTGACCCAACGGCAGATGCCGCCATCGGTCATGTGCTGTTGGAAGAACGCAGGAAGAAACACAAAAAGAGCCCCCTCACCGGAGTGTGGCGGGCAAAGGAGGAACCGGATGAGGGAGAGCGAGGTTGAGCGTCAGTTCGTGGAAGCTGTGAGGGCCGCCGGAGGGCAGGCCCTCAAATTTACGAGCCAGAGCATGAACGGTGTACCTGATCGGCTGGTGCTGCTCATCGGCGGCAAGTGTGCCTTTGTGGAGCTGAAAGCACCCGGAAAGCAGATGCGGCTTCTTCAGCGTAAGCGCAGACAGCAGCTGGAAGCACTGGGTTTCCCGGTGTTCTGTGTTGACCGTCCGGAGCAGATCCAGCCCGCTATCGACGCGCTGCTGCACTGGAATCCCGGTGAACCGATTCCACAGAGCATCGGAGCAAAGGTCCCGGAGATGCCGCATGTCACGCTTCCGGAGCAAGCCGCGCTCCCGGAAAAGGGGGACAGCACATGAAGTTTATTCCGCACGATTACCAGAGATACTGCACGGAGTACATCAAGACACATCCCGTTGCAGCTCTTTTTCTAGACATGGGCCTTGGCAAAACAGTCATCACCCTGACTGCCATCCAAGACCTTATGCTGAACACATTCGAGGTCAATAAGGTGCTGATCATTGCACCGCTTCGTGTTGCCCGCGACACTTGGCCGGCAGAAATTGAGAAGTGGGACCACTTGAAAAATCTGGACATTTCAATCGTCGTGGGTGATGTGAAGACACGCATCGCCGCAGTCCATCACCCGGCCATGATCTATGTGGTCAACCGGGAAAACGTCAAATGGCTGGTGGAGTATTACGAGAAAAACGGAATGCGCTGGGATTTCAGCATGGTGGTCATCGATGAGCTTTCGTCCTTCAAGAACTACCAGTCCCAGCGGTTCAAGTATCTGCGGAAAGTCCGTCCCTTTGTAAAGCGATGGGTGGGGCTGACCGGCACACCGTCCTCTAACGGTCTCATTGATCTTTGGGCCGAAATAGGAATTCTGGATGGCGGAGAGCGTTTGGGAAAGTTTATAGGACGCTACCGTGAAGCCTATTTCAAGGCTTCGTCCATGAATCCAGCCAACGGCATCGTGTTCCAGTACAAGCCCAGAGAGGGAGCTGAAGAGCTGATCTACCAGAGAATCTCGGACATCACCATTTCCATGAAGGCTCTGGATTACCTGCATATGCCGGACTGCATCTCGACCCGGTATGAGGTCGAGATGAATACGGAGGAGCGCAAACTCTACGATATGCTCAAGCAGGACCTTCTCATCCCACTGAAGGACGGCGACATAGACGCTGCCAACGCTGCATCGCTGACTGGAAAATTGTTGCAGATGAGCAATGGAGCTGTCTACGATGAGAACGGCAAAGCAAGAGTCCTGCATGACCACAAGCTGGAAGCTCTGGAAGACCTGATCGAAGCCGCCAACGGACAGTCCGTTCTGGTGGCCTACTGGTTCAAGCATGACCGCCAGCGCATCATCAATCACCTCACTAAGCTGAAAATCCCGGTTCGGGACATCAAGACCAGCGAGGACATCAAGGATTGGAACGCCGGGAACATCCCGGTCGCCCTGATCCATCCGGCATCTGCCGGCCACGGCCTGAACATCCAGCAGGGCGGACACATCCTGATCTGGTTTGGACTGACATGGAGCCTCGAACTGTATCAGCAGACCAACGCCCGGCTCTGGCGTCAGGGACAGACACAGGTAGTCACCATCCACCACATCATCACCAAGGACACAGTGGATGAGGATGTCATGGCTGCCCTTGAGCAGAAGGATGTGACACAGGAAAAGCTGATTTCCGCCGTCAAAGCACGGCTGGAAGAGTAATCCATCCTGAACGAAAAGTAGGAGTAAGCAATATGAGCAAGATTTTGTTTTTGAACGAAACCGACCGCAGTGCGTCGTATAAGACGGAGTACCGATATAAGATTGCCAAGCCGGTGAAGGCAGCCAAACCCAAGCGGGATGAAGCCGGCTTCATCATCCCTTACGCAATGTTCCGACCCATCCGGGAGCCGGGTCTGATCTGCGAGCTGCTGGGGGATACGCCGGTGCGCCGCAGTGCCGACCTCAAGATGAACCTCGATTATCTGATGAAGGAAGCCTACGAACACGCCATCGAGCAGATCATGTGCCGCGTCCGCTTGCAGGAGGTCCGCTGCCAGATGCAGTTCAATGCGGAAGACCGGGCATGGGAGCATTACACCCGGCTGCGGGAGAAAGGGCAGTACGCGGTCATGCCGAGTGTCACGGTGGAGGAACGCCGCAGGGTCATTCTTGGCGCAATCACTTGGAAGTATGACTGGATTCAGAAGCACAAGAAGTGGTGCTTCCAGTTCGCCGATGCGGTCATCACAAGGGAGAAGAATGGCGGCACGGAGAGCTGGAGCCAGTCCAAGTTCATTGAGAAGTTCATCCAGGTTGCGGATTCCCTGCCGGAAGCCAACCGACGATTGCTTGACCAGCTGTACGAGACGGCTTGGAACATTCTGCAGATTTATCGGTATGATGCCGATCCGTGCCATGTGCCGGCTCCTTGGTACGACAAGAAGGGGGAAGATGATGCAGAAGAAGCAGATGGTTGATAACCCTGAATGCTACGAGAATCTGGCGAATGCCATTGTTTTGCAGGCATTCAAGGACTACAAGCGCACCCTGTGGAAGCTGTCACAAGATCCTTATGACATTATCGCCGCAAGTAATAAGAAAAAACTGGATCGGTTCTTCGATTCCAACTGGTACCGTCTGCTCACGGATGTGGATGCCACTATTCTGGTGGGAGAAGCAAAGCGTCAGGTAGAGGACAGGTACGAAAAGCAGCAGCGGGCGATTCAGCGGTCACGGGCAAGAAGAACTGCCTTTGCTATGTAAAACAAAGTCGGTCAGGAAGGAGGGCTTGACCATGAACGAGGAATCCACAAGAACCGAACGCTATATGGAAAAAGCCAGAGAACTGGCCGATTCCTATCCGCGTCTGCTGGAAAAGCGGCGGGAGCTGAAGAAACAGATCGATGAATCTGCCGCTTGGCTCTACACACGGGACGAGGTCATCTACAAGTTGTCGCAGGGTGCGCATGAGCAAGGCGAACGTGTCAAGACCAGCGGCACTTCCAACCCGGTGGAGCGCACGGTCCTCAACTGCGACAGGGTGATGGCTTCCATGAACCGGGAGATTCTGGAACAGCGGGACGCCGAGCTGATGGAGCCGTACCGCCGAGTCTGCGAGGACATCGAGCTGTTTGAGATAGGCTTGCGCAGCCTGAAAGGACAGACCCGGCAGGTCGCTTACCAGCTTTTCGTTGAGCGGAAAGCCATCCCCGCCGTGACGGATTCTGCCGGCAAGCCCATCGGCCGGAAAACTGTGGAGACTGAACGGGAGAGAGCTCTTGCCGGCATCGCCAAGACCTTGGAACGATTGGAGGTTGCAGTTTGAAAAACACAGAGGAAGTCACGGAGGAGATGAGCCGTCTGGTCATCTCCCTGTGCGACAAGTACCGCATGATTCAGATGGAGGAGCTGAAAGCCAAGGCGGAACTCCATGACTATGCAAAATCCTCGGCGGAAGCGGTCTATCCCAAGGAAAAGGAAATGTACGAGAAACTCTCCGCCGATGCTTCGACACGCTGCCTGATGGCCTATCAGTGGCGGCGGGACTTCAACATTGCCTTGCAGAAGGTGGAGCCGCTCAAGGCGCGACTAGTGCTGGAACAGCACTTGATCCACGGAATGCCTTTGAAAGCCATTGTCGGCGACCAAGGGAAAACCATGGGACGGACCACCGCATCGCGCTACAAGCAGGTCGGAATCCGGGCTTTTGCCAGGGAACTGGAGAAGATTCTCCCGGAGCTGGACAACAAGGAAAAATATATCTACGGAAAGTGAACACTTTGGGTCAAAGTGGAACGCCAGAGAGACATTTTAGAACATTTTCCTTGTTTACGGTACGTTTGCTTTTTGCTATAATTTATACTGGAAAAGCTGGATAGAGAGCGATGCGCCGAAGCGGTCTGATGTGACCTTGCTTCGGCTTTTTTGTTCTCCTTTTTTTATATGGTCATGCATTCCCATATGAATTCTCCATTTACCACTTTCTATCCGGCTTTCTTTTACATCACACATCCCATCCACGAAAGAGGTGAACGAAATGGGTCGCAAGAATAAGAATGGGCGTCCGAAACCCCATGTGAATAAGTACATCAACCAGAAAGGCAAGCTGCTCAAGAAGCGAATGCTCCCGCGCAAGGAGCGCAGCACACTGAAGGCAGAGGCAGAGATCGTCGCCGAAACGACCGCCTCTGTGCCGCAGTCGGTACGCCGGTTTGAGATCTGGTTTGCCGAGCTTGGCAACCATTACGGCAGCTCTGTGCAGAGCGGCAGCCGCCCAGTGCTGGTCATGAGCAACGATGTAGCAAACCATTACTCCAGCACACTGACGGTGATCCCGATGACCACCGTGATGAAGAAGCTGGAACTGCCTACGCACATTCCGGTATCGGAAGCGGACTGCCAGATGTACGGCAGTCACACCTATCTGCGGGAGTCTATTGCTCTGGCAGAGCAGGTCACGACCATCGACAAGAAAGCCCTGCGCAATGTCCTGTGCCGAGTGACCTCTGCCGAAAAACAGAAGGAAATAGAACAGGCTCTTGCGGGGTTCTTCAGTATGGCTGCTGCCAACACAGGCGCACCTGATACCACTACCAACGAGGAGGCGAGAACATGGTAGACATCAAGAACATCCCGGTCAAACTAAAAAATGACTGCCGGTTCTGCGTCTGGAAGTTTGAAAAGCGCAGCGGACAGAAGACCAAGATGCCGTACAATCCGGCGACTTCGGAACGCGCCAAGATCAATGACCTGCGTACCTTTGCGGATTTCAAGACCACCCTGATGACCTATGCGATGGGTGGCTTTGACGGCATCGGTATCGCGGTCGGCAACGGCATCGGTGCATTCGATATTGACCATTGCATTCGAGAGGACGGGACGCTGAACGATACAGCGGCGACCGTCCTTTCCATTTTTCCCTCGGCATATGTGGAGAAGTCTCCGTCCGGCCAAGGTTTGCGAGGATTCTTCTGTGTACCGGAAGACTATGTTTTCGACAAGACGATCTATTACATCAACAACCGAAGCAAAGGGCTGGAAGTGTATATGCCCGGTGCGACAAACCGCTTCGTCACCGTGACGGGAGATGTTTACCGCACAGGTGAGATCCCCAATGACCCGGAAGCCATGACCACGCTGCTGGATTCGCTGATGAAGCGGTCGAAGCAGGTGCAGAACAATCAGCTGCGCCACCACTCCTATCTGAGCGATGACGCGGTCATTGTCCACGCGGAGGAAGCTGGCAACAGCGATAAGTTCAAAAAGCTGTATGCAGGCGACTGGCAGGAACTTTATGACAGCCAGTCGGATGCGGACATGGCAATGTTGTCCATTCTGGCTTTCTGGTGTGGCTGCGATGAGGAACAGATGGACCGCATCTTCCGTACCTCCGGCTTGATGCGTGACAAGTGGGACCGCAAACAGGCCGGAACGACCTATGGCGCGATTTCTATCCGAAATGCGGTCAACACGGCCGCTTCTGTCTATGTGCCGGTCAACGCACAGGATATCGTGGACGAGGAGTTTTCCAAGCTGGATGAGGATGAGTATGCCGAATTCCAACCCGACCTCTCTAAGATCACAGTCACACTGGAGGAAATGGCTCCGCACACGAATGCCCGCTACGGTCGGAATGAGATCGGCATGGGCAATATGTTTGCGGACTATTTCAAGCAGATCGCCCGGTATAACAGTGAGCGCAAGGGCTGGTATGTCTATGACGGTTCTGTCTGGCGGCCGGACAAGGGAAACCTCAAGGTCTCGGAACTGGCAAAGCTGCTGGCAGACAAGCTCTATGTGTTCGCCTTGACCATTACGGAGGAAGATGCCCGGAAACGGTTCATCGACCGAGTGAGAAAGCTGCAGCTTCGCAAAAATCGGGAGACGATGCTGAAGGACGCCATGTCTGTGTATCCGATTTCCATGCAGGCGTTTGACAGGAACAAGTACCTGTTCAACTGCAAGAATGGAACACTGGATATGCGGACATTGGAGTTCCGGGAACACCGCCCGGAAGACTATCTCACAATGGAGTCCGGCATCACCTATGATCCGGAAGCAGACTGTCCGCGCTGGCACTCGTTCATTCAGGAAGTCATGTGTGGGGATAAGGATCTGGCAGATTTTCTGCAGCGTTCTTTGGGGTACGCCCTGACCGGCGATACCTCACAGGAGTGTATGTTTATCCTCTACGGTGCGACCTCCCGAAATGGCAAAGGTACAGCGATGGAGACCTTCCTGAAAATCATGGGGGACTACGGCAAGACATCGAACCCGGATATGCTGGCGACCAAGTTCCGCGGCGGCAGCACAGGCGGCCCTTCAGAAGAAGTGGCGCGTCTGGTCGGCGCACGATTCGTGAATATTTCTGAGCCGGAGAAGAAAATCACATTCAATGCGGCTCTCGTCAAGAGAATGACCGGCAACGACACGATCAATGCCAGATTCCTGAACGAGAACAGCTTTGACTTTGTTCCGGTGTTCAAGATTTTCATCAACACGAACTATCTGCCGAACGTCAACGACATGACCCTGTTCCAGTCCGGTCGACTGAAGATCATCCCGTTCAACCGCCATTTTGAGGAGGGTGAACAGGACCAGGGCTTGAAGGGACAGTTCGCCAAGGCGGAAAATCTGTCCGGCATCTTCAACTGGTGTCTGGAAGGGTATAAGAAATTCTGTCAACAGGGGCTGGAATCGCCGGCAGCAGTCAAGACTGCCACAGAGGCTTACAAGGATGACTCCGACCGAATCGGGCAGTTTATTGAAGCCTGGATCGAGAAGGATGAAGCCTCTGAACTTCGCAGTGCGGCCGCATATCAGCTGTACACGAAATGGTGTGAGGAGAACGGATATTCTTCCGAAAACCAGAAGAATTTCAAAAACGCCATCGGTGTTCATTTCAAAATTGCGAGAAAGCGACCGAAGGAAGGCGGTGGCATGACAACAATGATTGTCGGCTGTAAATTCCGAGAGGTTGAGGACGGTGCAGAAGACGCGACTGTCCAAGAAGCGTACAAGCCCAAAGATGCGCTCATCTGATAGCTGCGGCAGCGGAAAGATGTAGCATGGAGCAGTTTGTAGCCTGATTTTCATATCCTTTTTTATTATTACTTTCTTTTATAGATTTCTATATAAAAAAGTATCTACAAATTGCTACCTGCTACTAGAAAAGAAAACAAGAATCCCGTATCTTCACTGGGACCCCAATTTTTGTGGGCATCACAGCATTTACAGAAATACAGGAACACGGCAGGCAGTCTTTGTGGGAGCCTATATTTGTGGGCAAGGGCAAAGGCGGCCTGCTTTGTGATACATGAGAGAGGAGAACAGAACCTTGAGTAAGATCATCACTTGTGAGCAGGTCAGCAACGGTCACCCGGATAAAATCTGTGACCAGATTGCGGATGCCATTGTGACCGACATCCTCCAGCACGACAAGAACGCCCGCGTGGCAATCGAGTGCCTGCTGAAGAAGAACCAGCTCTTTATCGCTGGCGAGGTCACGACCGACTACCAGCCCAACTACCACCAGATCGTCCACGATGTGTTTACTCGCATCGGTGCTGAGAAGCTGGGCTTCGACATGAGAGAGATGCTGCGCATCGGCATTCTGGTGGACAAGCAGTCGCCGGATATCGCACTCGGCGTGGATAAGGGCGGTGCCGGTGACCAGGGCATCATGTACGGCTATGCCACCAACGAGACAGCGGAACAGATGCCGATTCCCTACATGGTCGCTACCAAGTTCCTACAACTGCTGAAGGCACATCCCAGCAAGATGTTCCGTGCAGATGCCAAGGCACAGGTCAGCTACGACTACGATACTGGTCGGATCACCACTTTCCTCTGCTCCGTGCAGCACAGCCCGGATGTGGAGGTCAGCGATTTCCGTCACATCATCGAATCCATGATGGTCCTTGCCGCCTGTGAGTACGGACTGGACGGTGACTTCCAGAAGCTCGTCAATCCCACCGGCCGCTTTGTGCTGGGCGGCAGTTATGCCGACTGCGGTGTGACCGGTCGGAAGCTGGCGTGTGATACTTACGGCGGCATCGGTCGAATGGGCGGTGGCGCACTGTCCGGCAAGGACCCCACCAAGGTGGATCGCTCCGCAGCATATATGGCGCGGAAGATCGCCAAGGACATCGTACAGGCCGGCTACGCTGACAAGTGTGAAGTCCAGTTGGCCTACGCCATCGGCGTGGTACAGCCGGTGAGCGTGTCGGTGGAGTGCTTCGGTACGGAGCATGAAGCACCGGAGTTCATTGAAGCCTACATCCATGACAGCTATGACCTGACGCCGCAGGGCATCATCAAGCGGTTGGGTCTGCTGGACGTTGACTACAACAAGGTCAGTGCCTACGGTCACTTCGGCAAGCCCGGTCTGCCGTGGGAGGAATGACCCGTGCCGCGCAGACCCAAGGTGCCGTGCCGACACCCCGGATGCCCGGAGCTGGTTGAACCCGGTACCCTCTACTGTGAGAAGCATCTGCCTCTGCATCCGGAAGTGACGCGCCCGGCGGGTAAGCGTGGCTATACACGACAGTGGCAAAAAATAAGCAGGCAGTACCTCCAAGCCCATCCGCTCTGCGCCGAGTGCATGAGGCAGGGGAGATACACGAAAGCCACCGTGGTGGACCATATCACACCGCACCGTGGCGATCCCAGACTTTTCTGGGACGAAGCCAACTGGCAGCCGATGTGTAAGCAATGCCATGACCGCAAGACTCTGACCAAAGACATCCACCCGGTGTACCAATACTGACCCCCGCCGGGGCCGGGGTCGCTTCTCTACAGTGAAGTCAACAGAAGACCGGTGGCCTCTTTCGTGTGAAAAAACGCAAAATTCATAGGCCGGGGGTCCCGGCTATATCGGCGCAAAATGAACAAGGTGAATGCAGAGGCATCGGGGTTTTGGCTCCGGTGCCTTTCATTTTCCCCGAAATGAACCAAAGCGTGTGAAAAACCTTGCAATACAGAACTTTTCATACGCTTTAGCTTGTTCCGGGAGGAACAGAGGCAGTCGAAAATCGGACGCCGCAAAAACAATGTAACCCGGCGGGGCAGGTCCGATTTTCACTTTGTTTCTTTTCGTATGCTTTTTGAGATTTTTCACTGAAAACGCCACAGAAACGGCGAAAAATGAGGGGCAGGTGAGGACAGATGCAGGATTACACAGCGGAAATGGTCAAGGACATGGCGTTTGCCTTCTGTCCGCAGTGCGGAACTGCCATCGTTCCGAACCACCGGGGCAGACCACGAAAGTTTTGCTCCCCGGAATGCCGCTCCAAGTGGAACAACACCCATCCGCGACCGCAGAACTGGAAGACCGTGCGGTCAAAGGTCTGCCCGGTGTGCGGCAGGGAGTTTTCCTACCGTCACCAGTACGGGCTTCCGAGAAAATATTGCAGCCGTGCCTGTGCCAACAAGGGCAGGGCGAAAGGAGAACGCAGCGATGGAGAATAAGACAATCGGCGTGTTCCCGATGTTCAACACCGGGGACATCTGCGTACATGAGATTGACCATGCAGAGGACAGGGTCTTTGCCTCCATGAACGGGGAGAACCCGGAGTGGTATCCGATTACGGAAAAGCCGCAGTCGGAGATGGGCGGGGATGGCGATGAGATGGAGTCGGGCTTTTTGTTCGGCTCCTTTTTTGTGCCGTTCTCTAAGATCATGCGCGTATGAAGGAGGACTACATGAAAGCAACAGCTGAACTGAAAATGCTGCCGGTGTCCGTACTCAAGCCAGCCGCATACAATCCCCGGAAAAAACTGAAGCCGGGGGATAAGGAGTACGAGAAGATTAAGAACTCCATTACGGAGTTCGGGTTTGCCGACCCGCTGGTGGTCAATGCCGACATGACAATTATTGGCGGCCATCAGCGTTTGACCGTTGCCATGGATCTGGGCTACACGGAAGTTCCGTGTGCGGTGGTGGACATCGACAAGACCAGAGAAAAGGCGCTGAACATTGCGCTCAACAAAATCACGGGCGCATGGGATGACACCCTGCTGGCCGACCTGCTCAAAGACATCGAGGAATCCAACTTCGACCTGGGCAAGACGGGTTTTGACCCGCCTGAGATCGAGACGCTGTTCAACAAGGTCCACAACAAAGAGGTCAAAGAAGATGACTTCGATGTGGAGTCCGAGCTGAAACAGCCGTGCTTTTCCAAAGCGGGCGACCTCTGGATGCTGGGCAAGCACAGAGTTCTGTGCGGCGATTCCACCAAGGCCGAATGCTACGACACCCTGATGGACGGCGTGAAGGCCAACCTTGTGCTTTCCGATCCCCCGTACAATGTGGACGTGGAAGAAACGGCTGGCAAGATTATGAATGACAACATGGGCGACTCGGAATTCTACGAGTTCCTGCTGGCAGCGTTCAAGCAGATGCATGGTCATCTGGCAGATGACGGCTCCATCTACATCTTCCACGCTGATACGGAAGGTCTGAATTTCCGAAAGGCGTTCAAGGATGCAGGGTTCTATCTGTCCGGGTGCTGTATCTGGAAAAAGAATGCTCTGGTGCTGGGCCGCAGTCCCTACCAGTGGCAGCATGAGCCGTGCCTTTACGGGTGGAAGCTGAAGGGCAAGCACCAGTGGTACTCCGACCGTAAGCAGACCACCATCTGGGAGTACGACCGTCCGAAATCCAATAAGGACCATCCGACTATGAAGCCCATTGGCCTGATGAGCTATCCCCTCCGTAACTCCACCATGACCAACGGCATCGTTCTTGACCCGTTCCTCGGCAGCGGCTCGACCCTGATCGCCTGTGAGGAGACAGACCGTGTCTGCCGGGGCATTGAGCTGGACTCGAAATTCGTGGATGTCATCGTGAAGCGATACATCGAACACAACGAAGGCCGCTACGAAGATGTGTTTGTCATCCGGGACGGTCAGAAGCTGAAATTCGAGGAGGTCGCTTCCTTTGAACCGGAACAGGAGGCCGCAGATGGCTGATGCAAAATGCGTCCTCATCCACGACAACTTCCAGAACTTCAAGTCCTACAACATCCCCAAGGCACAGCTGGTAATTGCCGATATTCCGTATAACATCGGAACGGACTTCTACGCCAGCCGGCCGGACTGGTATGTGGGCGGAGACAACAAGAACGGTGAGAGCGATAAGGCACGGAAGGCGGCATTCAATACCGACTTCACCTTCAACATCGCAGAATATTTCCACTTCTGCAACCGGCTGCTGAAGAAGGAGCCGGCAACGGGAGAGAAGGGTGCGCCCTGCATGATCGTGTTCTGTGCGTTTCAGCAGATCCCGAAGGTCATCACCGAAGCGGAGAAGTATGGCTTCAAAAACTACATCCCGCTGACCTTCTGCAAGAACTACAGTCCGCAGGTCTTGAAAGCCAACATGAAGATTGTGGGTGCAACGGAGTACGCGCTGGTGCTGTACCGCAGCAAGCTCCCGAAGTTCCGCAACCTCGGTGAAGACGGCAAGCCCCACATGATTTTCAACTGGTTCGACTGGAAGCGGGATGGCAGGGACTATCCGAAGATCCATCCTTCCCAGAAACCTGTGTCGGTGCTGAAACGCCTGATCGAGATCTTCACCGACCCCGGCGATGTGGTCATTGACCCCTGCGCCGGCAGTGGCTCGACCCTTCGTGCTGCAAGAGAACTGGGGCGGGACAGCTACGGATTTGAAGTGTCCAAGGATTTCTACCTGAAAGCCAGGGAGCAGATGCTCGGAGAGGAGGCTGTATGAGTAAGGAACAGAATATGACATTGACCCTCGGCAGCCTTTTCGATGGCTCCGGGGGTTTCCCTTTGGGCGGACTTCTGACCGGGAAGATTACCACGCTGTGGAGCAGTGAGGTGGAACCCTTCGCCATCCGGGTCACGACCAAGCGTCTGCCGGAGGTCAAGCATTACGGAGATGTGTCTGCCCTGAACGGTGCAGACCTGCCGCCTGTGGACATCATCACCTTTGGAAGCCCTTGTCAGGATATGTCCATCGCCGGCAAGCGAGATGGTCTGGATGGTTCACGGTCCAGCCTGTTCTATGAAGCAATCCGAATCGTGAAAGAAATGAGGTGTAAGACCAATGGAGCAAAACCAAGATTTATCGTGTGGGAGAATGTGCCGGGTGCCTTCTCCTCCAACAAAGGACAAGACTTCAAGGCAGTCCTCGAAGCCGTCATCGGTGTTAAAGAACCGTCCGCCGAGGTGCCTGCGCCTGATAAAAAAGGCTGGCCCGACGCTGACTACTATCTGGGAGACGGATGGAGCGTCGCGTATCGAGTTCTTGATGCGCAGTGGTGGGGCGTACCCCAACGCCGAAAACGCATCTACCTTGTCGCAGATTTTGCAGACCACAGTGCCCCCAAAGTACTATTTGAGTCCGACGGCCTGTCTGGGTATTCTGCGGAGAGCTTCCGTGCGTGGCAAAGAGCTGCCTCCTGTTCTGAAGACGGCACTGGAGCAGCAGGCGGCTGCGGAAGAATCTGCCTGAACGACCAGGGCGGGGCGCAGATGGATGTGTCCGAAGAAGTGACCGGGACGCTCCGCGCACAGGAGCATGGGCATCAACCCTGTGTCCTCGAAGCGGCCGGCTTCTGCACGGAACACTCTGCCAATGCCAGAAGCATCGGGTACGAGGAAGAACGGTCGCCCACCCTCCGGGCCGGCGTTGTGCCCGCTGCTATTGCCCTGGAAAATCATCCGACCGACAGTAGGGTGAAGATTTCCAAGGACGGTATGGTGCAAACGCTGACCAGTCGGTGCGGTACAGGCGGCGGGAACGTTCCCCTGATCATGGATGGCGCAGAGAATCCTCCAGCGGTCACCTTGAAGATCCGTTCCGGGTGCGAGGGTGGTGGCAAGGGAGCTATCTGGCAGGAGGACAAGTCCGCCACCCTAGGCTGCAATAACGACCAGACGGTTTTCGTGCCGAAGTGCTACGGTGTCTGCTCGAAAGCCAGCCACTCCATGATGAGTGACAATCCGCACAGTGGCTTCTATGAAGCCAGCACTTCCCGGACGCTGGACCGCAGCGGCGGTGACCCGACCTGTAATCAGGGTGGGCTGTGTATCTGCGAACCTGTTGTCTGCGTGGATCAGGGTGGTGGCAAGTCTAACTGTACGGTAGACGAACAGGTGGCACCTCCGCTTGCCTGTACCCATGGCGGTTCATCGGCTGTGGCATTCACCCAGAACCAGCGGGATGAAGTCCGAAATCTGGGCGAGAAAGCCGGCTCCTTGTCCGCACAGCCGGGGATGAAGCAGCAGACCTTTGTGGCACAGCCGGAGGATGTGACCGCGTTCCATGTGAACCAGCGCAATGAGCTGATCGACCTGCACGGCAAGTCCGGCGCACTCATGGCGACCCGAAGCGACCAGATGCAGACCTTCGTGCTGCAGGGCAGTATGATCGGGCGCAGTGATGAGAACGGTCCGCAGGGTGACGGCATCAATGAGGATGTCTGCTTCACCCTGGATGCCACCGACCGCCACGCTGTTTGTGCTTCCAAGGATGTGTACGCGATGACCACCGGCTCCTTCATGAAGGTGGAGGAGAATGTGTCTCCGACCCTTATGGCGAGGGACTACAAAGACCCGACCACCATCGCGCCGGTACCGCAGGATATCAGCTACACGGTCCGCCGCCTGACCCCGACCGAGTGCGCCCGGCTGCAGGGCTTTCCGGACTGGTGGTGCAGTGACCTCGGAACCGAGAATCCCACGGAAGCGGATATGGCTTTCTGGCAGGATGTGTTTGAAACGTACCGCAGACTTGTGACCCATGCCAAGAAGGCGAAAACGGAGAAGCAGATCCGCAAATGGCTGGCTGACCCGTATTCGGATGCGGCAGAGTACAAGCTCTGGGGCAACGGCGTCGCACTGCCGTGTGTCTATTTTGTCCTGGCCGGCATTGTGTGGGCGACGCAGAACACGGAAGAAGCCCAATAAAATGGCCCGCTGTATGATGAGGTACCAGAACCCCATGATACAGTGGGCATACATATCGGATGATCCTGCACAGCCGTGTTTGGCACGATTTGTGTAATGGGTCGAACATGAGAAATGTCGAAAAATGGCCTTGCTATTTCATCGATTCAGAGCGATGTATGTTCTACCGAAAATAAAGAAGGGAGCACAAAACCATGAAAAAGTACGCTTTGAACGTCGATGACCGCAAGGAACTGGTAGGCCGCCTGATGGAGCTGACTGGGCTGAGTTCCCAGTACACCTATATGCCGCAGTGCGCCTACATTGTCGGCAACTACACCGTTGAGAAGGAGGGAACGCTTGTGACGGACGAAACCGCAGACCAGCAGGTCATTGAGACCCTGCTGAACGAGGGCATCATCGTGGACCCCGATATGCCGATCCAGCAGCCGAACATGGCTGAAGCGGAAGCACCGCAGGATGAGGAACCCAGTGAAGAGGCAACTGCCGAGGAATCTTCGGAAGCTGAGGAACTCGATGACGAGGGAGAAGATGACACCCCGGAGGAATCCACGGAACCTGAAAACGAGGATGTGGATGACCTGACGGTCAGCGTTCCCATGGCGGGTCATACCGCACAGAGCATCCGCAACTTCCTGAACCTGATGTACAGCCGCGGACCGCTGCTGAACAAGGCGCTGGGTACGAACTTCTCGGTATCGGACGCTTTGCTGGAAGCCTTGGATCAGGCGACCATTCGCACGGTGAATGAGATGCTGGATGAGCTGGAGGAGTACCGCCTCGGTGCAGGAGATACCGGCATGACCGGCATCCTCATCCTGCCGGACAAAATCAGCCTGAGCTTTGCCGGACCACTGAGCCCCGAACAAGTGCGTGTCTGTACCCAGCTGACTTCCGCCATGAACCGCATGGCAATTACCCAGAAGCGGATTCAGGCAAAGACCGTGAACGATGAGAATGAGAAGTACGCTTTGCGCATCTGGCTCATCCGCCTGGGTCTGAATGGCAACGAACACAAGGAACTGCGCAAGGTCCTGATGCAGAACCTTTCCGGCCATGCCGCTTTCCGCACGGCAGAGGAAGCCGAGAAGTTCCGCATCAAGGAAAAGGCAAAGCGTGACAAGCTGAAAGCCGCGAAACAGGCGGCACAGGGCGGCGATGCCGCCAGCGAGGAAACGGGCGAGGCAGAAGCGACCGCGCCCACACCGCCTGACTGTGGGGCAGACACGGCGCAGATGCTGGAGGCGGGAGCGTAAGCTCTTGACCCCTTATGGGGGCCGGCCGATAACTGAGAGCCTTTTCCATTGTATCGATATTACCTCTGAAAATGTACATTATCAAGCGGTTTTTTCACAATAATGTACACGATCATTGCCCTCAAAGATCGGTGATTATTTGACCCTTTATGGCCTTGATATACACCCAACATGACGGTAATATGCACATACCGCAAGGGGAACAGAACAAGACCAAAGGAGAAGAACACCATGAACGATAAGACCAGAGAGCAGATTGAAGCCATGAAGAAGCAGACCATCGGGGTCGAAATCGAGATGAACAACATCACCCGCGAGAAGGCAGCCAGAAAGGTTGCGGACTACTTCGGAACGACCGCGTGGTATGCAGCCGCCCAGTACGGCTACATGAGCTGGGCTTGCAAAGACCAGCAGGGCAGAGTTTGGAAGTTCCAGAGGGACATCAGCATCCACGGACCGGACAGCGAGAAGTGCGAACTGGTGACTCCTATCCTTACCTACGATGACATCGAGACCCTGCAGGAAATCGTCCGATTGCTTCGCAAGGCGGGTGCAAAGTCCAGCCCCAGCAGAGGATGCGGAGTTCACATCCACATCGGCAAGGGCGACCACGATGCAAAGACCCTGCGGAATCTGGTCAACATCATGGCAGCCCACGAGGAGCAAATCGGCAGAGCGATTCGCATCGACGAAGGACGCACCGGTCACTACTGCCAAGTGGTCAACCACCGCTTCCTCAAAGAGCTGAACCGCAGAAAGCCCACCACCATGACCCAGCTTGCCGACATCTGGTATGAGGGCAACGATGCAGACTACGACAGAAGCCAGCACTACAATTCCAGCCGGTACCATATGCTCAACCTCCACGCGACCTTCACCAAGGGTACGATTGAGTTCCGGCTTTTCCAGTTCGCTAACCCTTCGGATGGCAAGCAGAACGGTTTGCACGCCGGTGAGCTGAAGGCTTACATCCAGCTTTGCCTTGCAATGAGCCAGCTTGCTAAGACGGTGCGCACGGCAAGCCCCAAGCCCCAGCAGACCGACAACGAAAAGTACGCGATGCGCTGCTGGATGCTTCGGCTGGGCTTCATCGGGGACGAATTCAAAACGGCAAGGGAAATCCTTCTGCGGAATATGGATGGCAACGCTTCCTGGCGCAACGCATAAGCGCAGGAAGTTCGGGCACCTATCGGGCGGGCAACCGCCCTTTAGGCGGTAGAAGGAGGCAGCAAAACCATGAAAAATCCGACAAACGAAAAAGCACCCGGCAGAACCTTTCGGGTGGTCATCACCGAGACGCTCAAGCGGGTGGTCGAGGTCAACGAAAACGAACTCAAAGAACCCACGATGGACGAAGCCATCCAAGCCGTCAGCGATTGGTGGCACAACGGGCAGATCGTTCTGGAAGCAGAGAATTTCGATGGCGTGGACTTCACGCCTGCGGAAGGCGGTGGACAGGATGACTGACCGATTCCACCTGAACCTTGACACCGCCAGCCGAAAGCCGACTCGGTATTATCTTGCCTATGGCAGCAACCTCGACATGGAGCGGATGGGACACAGATGTCCCTACGCAGTCCCCATCGGGACGACCGAGATCTATGGCTACCGGCTTCTGTTCAAGAGGAGCAAGACCGGCAGCTACGCCACCATCGAGCAGGATGCCAACGAAAGCGTCCCGGCTGTGGTCTGGCTGCTCTCGGAATATGATGAGCGTCTGCTCGACGGGTACGAGGGCTGTCCGAGGTACTACTACAAGAAGCAGTTCCAGCTTCCGGTCTGGAATCTGGAAGGTCACCGAATGAAGAAGCTGAAACCCTGCATGGCATACATCCTGCACGAAGAACGACCGCTGGGCTGTCCCAGCCGGGACTACTTCAAACTGCTGGATGACGGATACACCGACTGGGGATTTCCCAAGGATGTCCTTTATCGCGGACTTTGCGCCAGCATCGGCAGGGTGGCGGCCATGCAGTTCCTTGGGAACAGCGGATGAGTACAATATCCACGATCCTGTGAGGATATCATTGTGCAGGATATGATGCACACCGGCCTTGCTATTTGAGCAAAACAGAGGCATATATAGCATACCGCCAGACGAGAGCGGAAAACGAAGGGAGACAAAGAACATGAGCAAAATGAAATATTACATTGCCTACGGCAGCAACCTGTCGGTGGAGCAGATGGCGCACCGATGCCCGGATGCCCGAATTGCGGGTCAGGCGGTGCTGGAAGGCTGGGAGCTGCTGTTCAAGGGCTGCGCGACCATCGAGCCGAACAAGGAAAAGAACACGCCGGTTCTGGTGTGGGAGATTTCCGAGGAAGATGAGAAGCGGCTGGATGTCTACGAGGGCTACCCGCATTACTACCGCAAGGAAGACCTGACGGTCGAGGTGGTCAGCGAGGGAACAGAACCGAAAACGGTCACCGCCATGGTCTACATCATGGAGAACGACTTCGGGGAGAGGGCACCGAGCAGCTACTATTACAGAGTCCTGTACGATGGGTACAAGGATTTGCATTTCCCGATGCACGTCCTTGAGGGTGCGCTGAAGAAGTGCATCGGCAAGGAGGCGGCAGCCCGGATGATCAAGGAGGTGCAGCACAATGTTTCCGAATGAGAACACTGTGAAAGCCCTGCGTGTGAAGTTCCCGGTCGGCTGCCGTGTGGTGTTGGACCGAATGGATGATGTGCAGGCCCCGCCCATCGGGACGCAGGGAACCTGCCGGGGCGTGGATGACGCCGGCTCCGTAATGGTTGCGTGGGATTCGGGCGGCAGCCTGAGCGTTGCCTACGGCGCGGACAGTTGCCACCGTGTGGCTTCAGAAGCCGAGGTCAAGGAATCGCTCGACCACCTCGGTAAAGCGCGACAGACGGGCGCACGTTGCCCGCGGTGCGGCGCAAAGCCCGACTGCTACGAGCATCAGCAACAGGCACTCAGCCGCAGGGCAAACATCCTGATTTGCAACGCCTGTGGAACGGCGGAAGCGATGGATGATTTCCTTGGTAAACAGATGCCCCTTGCAGACTGGGCAATCGTGAAAGCGGGGTGGGTCGAATGAAGGTGCTTCTGGTCGAACCGATGAAGCATCCGCAGGAGATCGATATCCAGCCGGAGCTGAAAGAGTACTACCGAATTCTCGACTGTGACTGCATCACGGCGACCTACCCTTGGGTGGAGCCGATAGCTCTGGTGACCGATGACAACGGCCTCTTTACGGACAAGCTGTTCAGCCGGTACATCCCGGAACTGCAGCAGGCCATCCGGGGCAGCTTCTTCCTCTGCGGAATCGGCGAGGAGGACTTCACCGACCTGTCGCCGGACCTGATGAAAAAGTTCAAGAAGCGGTTTTGGTACCCGGAAGCCTTCATCCGAACTGCCAAAGGCATGATGGCTTTCAGGCTGGCCGATGATGCACAGCCCGAATAAACGCAAAAGCCCCTCCAGCGAGATGCCGGAGGGGTTGGCTTGTGGAACGAATGGGGGCCGGAAAATATCGAGGACCCTTTTCCAGTTTACTGTATATTAGCTCTCAAATGCAAGAATAGCAAGCCGGAATACCGCAAGATCCTGTACGAACTTTGGGCGAGAGATGTGTGTATATGGTCGAAAGGAAAACGGAGAGAACGAGGAACAGTCCCAGCCTCCGCTGGGGGTTCCTTGGGGGATTCCCTTAAAGGAAATCCCTCATGCTCATGCCGACTTCGTTGAGCTGCTGCTCCATGGTCATGTAGTGCCATTCTTCTTCGTCCTCTTCTTCCTCCTCATCCAGTTCTTCAGGGTAGGGGTCGTGCTTCCAGCCGCCCTTCTGGTATTCTTCTTCCCGAATGTCGTTGCGGTCGTAAATGTCCAGCTCGTATTCTTCCTCCAGCTCTGCGATGCGCTCCTCGATGGCGGTTTCAATCTCGGTGATGGTCTTTTTCATGGTCGTGTCCTCCGTTTTCCTTGTGTGTTTCTTTCCTTTCGGTGACTGTATATTCGCTCTAAAACACATATTTATCAAGGCCATTACGCGATATAAATCCACCAAAGAATGTACCGAATGATTGGCGATAATATGATGTCTTATGGCCTTGCTATTCTTCGAACATGACGGTAATATGCACATACCGAAACGGAAAGGAGCAAACAACATGGAACGCTACACCTACGAGATCACCTTCACCCGGCTGGACGACCAGCCCAAAGAAGTCCAGCAGTACACTGACGAGGGCTTCGCCAGAGAATGCTTCCGGCTTTTCGATGAGCCGGACAGCGCAGAGCTGTACAGCCGCATCCGTCTGACCCGCCACGACTGGGGAACCGGCACGGATGAGACGCTGGAAACCTTGGAATTCTGAAAGGAGAGACCGAACATGGATAAGAATTGGAACAAGGCCCGCCTTGATGAACTGGCAGCCGATTTTGGCAGCGCGGCATCCCGCCGCAAGCTGGTGCAGGAGTTCGGGGATTACCCCGATGCCCTGTGGGGCAACAACGAGAACGGTGAGAAGGTGATGCTTTCCATCCGGAAGGATGGACTCACCGAGCGTGTCTACCAGCGTAACGGCTGGGTGCGCGTCAACGAGTACAGCGCGGAAGGGCAGATGGAGGGTGAGACCTACGAGGGTCGGTGGACGGAATGCCCGAAGCCGACCGAGGCCGAGCCGGAGGAACTGGAGCTTTCGGATGCGCAGATTGCCCGCAACGATGAAATCTACAACGCCGCCTTCGAATTCTGCAAGGTGATGGCCGAGGATGAGAACCTTGAATGGAACATGGAAATCATTGGACAGCTTGCAGATTTCGCTGCAGAACTCCTGACTAACCACGGCAGCCGAGTCCGCTTTCCCGCGGTGGTCACCGAGCCGGATGACACCCAGCATATCGAAGAATACTACGGCGAGGAACAGTGACACATTTACCCGAACACAGGGCTGAATGATCGTGTACATTAGCCGCTTGCTATTGCCGCCCCGTGACGGTAATATACAGCTACCAAAACGAAAGGGGTAAAAAACCATGACCTACACGAAAATCAGCCTTTACACTTCCAACGGAATCCCGGAGGCACTTAGCAACCTTTGGTACAGAATGGAAAGTTCGGTGGTCGAGATTCAGGATGCGGTCGAGGATGCCCAAAACGGCAAAGACCTCCTGCGGCGGCTGGGCGGCATGAAGCTCCTGCGACGGTTCACCCTCGACCGGGAGAACGAGCAGAGGCTTCGCCTGAAAAGCACGGACGGCTTCGGGAATGTAAGCTACCTCGAAATCCGAAAGTAAGCGGAAGGGCGGGCAGGAGCAAGGGGCTGGGGAACCGGCCTTTTGCTCGTGTCCGCCCAGTAAAAAGTCGCCCGAAAATGTACAAATCATCCGGCGAATGATCGTGTGATTTAGCCGCTTGATAGTGTGCGGACGTGACGGTAATATACAGTCACCGCAAGGGAAAAAGCCCCACGGACGACAAAAAACAACGCTGGAGGATACAAAAATGAAGAAGAACGAAGAACGCATCAACAAACTTTTCGAGGAGCTGGTTCCCATCAGCGGCAAGGCCGACAGCCTCGCGGGGGAGCTGGTCAGAGCCACCAGCCGCATCGGATACCGATTCTTCAACGATGGCGACCTTGTGAACATCGGGTACGGCAAGGAAACCTGCAACCCCGCCGCCCGCTTCCTGATCGCCAAGGGCAACCACGAGATTTCCGACCTGACGGTTGCCCTTTGGGAAATCTTCAGCGAGGACGCCTACGAAAAGGTGCTGGACACCTTGGAAGGTGCGGTTGCCGACTACATCGAGCAGAACCCCGACCTTCGCAAGCAGCCCACCGAAGATATGTGGAGCTTCCGGGATGCGGAAGAAGACCAGGACGACAGCTGGGACGAGGAAGAGGACTGCGAAGAAGACTACTACGAAGAGGAAGAAGATTACTGAACCGAAAACCGTGGGGAGCTTGCCGGAAACGGCGGCTCCTTTTCTTGTGTCAGAACCCGTAAATGTACACCGATCTAGGGGCGAATAATCGTGTAGTATAGCCGCTTGATAATGTGGGGCCGTGACGGTAATATACACTCACAAAAACGAAAGCGAGGAAAGGAACATGAAAAAGCAGACCCTTACCAAGAAGCAGCAGGAAGCCCTTCTGGAGATCGCCAAGCGCCTGATGGCATCGGTGGGCAGCCGCGGCGACCTTGAGGAACGCGGATGCGACAGCGAGGACTTCATCGAGGTTCCGGTCTGGGGCATCCAGAAAGCCATGGAGGAAGCCTACCTTCTGGGCAAGGCGAGCCGGTAAGCCCCAGACAGCCCCCACAAAGGGGCGCAGAAACAAGCAAGCAAAACTACCCAAGCCAAACCGCACAAGCCCCACGGAGGGGCTGTGTGGCGGCGTGGGGAAAGGACGGAGGAATGAAGAACATGGAAGAAATCATGATGGACATCATCGTGGAAATCTACAACCACATGGATGAGGGCGACAAGGAAGCCTTCACGCTGGAGGATGCCAAGGAGATGGTCGAAGACCAGATCCGGATGGACAAGGAAGCTGGCCGGGAGCCGCTGGACTACGACCCGCACTTCTTCTACGACAACATTCGGGACCTCATGGAGCAGGATGCCGAGGACGAGGATTGATGTACATTTTGCCCGGTATTCCGGGCAGATGATCGTGTAGTATAGCCGCTTGATAGTGTGGGGCAGTGACGGTAATATACAGACACCGAAAGGGAAAAGCCCCAAGGAAAACAAAACACACGGAGGATACTACCATGAAAAAGCACCTGATCGACTTCCCGGAAAACAGCATCAGCATTGAGAACTTCCACGACCGGCTGACCCCCAGCTACGACAGCATCCTGCAGTTCGGCGACCGGGTTCTGGTTGCCCAGATGAACTGGAAGGGCGCGGTCGAGGCTGCGGTCTACGGATTTGCGGAAGACCCGAAGGAAGGCTTCTCGCCGATCGAATGCCGGCTGGAACTCCTGAAGGTTTCCGACCAGACCTTCACGGATGCCGGACACGCAATCGAGTGGTGCATCCGGAACGCACACTGAGAAGGGAGGGCGGCAAGATGGATGAACGCAATTCTTACGGCGTGACCCGAACTAAGCGGGACGGAACGGAGGCGACCGAATACTTCGACAGCCGGGAGGCGGCCGAAGACGCCTTTGATCGGGACAAGGAAGCCCTCGACCCGGAAGCCTACGAAAGCGTAGAGCTGATCCGCACGGACTGGTACGAACATTCCGGCGAAAGCCTTGACTACCACAATTTCGGAGAGTGAACCGGCAGCTCTTCCCAAGCGGAGGGGCTTGCTCGTTGCGGCATATCCTCCGGGCAGAATGCTACACATATATCCGACAATGCTGAGGGTGAATGATCGTGTATCATAGCCGCTTGCTATATGCCGCCACTGACGGTAATATACAGACACCGAAAGGGAAAAGCCCCACGGAACAAAAACACACGGAGGATACACACCATGATGAAGCAAGCGAAAACCTACCTTGCCAGCATTGAGAAGGCCACCACTGAGCGGGAGCTGGTTGGAATCGAGATCCAGTTCAAGCAGGACATGACAATCACCTGCGATGACCTTGGCAGACTTTGCCGGGCAGCCGAGGACAAGCGGTACACCCTGCGGAACAACGCCGAAACCCTGCGGCTCAAGGACATCCTTTTCCAGCGGACGAAGGCCGAGATGGACGCCTACCACGACATGAGCCGAAAGCCGGAAAGCTGGACAGCCGAGGACATCGCCCACCAGCGCATCCGCTTTTGCAGCATCTGGCAGGTCATCGAGGAGGCCGAGCTTGCCGATGAGTACGAGGCTTGGAAGGAAGCCAACCCCAACGCATAACCCAAAAAGGACACACGCCCCGCAGGGGGCTGTGTCTCGTATCCACCGTGTTTGATATACAAGGGACTTCTTCGGAGGTCCCTTTTCTTATGCCAATTTTTGAAGAAGGGAGGAGAAGCCCATGGCTACCAGAGGCAGAAAACCAAAGCCGACCGCCATGAAGGAACTGGAAGGCAATCCGGGCAAGCATCCGCTGAATGCCAGCGAACCGAAGCCCAACAAGAAAGCACCGGCCTGCCCGAAGTGGCTGGAGCCGGAAGCCAAGAAAGAGTGGCGGCGGCTCGCCAAGCAGATGGAAGCCATCGGCATCCTGACCGAAGTGGACATGGCGGCTTTTGCCGGTTACTGTCAGGCATACGCCCGCTGGAAAGAAGCTGAAGAATTCATCACCCAGCACGGCAGCATCGTCAAGACTCCGTCCGGCTACTGGCAGCAGGTTCCTCAAGTCTCCATCGCCCAAACTTATCTGAAAATCATGAACAAGTTTGCAGAGCAGTTCGGCCTGACACCTTCTTCCCGAAGCCGGATTATCGCATCGGATGGCAGCCCTGCGGACGCGACCGATGAGATGGAGAATCTGCTGGGAGGTGGTAGCTGATGGCAGAGACCAGACCGAAAAACTACCCCAAGCTGAAGGACTATAAGCCCAGCCGGTTTATGCTGCCCACCTGCCATTACGATGAAGCCAAAGCTGACCGGGCCGTGACCTTCATTGAAAACCTACGTCACACCAAAGGCAAGTGGGCGGGCAAGCGGTTCTGGCTCTTGCCTTGGCAGGAACAGATCATTCGGGATGTGTTCGGCATTGTGGATGAGCGCGGCAACCGCCAGTTCCGCACAGCCTATGTGGAGATCGGCAAGAAGAACGGTAAGTCCGAGCTTGCCGCTGCTGTGGCTCTGTATCTGCTCTTTGCTGACAACGAACCCTCCGCCGAAGTGTACGGTGCAGCCGCCGACCGTCAGCAGGCATCCATCGTTTTTGATGTTGCCCACCAGATGGTGCAAATGACCCCGGCTCTTTTGAAACGGTGTAAGATCATGGCGGCGACCAAGCGCATCGTCAATTACGGCAATGCCGGATTTTATCAGGTGTTGTCGGCAGAAGTCGGAACGAAGCACGGCTTGAATGTATCCGGCCTTGTGCTGGACGAAGTCCATGCGCAGCCCAACCGCAAGCTCTACGATGTCCTGACCAAAGGTTCCGGTGATGCACGAGAGCAGCCGTTGTTCTTCCTGATCACCACGGCTGGCACGGATAAGGAGAGCATTTGCTACGAGCTGCACATGAAAGCCCTTGATCTTTTGGCAGGGCGCAAGATCGACCACACCTTTTACCCGGTCGTCTATGGCCTGACCGATGAGGATGACTGGCATAATGAAGCCAACTGGTACAAAGCAAATCCTTCTCTTGGACAGACCATCCGCATTGAGCGTGTCCGGGATGCTTACCGGGAAGCCCTGGATAACCCGGCAGAGGAAAACGTGTTTAAACAGCTTCGTTTGAATATGTGGGTGTCCTCGCTGACCCGCTTTATCCCGGAACACATCTACAATCTTGGCAGCCAGCCTACTGATATGGAAGATCTGAAAGGCCGTGACTGTTATGGCGGACTGGACTTGTCCAGTACCGGCGACATCACGGCTTTTGTGCTGATGTTCCCACCGAGGACACCGGATGAGAAATACATCATGCTCCCGTTCTTCTGGATTCCGGAGGACACGATTCCCCAGCGTGTGCGCAGGGCATCCGTTCCTTATGATGTCTGGCACCAGCAGGGCTACCTCATGGCGACCGAGGGCAACGTTATTCACTATGGATTCATTGAGGAGTTCATCAAGAAACTGGGAGAAAAGTATCACATCCGAGAAATCGCCTTTGACCGATGGGGTGCGGTACAGATGACCCAGAACCTTGAGGGGATGGGGTTCACGGTCGTACCCTTCGGACAGGGCTTCAAAGATATGAGTCCGCCCACCAAGGAGTTTTACAAGCTTCTAATGGAAGGGCGCATCGTCCACGGCGGCAACCCCATCATGGCATGGATGGCAGGAAATGTGGTCGTGGACACAGATCCGGCAGGCAACATCAAGCCGACCAAGGCAAAGTCGCCGGAGAAAATCGATGGTATCGTCGCTGCGATCATGGCACTTGACCGCTGCATCCGAAACGAAGGACAGCAGCAGGGCAGCATCTACGATGAGCGTGACATGATCGTTTTTTAATCACCAAGTTATGGAGGAAAACCTATGAAGTATTTGATGAGTGCAGAGTGGTGGCACGCCGCCGGCGTTCGTGCTGCAAAGACCATGTTCCAGACTGGCGCGGCTTTGGTGGTGACCCAGATGCCGGGCGGCAGTGTGGACTGGATGGCAGTCGGCAGTGCCGTGATTGTGGCGGGCGTTGCCTCGCTTGGTACCAGCCTTGCCGGTCTGCCGGAGCTGGAGAAGGGAGATAACGCCTGATGACATTCTGGGAATGGCTGGGGTTTGCGAATCCCAGAGATGCGCCTGAAACAATCGAACAGCCCAAAGAAGGTCTGCCGCAGGTCACGGATAATGTCCGTGATTCCGGGCAGACCTTTGTGTTTGGGCGGTCGAATGCAGGAGAGCAGGTGGATGAAAAAGCCGCCATGCAGATCCCGACCGTGTATGCCTGTGTCCGTCTGCTGGCAGAGTCCATTGCGGCACTGCCGCTGCACCTGTACCGGGTGACGGACGATAATGGCAACAAGGAAAAGGCGCGGGATCATCCGCTGTACAAGATTCTGTACCGGCAGCCGAATCCGGAAATGACCGCTTTTGTGTTCTGGGAAACGCTGATGACCCATCTGCTGCTGTGGGGCAATGCCTACGCACAGATCGTCCGGGATGGCAAGAACACGATTCTTGGTCTGTACCCGCTTCTGCCGGAAAATGTCGAAGTGGACCGGGATGAAAGCGGAGAGCTGTACTATATCTACCATGCCTACACCGATGAAGTGCCGGGAGAGCAGAACAAGGATATCTACTTTCGCAGGGATGAGATTTTCCATGTTCCGGGTCTGGGCTTCAATGGCCTGATTGGTTTCTCACCGATTGCCATGATGAAGAACAGCCTCGGCACTTCCATTGCAGTGGACAAGTACGGTTCGGCTTTCTTCAAAAACGGAGCCCAGCCGAGCGGTGTTCTGGAACATCCCGGCATCATCAAGGACCCCAACCGGGTTCGGGATAACTGGGAAGCAGCCTATGGCGGTGCGGCCAATGCACATCGTGTGGCAGTGCTGGAAGAGGGCATGAGCTACAAGCCTATCTCCCTGCCTCCGGAGGACAGCCAGTTCCTTGAGACCAAGCAGTTCTCCGTGACGGAGATCTGCCGCATCTTCCGTGTGCCTCCGCATCTGGTAGCAGACCTGTCCAGAGCGACCTTCTCCAACATTGAATACCAGTCGCTGAACTTTGTGATGCATTCTCTGACTCCGTGGCTTGTCCGCATCGAACAGGGCATCATCAAAGACCTGCTGCTGGAGGAAGAACAGGATACCTACTTCCCAAAATTCAATGTGGATGGGTTGCTTCGAGGCGATTACCAGAGCCGGATGAATGGCTATGCCACCGGAATCAGCAACGGCTTCCTCTCTCCGAATGACATCCATCGTCTTGAAAACATGGACCTGATTCCGGCAGAGGATGGCGGCGATGACTACTATCTGAATGGCGGCTATGTGAAGCTAAAAGATGCCGGCGCAGCCCAGCAGAATAAAGCGGCGGCCATCCAGCAGAACCAGCCTGCACAGACACAGCCGGAGGAAGATGACCCTGACAGCGACAATCGGCTGAGTGAGAGTAGGCCCCAGAAAAGTAGAAGGAGAAGCAGATGAAAAAGTTCTGGAACTGGATCAAGAACAGCGATGACACCAGAACTCTCCGGCTGGAAGGTCCCATCGATGAGGAATCCTTCTGGGGCGATGAGATCACGCCGCAGATGTTCCGGGATGAGCTGAATGCCGGAGAGGGGGATGTGACCGTCTGGATCAATTCTCCCGGCGGCAATGTGTTCGCCGCCAGTGAGATTTACACCATGCTCAGGGATTACAAGGGTAAGATCACGGTCAAAATCGATGCGATTGCGGCTTCCGCTGCATCCGTTGTGGCAATGGCCGGTGACATTGTCCAGATGAGTCCCGTTGCCATGCTGATGATCCATGACCCCAGCACCGTGGCGATGGGCAACACCAAGGATATGGAAAAAGCCATCGAGGTGCTGAACGAGGTCAAGGAGAGCATTATCAATGCCTATGCGGACAAGTCTGGCCTGACTCACGCCCGCATTGCCAACCTCATGAGCAATGAGACATGGATGAATGCCAAGAAAGCTGTGGAGCTGGGCTTTGCGGATGAGATCCTCTTTGCAAAGAAGGAGGAGCCGGACAGTGACCCGGCAGAACCGGAAGAAACCCCAGACGAGGAATCGGGCGAGGGCGAAGAAAAGCAGTCGGTCCAGAAGGACACGGCAGGGCACCTTTTCTCCAGCCGTCAGATGGATTTGATCGTCCTGAATCGTCTGGGCGTCAAAACTTCCGCGCCCGCAGCGATTCCCAAGGAACCGCCCAAAGAGTCGCCTGTCGAATCCGAACCTGTCCTGGACATGGATGGCAAGACCGAGAACGGCGACTATTCTTACAATGTCCTGATGAAGCAGCTGGAGTGCATGAAGTGATGCGCCCCGGCTTTTTTCATACCGATAACCGAATTTGTGGAGGTACACGAATATGAGTAAGATTCTGGAACTGCGCACCAAGCGCAACACCCTCTGGGAGCAGACCAAGGACTTCCTGGAGAAGAACCGCGGCGAGAACGGTCTGGTCAAGGCCGAGGCCGTGGAGCAGTACAACAAGATGGCGCAGGAGGTCAAGGACCTGGGCGCAGAGATCGAGCGGCTGGAGCAGCAGGCACAGATCGAAGCGCAGCTGTCCGCACCGACTTCCAATCCTGTCCACGCTGATCCCAAGAACGGCAGCAAGAAGGATGTCAAGCCCACGGCTACTGCAGAGTACGCCGAAAACTTCTGGAACATGATCCGCAATCGCGGTCACTACGGCGAGGTCCGCAATGCTCTGTCTGTGGGCGAGGACACCGAGGGCGGCTTTACTGTTCCTGATGAGTTCGAGAAGAAGCTGGTGGAGGCACTGGAGGAGAACAACATCTTCCGTGGCATGGCGACCGTCATCCGCACCAGCTCCGGCACCCGCAAGATTCCCATTGCGGAGGACACCGGTGAAGCAAGCTGGATCGATGAGGGCGAGGAGATCCCGGAGAGCGATGCCGCCTTTGGTCAGACCATGCTGTCTGCCTACAAGCTGGGTACGATGATCAAGATCTCCAATGAGCTGCTGAACGACTCTGCCTTTGATCTGGCAACCTATATCGCTCGCCGCTTCGGTGTGCGCATGGGCAATGCCGAGGAACGAGCCTTCATCACCGGCGATGGCGTCGGTAAGCCTCTGGGTCTGCTGGCCCAGACCGGTGGCGCCAAGGTTGGTGTTACGGCGGCCAAGCAGGACACCGTCACCTTCGATGAAATCTTCAAGCTGTATTACGCGCTGAAGGCACCCTACCGCAAGAAGGCACAGTTCCTCTGCAACGAGGCACTGGTCCTGCAGCTGATGACCATCAAGGACAATAACAACAACTATATCTGGAAGCCGGGTCTGGAAGTCGGCAAGCCCGACACCCTGCTGAACCGTCCGCTGAAGACTTCTGCCTTCATGCCGGAGATCAAGGGCGGCAACAAGGTCATGGCCTTTGGCGATTACAGCTACTACTGGATCGCTGACCGCCAGAACCGCACCTTCCGCCGTCTGAACGAGCTGTACGCTCGTACCGATCAGGTCGGCTTCCTGACCACTCAGCGTGTGGATGGCAAGCTGATCCTGCCTGAGTCCGTGCAGCTGCTCCAGATGGCTGCCGGCGGCTGATAAGAGAGGAGAGAATCGATCATGGCACTGATCCCGCTTTTTGAAGCAAAGACCTATCTGCGCGTGGACAGCGGGGATGAGGATGCCCTGATCGGACTCCTGCTTTCCTCTGCCGAGCAGATGTGCAAGGATGTAGGCCGACTCTCGGATGACCAGTGGGAGGCGGTCAATGCCGCTGACCGGAATGCCGAGAACGGCGTACAGCCGACGAGGGAGCTGGAAGCCCTGCGCAGTACTTGCCGTGTGGCGATTCTGTACGCGCTGGGCTATTTATACGAACACCGGGACGAAGCAGACCATCATTCGCTGATGATGACGCTTCGTTCCATTCTGTTCGCTGTGAGGGAGGGGGTGTTCTGATGATTGAAAAGCTGAACGAGCGGATCACAATCCAGCAAAGTAAGCATATGGCCGACAAGGTTGGCAACCATCGGAACGCATGGGTGGATTATTACACCTGCTTCGCTTACGCTTCGACCTATGAGGCGCAGGAGGAAGATGGTGAAGTCACAGCAGAACAGAAAAACGTAGTGTTCACCGTGCGCTGGTGCAGCGAGGTTAGACAGCTGACTTCGACCGGCTATCGGGTCATGTTCCGGGGTGAGCTGTATGATATCACTTCAGTTGACCCGATGAACTACGGCAAGAAGTCCATCAAGATTCATTGCCGGCTGCAAAGGAGACAGAAATGAGCAGGACTGTAAGTGTGGATGAGCTGGCATCCGCTATCAATGAGGGCTTGCAGGAATATGCGACACTTGCTGCCGCCGGGGTCAAGAGCGCGGTCCGCAAATCCGCCAAGACCGTCAAGGAACAGATCGAAGCCGGCGCACCGACCCGGACCGGTCATTACAAGTCGAGCTGGGTCGCCACCAAGCAGGAGGAGTCCAGCCAGAGCTTGCAGATGGTCGTTCATTCCAAAGATCGATACCAGCTGGCACATCTTCTGGAAAATGGTCATGCCAAGCGCGGTGGCGGACGGGTGGCGGGAAGACCGCATATTGCGCCCGCCGAGCAGATGGGAGAAGAACTGCTTCAAAGCCTCATCGAGAAGGCACTGAAATAGGAGGACACCATGACCCACGAAGAAGTCAAAGCTATGGTGGAGGAAATGGGCTATCCCTGCGCGTATGACCACTTCGCAGAAGGGGAAAGTCCTGACCCGCCATTCATCTGCTTCCTCTATCCGAAAGCCGAGAATTTCGGTGCGGATGACCTTGTGTATCACCATTTCAACCGGCTGCACATTGAAGTCTACACGGACTACAAGGACCCGGATATGGAAGCGGCAATCGAAGAAGTCCTGACCAGGCATGAGCTTTTCTATGAAAAGAGCGAGGCTTGGATCGAGACTGAAAAAATGTATGAAGTCCTGTATGAGCTGATCGTGTGACGCTGATGCAGGACTGCTTTTATGGAGGAAAAAGTAATGGGTAAGCAAAGCAATAAGGTCAAATATGGCCTGAAAAACTGCCATTATGCCAAGGCAACCTTTGACGAGGATGGCAGCGTATCCTATGCAAAGCCTGTGCGCATCCCCGGCGCGGTCAGCCTGTCGATGGATGCCAACGGTGACATTGAGCCGTTCTATGCGGACAACATCGCGTACTATGTCGTGAATAACAACTCCGGCTACGAGGGCGACCTCGAAATCGCCCTGATCCCGGAGAGCTTTCTCACCGACATTATGCACGAGGAACTGGACGGCAACGGTGTTCTGGCAGAGAACGCCAACGCAGAACTGGAGCATTTCGCATTCCTGTTCGAGTTTGACGGCGACCAGCGGCACATTCGCCATGTCATGTATAACTGCGTGGCATCCCGTCCGGCCGTGGAGGGTGATACCAATGAGGACAGCAAGGAAGTCAAGACCGACAAGCTGACCATTCAGGCAACTCCGCTGGCAAACGGCTATGTCAAGGCCAAGACCGGCACTGACACCACCGATGATGTCTACAACAAGTGGTACGAAAAGGTGTATGAGCCCCAGGCGGAGGCATCCGGCCTTCCCATCCCGGAGAAACTGGACCCCCAAGGCTGATTTGAACCGTGGCAGGGCATGGACTCTGCCACTACATGAAAAGGAGAAATTTTGATATGAAAAAAAGTCGTGTATTCCCTCTGTTCGCAGTTATCCTGATCGCGTTCCTGCTGATTCGGTCGCTGACCATTGTCCCGACCGGCTACACGGGCGTCAAGACCAGCTTCGGTCAGATTCAGGAGACCACCATCCAGAGCGGCAAGCTCAACTTTACGATTCCCTTTGTACAGAGCATCCATACCGTCAACAACAAGCAGCAGGACAAGCACATCGAAGATCAGATCTGGGGCGAAGCCTCCGACAAGACTCCGGTGTATGCGGCAGATGTCATCGTGACCTATCAGGTGCTTCCTGAAAAGTCTGCTTGGCTGTATGCCAATGTGTCCGACATCAAGAACCTGCTGGGGGATGAGCTGATTGCCTCCGCCGTCAAGTCCGCTATGTCCGAGTTGGGTCCTGAAGATGTGACCAATCGCACCAAGGTGGAGCCTTTGGCACAGCGGAAGCTGGCTGAGTCCCTTAACCAGAAGTACGGTGAGGGCGCTGTGTTCGTCAACAAGGTGGTCATCAACGATATGGATTTCGAGGAAGCGTACAATGCTGCCATCCAGCAGAAGTCCATTGCCCAGCAGAACGCAGCCCGCCAGAAGATCGAGAATGAAGCCGCCATTGCCAAGGCCGAGGCGGACAAGCAGGTGGCTATCACCAATGCCGAGGCAGAAGCCCAGAAGACTTCCATTGCAGCCGAGGCACAGGCAGAAGCTAATCGCAAGATTGCGGACAGCCTGTCCGATACGCTGATCGAGTACCAGAAGGTTCAGAAGTGGGATGGCAAGCTGCCTACTGTCAGCGGCGGTAATGCGCTGGTCAGCATTGACCCGGCAGAGTGAGAAACACAGACCGAGGGCAGGAGGACTGCCCTCTATACATTAAATATAGGAGGACAACAACCATGGCAGTTACGAAGAAAATCGAGATCGATGGTCAGCAGGTGGAGTTCCGTGCAAGCGCAGCCGTGCCGCGTCTGTACCGCATCAAGTTCGGCAGAGACATCTACAAGGACCTGCGTTCTCTGGAAAAGAGCGTGGATGATGGCAACGAGGAAAGTTCCGACCTCGACCTGTTCAGTCTGGAGATGTTTGAAAATATCGCCTATATCATGGCGAAACACGCCCACCCGGATCAGGTGGCAGACACCCCGGATGAGTGGTTGGAGAACTTCAACACCTTCTCCATCTACCAGATCCTTCCCCAGCTGATCGAGCTGTGGGGACTGAACGTGCAGACGGAGGTAGAGGCAAGAAAAAACCTCGCAAAAGTGAGCGGGTAATGACCACCCCGCTCTTTATGCTGCGCTGTGTGCAGCTCGGTATCAGCATCGCCGACCTTGACCTGCTGACTATCGGGTTGGTCAATGATATGTTCACAGAGCGGCAGAACGATGAGTATCCGTATCAGGAGCTTGCAAGCCAGTCGGACTTCGACCGATTCTGAAAACCAGACGAGTGTGCTTATTTGAAGTGCGAAATAAACACGGTAGTCGAGTGGAGGTAAAGAAAAATCCCGCTCAGCATGGTGCTGGGCGGGAAACAGGCCTGGATAGAAGCTCAAGTAAATGTGGCGTTATCATTCGATTTCGACATCTTCAAAACCCTCAAGAGCGGTTTCGGTGATGCCTAGTCGCCGATTCATTTCTTCTTCTGAAATGAAGTCGGCAGAGTGTTTAGAAGCATTTGATTCTAATGTTTCCTCAAAGACATTACGAAGATAGTCCGGACCTTCCTTCCAAAGTCCAGTAGAGTAATCAAAAAGCATCTGGTAGGCTATGGAAGTCGAAAAGGCGACAAAGGCTTGCTCGAATGCAATTCCTTTTTCGTCGCAGTAGTCAGAGAGCATCGCCCGCATAACACTGACGGCGCAAACCTCGCGTTGGTCATCGGGCAGCTGTTCGTTCATAAAGTGTACCTCCATGGGGGAAAAAATCAGGTATCTTTCCGGAGGATATTCAAATACTCGGTATACGAGTAGATTTTTGCTTTTCCGGATTTATCGGTCTGTTCGAGAATTCCATCTTCTACAAGTATGGACACAATTTTTGAAACTGTATTGTACGACATTTCAAGGGAAGTGGCTGTTTTCTGAACATCGATGATGGGGTTTGATTCCAAGTAGGAGAATACTTTAAGAACACTGGTGCGTTGCCGTTTGGTAAGAGCATCGAATTTCAAGAGGTTCTTATCATGCAACGCTGTGAGCTGGTCGATGGTATGAATAGCATCTTCTGCCGAGTCAGCGAATGCTTGAAGAAAGAAAGTGACCCACTGCTCGTAGTCCCCGGTACGTCGCACCTGCGTCATACGGTCATAATACTCAACGCGATTCATTTTAAGGTAATAGGAGATGTAGAGCGCCGGAGTAGTCAGAATCCCTTTTTCCATAAGAAAAAGAGTGATGAGAAGCCGACCAACACGACCATTACCATCAAGGAAGGGGTGTGTGGTTTCGAATTGATAATGAATTAAGGCAGCCTGAATCAGCGGATCAAGGGAATCATCACTGTTGATGTATTTCTCAAGATCTGACATGGCATTCAGCATATCATCGGGATTAGGTGGAATATAACGTGCATTTTTGATAGTACTGCCTTGCCCACCAATCCAGTTTTGGGAATACCGAAATTCACCAGGATTTTTCTCCTGTCCACGCACACTTTCCAAAAGAACTGCGTGGGTTTCCTTGATGAGACGGTTGCACAGAGGAAGCGTTTTCAAACGTTCAAGTGCAAATTCGGTTGCACGGATATAATTGACGACATCCGAAACATCTCGATTCGTGTTGTCCTCAATGAGAGGATTAAGAATATCTTCCAGTGTACACTGAGTTCCTTCAATCTGCGAGGAGAGGAGAGCTTCTTTTCTCACATACATTGAAACAAAAAGACTCATACTCGGAATACGGGAAGATAGCCCTTCGAGTATAGCTATTTTCTTGTTCGCGTCGATAAGTTTCGCAAGTAGCTCACCTGTTACCTCAATTGGAGGATTTGGTGGGAGGGGAGCCGGACGAAATGATTCATAGGCCATTTCGCCTGACAGATTGCTTACGAATGTTCCTGCACGATTCGTCATAGTCGATCCTTTCCTCCGAAGCAATCGGAAATTGAAATTTCTAAGCCCATCTTACCATGGAAAATTCAGAAAATCAACTGTTTGCGAAAATTTATCAAAAAAGAAATTTCAGAAAAATGCGCTTTCTTGAAATTTCTCGGTGAAAACTGATAAAGAATTTTCAAGTTTATAATTCATAGCTTGTTCTTGGCCTGTCTGCCTTCATGCAGATGGGCTTTTTTCATGCCAGCAAGGAGGTGGTTATCCGCATGGCATCCAGAATCGCAGGCATTACCGTTGAAATTGGCGGTGACACTACAAAACTCTCCAAAGCACTGGAAGGCGTCAACAAGTCCATCAAAACAACGCAGTCTGAGCTGAAGGATGTCAATAAGCTCTTAAAGCTCGACCCCTCCAACACGGAAGCCGTTACCCAGAAGCAGCGGATGCTGAAGGAAGCCATCGAAGCCACCAAGGAGAAGCTGACGACCCTCAAGACGGCGGCACAACAAGCCAATGAACAGCTGGCAGATGGCAAGATCACGCAGGAGCAGTACGATGCACTCCAGCGCGAGATCGTGGAAACAGAGGAACAGCTCAAATCCCTGCAGGAACAGGCAGCGGTCACCAATACGACCCTTGCCAAAATTGATGCAGTGGGCGACAAGCTGCAATCTGTGGGCTCCAAGGTCGAGGACACGGGCAAAAAGTTTCTGCCGGTAACGGCGGCTGTTACTGGCCTTGGTACAGCAGCAGTCAAGACGGCAGCGGACTTTGATGCAGAAATGAGCAAGGTTGCTGCCATTTCCGGTGCAACGGGAGATGACTTCGACCAGCTCCGTGCCAAAGCCCGCGAGATGGGTGCAAAAACCAAGTTCTCTGCATCTGAGGCGGCATCCGCCATGGAATACATGGCTATGGCCGGCTGGAAAACCGGGGATATGCTGGACGGCATCGAAGGCATCATGAACCTCGCGGCCGCATCGGGTGAAGACCTCGCCACGACCTCGGATATCGTCACGGATGCGCTGACTGCCTTTGGCCTGTCGGCATCGGATTCCGGACATTTCGCAGATATCCTTGCGGCGGCCTCGTCCAATGCCAATACGAATGTCTCCATGATGGGTGAGACGTTCAAATACTGTGCGCCTATCGCCGGTGCCTTGGGATTCTCCGCAGAGGATACCGCAGAGGCCATTGGCCTGATGGCAAACAGCGGTATCAAGGCGTCTCAGGCTGGCACCTCGCTGCGATCCATCATGAATAACCTTGCCGGTGAAGTTACCTTTGTGGGTAAAAACATCGGTGAGGTTACCATTGCCACCAGTAATGCAGACGGCAGTATGCGCAGCCTGAATGACATCCTTGCAGACTGCCGCGCGGCTTTCTCCGGCCTGTCGGAATCCGAAAAGGCTGCCAACGCAGAATCTCTGGTCGGCAAGAACGCCATGTCCGGCTTCCTTGCCCTGATGAACGCCAGCCAGTCGGATATCGACAAGCTGAGCGGTGCCATTGAAAACTGCGATGGCGCATCGGAGAGCATGGCGGCCACCATGCAGGATAACTTAAACGGTCAGCTCACCATTCTGAAGTCTCAGTTGGAGGAGCTGGCCATTTCTTTTGGGGACCTGCTCATGCCGACCATCCGCAAGATCGTGTCGGCGGTTCAGGCATTTGTGGACAAGCTCAACAGCATGGATGACAGTACCAGAGAGACCATCATCAAGGTGGCAGCTCTGGCGGCGGCCATTGGTCCACTCCTGATTGTATTAGGCAAGACCATATCGACAGCCGGCACAGCTCTCAAGGGATTCAGCTCTCTGGCAAAGGGCATCCGACTGCTGTCTACCCATATCGGCAGCGCAAGCGGCTTGTTTGGAAAGCTGGGTGCGGCACTCGGCGGAATCTCTGCCCCGGTCATGGCTGTGGTTGCGGTGATCGGAGTGTTGGTCGCGGCCTTTGTGAATCTCTGGAACACCAACGAGGAGTTCAGAACGGCGATCACCAACATCTGGAACGGCATCGTGGAAACGGTGCGCGGCTTCTGTGACCAGCTGACCCAGCGGATCAATGCCCTCGGCTTTGACTTCATGGATATTGTCGAAGTCTTGAAGGCTGTATGGGATGGCTTCTGTCAGGTATTGGCTCCTGTGTTTGAGGGAGCGTTTCAGATCGTGTCCACGGTGCTGAGTACCGTGCTGGATACCCTGATCGGTCTGTTCGATGTTTTCTCCAACCTGTTCCAAGGCAACTGGAGCGGAGCGTGGGAGGCAGCCAAGGGCATCTTTTCTGGCATCTGGGAGGGCATCAAGTCCATCTTCTCCACGGTGCTGGACACCTTGAAGGGTGTAGCAGATGTGTTCCTCGGCTGGTTCGGCACGGACTGGAATTCGGTCTGGGACAGCATCAAGTCCTTCTTTGAAGGCATCTGGACGGGCATCAGCTCGTTCTTCTCCGGCGTTCTGACTGGAATCCAAACGACCGCGTCCAATGTCTGGACGAGTATTTCGACATTTTTCACCGGGGTGTGGACCGGGATCAAGACCTTCTTTGAGGGAATCTGGAACGGCATCGTTTCTTTCTTTACTGGAAAGACCAGTGAGATGGACGAAAACACCACATCCACCTTCAATGGCATCTCGTCGTTCCTCGGCGGCATCCTGACCGGCTTACAGACGGTTTTCTCCACAGTGTGGGAAGCCATCTCCAGCGTAGTTGGCGGGGTCATGGATGCCATTTCTTCGGTCATCTCCACTGTGATGAGCCTGATCTCCGGCGACTGGTCGACTGCCTGGGAAGGTATCAAGTCCACGGCTTCTGTGGTGTGGGAATGCATTTCCGGTATCATTTCGACCGCATGGGAGGGTATTTCGTCCTTTGTGTCCGGTGCTGTTTCTACGCTGGGCAGCGGACTGTCCACTGCATGGGAAGGCATCAAGACAACAGCAGGCACAGCGTGGGAAGGGTTGAAGACCAGCATCTCGGATGTCTGGTCGAATCTGCAAACCACTGTGTCCACAGCGGCATCCACCCTGAGCAGTGGCCTTTCTACAGCGTGGGATGGTATTAAGAGTACAGCATCGACGGCATGGGATGGTATCAAAAGTGCTATCACCTCGATGTGGGACGGTATCCAGTCGGGTGTGACCTCTGCCGTTGATACGGTTGCCACCGGGCTGTCCGGCGCATGGGAAGGAATCCAGTCCACGGCAAGCACTGCGTGGGAGGGCATCAAGTCCGGTATTTCCAGTGCATGGGAAGGAATCTCCGGCTTCTTTGGCGGGATCTGGGATTCCATTACCGGCAAGACCAGTGATTCGACCACCCAGATGAAGACCGATGCCTCCAATGCGTGGTCGGGTGTGGAGGCAGAAGCGCAGACCGCATGGTCTGGCGTATCTACTTCCGTATCGGATGCTTGCTCCGGCATGGCACAGTCGGTGACGAGCCAGATCGACAGCATCAAGGCGTCCATGTCTGCGGCATGGTTCGGGATTGCCTCGGAGATTGCCACGGCATGGAACAATGTCAAGACCAGCCTTGCAACAGAATGGTCGGGCATTTCCTCCACAATGACCGCCAGCCTGAATGGTGTAAAAACAGCCGTCAGCAACGGCTGGACACAGCTCCGCAGCATGACTGTTTCCAGCTGGTCCGGCATCCAGTCCAGCCTGACGGCAAGCTGGAATTCCATCAAGACGGCGACCACTGCGGCAGTCAATTCCGTGAAGACTTCGGTCACGACCGGGTGGACGAATCTTCGCAGCCTGACCACTTCCAGCTGGAACTCCATCCAGACTGCGCTGAATACGAGCTGGAACTCCATCAAGAGCGCAACGATAGCATCGGTCAATGCGGTGAATACTTCGGTCACGACCGGGTGGACGAATCTGCGGAGCCTGACTGCTTCGAGCTGGAATTCCATTCAGACCGCACTAAGCACAAGCTGGAATAGCATCAGGAGTGCGACCACAAGTTCGGTCAATGCAGTGAATACCTCTGTTACGACCGGCTGGAACAATCTGCGCAGTATGACAGCCAACAGTTGGTCCAGTATCCAGTCGGCGCTCAGTTCCAGCTGGAACAGCATCAAATCTACAGCATCCTCGGCAGTCAATGCGGTGAAATCCGCAGTGTCCTCTGGATGGAGCGGGGTGCAATCCTCGACAAGCTCCACCTTCAGCAGTGTACAGTCGGCAGTGTCCGGCGCAATGTCGAATCTGCGCTCTACAGTATCCTCTGGCGTGTCCAGTGTCAAGAGCAGCTTCAACTCGCTGAGTTCCATTGCATCCTCGGCATACAGCTGGGGCAGTGACATCTGTTCTCAGATGGCGGCAGGTGTTCGTGCAGCGGCTGGCTCGGTCATCCGGGCCGCAGAGAACGTGGCAAGCAGGGTCAGAAGCCTGCTGCACTTCTCTGTGCCTGATACCGGACCGCTGTCCGATGCGGACGAGTATATGCCTGACTTTATGAAACTGCTGGCAAGAGGTATCAAGAAAAATCAAGGCAAGGTCGTCAAGGCAGTCAAGACCCTGTCCGGCTCCATGAAAACCAACCTGAACACGCCCGTGGGAGACATGGGCGACAAGGTGAAGTCGGTAGTGAGCGGATTTGCTTTAACGATCACTGGCAGCACCAACAGAGTACGGTCTGCTGCAAGCGGACTGGCATCCGGCATCCGAACGGGGATTATAAACGGTCTGGACGGCATGTCCAGCGAGTTCAAGTCTGTCTGGAGTGACCTTGAAAAAATCACCAAAACATCGGTCAGCAGCATGAGTGATGAGGTGAAGCAGGGGTTCTCCGACATGAAGATCTCTATCGGAGACTTAAGCGACCAGACCAGTTCTCTGGGCAACGCGATCCGCAGCCTCGGTCATACCTTCAACTCGGATTTCCTGAAAGGACTGGGCGAGGGCATCAGCAAGGTGGGTGATACGGTCAGCACTGTCACCGGAATCGTGGACAAGCTCGGCTCCATGAAGAGTACCTTCGGCAGCCTGGGCGAGACGCTCACGAACCTCGGCAATGCACTGGGAACGGATGGCGGCGGTGGTCTGCTGACAAAGATGGGGAGTTTCTTGTCGAAGATCGGCAACGCCGATGGCGGGCAGATCGTCTCAAACTTCGGAAACCTGATCTCCGGGCTGACCTCCAAGATGGGTGGTCTGGGACAAGGAATCACAGATGTTATCTCGAAGCTGGGCAGCCTTGGCAGCAGCGGAACCGGCATCTTGTCGAACCTCGGCAGTGTAGCGACCGGTGTCCTCTCCAAACTCGGCGGTGTTGGCAGCAGCCTGTCCGGGCTGCTCTCCGGTGTAGGCTCCACGCTGGGCGGTATCGCTGGCTCGGCCGGTTCTGCGATTGCGGGGCTGTTCGGTTCTGTTGGCACAATGGTGTCTGGTCTTGCTGTCGGTGCAGGCAGTGCATTGGCTGGTATCGCTTCTTCGGCTGGTGGTGTGCTTGCCTCGGCGGGTACAGCACTGGCTGGTCTTGCTGGCCCTGCTGGTATTGCGGTGGCCGCAGTCGGCGGTGTCGCCCTTGGGCTGACCGCTCTCTGGAAGAACTGCGATGGTTTCCGTGAGGGTGTGACCAACATCTGGAATAAGGTCACATCTGTGTTCTCCAATGGTGTGACTGCCATTAAGAATGGCATCTCCAATGCGGCGTCTGCCATCGGCAACGTGGCATCCTCCATCTGGAGCGGCGTCAAGAACGTGGCTTCCTCGGCGGTGAACTGGGGCAAGGATGTGGTCAGTGGTATCGCTGGAGGCATCAAGAAAGGCGTGTCGTGGGTCGGCAATGCCGCCAAGAGCGTGGCAAACGGCATCCGCAGTTTCCTGCACTTCTCGGTGCCGGACGAAGGACCGCTGGTAGATGCCGACACATATATGCCTGACTTCATGAAGCTGCTGACTGGCGGTATCAAGGACAGCGAGGGTGGTCTGCTGAAGCAGATCCAATCTATGGCTTCCAAGGTTCAGCAGGGGATGGCAGGCATCAGCTCCTTCAGCCTGCTGGAAATCAATATTCCCCGGCTGAACACAAGCGGTTGGAGTCTTCCGCAGGTTGCTCTGGCCGGCGGCGGGACGACAAAGAACACGAATCTGGGTGGCGTTCACATCACAGTGAACGGCTACAACGCCCGGAACGATGATGAGCTGGCACAGATTGTGGCAGACAAGATCAATGACATGATCGATCAGGATGATTCGGTCTACAAGTAAGAAATGGGGTGATGCGTATGGGCTATCTGCCTGAACGAAAGACAGTCTCGCAGTTTGATCTCAAGGGCAGATTCGCACGGCAGTATCTGTCCTTTGCGGGGAAATCCAGCAAGGACTTCCTTTTATATTTGTCCGGCCCCGGTGTGTATGACTCCCCGGCGGCAGATGTGGAGAGTACAGCGGTCCCCGGTCGTAACGGCGACATCATCAGTGAGAACGCCAAGTCTGGCAGACGACGGTTTCAGAATGTGGATATCAAATATGAAGCGTTCTTTTTCAACGGTCTGCCCGCCAAGACTGCGGCGGTGAAGTCGTGGCTTCTGTCCCCGGTCGGGTATCAGAAGCTGCAGGACACTTACGACCCGGCATTCTTCCGTATGGCGGTTTGCACCGAGGCCATGGAGTTTGATGTGACGGCGCAGAAGGCTGCCAAGATGGATCTGGTGTTCAACTGCAAGCCACAGCGGTGGAGCGTGGAAGGCCAGAGGACGGTACGGCTGGAAAGCCGCAGCAACCTCATGAATCCCTTTGCTTTCCCAGCACAGCCCATCTTCAAGGTCTATGGAGATTCGGGCGGTGTGCTGTATGTGGGAGACGAATCCATTACCATCCACAGCATCAAGGACTATGCCTTGCTGGACTGCGAGACACACAACGCATACAACGCCGGTGGCTTCTGCAATGAGACCATCCTGTCAGATGATTTCCCGGAACTGCCGGCCGGTAAAACGCAGATCACGTGGACGGGCGGGATCACGGCGGTGGAGGTAACGCCCAGATGGTGGACACTGTAAAGGAGGTGGAGCGGGATGATCCCTTGCCTGTATGCGTCCACAGAGACAAAATTCGACAATAACGGCATCGGGAAGCTGGCGGATGCACAATCCTGTGTGGTGACGGAAAAGCGCAACGGCAGTTTTGAACTGGAAATAATCTGTCCGGCAGACGGCATCCATGCGGAGAGCTTGGAGGAGGGGAACATCATCCTGGCAAAGCCATCTGATACCGGCCGGACTCAGCCATTCCGCATCTATAAGATCGCAACTCCCATTGATGGCAAGCTGGTGGTGAAGGCGCGGCACATCTCCTACCAGCTCAACTTTATCACGGTTTCGCCCTTTGCCACGACTAGCTGCACGGGTGCGCTGGCAGGACTGGAAAACCATGCGGCATCTGACTGCCCATTTGCAGTCTGGACGGATATTTCCTCCAATGCAGCATTCCGACTATCCACACCATCATCCTTCCGAAACTGTCTCGGCGGCATTGATGGCTCTGTGCTGGACACCTTTGGCGGGGAGTACGAGTGGGACCGATACGAGGTCAAACTCCATCGATGTCGGGGAGCTGACCATGGTGTGCATATCACCTACGGCAAGAACCTCACGGACTTCCGGATGGAGAAGAACATCGAGAACGTCATCACCGGGGTGCATCCATACTGGCAGAACTCTGAGACCGGCGAGGTGACAGAGCTGCCGGAAAAGGTCGTCCTGATGGAGCAGCGGTCTGTGCCGTACCAGAAGTATTCGGTGCTGGACTGCACCGCTGGCTTTCAGGATAAGCCGACTGCGGAGATGCTTCGGAGCTATGCGCAGGAATATCTGAAGAATACCAGCCTGACAGAGCCGCAGGTCGATATCGACATCGACTTCATCCAGCTCTGGAATACGCCGGATTATGCGGATGTGGTGGAAGCCGAACAGGTGAGCCTCTGCGACACCGTCCATGTGTTTATTTCCAAGCTGGGCATCGAGGTCAGCTCCAAGGTGACGGAGACCGAGTATGATGTGCTGCTGGAACGGTATAAGAGCATCACGCTGTCGAACTCGCTGGTCAGCAGCCGGAACTCCTCGCTGACTACGGCATTGAGTAGCATTCGCAATACCGCCAATGAAGCCTACAATACCGCACTCCGCGTGGAGAACAGCATGGGCGAACAGATCGGCGGTATCTCTGTGTCCATGGTCTATGATGGTACGCTGCTGGCCGGCCTGTTCGGTCTGCACTATCAGAATGTGACCGAGGTGAATGGAGATACCGTGCGGTATGCCTTCAATGCCGGAACACTGGCAAAGTCCAGCTTTGCATGGAAGAACAGCCCGGCAGGATTCTTCATCTCCACGGATGGCGGTAAGACATGGGGCTACGGCTGGAAAAAGGATGAATCCCCGGTCAAGACCGCACTGCTTCTGGAAAACACCTTGCAGGAGTTGGACGAGAGATACAAGAAAGCGGCAGCTCTTACAGATGAGCTTCTGGCACAGCTCGATGAGCGGTATAAGACCGCAAAAGCCCTGTCAGAAGAACTTATAGGAAAGCTGGATGAGAGGTACGGAACAGCAAGAAAGTTGTCTGAATCCTTGCTGGCTGAACTGGATGCACGGTATGCACCGGCAATTGTAGCAAGAAAGACCGCGCCGACTGCACCAAAGAACAATGCACTCTGGGTCGATACTTCCGCACTGCGGCTGAAGCTGTGGGACGGAGAAGCGTGGCAGATAGTTGGCTACGAGCCAACACCGCCTGACCCGGATACCCCGACAGAGGAAGGAGGCGAAGAAGATGGCAAGCAGGAAAGCGGCAGTACAGACGCAGGAGCAGACAGCGCAGGTGACACAGACGGCTAAATCGTTCACTGTGTTTCAGGATGTGGAGCTGTCCTTTACCGAGAACCTGATCCCCACGCACATCCCGGTCAAACAGTACGATAACCAGGCGCGGAAAGTGCGGTGCCGGCTGTATCAGAATTCTCTGGAATATAAGGTCAGCAAGGACATTATCGTGAGCTACTCGGCAACACGGCCGGACGGCGCAGTGTTCCAGTATTCCAGTGAGACACGCCCGGACCTTGTGTTCGTGGAAGATGGTGCAGTGATCCTGACGGTCACAGCCTTTATGACCGAAGTGTATGGGCGGTTTCCCATTGACATCTACCTTCTGTCCGATGAGGGAGATGTGATTGGTTCGTTCAGTCTGGTGCTGAATGTGACTCGAGCGGCGGTCAAGAATGGCAAGATCGCAACACTGACCTATAAGGCGTGTCTGGAAGCAACTGCAAAGGGCATTCTGGAATTCCTTATTACCGATGATGGCTACCTCGTGATGCGCTCGGACAACAATCTGGGTCTGACGCAGGGTTCTGTGTCCAGTACCATTGATAAGGTGGCGAAGGATATTGCAGAGGGTATGGTCAACGCATCCATCAACATGGATGGGCATCTGGTATTTGAGAGCTGGGGCGCTCTGAATCTGATATTTGAGATGGACGACGAGGGTCGGCTCATCGTGAGATACAACGAGGCGTAAGCCGGAAAGGATAAAGAATGGGAGAGTTTGTCGGAAAACGAGTGGTCCCGGACCATGTTGGTATCTGGGATCAGAATAAGACCTATGAACCCCTGATGATCGTGCTGGACAATACGACCGGCGACAGCTATATCAGCCGCAGGGCAGTACCGTCTGGCATTTCTCTGGCGGATGAGAGCTACTGGTCTCTGTGCGCCCATTACTCTGCACAGATGCGGATGCTGGAGCAGGATGTCAGTCTGGATGTCCAGCAGATGCACAGCGATGTGAGCGCGGCGAAGAATGCCATGAGCAAAGAGCTGTCAGACACGAAAACCGCCATGAGCCGGGAATTGACCGACACGCATACCGCTATGAGTCAGGAATTGTCGCAGACGGAACAGCGTGTGAAAAATAACCTCAAGCAGACCAGTACCGAGCTGACGGGCAGGGTCGAACAGGCAAAGTCCGACTTGAATACGGGCAGACAGGAATTGCAGGATGCAAAGGCCGCGCTGACCAAGCGCATGGATAGCATTGCCGGAAGCCGCACGAGCAATGCAGAAGTGCTGGACGCTCGTGTGGATGCAGAGGGTAAGACCCACACCAGCCTTGGCGCACATATCCGCAGCGGCTTTGAGCGTGTCTGGGATGACCAGCAGGAATCTGTGAATCACCTTTGCCGGATGGCGGCGGTAAGCGATGCAATGCGCACGGCGAACCTTGTCCATACGGTTGACACAGAGGCACAGAATACGTCTGGTGAAGTCAAGGCGAAAGCTGTTTCTTATGGGCATGGAGACCGTGCGGGTGCTATCCTGAATGGGCGGCTGAAGGAAGGCGAGAATGGCGTGTCTGTTCTTCGCTTTACCGAGCCGATGTCGATCAAGGCCGGAACGCCGTATACCGTGTTCATCGATGAAACGACCCCGAAGATGGGCTACGGCGTTTTCTTCTATGAGGTCGATACCGGTGCCTGCCTGCAGGTGAATGGTGTGAACCGGGGTTTCACTCCTGCCAACAATGTCATTTCGACTGCGGTATTTGACAACGGCGGTATGTTCCGTGCTGGTGTTTATTCGACTGACTGTGAATTTGAGAACCACGAAATCCACCTGTATGTGGTAGAGGGCGAGTATACCCGGAAGGACTTCTTCGGTATGCCTGCGGCTGAAGATATCTCGAAGAACGCAGCTGAAATCGCATCCGTCCGGGATGAAGTGCGAAAGGACAACCTCATCATCATGCGGCAGGTCATGGTGAATGACGAGGCAGGTGAGCCGCTCTTTACGGCGACCCCGGTTGGAACGCTGAATCTTGGCGCGACGGTGCTGAACGGAAAGTTGGGACCGACTGCCGGGACGTATATCACGCAGATTTCTGCCACGTTCCAGCTGGAGCAGGAGAAAAACTACACTCTGCTTGTTCTGGATGACCGCAAGGATATCGAATACTCTGTGTTCCTGCTGGATGTAGATGCGTGGAAGGATGTCATGGAAAACGGTAAGACCCGCGAATTCAATGTCATCCATAGTCCTTGCGGATTGGTCCCCGCACATCGCACGGGTCCGCATCAGCTCCGCCTGTGGGTCAAGATCGACACGGAGTTCAAAGATCGCGCGGTGCAGGTCTATCTGGTAGAGGGCGAACACGAGGAGAACGAACTCCGTGCTTATCTCCCGGCCAGGGAAGCCGAAACTGCAGTGAGCGGTGTTTCAGAGAACATTGTCTCTGTCGGCCGGATCAGTGACACTCTGCGTCGCAATAACCTGATTCACACAGTTTCCCGGAAAGCTGTGGATTCCGGTAATGCGGTTCACGCTACGGCTGAAAGTCTGGGTGTGCCTTCCGGCGCTATCATCAACGGAAGCCTTGGGCCGAATGTGGGAGTGAGCACTCTGCATTTTGGAGAGGACTTCTGGCTGGACAGCTCCAAGACTTATACCCTCTATGCTCGTGCCGGAGAAGATATGCCGGAATGCTCGGTCTACTTCTATGGTAACAGCAAGTCGGGCTGTATGCAGGTGAGTGGAACGAATAAGGGATTCCCTATCCGTTCGATCGTCCCGCAGGTGTTTACGCCGGATGAGAGTTCCTACTACAAACCCGGCGTTTACGCCAATGCGGATGCCGATTTCTCAAACTGTGAACTCCATCTATTCGTTCTGGAAGGTGAGTATGCGTATGACGATGTTCGTGGTCTTGTAGAATTCAACGACCTTAACGGTAGTTTTACGCACATGTCTACGGTGCGGGATGAAATCCGCAGCAAGAACCTGTTCCGTTCCGTGAATTACTCGGATGTGAATACCAATACGAAAGCCGAGATCAAGATGATCGCAGACAGCGAAATCGACCAGGCATCCGTGAAGATCGTGGGCAGCATGGGCGGAAACCTGGCTCTTAACAGCATTCGATGTACAGCACTTGCACCTTTGAAGGCGGGGAAACCCTATACGTTCTTTATTCAGGCAGACGAGAATTGTCCTTCACTTGCTGTTTTCCTGGGCGATGAGGTGACGTTCAACTCTATCCAAATCAACGGAGCAACCGTCGCGGTGAATACTGACAACCGCCGGGTGTACACCTTTACGGCGGATAGGGATTACTCTTGCAGAGCCCGTATCACCTGTGGAAAGGAAACGACCTTTACTGGGCAACGGATTCACCTGTATCTGGTTGAAGGAACCTTTACCGAGCAGGAGATGCGTTCGTGGGCAGGATATTCAGAACTCCTTCAGGTGGAAAGCAAAATTAACCAGAAGATTCAGGCATTGACGGACAAGGAGAATGAACGCTGGGTGTCCGCACAAAACGGTCTGGAGAATATCCTGACGGTGTCTGACCGGGTGCGTATGAACAACCTCGTGAAAACCATTGATTCTACTGCAAAGGGTACAGCCGGGAGCATTCTGGCAACTGCAACTGCCTGCGGCATTTTGGACAGAGCTGGTACTGTCGTCAATGGTATGCTGTCCAGCGAGGCAGGCGTATCGATCATCCGTATTTCGGAGCCAATTCATCTGGAGCAGGGCAAGATTTACACTGTCCGAATCGTGGACGATGACCCGTCCGCCACCTATTCTGTGTATTTCTATAAGCAGGGCTCCAGTGCCTGTTTGCAGCAGAACAAGGAGAATCGTGGCGTTTCCGCTATCGGTGGTCGGATTGAAACGGTTGTCCCGGACACGACCGGTGACTTCCAGATGGGCATCTACTCGACCGGTGCTGTGTTCAGCAACCACATGATCCATGCCTATATGTTCGAGGGCGCGGACTGGAGCATGGAGGACTTCTACGCATATCCGAAAAGCGATATGCTGGCGGCAACTATCTCCGAGATGGCGGCAGTCAAGGACAGTGTCCGAAAGAAGAACCTTGTAAAGATGCTGAGTACGAAGGGATTCCTGGACGGTACGGGAATTTACCGCCTGAATTCGATTGGTATGCCGGACTCGGCGGGCATCATGTTGAATGGCACCTTTGGTACGGCAGGCACTACAATGTACACGAACATCAGCGAGGTGTTTCATCTGGATGCAGGAAAGCAGTACACGATCCTTATCCGGGATGACGACAAGACCGTGGACTACAATATGACTCTGGTGGACAGAACGACCGGGTTTGCTGTTCGGGAGAACGGCGTGAACCTCGCTTTCAATGTTCAGAAATCTCCGTTTGACACGTTTACTCCGGATGCGTCCATGGACGTGAGGCTCCGCATCAATTATCGTAAGCAGATGACGCTCACGGATCACATCCTCCATGTTTATGTGATCGAAGGTAGGTTCAAGCTCAGTGAGCTGCTGTCTTTTGCACAGGAAAATGAAGAGGATACCAGTTTCCCATATGCCAGCTATAACCTGCCGCTTCTGAAGCTGACGGGTTCTATCAAGGGAATCAGCAAGGAGAACAAGGTCAAGCTGGCCTACACCTATGGTGAACTGAACGGCAACTGTACGCTGAAATGGCAGGGAGCTTCCAGCCTCGCATACGATAAGAAGAACTTCACCATCACCTTCGATGAAAAGCGAACGATCGTTGAGAAGTGGGGTGCTCAGAAGAAGTACTGCCTGAAAGCCAATTATATCGATTTCAGCCATTGTAGGAACATCGTTGCAGCCAAGCTGTGGGGGCAGGCTGTGCGTACTCGCCCGAAACGCAACAAAAAGCTGTATGGTCTGCCTAACGGCGGTGCTATTGACGGGTTCCCTATTATGGTGGCGATCAATGACGAGTACCAGGGTATCTACACGCTGAACATCCCGAAGGATAAGTGGATGTTTGGCATGACCGATGGTGCAAAAGAGTGCATCCTGACGGCTGAAACTCACGCTAAGGGAACGCAGTTTGCTGAGGAGGCCAAGGTGGACAAGACCGACTTCGAGATGGAATATGTGCCGGACGAATCCAATACCCAGTGGGTCAAAGACAGTGTGAATACTCTGATCCGTGCTGTTATCAACTTCAACGGCACCACCGCTGCGGATGTTGAATCGGCGCTCAGTTCGTATCTGGACATCGACAGTGCGGTGGACTACTTCATCATCACCTGTATGTTTGCTCTTACGGATAACCTCGACAAGAACTATATCCTGCTCACCTTTGACGGCGTGAAATGGATGTTCTCCGAGTATGACCTGGATACGGCATTCGGCAACCGCTGGGATGGCAAGACCTACTACAATCCGAGTACCATCGTGACCCTTAAGAGCTTTGCGAATACCCACAAGATGATGGGCATCCTCTACAACTGCTATGAGGATAAGATCAAGGCTCGGTATGCCGCACTGCGCAAGAATGTTCTGAGCGAGGGTAATGTGCAGACGACTGTATCCAACTTCCTTGTGGATATCCCGAAAGGACTGCTGGATGAGGAAGTCGTTCTGTGGCCGAAGATTCCTGGCACGAACACCAACAATATGAGCCAGATTCTCAACTGGTATCGCCTGCGCTGCATTGAGATGGATGCAGAGATCAACGCACTCTAAGGAGGACAATACTATGCAGAAACACGTTAATATGACTAAATTTTTCGGGGGGGGGGTACTCCTGACAGCTGATTCTCATCCTCCTCCTGTTTGCCGACAAGCCAATGAAAAGCCTTACAGCAAGCAGGAAGGAGAATGAGATCATGGGTGAATTCGTAGGCGGCCGCATCGTACCCAAGCACTGCGGCGTATGGAACAAGAACACAAAATACGAAATGATCAGCATCGTATTCCAGCCGGAGACAGGCAACAGCTATATCAGCCGAAAGAATGTCCCGGCGGGTACTGCCCTGAGCAGCGAGGAATACTGGGCGCTCTCCGCAGAGTATTCGGCGCAGGTCCACCAGCTGGAACAGGATGTTGAAGCAGATGTGGAGCAGATGCACACCGATGTCAACCAGACAAAGGCGGCTATGAGCCGGGAGTTGGAAGATACGAGGGATCTACTGGAAGATACTGTGTCGAAAAACAAGGCTGAATTGAGCGATGAGCTTGAGAAAACTCGGCTTGCACTAACTGCAACGGTAAATAATGCTGTAAGCAACATCAACACTGGATTGTCTGAAGTGCAGAAAACAGAACTGACTTTGAATAAGCGAATGGATTCGCTTACCAGACTTCCCAATGGAAGTACAAAAGCGGATGCCGAGCTGATGGATATTCGTGTGGCTGTAGATGGAACGGTTTACGATACAGCTGGCAGTTCGGTTCGCACTCAAATTGAATGTATAACGAAAAAGGTCAAGAAAACCATTGCGCTTTCAGCAGAAGGCTGGATTCAGGGATATCCGACACAAAGTGGAGTCGCAGAGAGGATTACACTCCCGATTGGCAAGATTGGAGTGGGTACACTCCATATCCTTGCTGTAGCTGAAAATACTCACTACGGCGTTCAGGGATATTCAGAGTATCCCTTTACGTCATCTGGAAAAGTATTTGACTCTGGATGGAAAACAGAGACTGCTGATTATGCTATTGACCCAACGCTGTACTACGCAATTCTTGTGGGAGAAAAATCTGGAGGAGCTATCGATACGGTTGCTGGTTCTGGCTATACGGTAACAGTAGACAAGGATGCCTTGGCCTTGATTGATGAAAATACTGCGGGGATTGAGGTAATCACCAAAGAGCTTGAAGAGACGAAACGTTTTGCCGATGAGGGCATAAATTTGCAGCATGTCTTTGAAAACACTGATTTGTGGATTCAGGGCAATGAGAACCATCATGATACCACGAAAAGAGTCTATCTGCCGCTGGGGGTTTTGCGAGTCACGGAAGGTAAAATCTCTGTATCTGAGTATGAACTCCCTATTCAATATGGCATTCGTGGTTTTACAGATGACACCTTCAAAACACTGATTAGCGATACGGGGTGGGTAACAGGATCAACCACTTTTGAGGCAAAGAAGGGCGTGTTTTACACGGTCCTTGCTGCAAAAAAAGGATTGACGGATATCACTCCATCAGATATGGATGGATTCACAGTCACGGTGTCCACCAGTGTAACTAATGAGCTTGCGGAGAACACTAGCGAAATCAGGAAAACCCAAGAGCAGCTCCAGAAAGGATTGCTTGATGAAAGGCAGAAAAGTGCTGAAGCAACAGATACTCTTCAACAGATTATCAGCAAAGAAATCACCGGGCGTCAAAAGATAGAAGTGGAGTGGAAGCAGGGAAGCTATACAGGTGTTAGTAACACAGATCCAACTCGAATCAAGTCAATGAGTGCATTCAAACGAGTCGGTGAAGGAATTGTCAGAGTGGCACTGGCAGAAGGCTATAATGCCGCTATTCGCACCTATAATGCTGCCGAAGCAGACGCTCCTTTTGTAATCGATACGGGTTGGAAAAGAGAAAGCTTCACACTGCAGTTTGATGCTGCGTTCTTTAGGATTGCAGTCAAGAAAGCGGATGACACCCCTATTGCAATCTCCGAGGGCAAGAAAGCTGTAGACGTTGCGTTCATTTTGAGCGAGAAATGCCTACAAAGTATGGTTGAAGCTAACGAACAGACTATAAAAAGCATTGAGCAAAAGCACGAAAATCTGGAACAGCTAGTTAGAGAATGGCCCCTGATTTCACAGACGGTTCGAACAATAGCACACAGAGGCAACGACATAGATGCTCCTCAAAACGTGACTGCATCTTATATTAAAGCCAGAAAGCGCGGACACACGATAGCAGAGAACGACCTGACCAAAACAAAAGATGGCGAGTATGTTGTTTGGCACGATCCTACGCTTGGACGGCTTGGAAACTTGAAAGATTTGTGTGGACGCTTTCTGTATAACACTGGGGAAAATGAGTTCTTCTGGTATGATGCGGACACAGGGGAATATTTGAGTGAGGATTACGAAAAAGTGGAATCTGTGCCGGAGAATATCGAACAATGTCATGGATCGGAGTACAGCGTAGAAAAGATGAATCTGGCCTTACTAAAGAAAATCGACTTTGGTTCATGGTTTTCTACGGTATATTCGGGTGAACAGATTCTGACTTTCCGTGAATGGGTAATGCTCTGCAAGAAAATAGGAATGGAAGTCTATGTGGATAAAAAGATTGCGTATACAAATGAAATCTTGAGGGATCTGTTTGGAATAGTGCGGGAGTGCGGAATGCTTGACAAGGCATCATGGATCGGCCTTTCTCACGCACAAGCCCAGTATGTTAGAGAAAAATTGGACTCTAATGCAAGATTTGGTATCTTGTCCAATCCAACAGACTCAGCAGTTAAAGCATGGAAAGACATTCAACAGGCAGGCAGAGGATTCTTCTTTGACGGCGATGGCAAAACGATAACGCGGGAAAGTGCGCAGATTGGTCTGGCGGCCGGATTTGAGGTTGAATGCTACTATGTCGATTTTGGGCGAATCACAGCTGAGAAAGTGTTTGAAAAGCTGCGAGAACTGGTTGACTTTGGACTAACTGGCATTACTACGGACAAGTATCGTGTTGATGAGGCTTTTTCCTATTTGATGAATCAGTATGAGTGAGACGCACTCTAACACCCCACAGCCCAGCGGCTGTGTTTTTAATAGATTACCATTACACAGGGGCGGCAGACACCGTCCCAATTTTTATGCCCTGAAAAAGGGCAGGAAAGGCAAGGTACAATATGCAGAATGTGATCGACAAGATCCAGTTCGCTTTTGCGGCACTGGGCGGCTTTCTCGGTTGGTTCTTCGGAGGTTTTGATGGCTTCCTCTACGCGCTCATCATCTTTGTGGTGACCGACTACTTTACTGGCATCCTTGCGGCCGGCATTCGCAAGGAGCTGTCCAGCGAGGTGGGCTTCAAGGGCATCGCAAAGAAGGTGTGCATCTTCCTGCTGGTAGGCATGGCAAATGTCATTGACACGCAGGTACTCCAGAATGGTGCGGCCATCCGCACGGCAGTGATTTTCTTCTATCTGTCCAATGAAGGTCTGTCTATTCTGGAAAACTCCGCAGTCATTGGCATTCCCATCCCGGACAAGCTGAAGGAAATGCTGATCCAGCTGACCACTGAGAAGCACATTCCCGAAAAGGACGATAAGGACGAAAATTGACCTTTTCGGGAAACTTTCGGGAAAACAGGGTACCTATTCTCGAAAAATGTAAGCATTAGAGGAGAACTTTTTTGAAACCACCTGTAAAATGCTCGAAAATCGTGCGCTTTATGAAGGAGTGTTTATGGGAGAGGGAAGCCTCTCCCTCATTTTAAGGAGGAACAGTTATGAGCGAATATCCTGCAAAGCTGACCACCGGCTATTACCGTGTGCGAAGCAACTGGGAAGATGAAGCATCCCAGCTCGGAGCCTACAAGTTGCTGGCAAACGCCAAGGCCAAGTGTGACGAGAACCCTGACAGCTATGTGTTTGCTGAGGACGGCACTGTGATCTACCCGGCGGACGAGCCCGCAACTCGTGAAGAACTGGGCGAGGAGAAGCCTGTGCTGGACAAGCCGGACGAGCATCCTGCTGAGGATGAGTCTGGTAAGGCTGACTCCGTCGGCAGCGAGGAGTTCCCGCCCGCAGAGGCCCAGCCGGATGCCAATGCCTATGGCAAGCTGAAAACGCTGATGAACATCCGGGCTGAACCCGACCTCACTGCTGAGGTGAAGGCTATCTACCCGGTTGGTACCATCGTGGAGGTGCTGGAGGTCTGCGGTGACTGGCTGAAGATCAGATGCCCGGAAGCAGAGGATGGCATTGCGTATGTGCTGAATGCTGAGGGCGAGTATGTCTTTGTCGGCCGGAATGTGTACGAAGTCGTAGCGGGGGACAACCTGTGGCGCATTGCAGAGCGCAAGCTCGGCAGCGGTACCCGCTATACCGACATCCGTGCGCTGAACGGTCTGACATCCAACACCATCCGCATCGGCATGAAGCTCCTGCTTCCCTGATGCCCACTGAACCAAATCAACAACGCACGGCCCGGAGCAATCCGGGCTTTTTTCATTTGGAGGAAAAGACTATGGCTTATACGAACAGCCCACTTGTGGCATACACGAAACTCAGCCCGAACCACTCCGGGCAAAGAACGCACAGCATCGACCGCATCACGCCCCACTGTGTTGTTGGTCAGCTGAGTGCGGAAAGCATCTGCGGGTGCTTCATCAGCACGAGCCGTCAGGCAAGCTGTAACTACGGCATCGGCAAGGACGGCAGAGTGTCGCTTTGTGTCGAGGAGAAGAACCGTAGCTGGTGTTCTTCCAGCCGGGAGAATGACCAGAGAGCCATTACCATTGAGTGCGCCAGCGACAATTTTCACCCCTATGCTATGAACGATGCGGTCTACACCAGCCTCATTAAGCTCTGCACCGACATCTGCAAGCGCAACGGGAAAACGAAACTCATCTGGCTGGCGGACAAGAATAAAACTCTCAATTACACCCCGGCGGCAGATGAGATGGTGCTGTCTGTTCATAGATGGTTTGCCGCTAAAGCGTGTCCCGGAGACTGGCTGTACGCTCGCCTCGGTGATCTGGCCGCCAAGGTGACGGCTGCGCTTGGCACACCTGCTGCTCCTGTGACGACCGGCTTGCAGGCAACTGAGCTCAAGCCCCTTACCGATGCGGCAGTTGTAGCAAAGGTGGCTCCGCTGTTTACTGCAAACCAGAAGCAGTTCGGCATCCTTGCATCCGTGTCTCTGGCCCAGTTCATTCTGGAGTCCGGCTACGGCAAATCCGAACTGGCGCAGAACGCCAATAACTGTTTTGGCATGAAGAAATCTCTTTCTGGAAACAGCTGGGCTGGCTCTGCGTGGGATGGACAGTCCGTTTACACCAAGCAGACCGGGGAGCAGAACCCAGACGGAAGCTATGAAACCATCACGGCGGATTTCCGTAAGTATGCTTCCGTCGAGGACTCCATTACGGACCACTCCGCTTATCTGCTGGGCGCGATGAACGGCGATAAGAAGCGGTATGAAGGTCTGGCAGGATGCAAGGACTATAAGAAAGCTGTGCAGCTCATCAAGGACGGCGGCTATGCTACCAGCCTGACCTATGTGCAGAACCTCTGCAGCGTCATCGAACGTTGGAATCTGACACAGTATGATGTGACGGAGGCAGCAGCTTCTACCAGTCTGTACCGTGTGCGCAAGAGTTGGTCTGACGCGGCTTCTCAGAAGGGCGCATTCCGGGGGCTTTCCAATGCCAAAGCGTGTGCGGACAAGAATCCTGGCTATTCTGTTTTCGATGGCAGCGGCAACATGGTCTACGCGGCTGCCAATGCGCCCACGGCGTTTCAGTCTTATAAGGTCCGCATTTCCATCAGTGACCTGAATATCCGCAAAGGCCCCGGTACGAATTACGGCTCTCGCGGCTACACTGGGAAAGGCGTGTTCACCATCGTGGAGGAGTCAACCGGCAAGGGAGCAACCAAATGGGGGCTTCTGAAATCCTATGCCTCCAAGAAGGATGGCTGGGTCAGCCTCGACTATGCCAAGAAGGTCTGATTGACCGCATCAGCCTCGCAACGGAAACCTATCTGACGGTTGCAAAGTAGTCTGCTTCGCTCTGGACTTCCCAACTCTGCTGGGAAGTCCTTTACATTTTGTTGGTATTGCTTCGATCTCGGCATTCTGTCAGGCAGATAATTTGTCGGTATTATGCCGATTTATCTTTGCGACAGAACTTGCTATTCGGGTCCATATGCGGCAATATACGACTACCAAAAGGAGGGCAACACGATGGAAGTGATGGTTGATCACAAGCGGGCGGCAGCATATTGCCGAGTCAGTACGGGAATGGAATGTCAGGAAGGGTCCTATGAAACTCAGATCAAGTACTACAAGGACCTGATTTCCAATGACCCGGATGAGGAACTGGTAAAAATCTATGCAGATGAGGGAAGTGGACGCACCACGCAGGGCCGTCCCGAGTTCCAGCAAATGATGCAGGACTGTGAGAATGGCAAGATTGATGTCATCTACACCAAGTCCATCTCTCGGTTCTCCCGAAATATGCTTGATTGTGTGACCGCAGTGCGTCGGCTGAAAGAGCTGGGCATTGCGGTCATTTTTGAACGGGAAAACATCAACACGATGGACCGTCAGAACGAGTTGTTCTTCCACATCATGGCGATTATCGCTGAGGAAGAATCCAAAAGCATTGGCGGAAATGTAAAGCTCGCCATTGACCACTGCCATGAGCAGGGCAAACCGACCGGGCGTGTGACCTATGGGTATCGCCGGGTGAACAAGAAAGGTGAGTGGCGCATTGAAGAATCTGAGGCACGGCGCGTCCGTTGTGCCTTTGACCTTGCCGCCAAGGGCATCGGCTACGATGTTATCCGGAAGGAACTGGACGCGATGGAGAAGGCAGAAGGGACTGGCGTTTCCTGGTCCAGAAACCGAAACCGCGTTCCGATGCTGTTGAAGCATATCGCCTACACGGGTGACTACATCACGGACACCTATTATACAGCTTACGGCAGAAACGGTCACCGATACAGCAAACGCAATAACGGTGAGCGCGCCCAGACCTATCTGGAAGGTCATCATGAACCCATTGTCAGCAAGGAGCAGTTCGAGCGTGTCCAAACCCTGATGGGCATGGGACTGCTTCACTCTGGCAGGAAGAAATACACGAAGGAACAGCAGGAGCTTCTGAACGATCCCGGCTGGCAGTAAGAGGGAGGAAAGCGCATGGAGATTACAGTTGAAAAAGTCAATAATGCAGGACAGAACCAGAAACGAGCACTGAACACCTTGAATGGAGTGCGCGTGGCGGTTTATGCCCGTGTTAGCACGGACCAGGAAATTCAGCTTCACAGTCTGGATGAACAGATGAAGGGATTCAAGATGAAGATCGCTCAGAATCCCGGCTGGGTTCTGGTGGATGTTTACGCCGACGAGGGCATTACCGGCACCAGCGTGAGGAAGCGCAAGGCATTCCTGCGGATGATGGATGACTGTGAGGCTGGCAAAATCGACTACATCATGACCAAGAGCATTTCGAGATTTGCCCGAAATACGGTCGAGTGCCTTTCGTATGTGCGGCATTTGCAGAGCATCGGCGTCCAGCTCTATTTTGAAAAGGAAGGCATCGATACCGCAACGGCTGTATCCGAGCTGATCCTGACGGTCATGGCTGCCTTCGCCCAGGAGGAAAGCCGCTCCATTTCCGAGAACCTGAAATGGGGCATCCGCAAGCGGTTTGAAGAAGGCAAGACCCGCTGGACTCCGACCTATGGCTATCGGAAAACCAAGACCGGGGAAATCGACATCGACCCGGATGAGGCCAGCATAGTCCGCTTCATTTTTGAAATGTACCAGCACGGTATGAGCATCCCGGACATTCTGGAAGAACTGAGCCATATGGAAGTTCCCACGGCGAGGGGCAACAAGAAGTGGACGAAAACCACCGTCAAGTATCTTCTTCAGAATGAAAAATACATCGGAGATGCACGGCTTCAGAAGTGGGTGAGCATTGACCACATTTCCCACAAGAGTGTGCTGAATGAATCCACGACCATGCCGAGCATTTACGTCAAGGACCACCACATTCCCATTATCGACCGACATACCTACCAGCAGGTCCAACGCATTATGGACCTGAAGACCCCGCATGGCGAGTACAGCCGGTACCCGTATTACGACACCAACTTTGTATGCCCTTTGTGTGGGAAGAAGATGATTCCCAAAGCTCTGAAATCCAATGGCTACACCCGCATTATTGGCTGCTTTGACGATGACGGATGCCGTGGGTACGCGCTCAAGGTAGAATTGGTGGATGCCGCCCTGCTGGATGCATTCAACAGTCTTGTCATCAAGGGCAAATACTCGGTGGCCATGAAGCGGATGATGGAGATCAAGGAAGAAAGCCCCAAGATGGAATCCGTTCAGTATTACTGGCTGAATGACCTTGTCGAGCGTGTGGAATTCTCAGGGGACACGATGAAGGTATTCTGGAAATGCGGACTGTACAGTGAGGAAGAACTTCATGCGGTGAACGCCGCAGAACCCACCCATGTGGCGGAAATCTATCGGAACTATGTGATCCGCAAGCAACAGAAAAAGAACAAGCCCATCGTCAGGAAAGGCAGAAAGTCCACGGAGAAAAAGGTAAGCCGGAAGACCGCCGCTATGCAGGCCGCGCAGAATCTCCGGACTAGAAAGCAGAAAGGAGCAACCGCCTGATGATTATCCGAAAAATCCAGCCCAAAGTTGTAGCCGCAAAAAAGCGAGTAGCAGCTTACTGCCGCGTCAGCACCCAGCGTAATGAGCAGGATGAGAGCTTTGCGACTCAGAAGCGGTACTACGAGGAGATGATCAGTACGCACCCTGACTGGGAGCTGGTCAAAATATATTCTGACCGGCACTCAGCAACGGCCGCAAAGAACCGTCCGGGTTTTCAGGAGATGCTGGCAGATGCGGAAGCGAAAAAGCTGGATATTGTCATCTGCAAGAGCATTTCCCGATTTGCCCGAAACATCGTGGACTGCCAGAAGTACACTCAGTGGTTTTCCACTCTGGGCATCACAGTCATCTTCGAGGAGCAGAATATTCGCACGGATGACCCCACCAGCGGCTTTGTCCTTTCCATGATGAGTGCAATTGCCCAGGATGAAAGCCATTCCATCAGCGAAAATGAGCGCAAAAGCTACGAGAGCCGCTTCGCACGAGGTGAGTACAACCTCGGGAATAATCGAATTCTCGGCTACGACAGCGAGGACGGAGTGCTTGTTCCCAACAAGGATGCGTGGATCGTAAAAGAAGTATTCCGCAGATTCCTTGCCGGGGAGAGCTACAGGCAAATCGCAAAAGGTCTCAAGGAAATGGGCGCGGAGTGCTTGCACAGCAAGCGTGGGTTTGGTGTCGAAACGCTCCGATATATGATCTCGAATGAAACCTATGTCGGGGATAAGTGCTTGCAGAAAAAAGCCCCGGTTGACTATCTGACAAAGAAACCTGACCCCAATAGAAAAGCCATGTCCAACTATCTGTACGATGACCATGAGGCAATCATCGACCGGGAAACGTGGGACAAGGCACAGGCCATACTGAAAGAACGGAAAGAACTGGCAAAGACAGGCGTATACAAGACCAATCGGAAGCATCACTTCCTCTACGGAATAGTATTCTGTGGGGAATGTGGTGCTCCTTTTTTGCGCCGTACATTCAATGGTTCGACTCCGTATAAGGCGTGGAACTGCCGTAATCGCCAGAAGGGAAAAGGAAAAACCAAATGTGGTAATCGGTTCATCCGGGAAGAACAGCTTTTGAACCAGATTCAAGAGGAACTGGGATGGTCTGATATGAACCAAGAACGGTTTCAAAAGGAAGTGTCACGGGTTCTTGTATTTGCTGACCATATCGAGGTTATAAAGGAATGATTATGCCCACTGGGTTTCGTTCTGCCTTTGCGGGGAAGTCTGCATGGCAAGAAAATGACCCAGTGGGCTTTTTTTCGTTAAAATTGGATTGCTATGTGAAGAAAATTGTTATATCCTTGGTGTCACAAAGAAACACACAAGGGAGGACGGAACAAGATGAAAGAACTATTCCCAGAACAGTATGGCTTGGCCGGTCATGAGCTTGCGGCGGCCGCAATGGTGAAGTTTTACATAAATGAGATTGACGCAAAGACCGAGCTGAAGAACATCATAGGAAGCGAGGTGGACGGTGCGGCATTGGCTGATCTGATTGACAGGGCAGCCGCCTACTGTGCAGAGCGAACCAAAGGAAGCGATGTGGCGGCACTGATGCAGAAGGTCAGCGGCAGAATGATCGTGCAGAACATCAGCATGGAGATGCTGGAATTTCTGATGAGACTTTGTGAGGAATAAGAGCTTTATACATTATATAATATAAACACCCGCATACACCACAGAAGCACCCTCTGTTAGACGAGAAGGTGCAGCGTGGCTTATGCGGGCGTTTTTTGTTTAGATGCCGAGGCTATAGAGAATAGCTCTCAGCTCTTTCATGTTTCGAGTGAGAATTTTAGCCTCGGTTTCGTTGCAGTCAATCAGAAGTCGATGAACTTCGGTATTTGCGGTGGAAACCGAATGTGTCAGGCTGTCAACAAGCAGGTCGTCCACAGAGACACCGAGGGTGTTTGCAATATTGACAACGGTTTCGATGCTCGGATGACGTACAGCAGTTTCAATTTGGGCTAAGTAGGCTCTGTTCAAATTGAGATTGTCCGCAAGTTCTTCCTGGGTGATGTGTTTTCTGGTTCGGAAAAATGAAATGCGTTGTCCCAACGCGGTATAGTCTAGGGCCATAAGATGTTCCTCCATGCCGCCCAGCATAAGAGCAATCCCATTATTGCGCCGAAAAAAATACATAGCAACTTGGAGAAAAGTAAGAATGCAAACACCTACCTCCTACGGCATTGCATCCTTAAAAGAAAAATGTTGAGATTTGTTAGCTAGCCGCTAACAATTACAAAAATGCGTTAGATAATAGCTAACAGTCAACTTACCACTGCCGATGTATAATGAAAATGAAGAATCACATAAAAACTGCGTTGGAAGGAGTGCTTGTAGAGGTGCGAGATGAAGCCTTGACTCTTTATAGAGATGTGGTAGCAACGCCTGTTCGCTGGCTGTGGTATCCGTTTATTGCTGCTGGAAAAATCACATTGTTACAAGGCGACCCCGGCGATGGGAAATCAACAATGATGATGAATCTCATTGCTACTGTCACCACAGGTGGCAGGCTGCCGAATGGCGTTCAGCTGGAAAAAGCAGAAAAGGTAATCTACCAGTGCTCAGAGGATGGCGCAGCCGATACAATAAAACCTCGGCTGGAAAGAGAAGGTGCAGATTGCGGGAAGGTCGCTTTTATAAATGAAGAAATTGCTGGAGGGCTGACGTTGGATGATGAGCGTATTCGAAACGCAATTATCGAATTTCGCCCGAGTCTTGTTGTTATTGATCCGATTCAGGCATATCTCTCAAGCAACATAGATCTTCAAATCGCTGGGAGAGCGAGAAGACTGATGCAGCATCTTGGAATGTGGGCCACAGCCTATGATTGCGCGATTGTTTTGATAGGCCACCTTAATAAAAAGGAAGGCACAAAGGGATTATATCGGAGCCTTGGAAGCATTGATATTGTGGCTGCCGCAAGAAGTGTGTTACAAGTGGAGCGCAACCCTGAAAATCCAAGCATCAGACTGGTACGCCAAATTAAGAACAGTTTAGGACCTGATGGTGCAGAGGTGGGTTTTTCCATAACTGAAGAAGATGGTTTCCGCTGGCTGGACTCATCAGACGAGCAGAACGGTGAGGCACAGAAAGATAGTGCAGATTTCAAGACCAAGGCAGAAAAAGCCTGTGTGTTGATAAGAAGGCTCCTTGCTGAAGGCGATATGCCATCAAAAGCGGTATACGAGAAGCTGAGCGAGGCGGGCATAAGTCGTAGAACCATTGCGGAAACCAAGAAAATCCTTGGAATTCAAAGCTATAGAAAAATGCGCCAATGGTATTGGACGATAGACGGAGAAAACGGTATAAAGAAAACCAACGAAATAAGGTGAGGTCATGGGAGAAAAAATAGAGCTGGACCATAAACAGAAAATTCGAGATAAATACAAGGGTGTGGATGCATCTGAGATTGAAATTATACCGGCAAAACCTGTAGAGACTTTTTCTGTAAGCGGTGGGATTCGCCGAGTGGCAGCCTATGTTCGCGTCTCGACAGACAATGATGAACAGACATCTTCGTATGAGCTTCAGAAAAATTATTACACCGAATACATTACGGGTCATCCCGGCTGGGAACTTGTCGGCGTTTATGCAGATGAAGGTATTAGTGGAACATCCATTGCACACCGCAAGGGAATGCTTCAGATGATTGAGGACTGTAAAGCGGGAAAAATAGACTTGATTATGACAAAGTCTATCGCTCGATTTGCGAGAAATATCATCGACTGCCTTTCGGTTGTGGATCTTCTGAAAAACTTGGAACCTCCTGTTGGTGTACAATTTGAGGCCGATAATATCTACACGCTAGATAATAACGGTCGGATGATTCTGACGATTCTGGCTTCGCTTGCAGAAGAGGAGTCCCATACAAAATCAGTTATCATGAACTGGTCTATTGACCGCAGGTTTAGACGGGGACTCTTTCTGACACCAGAACTGCTTGGGTATGATCGAGATGAAGAAGGAAATCTTGTGATAAACCAAGATGAAGCCAGCACTGTAAAAGTGATTTATTACCTGTATTTGAATGGATTTTCACTTAAGGAAATTGCGGATACGCTGACGAGTTTTAGGCGTAAAACGAAAGCTGGAAATGTAGAGTGGAGCGCAGGCGCACTTGCGGGAATAATCGATAATGAGCGGCATTGCGGCGATATCCTTGGCCGAAAAACATATACGCCTAATTTTTTGACACATAAGGCAAAAAAGAATAAAGGCGAGCGTACACAATATAGGCGGCAGGATCATCATGAGCCGATTGTTTCTCGAACTGTGTATGCAGCGGCAAATTTCCTTCGAGCCTCTCGTGCCTATGCGAAGAAAGCCAGACCCTTACCAGTTCTTAGTGTCGTTGACAATGGTATTCTCCGTGGATATGTTCCGCTGGATAAGGATTGGACTGGATTTTCAACAGATGAGATTCAAAAGGCTTCAGAAAGTGTTATGTGTGATTCGGCAGAGGTGCAGTTGGCAGAGGACAAAACTGGACTTGATATGCGGGGCTATGAAGTGGTCAGATCCCAGTATTTTGCTACTTTGCGGAATGCCGCAATGACGATAGCCAATGGAAAAATCAGCTTCAACACGGCGTGCCTCAAAAAGTTTGAGAACGTGGAGTATGTTGAACTCCTGCTGAATTCCGTGAGCCGGTGCATTGCTGTGCGCCCATGCGCAGAAGACAATCCCAATGCTATCCACTGGGGAAAACTTCATGAAGATCGGTGGTGCGCACTCTCTAAATCTTGCAGAGGGCTGGCAAAGACTCTGTTCGATATTATGGAGTGGGATGAAGACCTGAAATGTCGATTCCGTGGGGATTACATTGAAAACGAAGGCCAAAAGGTGATGCTGTTTCGGTTGGACGAACCTGAGATGGTTAAAACCGAAAATATTGTCCTTCCGCCTGCAGAAGCGGAAGCCGATGACCAAAAGGAAACCGAGGGAAGAGCCGTTAAGCAGACAATTTACATTTTGCCGCCAGAATGGGAACACACATTTGGCAGACCAATTGACAGCATTGCAGAGGTTCGTCTATTTGAACAGGAACACTATGCAGGAGACTGGGATGTTTTGCGGCCAGCAAAGGAGCTGGTTGAATATAGCACATTGACCTCGGATGATCTTGAAGAGTTATTACATGAAGCGCGTACAATTATAGAAAGGTGGCCTATCCCAAATGAACATGAACCAGGAGAATCAGCAGACAATGGAACTGAGTCCGGAGCAGATGTCGGAACGGGAGCAGAGGAGAACTGAAATTGAACAGAGCTTTGACTATGATGGCTATCAGGTCGCACGGCGGGAGCTTTTTGCCCATCTCCGGGACCCGGCAATCGTGATCAGGAAGGACAGCGTTACATTTAATACCGCCTGCATAGCTGGTCTGGAAGATGTGGTCTACGTCAACATCATGTTCAACAGCACATTGAAGCGGCTTGTAGTCAAGGGCTGCAATGAGAATGACAAGGATGCTCTGCGCTGGTGCGTTGCAAAGCCGGATAAGCGCAAAAGCAGAAAAATGTCATGCCGCCTTTTCTCGGAGCTGCTCTATAAAGAGATGGGCTGGGCAAGCGACTGCCGGTACAAGATCCTTGGCTACCGCATCGAGTTTGAAGGTGAGTCGCTTTATGTGTTTGACCTCGTTGCCGCCGAGGTGTTCCATGAGCGTAAGAAGAAGCAGTCGGATGAAGTGATTCCAACGGAGGCATCGGCTGAGAACAAGGATGAAGTGCAATCTGTGAACACCCGGAAGGGATACTATCCGGATGATATTGCGGGTTCCTTTGGTTTGCCTGTTGAGCAGCACCGGCAAGAATCAGAAGTCCGACAGATGGACGGTTATGTTTCAGTTGGGATGCTCACAGGGCTTCCCGGCCAGCAACAGAATACTTAAAAAATCCTGTTTTTGCACCAAGGGGGTAGTCTACCCTTTTTTAGAGAGGAGGAACATAAATGCCTGAGAAGCAGACAAATACATGGCAGCAGAATATGCTGGGACTTACATTTCGGTATGCGGACGGTCGCATATCGGTTTTCAAGAGTGCCCTTGAAGCGATTGGACGGCCGGAATTTTACCATTTCCTCTACAACCCGGCCAAGCAGATGTTTGCGATCCAAGCCTGTGGGATAGACGAAGAGGGAGCAAATCGACTTCCAAAGCATAGCACGGATGACCGATATGAGATCAAAAGTAAGGGGCTTGTGCGCCTGATCTATCAAAGCTGTGGTTGGGATAGGACAAGGTCGTACAGGTTGCCAGGGGTCGAATATCCGCAGCACCGGCTGGTAAATTACGATTTGAGCCGGGCTATTCCAATCTTTGAAGGAAGGATCGACAAGGAAGCGCAGGAGGCGCAGAGAGAAGAGCTGCGCTGAGTGTGAGAAAGCAGGGGGAGATTCCTATGAATCAAAACACAATATCGGACAGGAATGTGACCGACGTTGCAGCCTACTTGAGGAAGCGCAGGCACGAGCTGAAGCTGACACAGCAAGCCGTTGCGGATAAGGCTGAAATCAAACTGCAGCAATATCAGAAATTTGAAAGCGGTGAAAGAAGCATCCTGACGGTAGCTTTTTTCATCACCTGCAAAGTGTTAGATGCAATGGGCATCGATATTCAGGGGTTTCATCGAGATTACATTGGCCCTGAAAAAATGATGCATCGGGTGATTCCGAAGAATCGACAAGGAAGCACAGGAGGCGCAGAGAGGGGAGAAAGCTCTCAAAGTGTAATGGCGCAGAGAAGAAAAAGTTAGGCTCTGTGGTCACAAAAAATGAATAGGAATGAAGCAGCCCACCAGGTCGCTTTCCAAGAAGCTGAGAGATCAGCAGGATGGAAAAGTGACCCGGTGGGCTATTTTTATTCCTTATTGCATTGTGCCTGAAATGAAATCAGGTGGGGTGTTTATACCTGATGCCACCAATCTTCAAGGTCGAACAGGGGCGGGCGGAAAATGATTGCTGTGTGTCCAAAGCGGTGACAGGGGGTGTTTAGTCCTGATTACACTCAATGCCGACCAATTTAGAGCCGGCATACCATATATATGGCGCGACGATGCGCGAAAATCAATATATTGTGGTTTGCTCTGCGACCAGCGTTGAAGTCTGTTTATGCCTGAAAGCACCGAGGGAGTTTCCGAGGGCCAAACCACTGATATGAGTGGAGAAAACCACTAAATATATAGTGGTTTGCTCTGCGACCAGCGTTGAATCCTGTTTATGCCTGAAAGCACCGAGGGAGTTTCTGAGTCTATATATTTCTATGAAGACTTGGATTATCAGTTGCGCGCAGGAAGTTATATTAAACACATATCGGTTAATGATTGTATTGGATATTTGTACAGGGAAGGAAGTCAAACTCATTGCAAATTCACAAACAAAACTATGAGTTGTTTTTCCATTATCAAAAAAATGGAAAATAATGATGTTTCGTTGGAAGTTCAAATTCTTTTGGTAGTGACTGAAGAGCTAACGCCTCAGCAACAGAAAGGCGTCTTGCCTTATAAGGGTGTAAATGGACTTCATTGTTTCCATAGCAGACTGTTGGGGAATATCTCCAACGATGTATTCGCTTGTAAGATTTCTTAGAATCATCCCCTTCATCAACAGTTTTCATCTTTTGGATTCCTGCTCGCGGCACAAAGTGATCCTTCGCATTAGGGTGATGTTCCACGTCATTTTTATCAAACCAATATTGCGCTGTGAGTTCTTTGGGGATACCTGTCGGACATTCTTTTGCGCTATCTACAACGAAAGACTCCGCCGCTGGCCACGGCATCTTCTTAACCTCATCAAGCGAGTACTTAATATGTTTTTCCCAATTAAAGTTCGTTATCGAAAGTCCATAGTGGTTTACCACTTCTTTTTGGACTCCGAAGAGCAGTATTCTATCTCTATCTTGTGGCGCACCAAACTCTAGAGAGTTGGTTAATCTATCAGTGAGTTCATATCCTGCTTTTCTAAGGAGTTCCTTTAGTTCTTCGTAGTACGCCCGATGCTTTGCTGTACGCCATAGACCTTTTACATTTTCGAATAAAAAGAAATCTGGTCGCTGTGTCACAATAAGAGAGATATACGACATAGATAATTTTCCATTGTCGCCATCTTTTCCTCGTTGCTTCCCTGCAACGGAAAAGTCCGGGCAAGGCGGTCCGCCAATAAAGCCAACCAAACTTCCATCACTTCTAGAAAGAGCAATTTCACTTTTTAGCTCGTCTGAACGCGCACCAAGGTACTCATTTACATCGATATTACTATAACCGTGTACGGGCTTGGGCAATTGCATTTTATACCTTGAATACTTGTATGCCTCAATAAACGAAGAGGAAAACTCATTTACAAGGTCTATTTCATACCCAGAAAGTTCAAATCCGAGATCCAAGAACCCACTCCCCGAAAAGAACGAGAAAATCTTCAATTTTTCCACTATTCTTAATCTCTCCATTCTTTAGTATCTAGCCAAGAGCTTTCAATCTCATCATAGGGAAAATTATGTAAAGAGCAAAATTCCTTTATTGCACGCATTGCCGTCATATTCGGCTTTGCTTTTCCAGCTTCCCAACGATTCACAGTTGCAGAAACAACGCCTATCTCTTTCGCGAATGCTTCTTGTGTCAAAAAAGACTTTTTTCTTATCACTTTTATACACTCTGGAAATGACATCTCCTCAAACCCTTTCTAACACAATTTTCCCATATTATAACACGGATATGACATTTGCTCAACATTTTTATTGAGGAAGGCTATACTTTTCGTAAGCATTTTTCTTTCTTCCAATTATTGGGCAGCCGCACCGCGCCGATCAAATCACAGCGGGCAGCCAGATACCGGCGCACGCCTTCGGACT
>ERZ836939.244-NODE-244-length-74856-cov-4.966752_pt1 | contig 74856 bp, 97 predicted proteins | sample MGYA00519912_ERZ836939 | MGnify/ENA primary metagenome ERZ836939 (study PRJEB31850, sample SAMEA3708810) | human gut metagenome | biome: human gut; feature: human-associated habitat; material: faeces | place: China | collected 2014 ...
CGGCGGCAGATTATGGTTTGCAGGCAGAAACAGGAGTAGATTCTCTTTCCGGGAAACAGATCTCAATAGCAGAATCGTAATCTTTCAGATAGGATATCAACTCATCTGACAAAAACAATCTGCGATCCCGGTGCCCTTTCGATTGTAAGATATCCAAATAGCCGTCATTAAGATGTACATTTTCACAGCGGAGATGTCTGGCTTCGCCGCACCTCGCACCGCAGCAATAAAGGAAACGATACAGTGCTGGGTAAACATAAGGGCGCCCTGGTGTTTTCTTTCGAAGCACATATGAGTCGCATTCTTTAAAAAAGCGCTGTATTTCACTGTTAGACAACAGATAAACTTCTGGTCGGTAAGAATTCCGTGAAACAGGGGATTCAAGAATGTATGCATCTGAATCCCCCATACACTGGAGATAGCGGCCAAACTCTCTAACAGGGCTTATCCAATATCCACGTTTTGAATTGGAATGCTCAGACCGTTCAATGCTCCACCCTACCACAAGGCTTTTGCAAAGAACAGGGCTATTGCCATGTTCAAAATTGTATCGATCCAAACTCTTCAAATACCATTGAACTGATGCGGAATACTGTATGCCTATAGAATGTTTAAACTTTATAAATGCTTCCAGAGATGGGCCAAGCGCGCTTATAAAAAGACTCATGGATTTACCTTTCTTGATATTCCCACAAGAGGTAATACACACTCTTTAAGGTTATTTATATCTGCAGTTATATAGATGTCGGTAGTCCTTATCAGCCGAACAAAACGGTTATACATGACATATCGATATCTGACGAGCTCCCCAGTTTTCTCGTTGAAGATGTTATCAGCAAACATTTGACCGATATTGGCCGTATAAGTATCATAGTCGTTTTCTGCACAGAATTTTTTAAACCTGTTGCTGACCTGCTTATAGTTTTCTATGTTTTTGGGGGCATAGCCCACATCGGTTATAGCAGCGATAAAAGCATCACACAAATCATCAATATTTGATTTCACAGAGACCACCCCGTTTGCTTGGTGGCTCCTATAGTACCAGAAAAATTATGCCGAAAGAAGTCTACAAATTATTGCTTTTTCAGTACAGAATAAAAGGTTTCGGCATAATGTTTTTTACGGTATAATCTCCGTTATGCTTAATTCGTTATAATGGAGACTTTGGTGGAATCTGGTACGGTGATCCACGGGATGATGCAGGACTGGACTGGCTGGATAGTCTGCCCTACACCACGGCCTTCGTGCTCGGGAACCATGAAAACTATGACGCCTACAAAGGTTATCCCAAAGAGGAGTGGCATGGCGGACAGATCCAGAGGATACGTCCCTCCGTCCTGCATCTCATGCGGGGCCAGGTATATGAGCTCAACGGCAGGAAGTTTTTTACCATGGGCGGCGCATCCTCCCATGATATCCAGGATGGTATTCTGGAGCCGGACGATCCAGACTTCGAGGAAAAGTTTCAGCAACTCGAACAGCGCGGTGCGCTGTTTCGTGTGAACCATCGTTCCTGGTGGGCCGAGGAACTGCCCAGCGAAGCGGAATATCTGGAAGCCAGAGCAAATCTGGAGCGTGTCCACTGGAATGTGGATTACATCATCAGCCACTGCTGCCCCTCCAGCATACAGGATGTGTTCAGCGGAGGAATGTTCAAAAAAGACGCACTGACCGAGTTCTTCGATGAAGTGTGTCAGAGATGTACCTTCCGGTATTGGTTCTTCGGCCACTACCACAGCAACATGGTGATCGAGAAAAAGTATGCTATGCTATATGAGCAGATCATAAGACTGAAGTAAGAAAGAGGGCTGTGCTGACGCATGGCCCTTTTTTCCTATCCTGTTTGCACATGGCTTTGTCAGTATGTCAATATGGGGGTTCGGAAATGGCTTGAAAAAAGCGCAGAAAAACAAAAATACAAGATGCGCAAAACCGCGAACCCATTGAGCCGCAAGGCTTTCCGGGCTGTATCTTTTTCGGCAACAAAAGACAAAACAAAAGGACTTCCGAAAGGAAGTCCTTTTGTTTTGGGTTCCGCCGCCCAGAGGGCGGCTTCACCCTTCGGTATTGGAATGCTCGGGGTCGGCAGAGCCGCCCCTGCGCAATTCCCGGCCGCAGGCCGGGAATTTACGCGCCACTCGGCGCGCGGCCCAGAAGGGCCGTTGGGCGATTCTCCTGCAACGGTCCTGTCGATCCAAAATATCGATTTTAACCGGCCAAGCCAAAAAGAAATCCTGCAGCCACAACGGTTACAGGATTTCTTTTATGCTTTCTGGTGTTTAGTCTGATCTTTATGCCATCCGGCACAGCATGGCGGCGCCCACCACGCCGGCGTCGTTGCCCAGGCTGGCCCGCACCACCTTGGGCAGACGGTCCTTGTCAAAGCATCCCTTATGGACCAGTTCCCGCACAGGGTCCAGCAGAAGGTCGCTGTCCGCGCTGCTCACTCCGCCGCCCAGGCAGATGACTTCGGGAAAGAGAATATTGCTCAGGCTGATCAGCCCGTAGGAGAGCTCCTTTTGATATTCCTCCAGCACCTGGAGGGCGGTCTCATCCCCGGCCCGGGCTGCCTGGAAGGGGGTGCGGCCCTCGACCCGGTCCAGACTGCCGCCGCACACCTCCCAGAGCAGGCTCTTGGGGGAGGACTCCATGGCTGACCGGGTCATGCGGATAAGAGCGGTGGCCGAGCCGTACTGCTCCCAGCAGCCCAGGCCGCCGCAGCCGCAGGGCAGGCCGTTGGGATGTGTCATCAGATGGCCTGCCTCCATGCCCGCGCCGCCCAGGCCGGTATAGAGCTTTCCACCCCGCACCAGTCCGGTCCCAATGCCGGTGCCCAGGGTGACCATGACCACCGGGTCGCAGCCCTTGGCGGCTCCGGCCCAGTATTCCCCTGCGGCGGCGCAGTCGGCGTCGTTGCCCAGGTGGACGGGAATATTCAGCTCCCGCTGAAACAGCTCCCGGAAGGGGGTGTCCCGAAAGGGCATGTTGGGCGTTTTCACCACAATGCCCGCCTCATTGTCCACCAGACCGGGGATGCCTGCGCCTGCGCCCTCCACGTCCTCCAGAGAGATGCCGCCCTCCTGAGCGGCACGGACGGAGAGTTGGGCCAGCTGGGACACCAGCTCCTCTGCGGACCAGCTCCGATTCACAGGGCAGGCGGATTTGTGGAGAATGGTCCCCTCCTGATCCACCAGACCGGCCACCAGATTGGTGCCTCCCACATCAATTCCAATATACACGGTCAGCCCTCCTCGTCCATGAGCTTTTTGAAGTGCTCGTCCATCCGCTGTGTCAGCTCCAGGGCGGCGTTGTGGCCCAGTTTCCGGCTGCGGTTGTTGATGGCTGCAACCTCCAGGATGCTGGCCAGGTTTCGGCCGGGCTTCACCGGGATGGTGACGGCCGGGACCTCCACATCCAAAATTTCGGTGGTGGCCCCCTCCAGGCCGAACCGGTCGTACACCGCGTGGTCATCCCAGGGCTCCAGAGTGACCACCAGCTCGATCTCCTGCTCCATTTTGGTGACCCGCATGCCGAACAGGCTGCGCACATCCACCACGCCGATGCCCCGCAGCTCCATGTAGTGGCGGATCAGATCCGGGGCGCTGCCCATAAGAGTATTGTGGTTGGTCACCTTGATCTCCACCGCGTCGTCGGCGATGATACGGTGGCCCCGCTGGATGAGCTCAATGGCCACCTCGCTCTTGCCCACGCCGGACTCTCCCTGGATGAGCACTCCTTCGCCGTAGATCTCCATGAGCACGCCGGAGCGGGTGATCTGGGGGGCCAGGTGGTTGAACAGGCTGCCGATGAGGCGGCTCATAAAGGCGGAGGTGTGCTCTGCCGTGCGCAGCACGGTGCGGTCATGCTTAATGGCCATCTCCATACACTCGGGGTAGGGCTCCAGAGCACGGGTGAGGATCAGGGCCGGAACCGGATAGGACAGCAGCTTGTCAAAGCTGGTCCGCCGCTCCTCAGGGGTCATCTGGTTCAGGAAGGTGTGCTCCGTCAGGCCGATGACCAGCAGCCGCCGGGTGTCAAAGTGCTCAAAAAAGCCGCTCAGGGGCAGGCCGGGCCGGTTTACATCCAGTGTGGTCAGGGGGGTGTCCTCATAGTCGGGCCCCTTATGGAGGATCTCCAGATCAAATTCCCGGATGATCTCTCCCAGCTTTACGCTTTTCGTATGTTCTGCCATTGGATCGTCCTCCTTCGCTTCGTCACTTGGCGCTTTTGCTTAGTATATCCTATCTCCTTCCATTTCGCAAGGGCTCCCGGCGTTTTCTGCCGCTTCTTTCGCCTGGGACACGGCAAAAAAATTTCAGTCCCTTTGAAAAAAATCCTTGCATTTCCCTAAAATATCTGGTAATATATCATTCGATGCTTCATTGGAAAGCGTACTCTCATAGCGAGGAGGTAAGCAACATGGCCAAATGCGAATTCTGCGACAAGGGCGTCACCTTCGGCATCCAGGTCTCCCACTCCCACCGCCGTTCCAACCGCACCTGGAAGCCCAACGTGAAGCGCGTGAAGGCGATCGTGAAGGGAACTCCCACTCACGTGTACGTCTGCACCAGATGCCTCCGTTCCGGTAAGGTCACCCGCGCTGTGTGATCGGTATATGGCAAGTTAAATCCCCTGTGGTATTCCACAGGGGATTTCCTTTTTTATGATGCGCCCTCCAAAAATTCCACCGCCCGGTCCACCGCCTGACGCACGTGGGCGGACAGGCTCAGCTCCTGCACTCCGGCCACCACCACGCCGCAGCTGTTCATGGGGACGAGGAACTTCTTGGCCCGGCAGCCCCCCACCGCTTCGGCCATTTTAGGGGTCACCTCGCCCAGAATGGCGTGGGACACCACGATGCCAAGGGGGCCCAGCACCACGTCCGCGTCCATGACGCCCCGGACCACCGGGTTTTCTCCCGTGGCCACCTGGGAAGCCCCCGCCTTCTGCATGGCGGAGGAGGCGATGCCGTTGGTGCCGATGGCCAGCAGCTCCGCCTGGGGCAGACGGGCCTTCACTTCCTCCACCAGCAGCTTTCCCAGCCGGCCGCCCTGGCCGTCGATCACCACAATTTTTGCCATATTCAATCCCTCCGCTTATTTCTGATTTCTTTTTCTGTGCCGGGACATCGTGCATCAAAAACAGACCTGTCCGCATAGATTCCACGGGGAGGTGTTTGCCATGTCCTTTTCTCTGCCCTCCGGTCCGCGGATCTCCGGAGCGGCGGCGGCCGCCGCCGCGCTGGCTCAGGGTCGCTCCCGGGAGGAGCTGGAACGGATGGCCGCCTTCTTCTCCCTGCTGGGGGAGATGCTGGACGCCTTTGCCCTGGACGCCCCCGGGGAGGGACCGGTCATCGATCCATGAAGGAGCGGATCTGCTCTATATTCTCCATGCCCTGCTGATAGCCCTCGGCCCACAGCATGCGCAGCTTGTCCACGTTGTGTTCGATGCGCCCCACCCCGTGGAGGGTATTGGGGGCGATGACCAGGGCCTTGCCCTCCTTCTCCAGCCGAAACAGCTCCGCACGGCTCTGGTTGTCCCGCTCCGGCCGCTCCTCCATGGTGCGGCAGAAGTTGGGGTACTCCCGGTAGCGGCGCTGGATCAAGGGGAGAAGCTTTTCCGGCTTTCGGACAAAGCTCCGGGGCTTGGTGAGGATGACCACCACCCGGTCGCACCCCTGCACAAAGGCCCGGCGGTAGGGCACCGCGTCGGCCGCGCCCCCGTCCAGATAGGGCTTGCCGTCCAGGTGAAATACCGGGAACATAAGGGGCATGGCGCAGGTGGCCTGGAGGAGGCGGAAGTGCTTGTCCTCGGTGGTGACCTCCTTGTATTCGGCCTCGCCGGTCTCCAGGTTGGTCACCCCAGCCTCCACATGGCCGGGGAACGCCTCGAAGGTCTGGTAGTCAAAGGGCACCAGCTCGTTGGGGATGGTGCAGTAGGAGAACTCCAGACCGAAGTAGCTGCGGTTGTGCCGGTCCACCAGGTTGTTCAGGCCCATGTACCGCCGGTCGTTCACAAACCGGGTCAGGATCTCCAGGTTCCGCCGGGGCTGCTTGGAGACATAGCTCACCCCGTAGGCGATCCCGGCGGACACCCCCACCACATAGTCCGCCATCACGTTCTTCTCCAGCAGGGCGTCAAAGACGCCGGTGGAAAAAATGGTCCGGAGGGCCCCGCCCTCCAGCACCAGTCCGACTTTCATGCTTTGGTCCTCCTTTTCGTTTCCCGGAAGAGGCGGCCTTTGGCCGCCCTGTATTTTGATCTGATACTATTATACGGAATCCAGCCGCCTTTGCAAGGGGGAGCCGTTGACAACCTATCGTTTCAGTAGTATGATCAGGTCAGACATTCCATAGGAGGGAACTGCTATGCCTGCCATTGCGCACAATCTGGAAGAACTGATCGGCCACACCCCCCTGCTGGAGCTGAACCGCTACGGCGCCAAGCACCAGTTTCAGGCCCGGGTGCTGGCCAAGCTGGAATATTTGAATCCCGCCGGCTCCGCCAAGGACCGGGTGGGCCTGTCCATGATCCTGGACGCGGAGGAGAAGGGGCTCCTGAAGCCCGGCGGAGTCATCATCGAGCCCACCTCCGGCAACACGGGCATCGGTCTGGCCAGTGTGGCGGCCGCCCGGGGCTACCGGGTGATCCTCACCATGCCCGACACCATGAGCGCCGAGCGCCGGGCCATGCTGGCCGCCTACGGGGCGGAGCTGGTCCTCACCCCCGGGGCCCAGGGCATGCAGGGGGCGGTGGACAAGGCCCAGGAGCTGGCCCGGGAGCTGCCCGGCAGCTTCATCCCCGACCAGTTCGGCAACCCCGCCAACCCGGAGGCCCACTACCGCACCACCGGCCCGGAGATCTGGGCGGATACGGACGGCAAGGTGGACGTGTTTGTGGCCGCGGTGGGCACCGGCGGCACCATCTCCGGCACCGCCCGGTACTTGAAGGAGCAGAACCCCGCCCTCCAGGTGGCGGCGGTGGAGCCCGACGCATCCCCCCTCCTCTCCGGCGGGCAGGCGGGCCCCCACCAGATCCAGGGCATCGGGGCCAACTTCATTCCGGACACTCTGGACCGCTCCATCTATGATCAGGTGATCCGGGTGACGGACCAGGACGCCCTGGCCACCGGCCGGGAGATTGTCCGGACCGAGGGCATCCTGGTGGGCATCTCCTCGGGAGCCGCCCTGTGGGCGGCGGGCGAGCTGGCCAAAAAGCCGGAGTATGCCGGAAAGACCATCGTGGTGGTTCTGCCCGACTCCGGGGACCGGTACCTGTCCTCCGCCATGTTTGCATAACGAAATATAGAAAAAGGCCCCTTAAGGCCGTCCGAAGCGGATGTTTCTCCCCTCCGGACCCCTTAAGGGGCCGCGTGTTTCTGGTTGCCTGCGCGGGGTCCGCCCAAAGCGGAAATTTGAGACCTAGCATGGCGTGGAAGTTTTTACACGCCCCGCGCGATATCAGTTACAGCTGTTCTTCAACGGCGGCTTCCGCCTTCACTGGAGCATCTTCTCGTCGGCCCACTCGCTGTACCAGGCCGATGATCTGACCGGACAGAATCACGGTCAGCAGGGAGCAGCCCAGCCGGCTCAGGTCGATGTAGGTGGCGGACAGGGCCAGCACCACCAGGTCGCTGATGAGGTAGGCCCACTGGATGTCCCAGCGGGTGAGCTTGGAAATGCTCATGGCCAGGGCGTCGTCGCCGCCCGGCGCGCCGCCGGCCCGGACGCTCAGCCCCACGCCGCAGCCCACAAACAGGGCGCCCAGCACCGCCGCCAGCAGGGGGTGGTCGGCCAGCTGGGGCCACAGGGGGTCAAACTGCTCCACAATGGCATAGAACACGGAGAATCCGCCCCCCGCCACGATGGAGTAGGCGATAAACTCCTTTCCCAGCAGCTTCCAGCCCATGAGATAACAGATTGCGTTCATCACCAGTCCCGTCACCGCCGGGGAGAGTCCCACCCAATGGTGCAGGAACAGGGTCATGCCCAGCACACCGCCCTCGGTCACACCGGACAGGGCATGGACATTGTACAGGCCGAAGGCAAGGATGGCGCTGCCCAGCAGGGCCAGGGCACATTTCTTCGGCTTTATGAGGGAAAACAAAATAACAACTCCTTTGATGCCTTCCACGCACTTCTATTATAGCCGAGAATGGCCGGTTTGGCAACCCCCCGGCACAGTTTGGGGGAGTTTGCGGCAATTTTGGGAGCTGATAGGACCAAAAACGCCGTCCCGGCAGTCCGGGACGGCGTTTCGCCTGTTTTCGACGGGGGAGCGGATTATACTGATTCTGTGCCCAGGCGCTCCGCCGCTTCAATCAGCTCGATCTGGCTGCGGAGGGAGGCCATCAGGCGGGGATAGAGGCAGGGAGAGACGCCGGAGAGAAAGTTTCGAATCTCCTCCGCGGAGGCCCGGGCGGGAGCCTGCTCTCCAAACAGAAGAAAGCCGTCCTGAACGCCCAGCACCTCGCATACCCGCTTATAGGTGGGCAGGGCCAGGCCGGTGCTGCCCCGCTCCACCTCGCCCAGATAGTGGGGCGTTACGTCCAGCCGTTCCGCCAGCGTCTCCCGGCTGATCCCAAGGGCCTCCCGTCTGGCTCGAATGCGGGAGCCCAATTCCCGATTCAGCTGGGTGTAAGTGCGCGCCATCGAGGACACCTCCCATCAGTCCGGCTGTTCCAGTGCCTGGATCAGCTCAATTTGGCTGCGGAGGGAGGCGATCAGATAGGGGCGGTATTTGGGATCGACCTCCTTCAGCATGGCCTGGATCTGACGGGCCTCGTCCCCGGGCCCGGGAAGCGTGCCCAGCAGGAGCTGGTCCGCTGAGACGCCCAGCGCCAGACAGATTCGGCTGATGGTCTCCAGAGAGGCCCCGGTACGCCCGCGCTCCAGGTCTGCCGCAAATTGGGCGGAAATGCCCGTCAGTTCGGCAAAGCGCTCCCTGGTCAGAGCGGCGGCCTCCCGGGCGGCGCGGATTCGGGCGCCGATTTCCACGTTGCTTGGCTTATAGGTCTGTCGCATGCCCATACCCTCCTGCGTTTGATGCACTTAGCATAAGAGATGGCCAGTTTCAAAAACAGTGTTCAATGCACTTAAAAATATTGTGCAATACACGCAGATGAGTTATGATAGTTATACATGCTTCAATACCGGCAGAGCGGGGATGAAGAGGGAATACAGGAAAAGAATACACCAATAATAGGCAGAGCGGTTGGATAAAGGAGAGATGTATATGTGTATGGAAGAAGATACGCGGGTCCGGGAGGAGATCGCGGTCCGAATGCTGAAGGAGACCTTGATTCCCTCGGCGCAGATCGCCCGCTGGACCGGACTGTCCAGAGAGCGGGTCCATGCGCTGGCCCTCCAGACAAAGCGGCTGGAGGGCCGCTGGCCGGAGTAATAGACGTGCGGGCGGATGGCAACCGCCCGCACGTTTTTCTATGTCAGCGCTTCGGCTTGGCCTTGAAAATCAGGGCCACCAGAAAGCCGAAGAAGATGGCGGCGGCGATCCCGCCGGCGGTGGCGGTGATGCCCCCGGTGAGAGCCCCCAGAAGCCCCTGCTGGGCCACAGCCTCCCGCACCCCCTTGGCCAGGGTGTTCCCAAAGCCGGTGAGGGGGACGGCGGCTCCGGCCCCGCCCCAGTCCGCCACATACTGGTAGATCCCCAGTGCGCTCAGAATCACCCCGGCGGTGACATAGCACACCAGAATCTTGGCGGGGGTGAGCTTGGTCTTGTCAATGAGCAGCTGGCCCAGGGCGCACAGCGCGCCGCCGCAGAGAAAGGCGTTGAGATACTCCATACAAAAACCTTCTTTCCAAAACCGTCAGACGTCCCGCCGGGCGGAGACGGCCACGGCGTGGCAGATGCCGGGGATGCTCTCCCCCTGAAAGGCGGTGGTGGGGGAGTGGAGGGCCCCGGTGGGGCAGAACAGCAGGTGCTTAATCCGCCCCGCCCGCAGCTCCCGAAGGAGATAGCCGGTGAACACCGAGGCGGAGCAGCCGCAGCCGGAGCCCCCGCAGTGGACGTCCTGGCGCCGGCTGTCGAATATCAGCCTGCCGCAGTCGGTGTAGCTGGGGGAGAGGTCCACTCCATCCCGGCGGAACAGCTCGCACAGCAGCTCGCCCCCCAGCTCCCCCAGGTCGCCGGTGACGATGCAGTCGTAGAAATCCGGCCCCCGGCCGGTGTCCTGAAAGTGGGTGCATAGGGTGTCGTAAGCAGCGGGGGCCATGGCCGCCCCCATATTGTTGGTGTCGGTGACACCCTTGTCCACGATTTTTCCCGGCGTGACATGGGTGATGCAGGGACCGTCTCCCCCCCGTTGGAGAATGACCGCCCCCGCCCCCGTCACTGTCCACTGGGCGGTGGGGGTGCGCTGGCAGCCGTACTCCAGGGGGGTGCGGTACTGGCGCTCCGCCGTGCAGAAGTGGGAGGAGACCACCACCCCCGCCCGCTCCCCAAAGCCCCCGTCCAGGGCCATGGACGCCAAAATCAGCCCCTCGCCGAAGGTAGAACAGGCCCCGTACAGGCCGAAGAAGGGGATTTTCTGCTCCCGGGCCGCGTAAGAGGAGCTGACGCACTGGTTGAGCAGGTCGCCGGCAAACAGATAGTCCAGCTGCTGGGCGGTGAGCCCCCCTTTTTGGAGCGCAAGGGCCAGGGCCTTCTGCTGCATGGCCCGCTCGGACTGCTCCCAGGTGGCCTCCCCAAAGGTGTCGTCCTGGTCGACATAGTCAAAGCAGGCGGCCAGAGGGCCCTCCCCCTCCATGCGGCCTACCACATTGCCGGCGCAGAGGATTGTGGGGGGCGAGGCCAGCACCGCCGTCTGCTGCCCGGTCTTTTTTGCGCTCATGGGCGCACCTCCTCCCAAAACCGATAGGACCAGTATGACCCGCTCCTTGAAAAATATGCCGGCTGGCCGGAATTTTTGTGGAAAAAGGACAAGACGGATGGTATAATGAAGGGCGGAAGAATGGAAAAGTGCTGGAAACAGCGCGAGATCAGCAGGAGAGCTGTGAGAGGAGCGGTAAAACACATGCGGAACATACAGGAGATTGACCGGGAGCTGGAGCGCGCCCGACAGAAGATGGAGCGGTCCCGAAAGCTGGATGTGATCCTCCAGGACCTGAAGGAGCAGAGCGTCCGCCGCCGTCAGGCGGAGGAGGAGGCCCGGGCGGTTTTGGAGAAAGAGCAGGGGGACGTGGAGGAGCTGGAGCGCATGTCCCTGGTGTCCTTCCTGGCCAGAATCCAGGGGGATCTGGAGAGCCGGAAGGCGGAGGAGCGCCGGGAGGCCGCCATGGCCAAGGCCCGGTACGACGCGGCCAAGTGGGACCTGGAGGATCTGGACCGGCGGCTCCGGGACTTTGCGCAGGAAAAGGAGAGCCTGAAGGGACTGGAGAAACAGTACCAGGCCCTGCTGGATGAAAAGGAGGCGGTGCTGCGCAGCCAGGGGGGAGCTCAATCCCAGCGGCTGGGCCAGCTGGCCCAGGAGCAGGAGCGCACCGCCGGGGAGCTGCGGGAGATCCAGGAGGCCATCCAGGCCGGTCTGGCCGCCCAGCGGGCCCTGGAGGAGATGAGCGGCGACCTGAGCGGCGCGGAGAACTGGGGCGTCTGGGATATGGTGGGGGGCGGCATCATGGCCACCTTTGCCAAGCACGGCTGCCTGGACGATGCCCAGGACGCCGCATATGAGGCCCGCCGGGCCCTGAGCCGCTTCCGCACGGAGCTGGCCGATGTGTCCTCGGAGCAGGTGCCCGATGTGGAACTGGGGGACTTCGCCGTCTTTGCCGACTACTTCTTTGACGGCCTGTTTGCCGATTTGTTTGTCCAGAGCCGCATCCGGGAGGCCCAGGAGCAGGTGGAGGCGGTGACCCAGCGGGTGGAGCGGCTCATTGTCCGCCTGCGGGACGAGCGGGAGAGCTTGGAGGAGAAGCAGGGGCAGCTGGACTGGGAGCGGGAGCGCCTGCTCACCGCCCAGAACCGGGCCCAGCTCCAGAGCGGAGCGGAGACAGGGGAGGCGGTCCCCGTATGAGCGAGCTGGAGACCCTTCAGAGCTGGATCGACCAGAGCCATAACATTGTCTTTTTCGGCGGTGCGGGAGTGAGCACCGAATCAGGAATTAAGGATTTCCGAAGCCCAGACGGCCTCTACAATCAGCACTACAAATTTCCCCCGGAGACCATGCTCAGCCGCAGCTTCTTTGACGCACACCCGGAGGAATTTTTCCGCTTCTACCGGGACAAGATGCTCAATCCCGGGGCCAAGCCCAACGCCGCCCACAAGAAGCTGGCTGAGCTGGAGGCGGCGGGAAAGCTGCGCAGCGTCATCACCCAGAACATCGACGGCCTCCATCAGGAGGCCGGGTCCCAGCGGGTGTGGGAGCTCCACGGCTCGGTGCTGCGCAACCGGTGCATGAAGTGCGGAAAGCCATACCCCACTGAATTTCTGGCAGAGTGCGAGGGGGTGCCCCGGTGCGCCTGCGGCGGGATCGTAAAGCCGGAGGTGGTCCTCTATGAGGAGAGCCTGGACGCCCATGTGCTGGAGGGGGCTGTGGCCGATCTGCGGCAGGCCGACCTGCTCATCATCGGGGGGACCTCCCTGGTGGTCTACCCCGCCGCCGGGCTCATCAACTACTACCGGGGGGACCGGCTGGTCCTCATCAACAAGACCCCAACCCCCTATGACCGGAGGGCCGATCTGGTGCTCACCGGACCCATTGGGGAGATTCTGGGGCAGATTCAGGTGAATGAGTAAATTTACCCCAGTAACGTAAAAAACTGGGCGGCTGGAACTGCTCCGGCCGCCCGGTTTCCTTGGCGGACCCCGGCCCCTGTTCCGGTCCGCTGCGATTTTGAAATTAGCGCCCCGTTTCCAGCAGGAACGGGGAGATGAGAGGAGTAATGTCTATGTTTCGTCCCATGCGCCGCTTCAAGCAGGCCCTGTCCCCGGAGGAGTGCCGGGCAGTCTTGGAGCGGGGAACCTCCGGGGTGCTGGCCCTGTCCGGCGACGGAGGCTGGCCCTACGCCGTCCCCCTCAGCTATGTGTACGCGGACGGGAAGATTTACTTCCACTCCGCCAAATCGGGCCACAAGGTGGACGCCATTCGGAGCTGCCCCAGAGCCTCCTTCTGTGTCATCGACCAGGATCACATTGTCCCGGAGGAGTACACCACCTACTTCCGCAGCGTCATCGCCTTCGGCACCGTCCGGATTTTGGAGGAGGACGGGGAGAAGCGCGCCGCCATCGAGAAGCTGGCGGTGAAGTACGCCCCCGCCGACAGCAGGGAGAACCGGGATAGTGCCATTGACCGGGAGTGGGCGTCCCTGTGCATGCTGGAGATGGAAGTGGAGCATCTGTCCGGCAAGGAGGCCATCGAACTGGTGCGGCAACGGGAGAAATGACCCGGCCATTAAAGCGTCTGAGATGCGATAAGGCCCCGCCTCACGCGCGGAGACGCGCTGTGGGGCGGGGCCTGTGCGTTTCAAGCGGATCTAAAAGACGGGGAATTTGCCCTCCATCCGGCCGTGGGGGAGGGTGACGGTAAAGACGGTGCCCTCCTCCCGGCTGCTGCGGACCTCGATCTGGCCCCGGTGGGACTGGGCGATGGTGTGGGCGATAGCCAGCCCCAGGCCGTAGCCTCCCTCCTTCCGGCTGCGGGAGCCGTCCACCCGGTAGAACCGCTCAAACAGGTGCTCCAGGTGCTCCGGGGGGATGGGCTCGCCGGTGTTCCGCACGGAGAGGACCGCCCTCTCCTGCCGGCGGGAGAGGGCTACGTCCACCCGGCCCTGTTCCCCGGCGTACTTGACCGCGTTGTCCAGCAGGATCATCACCAGCCGCTCTAGACTGTCCGGCTCTCCGGAGAGGGAGAGGCCGGGCTGGATGTGGCTGTTCAGCTCCACCTGCCGCTCAAAGGCCACCGACTCAAAGCGCAGCACGCACCCGGTGACCAGGTCGCTGAAGTTGACCGTGCGGGAGTCCTTGGGCCGCTCCGCCCCGTCGTGCTTGGCCAGGAAGAGCATGTCCTCCACCAGCTCCTTCATCCGCTGGGCCTCCTCCTGGATGTAGCCCAGCCACTTGCGCTGGGAGGCCACTGTGGCGTCCGGGTGGGCGGCCATGATTCCGGTGTTGGCCAGAATCACCGTGAGAGGGGTCTTCAGCTCGTGGGAGGCGTCGGCCACAAACTGCCGCTGCTGGGTCCATGCCCTCTCCACCGGCTTCAGGGACAGCCGGGCCAGAAACAGGCTGATGGCGAAAAAAACCGCCAGAGCCGCCCCGCCAATGAGGAGAGAATTGACCATCAGCCGTCCCAGAGAGGCCCGCTCCCAGCTGAGGTCGGAGAAGGCGATGCGCACCCGTCCGTCGGAGAGCTGCTCCTGCTGGAATCGCAGACCAAGATTCTGCAAGGTGCCGGACGGGGCCTGGGCCTCCTGGATCTCCTGGACCGCCTGGGCCAGAGTGTCCTCTGTGACCTTGACCTGGCTGCCCTCCTCCAGGGTGAGAGTCCCGTCCGCCTCAATGGTGACGCAGAACACGGGAATGGCCCAGCGCCACTCCCGCGCCCCGCCCTGGTCGGGCAGGTGCAGCTCCAGCTGGGGCGGGATGCCGTCCTGGCGCAGGGCCAGCTTCATGGCGGCGGCGCTCTCCCGCTCCAGCTGCTGGGCTGTGGAGATCATCAGGGCTCCGAACACAGCCAGCAGCACCACCGTCACCAGCAGCATATTGGTGAGGATAAATTTCAGCCGCAGCCTGCGCAGCATGCCGCTCTCCCCCTTTTTTCGTTGGAACGATTACTTCTGAGGCGTATCCAGGAAGTACCCCACCTTCCGCACGGTGGAGATGGACACCTGGCTGTTGAGAAAGACCAGCTTCTTCCGCAGGAAGGAGATATAGACCTCCACATTGTTGTCCTCCGCCTCGGAGTCCAGCCCCCAGATCTTGGAGATCAGGGTCTCCTTGGTGACCACGTTCCCGTTGTTCACCATGAGCAGGCGGAGCACCTCAAACTCCTTGAAGCCCAGGCGCACCGAACGCTCTCCCGCCGACAGCAGGCGGGAGGTGCAGTCCAGGCTCAGGTCGTTCACAGTGAGCACGTCGCTCAAGACCTCCCCCTGCCGCCGGGTGAGGGCCCGCACCCGGGCCATGAGCTCGCCGGTGTCAAAAGGCTTGGTCATGTAGTCGTCCGCCCCGCAGTCCAGGCCGCTGATTTTGTCGCTCACGTCGTCCCGGGCGGTGAGCATCAGAATGGGGGTGGACACGTGGGCCGCCCGCAGCCGCTGGGCCACCTGGAACCCGTCCACCTTTGGGAGCATCACATCCAAAATAATCAGGTCGTACTGGCCCGCCAGGCCGTAGTCCACGCCGTCCGCCCCGTCATATACGGTGTCCACCTGATAGCGCTGGTCCTCCAGCAGCTGCCGCAGGGTCTCTGCCAGACGCGTCTCGTCCTCTACAATTAAGATCCGCATCACTGCGCCTCCTGTTCTTTGGTTGGTGTATGGGCATTATACGGGTTCAACCTGAAATCTGTCTGAATGGATGACAAGAACCTGTTTTTCCTCATTATACTATAACCCGAAACGGGCGGCAAGAAAGATCGGGGGACGGCTGATATTGATTTCTTGAAATCCAGGGGAGGAAAAGAGGCGCAAATGTCAAGAAAAACTTAGATAAATCTGCAAAAAAATAATTTGCGCCATGGAGCGGCTGCGAGGTTTTCCCTCTTTGATGGGGCCTTGGGCCGCTCTTTTGCGTGTCTGGCCCGAATCTGGGCATGGAAAATAAGCCAGCGCCCAGCGGCCCTGGCGAACTCCCACCCTCCGTCACGCAGTCAGGTACTTCGCAAATAAAGCCCCCGCCGACTTCCACTCCAGGATGGCCCTTGGGTAGTTGTTCATCCAAATTTCGGCCTGCGCCACCTCCTGGGGCGTCACTTCATCGAAGTTCGTTCCCTTCGGGAAAAATCGGCGGATGATGCGGTTCATATTCTCATTGCTGCCCCGCTCCCCCGGTGAGCTGGGGTGGCAGTAGTATATCGTGGTACGTGGCCTCTTGTTTCGGACGGATCGTTCCATTCCGGCGCAGTCCTGGAACTCGGAGCCGTTGTCCACGGTGATGGAGCGGAAGATCCGGCGGAAGTCCTTCCCCAGTCTGCGCTCCAGCCGGTTCAGCACCTTGACCACGCTCTCCATCGTATGGTCTGGCACCCGGAAAATCAGGCCGTAGCGGGTGAGCCGCTCTGTCAGCACCACCAGGGCGGCTTCGCTCTCAATGGTGCCCATGAGGGAATCCATCTCCCAGTGGCCGAAGGTCTCCCTGGCCCAGATTTCCCAGGGCCGCTGTTCGATGGTTCTGCCGGGTGCCTCTCTGGCCCGGTCTTGATCCTGCTTGTCCTCCGGGGAGCGCCTTTCCCCCTTGTAGAGCAGGTGCTCCGGCGTGAGATTTAGGAAAACGTCGCCCCGGTAGATGTAGTTGTAGATGGTGTTGGCGCAGAGCTGCGTGTCAAACTGCAGGCCCTGCTCCTTGATGAAGGCCAGGGTCGCGCAGGGGGAGTAGTGGTCGAGGATGATCTTGTCCTCGATGAAGTTGGCCAGGGCGTGGTCGTGGCCGATCTTCAGCTCCGGCCCCTTGGCCCGGAGGTTTTCCTGGTACTTCCGCTCCGCGAAGTCGGCGCAGTACTCCATGACGAACTCTGCGTCATGCTGCTGGAGGCACTGGCCCCGCTTGATCTCATTGTAGACGGTGGCCCTGCAGCAGCCCAGCATTTCGGCGATCTCATCCGGCTTGGCTCCGGTTTTAAGCGCCCCTTCCATCTTGAGGCGATCCTCCCAGCGCAGGTGCTTGTATTTCTTTCTCTCTGCCATTGAAGCCCGCTCCTTTTTCTATCTGCGGGAGCGCCTTGTAAAATATTGAAAAGCGCCGCAGGATCAGCCCTGCGGCGCTTGCCTGTCTGCCCCGATCAGCCAGTCTGCGGATACGCTGAAAATTCGGGTCAAGACCAGCAGCTCGTAAACTGTCACCAGTCTGTAGCCGCTCTCGATCCGGCTTATGGCGTCCTGCTCAATGAGTGCGCCCTCGGTCTGCATCTTGGCTGCGAGGGTGGCCTGGGATAGTCTTGCTCTGAGCCGGAGTTCCCTGATTCGGTCGCCGGAGACGTTATTCTTGCCCTCAAACTGGAACTTCCGCATGGCGTTGCCCTCCTATGGCAGTAATCCATAACTCACTTAACATTAGCATATTTTGCGAGCTGGGCTATGGAAATACTCCATAGCTTCTGGAGGGTGTTACCGCATTATTTCAGGTTTTTACTGCTTATTTCAATATTTTACTTGACATTCCCATAAATGAGTGCTTATCATCTGTTATGGTAATGCTCCATAAAATTCTGAAGGATAAGGGGTGCTGATCATGGGGTTCCGGTTCCGAAAGTCAAAAAATCTCGGCCCGTTCCGGGTGACTGTCAGCAAGTCTGGCGTCTCCACCAGCTTCGGCGGGAAGGGGGCGCGGATCACAAAAACCGCCAGCGGGAAGGTTCGCACCACGCTCTCCGTTCCGGGAACCGGCATCTCCTACGTCACGGAGTCCGGCGGCGGGAAGAAGCAAAAGGCGAAGGAGGCCAAGCGCACCCGTGCTGCTGAAGCCAAGGCCGAACGGCAGGCCGCATTCGCGGAAGCGGCCTGGAATCCAGCCCCCGCCGAGGCAGGGCTTTACCGGCTGCTGGGAATTCTGACTGTTGTGGTCGGGTTTGCCCTCTGCTTCCTCTTTGCTCCCTTGGGCCTTGTCATCCTGGCCTGCGGGATCTACGTCACCGTGAAGGCCCGTCATATCGCCGACAAGGAAAACCGGATATTCCGGGCGGCTCCGCCCCCGGTGGCCCCAGGGCCGGAGCAGGAGGAGCCGTCTCCCGGCCCAGGCTTTTCCGGCTCTGTCTCGGCGCAGCGGTTTCAGATCACCCGAACGGATGAGCAGGCCGAAATGCTCCGGGCTGGATACAAGGAGAACGCTGCCCATGAAATTTTCCCGCCGGATACTGTCTGGGCCAGCCCCCGGTCTGAGGTCTACCACTTTGGGGATTCCTGCGGCAGCGTGATCCTGCCGGACGTGGTGCCCATAGGGGAGGGCGAGGCGCTCCGGCGGGGCCTGCGGCGGTGTAAAAAGTGCGACTGGCACGGCGCTCCGGTTCCCGCTCCCGGCAGTTCCCCTGAGCCGGTCAGGACTCCGGTCTCCAAGGCAACGGTGGAGCCAGTCGATTCCTGGTAATCTATAAAGCAGAGGCACCTGGTCGTTTGGCCGGGTGCCTCTTTCGTGCCCTGGAGGTTATTCCTCCGGGGCGCTTTCTTTCTCCGCCAGCTCCGGTTCGATCAGATCCTCGATGTGGCATTCCAGCACCTGGGCCACCTTGTAGAGCTGGTAGACGTTCGGGCTGGTTCTGATCCTGGCCGACCATCCCTCCAGCGTCCGAACCGGGACGCCGCTGCGCCTGGAAAGCTCCGCTCTGGTGATCCCCTTTTCTATGCTTTTTTTGTCGATGGGAGTCAAATCCTCCCGCATGGTTATGCGTCTCATGCCGCTCACCTCCGTTTGAATTGTACCGCTATTATACTTCGCTTGCGTGGTAATGTCAATTCGTCAACTTCACCACTCATTCGAGTGGATATTTGTATAGTTTAGCCTCTTGTATTCCACTCGTATGAGTGGTAATATACACTCAACCTAAAGGACGGAGGCAGTGAAAATGAAAGCGAATCTGATTGAAATGCTCAAGGCCCAAGGCTTCTCCGAGGTCGAATCCAAGAGCGAGACCATCCAGCAGTGCAACGGCGTGATCCTCCAGCGTGACTGGTCTAGGGAGGTCGAGGTGGCGTTCCATGGCTCCTACCTCGAAACCTACGCCGTCCGGGTCTTCGTCAACCGGAACTCCGGCATCTGCCACGTCAGCTACCAGAAGGATGGCCGGGAGTACAAAGACCGCTGGTACGATACCGTCGGCAAGCGCACCTACAATGCCATCGTGGAAACCGCCCGGTGTGCCGGGTACGCAATCTGAAGAATGGAGGAAATTCAAATGAAAGTCACTTATCGGGAGTACCGCATGGCACTTCGGGAACTGCAGGATAAATTCGACCGGCGCATCCTCATCACCGACCTGGGCGGCACCCTGGATGCCCCGGCCATCAACCTGGGCGTGAACTGGGCCTCCATCGGGGCGGTTCCGGCTGAGGAGGCCGTGGCCTTTGCCGCCGAGCTGACGGAGGCCGCAAAGGCGGCGAGTGGGTTCAAGTTCAACGGTTACGAGATCGTCTACTGAAAGCGGGGGCTGAAACATGGAAGGAATGAAAACTCTGGATATTCGGAGCTACCGGGAGACCATCAAGGCGGCGGTGGCCCGTGAGCGGCAGGCCGATCCGAATTGGTCTTGGAGCATCCGCTCCATCACGAAGGGCGTTGCCCGGATCGGCTGGGGGTACTTGGACTACATCGGCGAAAAGGATGCTTTCACGGTGGAAGTCCTGCAGGATGAAGAGAATGGCAAGGTGACTGTTCTGGGCGTCATTCCGAACGGCTCCAAGGTCTGGCGCTTCGTCGGCCCCAACCACTGGGAAGACGGGCCGACCATCGAGGGCTGCATCGCCTCCGCGATCCACGGAATGGCCCGCAGCGCCCATAAAACCTACTAAGCCGAAACGGCCCACCCTGGGCCGTCCGACCGGGGATCGCCTCCCGGCGCTGATGATGGCAGGCGGGAAAGGGTTTTGAAATGAACACAAACGAACGCATCAAAATGCTGAAGGCGATGGAGTTTATCGCACGGAATGTGAATAACGAGTCTTTTTTGAATGGCTGGCTGGCCCTGGGCGTCGCAGACGGCGACATCGAATACGGCGACCTCTCCGTCGGCCCGGATGATGCCGACGAGCTGGAGTACTACATGGAGGATGAGCCTTTCGCCGATTTGATGGACACCTTCCTTCGGTGCATGGCCCATGCGAGGCGGGACGGTGGTCTGTATTGTGACGGCGTTGTGAGTAAGGAGGCATGAACAATGGCGAAGCTGGCGAATGCAAAGGGCGAGATGGTCTACTTCAACCTGGTGCAAAAGAACGGGAAGCTCCAGTGGGTCATCAAGGGCATAGGGGACACGGTGGTGCTGGGCAGGGATCGCCAGAAGAAGAAGTCCCGCACCTTCACCCAGGAAGCCCAGGCGGATGCCTATCTGAAGCGCAACGGGTTCACGATCAGCCTCTATTGAAGGGGCGGAGCAGGTGAGCGGCTGCGGCTCCACACGGGGTCGCTGGCCGCTCCTTCTTTTTGCCCTTGCCCACGGTCTGCTGCCCTCGCTGCCCTCTGGCTTTTTTCCATTGGAAAAAAGACGGCCATAGGGCGGTGGGGGTGTCTCTTTATGCCCCCGGACGCAAAAGGCCCACACGGGGCCGCACAGGGGCCAGCAGGGGCCAATGCAAAGCGGCCCCCTCGCGCATGAGAGTATCCGAAGCGCGAGGAGGCCTTTGTTCAGATTTTCTTGGCGTAGTCCAGGCTGATCCACCCGGCTCCGCTCTTGAGCTTGCCCCACCCGGCGGTGCTGCCGGTGCCGGGGCTTTCCTCCACGATGGTGAAAACGCCAGCTCCGGTGAAGCCGCCGGTGGCGGCGTAGTTGGTGCCGGGGCCGGTGCGGATGCGGAGGTTGGCCGTGGTGACCTGCACCTGGTACGGTCGGAAGCTGGTCTCCGGCTCCGGGTAGACCTGCTTGCCGGTGCCATCGAAGGCTGCGTAGCCTGGGTGGCTGTCCACCGCTCTCTTGGCATTGGCCAGACTCTTGTAGGCCCCCACCTGGGACTTGGCGTCCGCCCAGGTCTTCCGCACCCGGTAGAGGTTGTCCGTGGCCTGGGTGGTGCCGGTGCCGGAGGTCTGGGCGTCTCCGCCCAGACGCCGGGTCACCTCCGCTGCGATCTCCGGGTGCCGGTCGAGGAGGTACTGGCCGGGGCAGGCCTTGTTTGCAAACCAGCGGTGGACGGTGAGCACCATTTCATCCGCCGCCGGTTTGAAGGCCAGGGTCTTGTCCTTGTCTCCCAGCCAGAGCAGCTTCGTCTTCCCGTTCCGGCGGCAGATGTCCTCCACCAGATCCAGCAGGGCGGCGTAGGCCTTGTCGGTCACGGCGTAGGGGTCTTTGTTGTCGGAGGCGGTCTCAATGGTTACGGCCCGGTGGTCGTTGGCGGCGCTGGAGGTACACCAGCTCCGATCCCCTTCGTCGACGCACAGGCCGATGCTGCCGTCGTATCCCACAACGTAGTTGCAAGAGGCCTTTTTGCTGGTGGGCTGGAAGACCTCGCAGCCTCGCTTGGCCGTCACCTGGCCCACGAAGCAGTGGATGCTGATCCGGTCGATGGGCTTGTTCCTGGGGCTGTTCTTGTTGGGCGAGATCAGGGTGACGCTCGCCAGCTTGCTGTTGCTCATAGTAGGTGTCCTTTCTTTATCCGACGCCGCCGTCGGAGCCGGTGGAGGCCCCGGCGTCGGTGCTGGTGTTTGCATCCTGCTTTGGGTACTTGGAATCTCCGTAGCGGATCAGGCCGAGTACTCCTGCCTCCCCTCCGATGAAGGAGAAGAAGGAGACGATGAGGGTGTCCGGCGTCCCGCCGGTTTTCATGTAGACTGCGATCATGGCCACCGTGAAGGCGGTCACCTCCGCCAGAATGGCCACGACCACCTTTTTGGAAAACTTCACGGGGGACGCCGCTTTGCTACGCTTTCGCTTCCTCCCCATCGGCGGTCACCTCGGTTCCGGCTACAGCGGCGGTTTCTCCATCAGGGGGGCGGTAGTAGTAGTTCACTGTGGCGGGGGTGCCGGTCTTCTCCGCCTCCGTGGCGTCTGCGATCCGCTGGGACTGGGTTCCGAAGTAGAAGGCGATGACCACGGCGTAAACCGTCATGAAGTCCTGGGCGATCTGCTGGGTGACGGCCAGGAAGGCAAAGACGCCGGTCAAAATAAGTGTGACCAGGGATTTCACGGTGAGCAGGTTTGCAAGGCGTTTCTTGAAGGTGTCCATGGTGTTCTCTTCTTTCAGGTGTCGAGCGTGTCTTCGGTGTCTCGTTCGTTGGATGAGGATGCCAGGAAGTCGTGCTCCCGAAGCCGGTCATCGTACACCCTGCTGATATTGGCGATGGCGTGGGAGGCACGGTTGTTTTTGTAGCCCTTGTGCTCATCGCAATACCGCTCGTAGTAGTCGATGTCGGCCAGGATGTCGATGAATTCCTCCTTCGTGTGGGGGATGTCCCGGAGCAGTTCATTGTTGAACCGGAGGATTCTGGCCCGGTGCTCGTCGGCATTTCGCTCGTCATCCATTCGGATGTGGTCGGCCAGCCCCTGCTTAACGGCCCCCAGCTCCTTCAGCACGTCGGCGTTGATGGCCCTCCCGATGGCTTTTGCTATGGCAGACCATGGATTGACCTTGATGGGGGCGAACTCCACCAGTGTCAGGAGCAGCAGGAGCAGCCCCCCGCCGCCTGCGAGGGCTTCTCGTAGAGTCATGCTTCTTCCCTCCCTTCCGGGCAGGGGTCGGGCCATTCCTCGCTTCCGATGATCTGGCGGTATCGGGCGTCCGCCCTTGCGATCTCATCCTTCAGGGCGGCGTCTCCCAACTCCCCCAGCCGGAGGGCCATCGCCCGGATGATGCGGCTCTGTTCCTCGCAGAGAGTGCAGAGCGCCTCGATCATCTGCAGGTTGCTCATTCCTCCTGGGCCTCCGCCGGGGCTTCCGTCCATCCGTACTGCCCAGGCTCCCAGACGTTGGCGTCCAGGTCGCTGATCCAGTGCTTCCCGTTGTGGCTCACCTTTGCCCCCTTGGAGTAGGCGTCATGCGCTCCCAGGGGCTGAGACCACTCCGGCCATTCCTCCGCCGGGTCTGAGATGCTCACCCACAGGCTCACCGCCGTGTCCGGCGTCCAGTCCGCCTGCGACGTGTGGGCCTGAAGGCACTTATACAGCTTCCCGTCCGTGTAGCGCCGGATCTGGCCCACGGTGTAGTTGACGGGATAGGCCCACGGAGAGAAGAGGTCGGCGTGTTCTCCGGCAGTCACGCCGTCAATCGTCCCGGCCTCCGCCATGGCGACAAAGGCGATCCCGCTGGTGGTGCTGACGGCGTCGGCCTGGGAGATGGCGATGAATACCATCTCGCCGCCCTCCACCTCGGAGACCACGGCCTCCGGTGCGTCCGGGATGCCGCTGCCGCCGTTCAGGTTGTAGAGCGTCCCGGCCACGGATACGCCGATGGCGTCCTCCGCAGTGGTCTCCACCAGCGCCCCGGTGTCCGGGTTCCTGGTGACGTACCTGGGGGCGTCGCAGAGGGCGACGATTTTCCCGGCGCTGATGATCTTGTACATGGTGGTGTCCTCCTTTTACGGTTTGATGTTGAGCGCCCTTGCAAGGGGGAGCAGTTCCTCTGGCTCCGCCTCGAAGAAGGCGTGGTTGAATAGGATGGTCTCTGCGTCCGGCACAAGGTAGCGGCTCCACTCCCGCTCCAGCATTTCGATCTCCCGGTCGGTGAACCGCTGGCGGTGCCTGCCGTCATCGCTCCGGCGTTCCCTCCGGCTGTGGGCGATGGCCCAGGAGACCTTGCCCCGCTCCAGGCCCCGGCCATCGTCGTTCCGGGCCATGTAGCGGTGCGCCAGCTCGCTGGTGGTGAAGCAGATCGCTCTGCCCTCCGCCGTGGCGATAAAGTCTCCGATGGTGTTCAGCCGGGTGCCGTATGGCAGGTTCAGTCTGTCTCCGGCGGCGGAGAGTTCCCGGCATCTGTGGTGGACGATGTATTCCATGGGCGGCTCCTTCCTTATGCGGCCTGGGTGGCCTGCTGCGTGATTCTGGTGTACTCCCACCCGGCCTTTGTCTTCTTGGCCCGGAGGGTGCAGGGGAATTTGTTCTTCCTGCGCCGAAGCTCCGGCGCAAACATGGACGTGAAGCGGACGTCCATGGCCTCCAGGGTGCGGTAGCTGTCGCACCGCTTCGCGTGTGCCCTCCAGCTCTGGTAGCTCTGGATGGCGTCTTCGGCGTCCATCTGCCCCTCTGTCACCCAGGCCCTGAAGATGTCCATCTTCCGCCGGATGGCCTTGATGCTCTGGCGGCTCAGCTTCATGGTGACCTTGCCGCTCTCCTGCAGCGTGAATCGCACCTTCAGGAAGGTGAAGCTGTGGTGCTTGAAGGGGGTGATGATGCATTTCTTGTCGTTCAGGGTGAGGCCCAGGTCTGCTGCCAGCAGGTGGTTGCAGCGGTCGAGGTCTCGCAGTTCCTCCAGGGAGGGGCTGATGGCGTACCCGTCATCCATGTACCGGCCATAGGCCTCCACCCGCCGCCGGTCTTTGAAGTAGTGGTCGATGGGGCTGGCGGCGTCCAGGGCGGTGATCTGGGAGACCTCGCTCCCCAGGCCCACGCCGCGTTTCCGCTTCGCCTTTGGGTCTGCGGTCTTCATCTTCAGAAAATCGTCGATGTAGCTGCAGTAGAGCCGGTAGAGTCTATCGTCCCGGATCACCCGTCTGGCCCTGGCCTTGATTAGATCGTGGGGCAGGCTCCCGAAGTAGCCCTTGAAGTCGAACTGGTAGATGCCGCCCTCCAGGCCGTACCGGTGGAAGTGGCGGGTGAGCTGCTGGTGCAGGGTCTCCAGGGCATAGTCCATGCCCCTGCCCTCCAGGCTGGCGCTGTTGGTGGAGATGAAGCTCCGGGAGAAGGCTTTGGTCAGGTAGTTCTGGCACAGGCATTTCTGCCCCGCCCTCTCCTGGATAGGCAGGGCGTCGATCTGACGAGCCTTGCCGTGCTCCACGGTGGTGAAGCTGTGAAAGCCCTTGAACCGCCGCTTCTCTCCGGCGAGGGTCTCCACGATGTCAGCGCACTCCGGCAGCAGGTGCGTTTCAAATAGAATCGTCGAGGTCTTCCAGCGGGAACCGTCGCAGCACTTCCTTCCGGCCTCCACCATGTTTCCGAAGTTGATCACCTCGTCGAAGGTCTTCCCGGTGGTCTCCAGGGCCTTTGCCTCCCGTTTTGCCTTTCGACGCTGGTAGCGGGCCTCCCGCCGTTCTTCACTTGTCAAAGGGGCTGTCCCCTCTCTGTTTAGGTCTGACGCAGCCCCCACGCACAGACGGCCCCTCCAGCGGGTGGTTTGCCGGGTGCGTCGCTTCCGGCACCTGTCCCGTCATTGGGGGTGGTTTTTCAGCGCAGCTGCGTAACGTCCGCCAATGAAACCGGGGAGGCCCGTCCCGCCGCTCCGGTCTGAAGCTGCGGTTTGGTGCCCATCAAACTCCCCGGCCATGCAAGCAGCGTCCGGGCGGATCGTGTCGTGGGGCGATTTTAGGAATGAAGCCCAGCTGTCTGGGTCAGGCTCCAAGGTGCAAGCTCTCCTTTAAGTTTTGGGGCACGGGTTCGCCGTTGGCTACTATTTCTGGCCCCAGTAACGTTTTCTTAAATCCCGGCGCGAAGCCATTCGAATTGTAGGCGTTGTTGTTGTTCGCGCTCCCGTCTGTGTTCACATTGCAGAAGTTCGTCGTGTTGCTCGCATTGACCGAGCGCAGCCACCAATTGCAGGCGGAGCCGTCAGAGCTTGCCCTAATGGGGATTTATGCGTTGGGTGGCCAGGGCGGCGGGGGCGGCGTGTGCTGCCCTCCGCCGGTGGCCTTGGGTGGAGGCTTCGGCGTGGCCTCAGCCTTTTCCTTCTGGTACCGCCGCCAGCGATCCTTGTCCGAGTCGATCACCTTCCGCAGCCGCTTCAGGACGGTGTTGCCCTGGGACGTGAGGCCGTTGAAGACCTTCTGGTATTCTGCCTTGTTCTTGAAGAAGCTGTTCCCATCATCCACAAGGGAGAAGGCAAAGGTGATTTCCTCCAGGTATGCGTCTGCGGTCACTTCCGCCATCTTCAGGTACCGGTGCCGCAGGTCGAAGTCCCCTTGCGAGAGGTCTTTGTGCAGGTACACGGCGTTGCCCTTCACGGCGTTGACCACGATCTCCCTGGCCATCTCCAGCAGGCCGTTGGTCACGATGTACCGGTAGCTGCTGGGGAACCGCTTCACGGCCCTGGCGGTCATCCGGCGCAGTTCCCTGGCGTCTGCGATGAACTGGGCGGATGCGTCCTTCCGGCGGGATTTGTAAACGGACATGGCGTGATCTCTCTTTCCCTGGCGTTGGTCTGCGTTCCGCTGGCGGGGGCTTTCGCCCCCACCGCTTCACTGGGTGTCGGATTTTTGGATTAGGCGGCCTTAAAGCCCGGCGCGAAGCCATACGAACGGTAGGCGCCGTAGGTGTTCGCGCTCCCGTCCGTGCTCACACCGCAGAAGGCCGTCGTGCCGCTCGCATGGACCGAGCGCAGCCACCAACGGCAGGCGGAGCCGGTGCTGCTGTGCTGGTACTTGACCTTGCTGTTGCCGTTTTTGTAGTAGTCGTACTGCTTCTGATAGTTCTTCTCCGCGCTGTTGGCGTAGTAGCGGGTGCCGTGTACCTCGAACTCCGCCAGCAGGAAGATCTTCTGGGTGGTCGCTGTGACGTAGCTGGCCGTGTCGTTTCCGCCGCCGGTGTTGTCGCTGTACTTGGTGCAGTTCTTGATGGCGTTCCGCCATGCCGCCGGGAGGGCGTTGAGGAAGGCGGGGCAGATGGTCTTCATCATGTAGCTGTTCTTCCACCCGCCGGAGTTGGTGTTCGATGTGTTCATGCAGAAGCCGCTGCCGGTGCTGCCGTAGCTCTGCACAAAGGCGATGTCTCTGCCATCCGCCGTCTTTCCGAACTGGAAGTCGATGCCGTTGCCCTCCACGCTCTGGTTGTGATTGAAGCCCAGGATGAAGGCGTAGACCGTCTGGTTCAGCGTGAGGCCTCCGAAGGTGCCGTTGACGGCGATGCCGATCTTGTCGCCCACCGCCCAGTAGCTGGCCCCGGTGCCTGCTGCGCCCACGGCCTGGATGGTGGCCGGGTCATTGTCGGCCAGCGTTTTGCTGGGCAGGCTGACGGTTGCGGTGCAGACCGCGCTGGCCGGAGCGGTGTGGTTGGTACCGGCGGCGACGGAGACCGTGATCTTCGCGGTGCCCTTGGCCTTTCCGGTGACGGTGATGGTAGTGCCGGAGAGGCTGGCCTCCGCGATGGCCGTGTTGTCCACCGACACGGAGATCACGCCGTTTCCGGCCCTGGTGACCGCGATGGTTTTCTGAAGGGTCGATACGTCCAGCGTCATCGTGGTGGGATTGATGGACAGGGAGCCTGCCGCCTTTGCGATGCTCCAGGTGGCGTTCTTGGCTCCGTAGGTGCCGTCGCTCCACTGGAAGTTGCTTGTGGGCGTGAAGGTGGCCTGGTAGCTCCCAGCGTTGGTGCCGCTGGTGGTGCCGCCCATGTCCAGCTCCACGGCGCTGTAATTATCCCAGGTGGGCGACTGGGCGCTGCCGGTGTAGGTGAGGCTTCCACTCTGTGCGGGAAGCTGGACGGTCTTCCGCTTGATCGTCCAGGTAACCGTCCGGGCATCCTGGGTGCCGTCGCTCCAGACGTAGTCGCCCTTCGGGGTAAAGGTCGCCTCATACTCTCCGGCGTTGGTGCCCTCTGTCACGCCGCCCAGGGTGAGCTGCTCCGGGTTATAGCTGTTCCAGGTGGGTGACTGGACGCTGGCGTTGTATACCAGGGAGCCGTTCTGAGACGGCGTGGAGCTGATCGTATTGGTGATGTCCTTGATGCTCTGGGCCGCTTCGTCTGCGGTTTGCTGGGCCTTTGCGGCGGCGGACGCTGCAGCGTCGGCAGTGGCTTTGGCCGTGTTGGCCGTCTCCAGGGCCTGATCGGCGGTGGCCTTGGCCGTATCGGCGGTGTCCTTGGCGGTACCAGCAAGTGCCAGGGCCTGATCGGCAGTGCTCTTTGCGGTGTTGGCTACGCCTCTGGCTGCATTCGCGGCCTCCAGGGCGGCATCGGCAGTGGCCTTTGCGGTGTCAGCGGTGTTCTTTGCGGCATCTGCGGTGTCTGCCGCCCCTTGAGCCAGTTTGCGGACGGCCTCCAGTTCCTCGCTGCTGCCGCCGGAGCTGGGGGCGTTTACGGGGCCGTATCCCATGGTTCTGTCCTCCTTACTCAGTTACAAATTCGATTCTCCCGGAGCCTCCCACGAGACTGAGGGTGGCCTGCAGTTCTGCCTTGGGCGCTGCCTTTGCGAAGAGCCGGAGCTTCCCGTCGAGAGTCTGGCAGGTGGGGCAGATGCCGTCGGCGTCGGGGAGGGATTCCGGGTGGATCGTCAGGATGGGTGTCATTCGGGCGGTAATGGTTGCGATCTCAATATCCAGCTGCTGTGGGTAGTCGCTGTTAAAGTCGCCGCCCTCTGCTTCCTCATCCCCTGCGCCTGCCGGATCGCTCGACCAGCCCTCTGTGGGAATGGTGATCTCCTGCTTGGAGATTCCGATGACGCCTTCGTTGAGCAGCTGCTGCAGGTCGTTGTGAGTCACCACGCCGGGGGCCGCTGCGATGACCACCTCGATTTCGTCCGAGACCACCAGCACCATGGGGAAGGAGAAAATGCTGGCCGGGAGGTCTGCGCTGTAGGCGGGGACGGGCTGCTGGTAATCGCCCAGGGTGGCGTAGGCCACGTCGGTCTCCGTCTGCGTCTCCGGGTGCATGGCGTAGATGATGAACTCCGCCAGGTTGAAGGCTGCTTGTTCGGGGTGCTTGCTGTTGTCGTACTGGACGGAGAGATAGAGGCGGTCGTTCTCGTGCATCCGCTCTCCGATCGTGCCGTCCGCCACGGGTGCGACCAGCTGGTGCTGGTCTGCCAGGTTGGTGCCCTCCGACACCAGGCCGCTGCCGAAGGTCACGCGGGTCAGCTTCAGCGGCTGCTCCAGCGCCCCGCAGGCGGCGATCAGGGCGCGTCCGTTTGTGGTGGGTTTGAATCCGTACTCCATGGTGTGTCCTCCTTATGGAATTTCGGGGAGGGGGAGGGTGACGGTGGCCGTCATCTGCAGCCCCACCCGGCCCGTATGGGTCATTATGATTTCGTCCGGGATGGCCGGGACGGCGATCCTGGGCGTGATGGCCATGCGTCCGCCAAGCTCCACGCTTGCGCCGAACATGGTGATCTGGGTGATCTCCGGCATGGGCAGTCTGGTCTGGATGGCCATGACGCCTCCGAAGCGCAGGGGCTGCGTCCCCATGTCGGTGTCTACGGTGATGCCGTCGATCCAGCTGGAGAGCCGCTTGATGGTGGAGATCATCCGAATGAATGCCGCCAGTCCCTCCAGGGTCTCGAAGGTGCCGTCATTCATGGCGCTCACCCGGAAATGATGCGCTTCGCCGCCGTACTCATACCAATCGGTGACCTTGCCATTTCCGAAGATGGAGCGGATCACCCAGTTTACCGCCCAGGGCGTCCCCAGGTGGGCGTAAAACTCCAGCGTCCCCTTGATGAGCGTCCGCTTCGTCTCTACGGGCAGCGTCTCATCGTAGGCCGGGGTGCGAAGCTCCACGGCCAGGACGTCCAGGACGAACTCCGGGGCGTTGTCCAGCATGGCCATGGTGAGGGTCTGCGCCGTCTCAACCATGATGCGCCGCTTTTCCTCCCGGATGGCATAGCCCATGGCCATGACCTCCGGGTCATACTGGAGCGGGTTGTTCCGCAGCAGGTCGGTGATCTGGCCGTCGTATAGCTCAATCATCCTCAAGCCCCCCGTTGTCGGCGGCGCTGGCGGTGCATTTGGCCACCTGGGTCTCACCGACCACGGCAAACGTGGGGGCGGTCAGCTCCACCCGCTTGGCTCCTGCTGCCTTGATACGCTGCACCAGCTCATCCGGATTGATGTCCCGGCCAATCTCTGAGGTCTGCCAGGTGGTGTACTCCGCCACGGCCTTTTTCACGTTCTCTTGGATGGTGACGGCCTTGGCCTGGTCACTGCGGTTGATGTAATAGGTCAGGTCGATGGAAAACTCCACGGCCTCCGGCTTCTTCACCGTCACCAGGTCGGTCATGGGCCGGATGCGTTCCTCGGTGAGGTAGTCCTGCAGCTCCTGCAGCAGTTCCTCTCCCGGCATGGAGCCGTCGGTCATAAGAACATAGACGTCGACCTTCCCCGGCTCCGGGGAGACCGGAACAACCGAGCCGATACCGGCGTTGAAGGTCTTTGCCCAGTAGACGTATGCGTCCGATGGGCCTGCGGTGCTGTAGCCGGATGGGGCCAGGTAGACGCGCTCCGCGAGGCTTTCGTCACTCTCCCTGGCGGCTCCGCCCTCCGATGTGGTGACGTTGGCCACGCTCTGGATGTAGGGCAGGGGGTCTACCAGAATGTCCACCTGGCCGGGGAGGAAATTGTTCCCCTCCGTCCCCTCTGCGGTGCAGACCGCCTCCACGTCCACATATTCGTCTCCGGGAGCGATCTCCGCGTACTCCACGGTGGTAAAGTAGATTCCGTCACCGTTGGTCACGCGGATGCCTGCCGGGATGGCCAGGGCGTAGTCCTTCGTCTCCGAGGCCGTGAAGCGCACGGTAGTCCGTGCTGCCGTGGCCTCTTTCCGGCTCACGCTCCGGTTGGCGGCGAGGCCGTCCAGGAATTCGCCGTAGCTGTATTTCAGGAGGTCTTGCTTCCCAGCCCGGTCGACGTACTGCTCCGTCTGGTAGAGGTCGAGGGCCACGGCATAGAGGGCGATCCGCATGGGGTCTGCTGCCCCCAGCGTTACCTCCTTGCCGGTGATCTCCTGGTATCGCCGCTCGTAGTTGGAGACCAGGCGCTGCATCATCGCGTCGATGGTATCGTTGTCGATGAAGGAGACGTCCGGCAGCTCCGCCAGCGGCTTCAGGGTTTCGTTAAGCAAGCACGATCACCGCCTTTGCTCGAAGTTTCCCGGATGCCTCCGGGGTCAGGGTCACTTGCTCCGCCCTGGCTCGCGGCTCCCACTTGTCCACGGCCTCCATGACGGCGACCGCGTATAGGCTGCGGGCCACGTCCAGGGGCTTGTCCAGCATGGAGTTGTCCACGCCGAAGTCCCGGTACAAAGGGGAGGAGCCGACCGGAGTTGCCATGATCATCTCCACATTTCGGATGATCTCCCGCTCCGTGGCCCCGTCTCCGGCACCGTACTCGAAGCCGACCTCAATGTCTGCAACTTCCACCTGCGGTTCCTCCCCTCATAGGTATTCCTCCATGGTCACGCTGACGCTGGCTCGCAGCAGCTCGCCGCCGTTCAGGATCGTGTTCCATGCCTCGCTTGTGCTGTTGATCTTCCAGCGGTGTCGGCCCACCCTCCGGCCTCCAATGACCAGGGTGTTTACCGCCCCCCGCTCCACCAGGGTCTCCAGCCGCTCGATGTTCGCCCTGGGCCGGATGCCGAGGGTGGCGTCCAGTACCATGGTGAACGTCACCTGCTGCAGCCCTGGGCGGATGAATTCCGACTGGTTCTTTAGTCCGATGCGGCTGTGTGCCGCCCATTCGGCGCTGACGGTGCGGTTCAGGCTCTGAAGGAGCAGGGCCTCCCGCTCGCTCACCCGGAAGACGATGTCAGTCCCCCAATTTCCGATTGCCATGCTGCCCTCCTATCAATGGGGCTTAGAGGTTTCGCCGTGGACGCCGGTGTGGGTGTGCTGCGTGAGCTTGATGGCTCCGGCGGTCACCTCTGTTGCTGCGGTGACGGTGGTGGTCACCTCCACGCCGGACGGGGCGTCGACGGTGACCTTTCCGCCTGCCAGGGTGATGGTGCAGCCGCCTGCCTGAATGGTCAGGGAGGCGGTCTTTTCGTCGTACTCTGCAGCGTCCCCACCCAGGGTGCTCGTGTACTCCTGGCGGTAGAGGCCCTCCCGGCCACCGTGGGGCCGGTGTCCCTCATACCAGAAGGGGCCGAGGATGATGGCCCTGCTGGTGCCGTTGGAGAGGTGGCCCACCAGCACCTGGTCTCCGATCTTCGGTCTCCAGTGCTCCCAGGCCAGGAAGGGGATTTCCGGCGTGGTGCTGCCGTCCTTGTCGTCGTAGGTCACCCGTGCGGTGCCGTCCGGGAAGTTGTAGCTGGAGATCCTGCCGATACGCAGGAGCTGCTGCTTGTCCATGGGTCTCCCCCTTTCCAGCCGCCTAGGCGGCGCTCTCTTTTGCCACGGTCACGGTGGTGATCCGTTCCTCCACCCGGCGCATCTCCAGGGTCATTTTGTAGCCGCTGCCGATGCTGTGGGTGATCTTCTCGATGTAATACTTGCCGTCCAGCTTCTGCAGTCCCTTGATCTCCACGCAGTCGCTGGCGATCAGGCCGAGCTGGGCCTTGAGCGTGATGCTCATGGTGGTGGTGCCCTTATTGGCGGTGTTCAGCTCCGCCAGGGCGATGGTGATGGCCTCCGATAGGTTGTCGGCGGCGGTGTTGCTGGTCTTGATGCGGTTGCCTCCGCCTGCCTCGACCGTGAAGGTCTTGTTCTGATCCGCGTTGGTGTACTGGTACTTGATGCCGGTGTAGGTGCCCTCCAGGGTGGTGTCCCAAGACCATCCGGGTTCAAAGTCCGCCTCCGTCAGCGTCAGCTTTGCCGCCTTGGCCTCGTACTGGGCCTCTGAAAATACCACCAGCCGGTTGTCGTAGATCTTCAGCACCAGGCCGTAATCCGTGACCAGTTTGTTGTAAAACTCGCAGTCCGACTGGTTGGTCTGCTCGATGCGCTTGATGCTGATGGTGTCGGCTTCGTAGAACAGGGTGATACCGGCCCGGCCTGCGATCTCCTGGCCGATCTCCTGCAGTGTGGCGTCCTCATAGGTGAGGGTGCGCTGGGTGGTCTTGAAGCTGCTGTCTGCGGGGAGGGCCAGCCCATCCAAGCTGAGCCGGATGGGTGGCCCCCCGCTGAAGCTGAAATCGTCCACCTGAAAGGTGCCGCAGGCGAAGGCCTGAATCTGTCCGTCGCCGTTCCAGTTTCGGGTCTGAATGACCGGCTTGAGCGTGTCCCCCTTGACGGGGAACCATGGGCCGATCCAGCGACGGCCCCGGTCGGTCAGCTCCACGCTGATGCTGTCGCTGCTTCCGCTGGCCACGTCGATGTAACTGAAGAAGGCCAGGTCTGGGACGATGGATTCTGTGGCGTTTGCCCCGTTGTAGGTCAGGGTCACGGTTGCCTTGCGCGGTTCCACAACTCATCGCCTCCATTCCGGGAGGCCGCTGTCCTGCTGCGTTTCCTCCGGCAATGCCGGAGCGGCCACATGGACGCCGCCGGGGAATATCTGATAGTCCAATAGGCGGATGTTCTCCCTGGCCTCCATGAGCGCCTGGGCGGCTCTCTCATCCCCGTAGGCCCTGCGGGCGATGGTGTCCCAGGTGTCGCCCTGGATGGTGATGATGGTGTCCATGGCTTAGAACCTCTTTCTTGCGTTGTCCTTCATCCACTGATTCATCCGGCGCTCGAATTCCTCCTGAGAGATGTGCTCTGCGTCGGTCATGTCCTCCCTGCTGGGCGCTCCGCCCTCGAAGCAGTACTGTGGGGCGTAGGTGATGTGGTAGACCGGCCCTCCGCCCTCCGGGTCATTCGGGTCGGGGTCTCCGCCGCGTCCGAGTTCCTGCAGCTTGGCCAGCAGTTCGGAGATGGGGGTTGCGGTGGAACCGATCTCCATGGACTCCATCCGGTCGGCCAGTGCGGACACCCTGTCGGCCATGTATCCGACGGGGCCGGAGATCATGTCCTGCATTTTGCCCCATAGCTCGGAGAGGGGGACGATGGCCTCGGTTCCGGCTTCGCCTGCCTCCAGGATGGTGGGGCTGTCCACGATGCCACCCTTGGCCAGCCGGGGGAGGGATACCTCCGGGATCGTTGCAAGGCCCTCCCAATTGACGCCGATGAAGGAAGCGCCCCAGCCGACCACGTCGTTAAATCCGCCGATGAAGCTGTTGATGGCCCCGATGATCCGGTTGATCATGCCCTCCACCAGGCCGATCAGACCGTTGAAGATTCCCTTCACGAAGTCGCCGATGGCCTGGAATGCGTTGTTGATGGGGGTGGTCACGTTCTCGGAGAACCAGGTTCCTGCGGCCTGCCAAATGCTGCAGATGGAGGCCCAGAGGTTTGCGAAAAATCCGCCGATGCTCGTAACGATGGGGGCGAAGAAGTTCACCAGGGGCTGGATCACGTTGAGGTTGAACCAGCCGGAGACCGCTGCCCAGACCGCCTGGATGATGATCCAGCACCCCTGGAAGAAGCCGCTGATCCACTGAACGATGGGGGCGAAGAAGTTCACCACGGGGTCGATGACGTTGGTCTTGAACCAGCCGGAGACTGCCGACCAGATGCCCTGGATGGTGGCCCAGAGGTTTTTGAAAAATCCGGCGATGGCCGAGGCTGCGTTTTTCACGAAGCCGACGATGGCGCTGGCCACCGAATTGACGAAGTTGCGGAAGCCCTCGCATTTTGTGTAGAGGACTACCAGGATGGCGATCACGGCGGCGATGGCCGTCACGATCAAAACGATGGGGTTTGCCATGAGGACGGCGTTCAAGGCTCCGAAGGCCTTTGTCACCGCTCCGGTCACGGTGGCCCATCCGGCCTGGGCCAGCTGCGCCAGCGTCACCTGCCCTGTGAATAGGGCGGTCAGCGTTTCTCCGAGGGTCAGCGTCCCGTTGAATGCCGCCTGTGCGATGGTGGCCCCCTGGGCGCTGGCCTTGAAGAGCGCCAGCGTCACCTTGGCCTGCTGGAATCCCTGGATCATGCTCTGCAAAGCCTTTCCGGCCTTGAATGCTCCGTAGACAGCAGCCGCTGCGATCAGCACCTCTTTGAACTCCAGGGCGGTGAGGACGACCGAGCCGAAGGCATCCACCAGATCCAGGACGGCGCTGATTGCCGTGGGAAGCGCCGTGTCGATGATCCAATTAAGAGCGGGCTGCACAGCCTCGAAGGCGGCGGTCAGTTGCCCGGAAAGGGCGGTGAATATCTCCTGCGCCTTTGCGCCGATGGATTCCAGCTTTGGCCGGATCATCGTGAAGATAGCCAGCGCCTTGCTCTGCACCGTTCCGATGAAGCCGGAGACCGTTCCCTCTGCAGAGGCGATCTTGTCGCTGAGCCAGTCCAGCCCTGTTGAGGCTGCGGCCAGCACCTTGTTCACCACGGGCAGCAGGTAGTCGCCGATTTGGATTTTCAAGGCGGCGATCCGGTTTTCGTAGAGCTGGATGTTGTTCGCGGTGGTGGCGGCTCTGGCGGCGTACTCTGCATCCATGCTCCCGGCATAGAGCTGGGCGTCTGCCACCATCTCGAACCGCTCCCGCAGCACGTCGAGGTTGGTCAGGAGCGGGGCGATGGCCCCGACGGATTCCTGGCCGAAGTAGTTTTTCAGGGCGGCGGCCTGCTCCGCCTCCGGCAGCTTGCTGACTGCCTCCAGGAAGGTGAGGATGGCCCCCTCCGCGTCGGTCTGCATCCGCTGCGCCATCTCTGTGGCATCCAGGCCCAACTGCTGAAGCACGGTGGCCTGCGCTTTTGTGGCCGAAGATCCGGCCACCATGGTGGTGGCCAGCTTTCTAATGCCGGTTGCCGCCACGTCCTGCTGGACGCCTACGCCTACCATGGTGGAGCCGAGGGCGGCGATCTGGGCGGCTGAGATGCCTGCCACGTCGCCCAGCGGCCCCACTGCTGTCACGATGGTGGAAATCTCCGAGGCTGTGGATGCGCTGTTGTTCGATAGGTAGTTGATTTGGTCTGCGAGAGCCGTGACTTCCTCCTGGCTCATGGTAAAGGAGGTACGCCACTTGGCCATCCAGTCACCCGCCTGCTCGGCGGTGGTGTCAAAGGCCACGCCCATCTTGGCGGCGGTCTCTGTAAATGTGGTGAGTTCCTCTGCGGCGATGCCTGCGGTGCCTGCGGATGCGGTGATCGCCGCCAGATCCTCTGCTGCCATGGGGATGTTCTTCGACATTTGGACGATGGAGTCCGACATGGCGTAGTAGGTGTCAGTGAGGTTTCCGTTTTCATCCCGCAGGCCGTCCACGACCTTTGCGACGTCGGCCATGGCGCTCTCGAAGTCCACCGCCGCCTGGACGGAGTCCGTCACGAATTCCCCAATCTTCAGCGCCCCCCAGGCTGCGGACGCGATTGCTGCCGCCTGCTTTGCGATTTGGCCTAGGCCGCTGATCCGGTTCTCTGCAGCCCCCATGGCGCTGTTGAAGGAGGAGGCGACAGAACCGGCGATCTTCACTGCAAGGCTGTATTCTTTTCCCCTACTTGCGCTTGCCACGTTTTGCCGCCTCCTTGCTTATCTTGATGACTTCATTTGTTGTCTCGACGAGGTCGCCGATGGTCATCCGCATCAGGTCGGTGAATCCTGAATGGAGCGTCATGGAAAGCCGGACGCATAGTCTGCGGAGGTCTTTCCCGTCTTCCGGGGTCAGTCCTCTCCGTAGAAAAAACTGGTCACCCGGTTTTTGACCTTGATGGCGTCCTTCGGGGGAAGCCCCTTGAAAAACTCGACGGGCTGGCCGGAGGCTCTGGCGGCGATGAACTGGACATACTCCACGGTCATCTCCGGGAGCGGGGAGAAGACGCCGGTACGCATCAGGTGCTTCTCTGCGGCGATCATATCCTCTGCGGTGAGGCTGTCCAGGCCGGACAGGTCGATGTCCGAGTAGGTCTGCCCCTCGAACTTGTAGGGCTTGCTGAGTTTGACCAGCGTGGTGGCCTCCGCCTCGCTGGCGGGGGCCTCCACGGCGGCGGTATTGGTGATGGGCTGTTCCATGTCTCTTTCCTCCTATGGCTCAGGTGAGTTGCTTGATCTTCGACAGGACGTCGTTCCCGTTTACCTTGTAGGTGGGATTGATCTTGTCGATCTCGATCATCGACTTGCCGTCCATCTCCACCAGGACGTAGGTCAGCTCCAGGGTGATGGTGCTGTCCATGCTGCCCCGCTGGCGGACGGTTCCGATGTTGACGTTCTTGGGCTTGCCCCGGAAGACCACCCTCATGCCCATGTACTCCGTGGCCTGGGTGGAGGCTGCGGCGTACTGGATGGCTCCCCGCAGTGTTAGCTCCAGGGGCTGGGTGGGGTCGACCATGTTGAAATAGTCCCGGTTGATGCAGCGGAAGGGGATTTCCTGCTCCATGCTGCCGAAGTGGCCGGGGGTGGGGGCCTCGTACTCACCAAGGATACCGGCCCCGGAGACGGTGGAGGTCATGCTCTCAAACGGGGGCATTTCTACTTCGCCGGTGATGCCGCCGAGCTTGTTGCCGGTCAGGTACATATTGAAGTCGTGGATGGCTTCAGGGATTCCTACGATTGCCATTTAGATCAACCTCCAGTCAGGGCGCTCTGCAGAGCGTCGGGATCGAACTCCAGCGTATTGAGGATGTCCTCCGCCGGAACGTAGGGGGAGAGGTGCTGGTGGAAGGTCAGCTTCCCGTTGATCAGGTCGGTCACCGAGTTTTCCTCCGCGATGAACTCGATCCGGGCGGCGGCGCACTTGTCCTGGGCGACATAGGCGTTACCGCGGATGTTCTCTGCGTCGACGATGCTCTCAATGAGGCGGCGGTTCGCCGGATCATCCACCTTCTGGGCGTAGGTCAGGATGAAGCTGTTCCCCCACCAGCTGAAGAACCGGCGGCAGCAGAACCACATATCCTTGGGGTCGGTGTTGGCCGGGTAGGCGGCGGTGCGGTTGCCCCAGGTTCTCCAGCCGTTGTTGTTGATGGCGGTAGAGACGCCGAAGCTGTTCACCACGTTGGCCTGCAGCTGATCCAGCAGGACTTCCCTGCTCCAGGTGCCGCCGGTGCCGTCGGCGTTCTCCGTGTAGACGGCGTCGGCCAGGACAGTGCCGGTGATACCGACCAGCTCATTGGAGGGGGAGAGGTTGGGCACGTCATCGTTGTTCGCGTCCAGGTAGGCGGTCAGTGCCGCCATGACGGCGCTGTACCAGAACTTGATGGAGCCGGAAACCACGCAGGGCCAGAGGGCCATGACGTGCTGGTTGGTGCATCCGGCGCTCTCTTTGGTGGCCTTGACGTCGCTGTACGCGGTGCAGCCGCTGGGTGTGCTGTCGATGTCCACGAAGCCCTCGCAGGAGAAGTAGCCGTTGATCTCCTGGCACTTCGCGGCCAGGACGATGCCCACGTCGGGGATGTGGCTCCAGCCGGGAGCAAGGATCAGGCCGGGGGTCATGCCGAACTTGGGGTAGACCTGGCGAAGCACTTCGAGGCCGCTTTCCGCGCTCCCGGCGGAGGCTCCGATGATGTCATCCGCCTCCACAACGGTGGGGTCGATGGAGGTGGAGGAGACCTTCAGCCCCGTGGCCTCCGCCCCCCTGCCGCCTGCGACCAGGGTGACCACCAGGTTGCCGTCATCGTTGAAGGAAAGGACGTAGTCTGTCTCAGCCTCCAGGACGGTATCGTCGGTCTCGGTCTTGACCTGGACGGTGTTCGGCAGAATGCCGGTGATAGGGATGACAGCCTCCATGCTCTCCACGGGGTAGGTGGCTTCCACATTTTCCTTCTTGTGCTTATTGGGGTCGAGCACGTTCACAAAAATGACCGGGGCCACGTTCACCAGCTTGAAGCTGGCATACATGGAAGCGCAGAGGGTGTAGAGGTAGTGGCCGTCTTCGTCCTTTTCCTCGCTGTAGCCGAGCTTGCTGACGGCTTCGTCCCAGTTGTAGGCGATGACCGGCGTGTTGGTCACGTTGTAGGGGTCATCCGCCATGTTGATGGGCGCGGTTCCGAAGACCACCTGCAGGCCTGCCGTCCCGGTGATGGGGGCGACAATGCTGGTGGCTCTTTCCTGCACCCGGACGCCATGCTGGTATGCCATGGTTAGTTCGCTCCTTTCTGAATGGTGGCGCTCTCCGCGAGCGCCCTCTGGTAGAGAGTGTAAACGCCGCCCTCGCTTCGGCTGATCTGGGCCATGGCGTCAGCCAGCTTGGAGATTGGGACGCAGAGACCGGCCATATACGGCGCTGCCTTGATGGCTGCTTCCAGCCCCTTCGGCCTTTCGCTGTAGACCGTGTTCCGCGTGGCCACGCCGAGGATGGTGGGGCCGACGTAAACGAATTTTGTCTGCGGCTCCGCAGCCGCCTTTCGGGTTGATTTCCTTGTGCTCATACGAGTTCGCTCCATTTCGCTCTGGGGGCCGGGGCATGGAAGACCAGGTTCACGGCCCCGTAGAAGTAGGGGTAGCTTGGTTCATCCTGCAGCGCCCAGTTGAACGGGTCGGCGCAGACAAACTCCTTCAGCGCCGGTGTTTCCTCGTAGTGCTGCTGGATGCGTTCGATGATCTCCAGGACGGATTCATGGCCTTTGTTCTCCAGGCTGTCTTCAAAAATGCCGATTACTAAAATGATCGAGATTTTGTGCGGGTCGGTCTGGGTCTCAATTCCGCCGCTGTCAATGCGGACGATGATGTAGGGGAATGGATCGGTGTCATCGTCGCTCTCCAGCTGCGGCAGGAACTGCGGGTAAAGGCCGGGGGACGCCATCTTCCCGTCCGGGGTCTTGAATTGGTCAGTTGCGAAAAGCTCCCGGAGGTCTTCCATGATGGCTTTTTGAAGCTCTCTTGCGGTCATGTGGCGTTCACCACCTTGTCGATCTCCCTTCGGATGTTGTCCATGAGGTTGCTGTAGATCTCCGGGCGAAGGACGCCGAAGACCTTCTTCTCGTCCCCGATCATTTTGGGGGCCGAAATAGAGAGCAGCTTCTTGATCTGCGTCATATCTGCGCTCCGGCCCCATTTCTCCTGTCGGGAACTCCGGCCGCTCGCGGTCTTGTACGTCTTCCCGTACTGGCGCTGAACGATGGCCTGGTGGCCGCTGGCGAAGGTTGCAAGGAACGCCTTTGCCTTATTTCCTTTGCGGGATTGGATCAGCTTCAGCGTTCCGCCGGTCGTGATCTGCACCTTAGCGCCGCTTCTGGGGGTGGTCGCCTTGAACTTCTTAAGCTCCAGCGTCCCTCCGGTGACGGTGATGGTGGCCTCCGGCTTCGAGACTGTGGCCCGGCCCAGCTTCATGGATGAATTGAGCGCGGACTTCTTCGCCATGTATTCCTCTTTGGCCTTGTCGGCCAGATCGGAGCGGGCCTGCTTCGCAGTGGCGTTGACCGCGTTCTTCAGCACCTTCCTGCTTTGGCCCTTCATGTCCCCCAGGGCCTTTTCGATGGTCTGAAGGACGGCTTCGTCAAACTCGAAGCGGATCATGCCGTCCTGAATACGAGTCTTCATGCTCATCTGCTCCGGTTCGCCTCCAGTGTGATGCCGTAGATGCCGCTCTCATCGGTGGCGTCCACTATCGCATACCGCCTCCCGTCAACCGTTACCAGCTTGCCCTGGGCAGGGAGGGGGCCGAAGTCCTCCGCTGCGACGTACATGAAGTACTGGCGGACAAAGAGGCCGTCCATAGTGGATTTCATCTGCTTCTCCCGCTCCACGTGCTCGATGTCATCAAAGATGATCGTCATCGGCGTCCCGTTCACTTCGTGGGTCTCTCCGAATTCCTCCAGGTTGAGGAAGGTCTGCTTGATGTCGTTGTGAATAATATCCTTGAAGCTCAAGCTCTCCACTTGCCTCGCATCCTTTCTATGGTCATCGGTACTCTGCCCACCAGGTCATCCCCGCTGGCCTCCCCGCCCACTGCAAGGCCGGGGAGGCCAGCCGGAGCGGTCGCCGGTTTGGCCCGTGCATAGGTAGGGGGCTGGTAGTCTGCGTCTACCCAGATGGCGCTCCCAGCCTCCACCCAGGCCTCCGCATCTGGGCTGTCCGAGGGCAGGAGGTCTCCGGGGCGGTAGAGGGTCAGACCGCCATCGGCCTCAATGTAGGCCTGTGCCAGCAGGAGGCGCTTGCCCTCGCTCTCGTCCATGGGGGATTATCCTGCGGCTGCGACGGGGGCCGGGGGATGGCCGATGTTGACCAGGACGGTGGTCTCCGCTGCGGCGGAGGGGGCGGCGGCGTAACCGGCGGGAGGCGTGGCGCTGGAGCCGGTCTTAGTGATCTTGCCGGTGGCGGTGTCGAAGTAGAGGGCATCGCCCATCGCCACTTCCTCGCTGTCGGTCTTGTCCATGGAGAAGACGCCGACCACATGGATGGAGCCGACGGCTCCGGGGTCGATGTTCGTCCCGGCCACGCCGATGCGGGTGGTCAGGCTGACCACGGAACCGGCGGGGATGACGGCCTCCGTGCTGTTGGTGTAGTCCAGTGCCTCACCGCGCTGGACGTAGGTGGCATTGCTGGTAGCCATGTTCTATCGCTCCTTTCTCCGATTAAACGGTGGGCAGGGCTTCACCGTCGTTCCGGGCAATGCCACGGAAGTCGCGGACGCTGATGCCCCAGTCGAGGTACATATCCCAGACGAAGCCCAGGGTGCCGGGTACCTCCATGCGGCGGACGGTGGGGGTCTCCTGGCCGTTCAGGTAGTCCACCTGGATACCACGGGCGCTGTCGCTGCTGGCCACCATGAACCAGGGGCAGGCCCCGGTGCCTGCCAGGGCGTTCAGCACGGGAGACTGGACGATCTGCAGGGGGTAGTTGTACAGCGGGTTGATGTCGTTGTTGCTGGAGCCGGTCACCTGGGTGGAGTGAAGAATGACGGCCAGGTCGAACTCGTAGCCCACGGGCACCACGATGGTTCGGGGGGTGATGTAGATGGCCTCCCCGAACTGATCCACCTGCTGCTGCATCTTCAGGATGATCTGCTGGATGCTGGCCTGGGAGGGCTTGCTGCCGGCGGTGATGTGGTTGCGGTGATCCGCGCTGAAGAACTTCTTTCCGTCGAAGATGGCCTTGTTCTCGAAGAGCAGCTTGTACACCTGCTTGTCGATGGTCTTCTTCGCCGCCGTGGCGTAGAGGCCGGGAACTTCGGTCAGGAAGCCGATGTCGTCGTTGATGAAGGCCTGCCGGGTCATGCTGAACTGCTTCCCGTAGGTGTCCAGCTTGCGCTGGGGCAGGCGATCAGTTCTGGGCGCATCGGCCTTGAGTTCGCCGTTCTCCGGCACCAGCAGGAAGTCGCCCACGCCGCCGATGACGTACTCGTGGTCTGCAGTCTGCTTGAAGTCCTTCAGGCTCCCGGTGGTAGTGAAGGCCTGGAAGGTGGTGGGTACATGGTTGTACAGGTAGACGATGCTCTTGCGGATGGTCTCATCCAGAATGGCGGGGAAGGCTGCGGTGGGGTTGTAGAACTGGCGGCTCAGCTCCGCGTAGAGGTCATCGCCGCTCATGCGGAGCAGGGCGCTGGCGTTGTGCTGCCCGTCCCGCATCAGGCATTCGATGCCCAGATCGCGCAGGCTCATGCCCTGCAGCTGACGTGCGCCGGGTGTGGGATTCTCCACCGCCACGCGGGAGCACCGAAGCAGGAGAGCGTCGGAGGCGTCTCTGCGGAATTCATCCTCCCCGGAGCCGGTCACCTGGACGCTGGTGGACAGGGGGGCGCGGTTCGTGCGGAGCTGTTCGAGGATCGCCGCCCTGACCTGATCCACGGTGGTGCCGTTGGAGATGTAGTCCGCCGGGTCGACGCCGAAGTCCCGGCACATGGCGGTGATGTCGGTGATGCGGGTGCGCTCTGCCTCGACGGCTCTCTGGGCGTCAGTGGGGGTGCCCTCCGGTGCGGGAGTGCCCTCCGGGGTGGTGCCAGTGGCCTGCCGCTGCTGGGCCTCATCGGCGGCAATCTCGGCGGTCAGGGTGTCGATCTCCCTCTGCAGAGTGTCAAATTCACTCTGCTCCTCTGCGGTGAGGGAGCGGTTCGCCGCCTTGGCTGCGTTCACCAGCTGCTGCTGGCGAGCAATTTTGGCGGCTCTCTGCTGCTGCTTGTTCATAGCATTTACCTCCTGCTGTTATTCAGATTGATTTGAAGTTGGCTTTCGAAGACGGCCAGCGGGATTTCTCCGGGTTGCTCCGCCTCTCGGCCCACGCCGACCGTTTCGTCAGCCGGTACCGAGACGATGGAAATTTCGAGGGGGCACCACTTCCTCGCAATTTCGCATGGCCCTGTGAATCTGCCGTCTGCGCTGGTCTTCCCAGCCAGGACTTCCTCCAGTGAATCGATGCGGTATCCAACAGAGACTCCCTTCAGGGTCTCGCTCCGCACCTTTTGGTAGATGACTTCGGATTCGGCGTCGGTGTCGAATTCCACCTCTGCGTACCCTCTGTATTCCTCCACCCAGGCCCGGTTGATCTTTCCGACCACCCTGTCCCTGTTGTGGTTAAAGAGTAGGCACCCGATGTCGTTCAGCCGGGTGAGGTCAACGGCTCCGGGGCTGTGGTCGAGGATTTCCACTCCGAACCACCGCGTCACGGGCTGCTCCGAAGAGAAGGACAGGATGAACTTCCGCTCATTGCCCTCGCCGTCCATTCGCTGCAGTGTGCCGTAGCGGCGGAGGTTATTCATCTTCGTCTTCTCCGCCGTCCTCGCCGCCTCCGGGCTGCTGCTCTCCAGTTCCCGGCTCCGAAGGGAGGGAAGCGGGGACGGTGCCTGCGGTACTCTGGCCGGTTGCCGGAGGCTCTTCCTCATCGGCATAGAGGCCGTCTGTCTTTTTCTGTCCAAGGATTACACCTCCCAGGTCGATTCCGTGTTCGTCACGGGCGTATTTGATTACCTCGCAGATGTCATCGATCTGCTTTCTCCAGTCCTGGCCGTTTTCGGCGGCGATCTGCTTGAAGGTCTTCTGGCCTGTCTGCAGGGCCGTCTTCGTGGCCACGGTTTCTTTGCTGGGGTCGATCCAGTCCTTCGGGGGTTTGGTGAAGGAGTGGGAAAAATACCGATCCTTATCCCTCCAGAAGTCCCGAATGTTCAGCGCCCCGGCCAGGACTGCCGAAATGATGAAGGTCTCGTAGATTTCGTCGAGGACATCGGCCAGCAGCTCGTCTTCCTCCGCATAGGTCATGCTGTCCTCAATCAGCCCCTGGCGGGCGCTGGAGTAGTTGGCCTCGCTCATGTCGCGGGCGGTCGCCTCGTAGCTGATGCCCTGGCCAGCCCCAATGAGCCGCTGCTGCAGCTTGATGTAGCTGGCGGCGTCGGTGGCCTGTCCCTGGGGATTGACCACCTGGATTTCATCGCCTACGTTCATCTCCTTGATCATGCCAGGGGAGATGGTCTTCCCGTCGTAGGTGTGCCGGGGGCCGGATGGGGCGCTTCCCCGTCCAATGCCAGCAGTCGGGATGGCCCTCTTGATAAAGACCGAGAGGCAGGCCTCGATCCGCTGCTTGACTGAAACGGCCACCATGAATTCATTTGCGTCCCGGATGCGGGTGACCGTCTGGCTCATGTCGCTCATCTCCCGAAGCTGGGAGGGGCGGCGCTTGCTGAAGTAGAAGATCACGTCATTGGCATCAAGGTAGATCGGGTCGATGGTGGTCATACCGTCCAGGGTGTACTGTCTGATCCAATAGCCGACGGGGGCGTTGTACCGGTTGTACTCAATTCCGCCGACCACCCGGTTCCCCTTGTGCTTGGGGAGCACCTGGGAGGCGTCCAGCTCATCCACCTCGAACATCTGAAGTTTGAAGGGGAGGACTCCGCCTGCGGTGTATCGCTTCACAAAAATGATTCCGCCGTCGACCTTCTTCCTGCGGACGGCCATGCGGAGGATCTGATTCAGGCTCTGGGTGCCGGTGACGTCGCAGTTCCTCTTTTTGCACCAAACTTTCCACAGCTTTTCGATCTCCCTGTTGAGATCGGTGTCCCCGGTGTCGGCCTGGAGCACCAGGCCCTTGCCGACCACGTTCCGAACGAAGGGGCCGATCACGGAGTTCATCATGTCGCTGTTGCGCTCCAGGTCTCTCGACCTGGCCCGGACAACGTCCCGGCTGTACCGGTCGGTGTATTCGGCGCTCTGGTTGGTGGCGTACCAGCCATGGTTGAGCCGCCGGTGGTCTCCGGCGTCGTAGTGGCGCTGCTCTGCCAGGACTTGCCGCCATGCCTCACGTCTGGCTCCGGCCTCCGGGCTGATCCAGCCGATGATTGTGTCCAGCCAGTTCATCCCGTCACCTCCCCTCGAAAAACGCGACGTAGGTGTTGTCCAGCAGGTGGCTGTTCCCCTCGCTGGCGATCTGTGCTTCGAGATCGTCCCGCATGGCCCGGAGCAGGGCAAGGTCTGCCCTGGTCAGGCTCCGGGAGCCGATTTTGTAGCTCTGGCCACCCAGGAGGACGGCCTGGATGGCCTTATTCACTTCCTGGAGCCTCTGCTGGGGCGTGTAGTCATTGTCCATGCCTTATCCCTCCGATAGCCAGCTGTCATTCTGGCCGATCCAGTTTTCCTCCGGCGTGGGGGCCGGTTCCTTTTGTGTCTCCGCCCTGGGGGGCATCTCCAATTCCTCCAGGTGGAAGGTGCGAGCGCCGAGCATATCGGCGGCGCACATGGCGTAAACCTCGCAGTCCAGAAGGTGGTTGTCCGCATGAGAGGTCTTGAGCACCCATGCCTGGATGGTGCGCTGGCCGCTCTTAACGTTGACCTTGTGCTCTGCGGTCACCTGCTCCGCATACTCCCGGTCGCAGCCCCGGTAGACCATCCAGCTGCCGGTGCCGTTCTTTTTTCGCATACGGCCTGCGATCATGTCTTTGTACTTCCCGGTGTCGATGATGGCCAGCTGCATTCCGTAGGCTCTGCTGTCGGTCTTGTTCACCTTGGATATCCTGAAGTGGGTATCCATGGGGTGAGATGATCCCTTGCTGGGCAGCGCCCAGTCTGCGTTGCTGGCGCAGAAGTCGTAGACCAGGTCGGTGTTGTCGCCGCTGTCCACCAGGGCCAGGGAGACCACCAGCGGCTCTCCGCTTTCCTCCCTGGCGTACTGCAGGTTCATGATCCGCTCGATCTCCGCGAAATTGTAGACCTGCCCGTGGGCGATGTTCTGGGAGGTCAGGTAATTCCCCCAGGCCCGGATGGTGTAGTAGATGCTGGTCTCCTGGACGTCGATTCCGGCGGTCAGGAGCCGTGCCCATTGGGGGACGATGAACTCCGGCAGTGTGGTCTGCCGCTCCAGGACAAGGTCGGCGTTGGTCTTCAGCTTTGTGTCCTCCCACGGCTCCGCGAGCCAGCTGTTGGTGAAGTTCTGGAAGAGGTCGGGGTCATCCTTGCTGGTGAGGAAAGCCTTGACCATCTCCGAAAATCGGACGAATGGGCTGTAGAGGGTATTGATCCAGAAGGCCACCTTGCGGGGGAACTGGGTCTTTTCCTCCACTGTGCGCCACTCCCCGTGGCGGAGCATCTCCGGCTTGTGCCGGTCGGTGATGATGCCGTGGCAGTTCTGGCATTCGTAAACTGCGAACTCCGCCCGGTCTGCGTAGGTCATACCGTCTTCGTTTGGGAATTTGACCTGCTGCCAGACCAGTTCGATGTACTCCCCGCAATGGGGGCAGGGCACGAAATAATGTCGGATTTGGTCTGCGGCCTCCATGGCTTTCCAGATGTGCCCGGTCTTCAGGGTGGGGGTGGATGTCTTGAAGATTTTCCGGTTGCGGAAGGTCTTCGTCCGCTCCGTGGCCAGTGAGATGGGGTCGGACTCCTTCTTCGATGCGCCTGGGTACTTGTCCACCTCATCCAAGAAGAGGTTCCGAATGGGGCGGCTGGCCAACTGCGATGGGCTGTTGGAGCCGACGATGACCAGGTACATCCCATCGAACTGAAGCTCTGAAACGGAGGAATCGCTCTCGTGGTACCGGCGCTTCAGCTCCGGCGAGGCGTTGAGCATTGGGTCGATGCGGTTCTTTTTGATGCTCTCCCCCAGGGTGTCCGAAGGGTAGACCACCATGGTGGGCGATGGGTCTTGCTGGATGATCCGTCCGATGCTGTTCAGGATGGTCTCTGTTCCACCCACCTGCGTAGGCTTCACAAAGATGACTTCCTCCGTCTCGTAGTTGCATAGCTCATCCATGATGCCTACGAGGTAGGGGGTTTTATCATTCCGCCAGGGGCCGGGGCTTCCTGACGTCTTCGCGTCCAGGATGCGGTATCGCTCCGCCCATTCGGAGACGGTCAAATCCTCCGGCGGCTGCAGGGAAGCGAGGGCCTGCTTCTGGTAGGGGGTGACCGGGTATTTTCGGAAGCGGAGGCCCCTACTTCTTCGTCCCATCGACGGCACCTCCCGGCTCCGTCACGCCAGCCACCACGAATGCGGTTAGAATTCGCCGAATCTCCCCCTGGATCGCCTTTTCGATCCGGCGCACCTCCACGGGTTCCACGTAACCGTTGATCATGTCGGCCACCCTGGCCGGGATTGCCATGGCGAAATTCTTAAAGGTCACGAAGAAGCGGGTGTAGTCGAGGATGACTTCCTCCACCGAGATGTACTTCCCGGCGGCGATGTCCGTCCGCAGCCGGTGCAGTTCCCCCTGGCTCTCCTTGAGGGCAATCTCCGCCCTCATTTTCTGCTCCCGCAGTTCGTTCTCTTTTTCGGAGCGGTTCTTCCCGTATGCCTTGTCCGAGAGGTACTTGACGTAGCTCTGGATCGTGGGCACCAGGTCATATCTCCGCCCCTCCACGGTCTCCGTGGTGGGCAGCACTCCCTCCTGGGTCAGCTGCTGGATGCGGCGGACGGTGACGCCGAACAGCTGGGCGATGATCTCCACCCGGTAATATCCGCCGCCTGCTACTTTTCCGTTGTTATCCAAATAAAGCGCCCCCCCCCCCGCAATTCAAGGGTTAGTTCATCGGTGGTCATGTTGTGGCCCTCCCGCTGAAGCCCCGCTTCTCATCCATTGGCCAGCACCGCCTTTTCTCCGGTGAGTTGCTCCCACCGCTGGACGATGATGTCGGTGTTCCTGGGGTCGTACTCCATGAGGTAGGCAGTACGTCCCAGCTGCTCCGCTGCGATGAGGGTGGTGCCGCTGCCTCCGAAGAAGTCACCCACGGCCCAGCCAGGGCGGCTGGAGTTGTTCATCAACCGGCCCACCAGTGGGACGGGCTTCATGGTCGGGTGCAGAGCGTTGCGGGTGGGCTTGTTTTCGTAGTGGACGGTGGTCTGGTCTTTGTAGTCCCGGAAGACCTTCTCGATAAGGGCCAGCAGCTGCTGCTTGTTCATCTTCTTCAGATCCAGTTCATCCTCCAGGAAGACCGTGTCCTGGGTGCGGTCGTTCACAAAGTAGTGCGCCGCTCCCTCTTTCCACCCGTAGAGGATTGGTTCATGTCGCCACTGGTAGTCGCTCCGGCCCATGACAAAGGCGTTCTTCTCCCAGACCAGGCATTGCGATAGCTTCAGGCCTGCGTCGGCGTAGGCCTGCCGGAACTGCAGGCCGGTGCTTTCAGCGTGGAAGACGTAGATGGCGGCTCCGGGCCGCATGGCCTCATTGAAGTTCTGGAATGCCGCCAGCAGGAAGCTGTAAAAGCTGCCGGTGTCCATGTGGTCGTTTTCGATGGTGCTGTTCTTCCGGCTCCCTTCTTGTCCCAGGTAGGCTTCGAGGAACTCTGTCTTTGCGCCGTAGTCCACGTTGTAGGGTGGGTCGGTGATCACCAGGTCGAGCTTCTCCCCAGAGAGCAGCTGCGCCACGTCATCGGGGTCGGTGGCGTCACCGCACATGAGCCGGTGACGTCCAAGACGCCAGATGCTCCCGGCCCTGCTGACCGGCACGTCGATGGCCTCCGCCGCTGCGTCCGGGTCGAAGTCATCTTCCTGGGCCTCCGGCGGCACCTCGGTCAGCTGGATCAGGTCTTCCAGGTCGGTGCGCTGGAATCCGGTCACGCTGAAGTCGTAGCCCTCCAGGTCAAGCTCCACCAGGAGGTCTTTCAGCAGCTGGTTGTCCCACTTGCCGGTGATCTTATTGAGGGCGGTGTTCAGGGCTTTCTCTTTGGTCTTGTCCCGGATGTCTAGGACGATGACCTCCGCTTCCTCGTATCCGAGATCCATCATCACTGTCCGGCGCTGGTGGCCCTTAATGATGGTGCCATCGAAGTTGATTACGATGGGGTCTGCGTACCCGAACTCCAGGATCGACCGCTTGATGTCCTGGTACTCCTTGTCCTCTGGGGTCAGCTTCTTTCTGGGATTGTATTCAGCGGGCCTCAAATCAGAGAGTTTTCTCCGCTCAAACTTCAAGTGCTGCTCCTCCTTCGGCTAGAGTTTTCGGGCCTGCGTAACGAAATGCTAAAAAAATTTTCGATTTCATCCGAAAATCCATCGCGCCTTCCTCGCCCCGCGCTGGGGGGTGGGTGTCGGTAGTACCTACGGCCATCGCCGGGTGTGGCCCCTCGACAGAGGAAGCCTCCAAAGCCCTGGAGGCTCCCTCTGCCCTGGGGAGGAAGGAATGAACGAGCAACTTGCCCATTGTTGCTCGCGTTTAGCTTAACACAACAAAAAGTCCTTTTGAGTCCTGACTTTTCTTAGAGCCTTGTTTTGCCCTGCGCCCTGGGGCCTCTGCTGCAGCGTGTCCCTGGCCTGTGCTTCTGTGTGCCTGCTGCCCACGGCCCTGGCCCCCTTGCCCTGTGGCCCCGCCCCTGTGCTCCCACGAAAATAGGGGGCCGATTCCTGGAATCAGCCCCCGGTGTTGTGTTTTGGGAATGCCCCCTACGGCCCCGTACAAGGCCACACAAGCGCATGGTTTTTGGGTGGTGTACTTTCCTGTCTTGCCTCTAAAAGCCGCCGTTTTTTCCGTTGGAAAAAGCCCTGAATTTCAGGAGGGCGGCTTGTACTTCCTGGGTGTCGAGCAGGAAATCCAAGGCCCTGTTGTAATGGTCATAGCAGGGGGTGCGGGTCAAATGGACGGTTCTCTGGATCTCGCTCCAAGGCTTGCAGTCCAGGTGCCGAAGTTCCAGGATCATGCGCTCCGTGGATTCCTCCGGCAGCAGGTCGATGACGTCCATGATCTCCAGAATTATGCGCTCCGTCTTTTTACTCTGCTTTTCGATGCGGCTTTCGACTTCCGAAATATCCGCCGCCTCATGGCTCCGAAAATCGCGGCAAAGCCGACGCAGGCGCTCTGTGAGGATCGCCTGCCTCTTTTTTGCCTTATAAAAGCGGGTCAGGTATAGCTTGAGCGTGATGCGCTCAGCCTCCCGGTTTTTCATCTCCGTCGCCATTGGTTGATACCTCCGATGGTCTGCTGCTCGGTGCAAGGGCGTAGACCTTACCGCCCAGGACGCTGAATTTCTGGATGACCTTGTCCCGCTGATCCCAGTCCCGGATCGCCTGCCCTCTCTGGCGGAGGGCTGTGTTGATCGCGTTCATGGTGACCACCAGGGCGAAGGTGGGCAGGGTCTCAAGCTCCGCGAAGGCCTTTGACGCCTCCGCGCTGCTGCCCTGCGTCTTGCCCCGGCCAAGCGGCCACGGCCCCTTTTTACTCCGTTTCTTTTTGTTCATCGCGTCTCCTTTTCTCTCTGGCGTCCTCCATGGATTCGTGCCACATGGCGGCGATGAAGGTGTTCATTCCGGAGATGGCTTCCTGCTCCGAGGCTCCGGCCCCCTTCATGCCCGTGTAGAAAATGTGGGCCATCTCCGAAAGTGAGCCGAGGGCGGTGATCATGTCCCGGAGCGGGTTTTGCTGCTTTCCATCTGCCATCTCTCTATCGCCTCCTGCGCCTGGGCCGGGAAGCTGACCACGAGGGCCGTGCCTCCGGCGGCGTTGATCTGCTTGATGGTCTGGGCCTGAACTGGCGAAAGCTCACCGCCCTCCGGGCGCTTAACCTCGAATCCGAAGAAGTGGCCGTCAATGATGGCGCAAATATCCGGGATGCCCTGTCTGCTGTATGGCCCCTGCTGGGCTTTCCAGACGAAGGCCTGCGGATATGCCTCCCGCAGCCACTTGATGATCTTCGCCTGGTAGTAGCTTTCCTTATGGGCGGGGGAGGGGCGCTCGCGGCTCTGTGTCATTCGATTTTGCCCCCCTGCTTCTCCAGGAGGTTGGCGATCACGCAGGCGGCTTCACGGAGCATAGGCTCTATGCGCTTGTTTTCGGCCCTTCCGGCTTCCTCGATCAACGCATCCACAAAAACGTATGGGTTGTTCCTGACCGCCGTGCAGACCAGGGTGTCGTATTCCTTGCTCATGGCGTCACGCTCCTTCGCTGGCCAGGGGCGGGGCGTCCTGGAATACCGGCTCCGCGCTATCGGCGGCGGGGTTGGCGGGGTTGTCCGCCCACTCTCCTGCGGCCTCCGGGGCCGGGTCGGCGAAGGCGTCCAGGTTGCCCTTGTCTCCCTCCATGAAGTGGGAGGCCATCATGTCGGCGGTGTGCAGCGCCCAGATGAGGGGGTGCTTGTCGATTGCCTGACTGATCGTCGCCGTGTCGGTGCCGGTGCTGCCGGTGAATCCCATGTGCCACCAGATGGCGTACATCTCCGCCGTGGTCAGCTCCGTGTACTGCTTGATGATCATGGCGCTCTTGGCCCCGTGTCCGAGGGGCATTTTATCGTCGACCGTGTAGTAGGGCACCTTCTCCCATTTGCCGGTCTTCTCGTTTTTGGCGTTCCGGGTGCTGGTGGTGTAGAAGAAGGTCTTGCAGATGTCGTGGAGCAGGGCGGTGATGATCACGCTGTCCTGGGGGAAGGTGGCCACGAACTTGTCTGCGACCACGTAGTGGTACTTGACCTTTGGGTTCCCGGCTTCGTCCCTCCCGTCCGGCTCCTTCATCAGCAGCCCCCGCAGGGCGTCCAGCACGTTGAGGCTGTGCTGCAGGAGACCGCCCTCGCAGCTGAGGTGGTACTTCGTGCTGGCCGGGGCCGTGTAAAAGTCGCTGTGGCGGATGTACTCCAGGAGCTTGTCCATGCCGGGGCGCTGCACCTTGGCCAGCTCTGCTTCAAACCGGGCGATATTCGCTTCTCTGTTCATTCCGTTCCGTCCTTTCTGCCTTTAAGGCTCAGTGCTGACCTTGGCCGGGTCTGCTCCGATGGCCGGTGGCCAGCTGCTGGTGTAAACCTGGTAGCTACTGTCGATCCAGGCTCCGTTGGGGAAGTCCGGGTTTCTCCCCGGCGGGAGCCAGAGCCGGCGGATGATGTCGTTGTAGATCCAGCGGTTCCTTGTCTCTCCCGTCCATCGGTTGTGGCGCTGCCAGTAGGGGTCGAAGGCTTCCTGCTCGCACCGGGCGTATCGCTCGAAGACCAGCTGCTCGAATTCCTCCCGGTCGAGGTGGGCCACCAGGGCCAGCCTCCATTTGTCCCGCAGCCCTCCGGCCTGGTTTTCTTCCTCGATGATGGCTGCGACCTTCTGTTCCAGCCATTCGTTCCCGGCGGTATCCTTCGGGTGCCTGGGCCAGTGCTCCATCAGGGTCTGAAGGTATCGGTCTGCGAACCAGTCAGCCGCCTCGGTGAGCCTGCCGATCAGGGCCTTGTAGCTCTTGGCGTAGGTGGTCTCCAGCTTCTCCAGCGGCACCTGCTGGCGGTTCCTCTGGAGCTTGCCGAAGTCCGCATCCAGCTTTGCAATCCATTCTGTGTCGGTCATCGCTTTGCAGTCCCCCTTTTTTGCCGTTTTTGGCCGTTGTAACTCCTTTTTCAGAAAATAGGAGTTACAGCGGAAAGCCTTGGCGCTCTAGGGCTTTCGCCCCCTTTTTCGGGTGTTACTCCTAACCTTTTGATATACACCGTATTTTTTGAAATTTATTGCACTAAGTCATGAATTTCTGCGTTGTGCAATAAATTCGCAATAATAATGTGTATTTCTCAATTTTAGTAGTAACAGGAGTAACAAAACGCTTGAAAGCCTTGATATGACTGGGTTTTTCGTGTTACTCCTAATGTTACTCCTAGCGTTACTCCTAATTTTTAGCAGTAACATTTTGGGGTCAAAATGGCAGGTCTTCATCGCCGCCGTCGATCTCTCGGAAGCCGCCGAAGGACTCCTGCTTCCATGCCTCCGGGATGTCGCTGCCATCGTCGAGTTCGTCCGCATCGTCGATGGCGTCTTTGTTTTCGGCCAGTTTGCCGATGTAAAATTCCACGAACCGGGCAACGCGGGTGCCGAACCGCTTAATGAGCGAATACTGGCGCTTCCCGGTCTTCCGGTCGATGTCTGTGGCGATGAGGTCTTTCTCTGCCATGTACTTCATTGTCTTCCTGGGGCTGTACCCAGCTTTCGTCAGGGCCTGGTTCAGCATGGATGGGAAGATGTAGGCGGTGTTCCCGGTCTCGCTGGTGAAGCCCAGGCAGGTGCCTATGGCGTTCGCACCGAAGTAGGAACGGTTGGCCAGCACCCAGTCCACGATGAACTGGACGGCGTTCTCATTGACGTCGGTGGTGTTTGCCTCCACCTGGTTGATCAGGATGCTCGCTGCCATGCGCTTTGCCTCCGCCACGGATTCCCTGGGGTTGCCCCCGAAGAACCACTCATCAATGAGGCTGTCGGCCAGGGCCACGGCGGCGATCCCCGCGATATGGGAGCCGTTTTTGCCCTGGCTGGTCTCCCGGATGTACCGCTGCATATCCTCGTACCGTTCCACGATCTCCCGCTCATCCATCTGGAGGATGTGCTCAATGAAGGCAGGGCCTGCCCACCCGCAGTCCATAGCGGCCTGCTGGTGCATGAGGGCGGCGTCCTGTTCGTTGTCGAACGGCCCCCCGTAAATCTCCAGGACGCGGGTGCTGACGCCGGTCTGGGAGGTCTCTGTGCTGAGTGGTTCCTCTCCCGTGGCCAGGGCCACGGTTCTCCATTGGTGGACAGTCTGGATGCCGCCGCTCTTGGCTCCCCGGATCTTGCCGGTGCCGCTGGCGATCATGTAAACGATCTTCTCCAGCGCCCCCTGGTTATTCCCGGCCAGCTGACGTTCGTCGATGCCCAGCGGGAGGTCGCAGTAAAATGCCGCTGTCCGCTCCAGGCCCACCTGGGTGGCGTTGAAGTTGACCATGAGGCGCTCCGGGTCTCCCCAGGCGGAGAGGGCTGCTTTCAGGGCGGCGGTCTTGCCGCCCTTAGAGCCGCCCCAGTTGTAAACGAAGAATATTCTCTGCTTCACGATCCGCAGGAGCGGGGCGGCGAAGCTGGCGGCGAGGATGAAGCGGAACTTCTCACGGCTCCGGTGAGGGGCCATGTGCTCGATCCACCGCTCCATGGTGCCGTTCTGGCAGTACGCTGCAGCCATGCCCCGCTGGGATGGGTCAATGTCCAGGGTGATCCCCTCATCGTGGCCGGGGATAAACCGCCGCCCTGGTTGCCAGCCGAAGGTGGAGGTGGCGTCGTTTTTGGGGATGATGTCGATGTTCTCCGACTCCAAAGCGCCCAGGAACTTTACCACGTTCTTTGAGTTCTCGCTGGTGATGGTGCAGCCCAAGTCCGCCAGGGCGGTGATGCTCCGGCTGGAGAAAATCACCGACCGGGGATAAATGGCCCGCTGCCACTCTCCGTCTCGCTTGAAGGCGACCTCCATCTTTTCGTCTCCGGTCTCCAGGCTTTTCAGGCGCTGGGTCAGGAGGATGGGTGTGCGGCAGACATTGGCGGGTGTGTGGGTCTTTGGGTCAATCCAGCTGATGCCCTTATCCGAAAAGATCCAGCCCTCCGGCGTCCGCAAGCTGAGGGGTGCGCCGGTGATGGGTTCTTCCCGCATCTCCGCCTCCAGGTCGACGGCCTTTGCCCGTTTCAGGGCCTCCCGGATCAGCTTGGCTGCTTCCTCTTTGCCGTGGGCCAGGTAAACGTCGGACGGGTCTTTTTTGCCGAGACTCTGGCAGCTCCAGACGTAAACCTCCCCGGAGAAGCCGGTCTCCGCCAGGGCGTGTGTGAGCTTCCGGTAGAAGGTGTCGCCTCCGCCATCCGGCTCTTTGTGGATGTAGAGCTTCAAGTCCTGCAGGCCCATGGTCTGGTAGTCCTTGAACATGGAGGCTCCGGCGATGCCAATGGCGGGGATGCCAAGATACCAGAGGGTCTGGGTATCGCTTTCCCCCTCAACGAGGACGGCGTATCCGGCTTTCCTGATTCCCGGCAGTCTCCATTCCCCGTAGAGGCATATCTTTCCCTTGCTGCCCCGCATCCAGCGGAACTCCTTTTTCGCGTACCGCTTCCGAATGGCGGCTTCTTTGCCGTCCTCGAAGAAGTAGGGCATCCGCAGGTATTCGGTGCCGTCCCGGTCTTTCCCGGTGTCTACCCTGCAGGTGTCCCGGAGGAAGTCTGCCGGGAGGCGCTTGTCGAAGCTGTACCGCTCCAAGGTGTAGGAACCGAGGCCGCTGGCGTTGGTCGGCTGGGCCTGCCGCTCATGCTCCGGGGTGATGCCGTACCGGGCCAGGATTTCCTTGTAGGCCTCTTTCGTGTCGATGCCCTGGTACTTCGCCCAGAAGGTGACGAAGTTCCCGCCCTCATCCTCTGCAAAGCAGTGCCACTTCCCGGTCTTCAGGTCAACGCTGAAGCTGTCGTTCCTGTCCTGGTGGAATGGGCAGAGGCCGACCAGGTTGTCCCCTGTGATCTTGTATTTCTGAATGACGGCGGTGTATTCCGCTCGGTAGTCCACGACTTGGTCGAGGTTCACACTGTCCAAAGATGCCATTAAATCACCGCCTGTCCTTTGCTTGTAGTATCATGGGGCTTTCCATGGGGAGGGGGAGGGTGCCGGGTGGCCAGCACCCTCCCCGGCGCTCTTAGTCGAAGGGGAGGACGGAATCGCCGCCGGTGGCCGGGGCGTCCTGGAACTGGGGGGCGTTGGCGTCGGAGGTCTTCTCCCCGGTGAGGGCCTCCCATTCCTCATCACTCATAGGGGATACGTCTACGCCGCCCTTGGCGGTGCGGGGCTGGGCCTGCTCAGTGGCCGGGGTGTAATCATCCAGGGTGATGGCCACGCTCTGGTACTGCTCTTTCACCTGGCGGCGCAGGGCGATGGCCTGGGCGGCGATGGCCGTGGGGAGGATACCGCCCTTTTTGATGACCACCTTGCTGTAGGCGACGCCGTTGGCGTTGGTGGCTTTCTCCAGGGTGAAGCGCAGGATCATGCCGGTGTAGGGGACGCCTCCGGCCAGTATCTTCGCCAGCTGCCGGTTGACGTCCTTGATGGAGGTAGGTGGAACCGTCAGGAGGTAGAGGTTCGGGTCTCCGCTCATCATCAGGTAGAGGCGGCGCATATTTTTGCAAGCCTTGCCCCGGCCCTGCTTGCCGGTCTGGTCGGCCCCGGAGCCGTACTCATTGTAGGGGCATCCCTCGCAGGAGCGCAGCTCTCCGGTGTCCGTCCAGATGGCGGTCTTGCCGTCCATGCTGGCGCAGGCGGGGGGCTGGTTCTGATCCTCCCCGGAGCCGTAGGCCCCCGGCCAGAAGCCGTTGGCCCGGTGGGTGAAGATCACCACGCCGTCGATCTGCTTCATGTATTCGGCATCGTCTTCCTCGTCGGTCTGCACCTCGTAGGCGAGGCCTCCGCCGGAGGGGATCTTAATCTTCAGGCAGGTGATGCCGCTTTCGGGGTCGAGGTCATCCATCTCATCCTGCAACTCCGCCAGAAGCTCCGGGTCGATGCCCTCGTACCGGTTCATCAGCTGGAAGTTGTCAGCGACCGCCAGGGCAGTTTCATTCTTTTTCGTGGCCATGCTTATTCATCCTCCGTTTCAGTGTTGTCAGTGGGGTCTGCGTCCTGGAACTGGGCGGCGCTGGCCCATTCCTCCATGGGGGTCACTTCCTCGCTCCGGGCGGCGTTCTCCGCCTCATAGAGATCCCGCAGGGTGCGGCGCATCTCCGCTGCCGCCTCGATCATGGTGGCCGCTGCCTCCAGGGTGCTATTGCAAATACTGGAGACGGCCTCGATGGCGGGGTAGTTGGCGTCGGGGAGCGTCCCCAGCAGGATAGACGTGTCCCCATCGATGGCCTTGACGGCCTTTTTGATTTTGGCCAGCCGCTCTGCCGCAATGCCGAAGGCCTCATGGCGGTTTCGGACGGCGGTAGGGGCCTCACCGCAGGCGGTGATCATCTCCCCGGCGGTCTTGACGGTGTCCTCCGTCAGCTGGGCGATGGCCTTATCGAGCTGCCTCCGGGTGTCCAGCTCCAGCTGCTCATATTCTTCTCTCATCTCTGCATCCTCCTGGCCTCTTTCCGACGGGCCACGTCATTGTAATCGTAGGTCTTGATGACAGCCTCCAGGGCCTCCGAAAGCTCCCCGTGTTCCTCCACGTAGGCGCTCATGGTGGATTGGAGCGTCCTGGCGTTGACCGTCTCCACGATGATGTCGCCGAGACCTTCTTCTCGCAGGGTGCTGAAGAAGTCGGCTCCGGTCTCTGCCATTTCCGCCTCCGACCGCTTGCTGTAGGCGGTCTTGCTCTGGAGGGTGAAGGTGTAGCCGCCGGTGGAGATCCGGGGGCAGTCATCGTCGATCATCTGCTGGGTGATCTCCAGCTTTGCCGCCTCGATGGCGGCGGTGTTTTCTTTGGTCAAGGTGGCCAGCTCATCCTTTCGCTCCAGGAGGGCCTGGTATTCCTTGACCATGTCGAGCAGGGTTCTCATTGCCGTTCATTCCTTTCGCTGAATTCTGAAGCCCTGGTGGGCCGTCAGTCTGGTGTGCGGAGCCTGTGCTTACCGCCTGCGCTCCATGGGCTGCTCCATCATCTTCAGGCGCTGGCACTTGCCTTTGGAATAGGCCATGCACCGCGATCCGGCGCAGACCTCGAAGCGTTCATGCATGGTCTGTTTTCCGGTGAAGCCGTTAGTCTCCCGGTCAACTGTTTTCTTGAACGGGCACAGTTTCCGTTCCTCCATGGGTGGTTCCCTCCCTTTCGTAGTTATCCTTCATGTGACTGTTCCGACGGCAGCAGGAGCACTTCTGGTGCCTTGCCTCTTTCCCGCCTGGTCGCCATCGGCATCCGGCGCACCCGCTGTCGCTTACTTCCTGCGGAGTACCAGCCGCTGGAGGCCGTCCGGGCCGGTCTCCAGGCCAATGGCCCGAATCGCCCAGGCCCTGGCCCGTGCTTCCTCCGGGTGCCACCCGCAGTGGGCGCAGGCCGACGGGTCTGGGCACTTTCCGTTCCGATCTCCGGGGTGGATGCCCAGGGTGCAGGTGGTCGGGGCCTTTTTTTCTTTTGGCATTGTTCATCCCCCCTCGCTGAATAGCTGCCTCCAATCGTCGACCACGGTTTTGGCGAGATCCTCTTTTTTCTGCAGGGCCTGGAGTACGGTTTCGTCGATGGTCTTCTCTGCCAGCAGGTGGATGTAGGTGCATGGGTGGTGCTGGCCGATGCGGTGTATCCGGCTCAAGCTCTGGCTGTAGGTGGCGAAGTTGAAGTTGACGCTGTAAAAAATGCAGGTGTCTGCCGCTGTCAGGGTGATGCCGGTACCGGCGGTGTCGATCTGGCCGATGAAGACCGTGGTCTTCGGGTCGGTCTGGAACTGCTGGACGATGTCTCCGCGATCCTCTTTTTTGATGTCGCCGTAGATGGCCACGGCTTTCATTCCGGCGGAGCGGAGTGTCTTTCCGCACAGGGCCTCGATCTCGTGAATCTCTGGGATGAACCGGGCGAATATTACCAGCTTCTTTTTGCCCTCGACCACGTAGTCTTGGAGGATGTCCTCCAGGGCGTCCAGCTTCCCCCGACTGACCAGCTTCGGCTGGATGGCGTCATCCTCCACCAGGAAGCCGCCGGTGAACTGCTGTAGGCGCAGGAGCTTCGTCAGAACCGTGGTGGCGGTGATGGTGCCGCCGTCTGCCAGCTCTGCATAACTGTCCCGCCGGAGCCGGTCGTAAAGGTTGCGCTCCGAGCGGCTCAGTGTGATGTAGCGGTTCTCGAAGGTCTGCTCCGGCAGGTCGAGGGCTTCCTCTTTGGTCACGCGGTAGGCGATGCTGTGTTCCTTTCGGATGAGAGTATCCAGGTCACGGTACCGGACGATCTGCTTGCGGTTGAAACCGCCCATCTCGCAGTAGCGGCTGCGGAAGGCGTAGAAATTCGTCCCGAAGATGGTAGGGTCTAAAAACCGGTATTGGCTCCAGAGGTCTACGGCTTCGTTCTGTACCGGGGTGCCGGAGAGGATGAGCTTGTACCGGGCTTTGTCCCCCAACTGGTGCATGGCCTTGCTCTGGGCTGCGTCGTGGGATTTGATGCGCTGGCTCTCATCGGCGATGACCAGGTCTGCGTCGAAGTCCAGGAGGGCGTCGAAGATTTCCTCTCTCCAGGTGCTTTCGTAGTTGATCACCGCCACCTTCAGGTGGGGGTAGGGGAACCTCTCAAGGTCTGCCAGGGCTTTGAGGCGTTGCTGCTTCGTGCCCAGCAGGGTGCGGATGGTGTAGGGGAAGGCTGCGTAGTCCTGGAACTCTTTGGGCCAGACGGCGACCACCGAGGTTGGTGCGACGATCAGCACCCTGCCGATCCGCTTTTGCTGGTACCCGGCTCCGGCCACGGCGATGGCCGTCAGGGTCTTGCCGCAGCCCATCTCGAAGAGGAAACCGAAGCCTTTATTCACGGGTGTCGTGGGGATCACCTTCTTTTTCTTGCTCTCTCCCTGTCATGCTTTCAGGGTGATGGTCAGTCGTTTATGTAATATGGGGTGCTTCTGAAGGCGGGTTTTAATGCCCCCCCCCCGCGTCACGGAGGGTAACGTACGCGGTGCCTCTGCCGTTGAGCTGCATATCGATGGGGGAGCCGCAGGCGATACAGTTGATGGTGATGGTGTCTCCGGTGGCGTTGGTCTGGTACTTGAACTCCCTGCCGCACTTGCACTTGGCGTAGGCGGGGCGCATATAGGTCTTGTCCAGCGTGGTGACGTGGCCGCAGCTGTGGCACCTGTTACTGGTGATCTCCGCTCGGCTGCAGAACTCTCTGGTCTGGCCGCAGCTCTCGCACTCCACGATGAGGAAGCCCTTGACGGCTCTCCGGCTGAAGCTCGCTTCAGGCCCGGTGTCTTCGGTTTCCTCCGCTTCGGCTTTGGGCTTGTCCTGGGATGGGGTGGCCGCTGCGGTCGCGTTCGGCCAGCTCTCCCGTCTGCCGAACAGGCGCTCCACCCGGCTGAGCAGCTGCTCCGGCTCCGATGGAGGCTCCGGCTCTGCCGGTACTCGCTCCGGGCCGTACTCCCGGATGAAATCCTCCAGGGTCAGGCTCTCGACGCCGGTCTTCATTGCGACGGTGCGCTCTGCGATTGCTCCGGCGCTCTTGCCCCAGCCGGGGAGCTGAAGGAGGAGGTCTGCGCTGTCCAGCATGGCGAGGCAGATCCTCATGTAGTCGCGGTTCTCCATGCCGATGGGCAGGGTGGCCGGGTTCAGCGGCAGGTGGCCTGCCTCGCTGACGATCCGTGCGGCGTCATCGAACTCCGCCTTGTAGGTTTCCAGCCTCGACGAGATGGGGCCGGAGAGGAAAACTTTCAAGGGCTTTCTCATGGTGTTCATTCCTTTCATCTATGCTCCTTCAGCCGGTCAGGCTGTTAAGGGTCTGAATGGGTGCCCCCCCCCCGCCTCCAGGGGAGGCCTCTGCCCACCAGAGGGCGGGGTCAAGGTCGAAGTCGACGTGTGGCGGGATGTCGAAGTACCGGCCTGTAAAGGGGTCATTGTAGCGGATACCCATTTCGTCCAGTTCCCGCATGGCCCGTCTCATGGTGGCCCAGATGCTGCGGGTGTCATCCCAGGCGTAAATGAAGCCGTCCGGGGCGATGACCGATCTCTTCGTCTTGTGGTTGCAGTAGAGCTGGATCGTGCCCCGGTTGATGGTGGTGTCCATGGCTGCTTGCCGTGCGCTGGGGTAGGCGTCCACCACCTCCAGGGTCAGGTCTATCTTCACCACGGGGAGCTTCTTGCAGTAGGTCTTGTTCTTTTTGGCCAGGAATGCGGCCCGCGCTCGTGCTCTCTGGCCCTCCTTTGTGCCCACCACCATGTTGGAGAGGCTGACGTCTGCCGGATTGCCGTTCTTCAGGTAAATGATGTAGTCGGGTGGCAGGTTCTTCAGCCAGGTCTCCGCCATCAGGCGGGTCATGGTGTGGGTGCGATGCGTCTTGGCGTCAGGTTTGAGCGTGACCACCAAATATGGGCCGTGGCTGGTGTTCCGAAGGCGTGGGTGCAGCTCTTTCGGCTGCTCCAGGCGCTTCCCTGTGCCGTGGGCCTTGTAGGAACGCACCCGGCCCTCCGTGCTGATCTGGTACCAGCCGTTGTATCCGGGGATGTCCCGCCAGTACTCCACCCGGCCCTTCATCGCCAGCCGAGCCTCTTGCCGCAGCGGTGGCAGTGGGAGTGGTTGATTTGGACGCGGCTATTGCAGGCAGGGCAATGCCAGACGCCGTCTTTGTGGGTGGGCTTCCCTGGGGCCTCGTACTTCCGGTGGAGGGTCTGGTACTGCTTTGCCATGGAATTGTAGTCCTGCAGGAAATCCAGGGTGGTCTCCAGGTCGGTGCAGCCCTCCCCACTCAGGGCGGCGAGGATGCGGATGGCCGTCTCGCAGGCGGTGACGTCGGTCTTCCAGATTTCGTTCTCCGGGTCGCTCTTGGCAAACTCTGCGCTGCTTGCCCGAAGGCTCCCCAGCTGGTTGATGATGTCGTTGATGGTCATGGTTTCGTTCATGGTTCATCCCTCCAGGTTTTCAGTTCATCGGAGCGCATACCAATGGGGGTGCTAAAGCCGTTCCAGAGGATATCTACAATGCCCCAGCTTCCCACGCTTACAACCTCTCCAATCTCATATTTCTCCGGGTGTATTGCAAGGAGTTTCATATCTGGTGTGAGTTCCACCTTGTCGCCAATGCTAAAATTGTTATAGGGCATGGCTTCCGTTCCTCCGTTCGATTGCGTCGGGGTTGGCCCATCCAAAGGCGACCAGGCACATATTGGCTCCCCGCACCTGGTGGTCATAGAGGGACATCTTCACGGGGTAATCGGCGAGAGGCTTCGGGTGTGGATTCACTCGCTCGCTGTCTATGGCCTCCTGGACACGGTGGAGCTGCGACCGGCGCTGGGCGATGGCTGGGGGCAATTGTACGATACTGGCCAGCTTGTCCAGCAGTTCCATGTCTGCGGTGCCGGTGAGCAGCTGCGTCTTTCTGTCCCAGCGCATTTTGTTCCAGCTCTTGATGACCGCGAATTGGACGTTGTCTGCCTCTTTGATTAGAAGGGTGGTACCCTGAAGGGCGATCTTCATGCCTGCGCCGCCTCCATTTCCTGTGCGTAGTCCCCGTAGGCAGTGAGTGCAGCTCTGCTGTACCCGCTGGAGGTCGTTCCGCTGTCGATGGCGGCTCTGGCGTTCCCAGGCCCCATGTTGTAGGCCATGTAGAGGCTGTGGTCGGTGATCCAGCCGAAGCCGTAGCCCTCCGAAAGCTCCCGGATGTAGTCCAAGGCGACGGCGGCGCACTGTACCGGGTCTGTCAGGTCGGTGACACCGAGGGCCTCCATGCGGCCTGTGTGCCAGCGGGTGTTGACCTGCATCATGCCGATGCTCACGCCGTTGTCGCCTACCGCATCGGTGTCGAATCTGCTCTCTACCCAGGCAATGGCCATGATGGCGCAGAAGGTGTCCCGGTCTCCGCCGCAAAGCTCAAGTATTGCGGCCTGGGTCTCCGCGTCCAGGGAGACGCTCTCCAGGAGCTTCACGGCGGTCGCGGCCTCCGGCGTCGGCTCCGGCGTGGCGGTCGGCCCTATGTAACTGCTCGCAGTCGGGGCCGGGGCGCAAATCTCCGGGGATGGTAAGGGAGCCGAAAGCGCAGGCGTCCGGCTCCCCTGGGTGGCCGCACTCGTGACCGCCATGCCGATGGCGAAAACGGCCACCGCTCCGACGGCAGCTGCCTGCGCGATCCGTCTGCGGCGCTGACGCTTCCGACGAGCCGCTCTCCGTTCAGAGATGCGCCGTCGAGCCGCCTGGGCCGCTTCGAGTGCTTCCTGTTCAATTTCCTGTTCGATGAATTCCCAGTCCATGCCGGTTCCTCGCTTTCTCTCCCGCATTCATTCTTTCGGTACCCGTACCCAGGTGCCGGTTGATTTGTCGCAGACAATCAGGCCGGTCTCTGTCTCCATCACCAAGAGGTAGCTGCCGGGGTGGAGGCCCTTGCTGCTCACCAGAATCTTCTGCTTCCGGGTCAGGCGCTTCAGCTGCTTCATGGGTCACCGCCCATCTCGACGATGATGACTCGCTGGCACTTCCCGTCCAGCCGGATCACCTTTGTCCGCCTGCTGTTTTTGTCGGCCCGGATGGCCCCGGCCTTTTCCAGCGCCCTCATGGCGATGCGCCTGCCGACTCCGATTTCCTCGAAGCTCTGGTAGGCATCTTCCTTGCAAATGGCGGCGCTTCCGTCCCAGCTCCGAAGGGGGGTGTTCTCCGCCATGTCCTGGACGATCCTGCTCAATTCCTCGATTTGGCTGTCCTGCAGCTGCTGCCGCATTGCTGTCCGGCGGAGCTTCCGCTCCTGGCCATCCAGGCGGCTTTCGATCCCCTCAAAGCGGCCCTCCATGTCCTGAAAGCCCTTTGTGACGGTATCGGTTAGCTGGGCGATGGCCTGGAGGATCATCTGCTCGTTATCCATGCGTCCGGCCCCCTCTGGCTTCCTGGGCCAGCCACCAGGTGGGGTTGTTCCGCTTGTCCTGGTGTGGGCATCCGTCGGCGTCGCAGTCCTCCCGCTCGCAGGATGAGCAGAAGGTCTGGCTGAAGCATTCGTCCCATGGGCTGTTGGCTACGGGGAGGGAGGCCAGGAAATTCCCCAGCGCCTCCGGCGAAGCCGTGAGGACTTCGTAGTTGCTGCTCATGCTGTTCACTCCTTCCTGGGCTTTAGGCTTTCTTCCGGCGCTCCCTGCGGTTGCCCCGCCGTCTCAAATTCTCCTGGTACACGGCCTGCCCACGGGCGGCATCGTACTGGGGGCGGGAATTGCGATCCAGCTTCCCGGTCTTGCCCCGCTCCAGCTCCGTGTAAATGGTGCCGGTAGCAAAGCCCAGCCGGGTGGCAATCGAGGCGGCGCTCTCTCCTTCAGCCCATCGCTTTGCGATCTCTTTTCGGTCGTTTAGTGTCAGTCCCATGGTTTTTCGCCTCCTTTCGCGCCGAAAAGTGCAAAAAAATAAAGGTTAGACAGGCTTGAAACCTTGTCTAACCTAATTATGAGGGCTGCAGGGGAGGAAAAGAGGAAATGTGCCCCTTGACAAGGAAAGAAACTATGATAAAATAACTCTGTTAAACGCCTTGATGGAGCAAAGCGCCGCGGTTGGCTGTCAGCGAGAGGGGATGGTGAGAGCCCTCGGCCGGGACCGGGGCGCGGGCCACTCCGGAGCGGCCCGGGAGGACCGGGACGGCTCATCCCCGTTACTGCGGATGACAACGAGGGGTCCCCGTCTGGGGATCATCAGGGTGGTACCGTGGAAGACTTGCTTTCGCCCCTGAACCGGGTTCTGGATGGAACCTGGTTCAGGGGCGTTTTCGTTGGAAAAGGAAGGAGACGCAAGTGATGAAGCAGTATGTGGTGGACGCCTTTGCCGACCGCGTATTTGAGGGAAACCCGGCGGCGGTGTGCCTGCCGGAGTCCTGGCCCAGCGAGGAGCAGATGATGGCCATTACCCGGGAAAACAACCTGTCCGAGACGGCCTTTGCCGTCCGGGAGGGGGAGGACTGGCGGCTGCGATGGTTCACCCCCGGGGGCGAGATCGACTTGTGCGGCCACGCCACCCTGGCGGCCGCCTATGCCATCAGCCGGTTTGTGGACCCGGACGCGGAGGAGCTGCGGTTTCAGACCCTCAGCGGCCTGCTGACCGTGAAGCGGGAGGGGGAGCTCTACTCCATGGACTTCCCCGCCTACACGCTCAAGCCCCTGGAGGTCACCGACGCCATCACCGAGGCGCTGGGGGCCCGGCCGAAGGAGGTCTGGCGGGCCAGAGATCTGGTGTGCGTCTTTGACGACCCCCAGCAGGTCATTCAGATGAAGCCCGACCTGGACAAGGTGAGGGCCCTGAAGGGGGCGCTGATGCAGGTCACCGCCCCGGGGACGGGGACGGAGTTTGACTGCATCTCCCGCACCTTCGCCCCCAAGATGGAGGTACCCGAGGACCCGGTGTGCGGCTCCGGCCACTGCCACATCGTGCCCTACTGGGCGGCGAAATTAGGAAAGACCCAGCTGGCGGCCCGGCAGGCCTCTCCCCGGGGCGGCACCCTGTACTGCCGTCTGGAAGGGGACCGGGTGATCCTGGCGGGGCGCGCGGCTCTGTACTCTGTGGCAGAGCTGATGGTATAAGGGTATTTGAAGGAGGAAAAAACAACATGAAAAAACTCTGTATGCTCACGGCTGCGGCGCTGGCCCTGATGCTTCTGGCGGGCTGTTCCGCCCAGGAGGAGACGGAGCCCCTGCCCGCGAGCATGGATCAGGAGACCGTTCTGGCCGCCGGAGAGGAGATTTTGAACCAGCTTCTGGACGGGGAATATGAGGCGGTCTATGGGGAGTTCCGGGAGGACATCCGGGCGAACCTGACAGTGGAGAGCGTTCAGGAGCTGATCGAGTCCGAGACCCAGGAGGCCGGGACCTACGAGGGCATTGAGAAGGCGGACACCATCGGCAGTACCGAGGGGGAGGAGCACGGCATCGCCCGCTTCCTGTGCAACTTCTCGGAGGAGGATGTGGCCATCAATCTGGCCTTTGACCCCGATATGGAGCTCATCGGCCTGTCCGCCGGCGTCCAGACCTCCGGCTGGAGCTTCTCCAATCTGACCGGAAACCTGAGCGGGCTGTTCGGGGGATAAGCCGCCGGAGGCCCGGGAAAAGCCGGGCTCATCAATATAGTTACACAAGAAAAAGATCGATATTTGGGAGGTAATTGATTATGCGAGACCCGAAACCTTTTGGATTGAACGAGCTGCGGGAGATGTTCCTGAAATTTTTTGAGACCAAGGAGCACCTGCGTCTCCCCAGCTTCTCTCTGATTCCTCAGAATGACGCGTCCCTGCTGCTCATCAACAGCGGCATGGCCCCCATGAAGCCCTGGTTCACCGGGGAGCAGGAGCCCCCCCGCCACCGGGTGTGCACCTGTCAGAAGTGCATCCGCACCGGCGACATTGAGAACATCGGCAAGACCGCCCGCCACGGCACCTATTTCGAGATGCTGGGCAACTTCTCCTTCGGGGACTACTTCAAGCACGACGCCATCCACTGGGCCTGGGAGTTCCTCACCTCCCCCGAGTGGGTGGGGCTGGACCCGGAGCGGCTCTATCCCTCCGTCTTTGCCGGCAATGAGACCACCCCCGCCGACGACGAGGCCTTCGCCATCTGGCGGGATGAGATCGGCATCCCCGAGGACCGCATCTTCAAGTTCGGCAAGGAGGACAACTTCTGGGAGCACGGCTCCGGCCCCTGCGGCCCCTGCTCCGAGATCTACTACGACCGGGGCCCCGAGTGGGGCTGCGGCAAGCCGGGCTGCACCGTGGGCTGCGACTGCGACCGCTATATCGAGGTGTGGAACATCGTGTTCTCCCAGTTCGACAACGACGGGGAGGGCCACTACACCGAGCTCAAGCAGAAGAACATCGACACCGGCATGGGCCTGGAGCGCCTGGCCTGCGTGTGCCAGAAGGTACCCTCCCTGTTTGACGTGGACACGGTGATGAACATCACCCACAAGGTCACCGAGCTCACCGGGGCCTCCTACGGCCAGAGCCACGGTGTGGACGTGTCCCTGCGGGTCATCACCGACCACATCCGCTCCGCCACCTTTATGATCTGCGACGGGGTGCTCCCCTCCAACGAGGGCCGGGGCTATGTGCTGCGCCGCCTGCTGCGCCGGGCCGCCCGCCACGGCAAGCTGCTGGGGGTGAACGAGCCCTTCCTGTACAAGGTGTGCGACACCGTCATCCACGAGAACGAGGGCCACTACCCCGAGCTGCGGGAGCGCCAGGACTATATCACCAAGGTCATCCGGGTGGAGGAGGAGAACTTCGCCAAGACCATCGACGGCGGCCTGCGGATTTTCAACGACATGCTCGCCCAGCACCAGGAGAAGGGGGAGAAGGTGTTCTCCGGCGAGGACGCCTTCAAGCTGTACGACACCTACGGCTTCCCCATGGACCTGACCCTGGAGATGGTGGAGGAGCAGGGCATGACCCTGGACGAGAAGGCCTTCCATTCTCTTATGGAGGAGCAGCGCCAGCGGGCCCGGAAGGCCCGGGAGGCCCTGGGCGACCTGGGCTGGGCCGGCGTGGAGTTCGGCAAGGATGTGCCCGAGACCCAGTTTGTGGGCTATGACCACACCGCCATTGACGACGCCAAGGTGGTGGCCCTGGTGGTGGAGAACGAGCAGGCCGAGGAGCTCATGCCCGGCGTGGAGGCCATCGTGGTGCTGGACAAGACCCCCTTCTACGCCGAGATGGGCGGCCAGGTGGCCGACCACGGCGTCATCGCCAAGAGCGGCGAAAACGGCTGCCTGTTTACCGTCACCGACGTGCAGAAGAACAAGGGCGGCAAGTATATGCACTACGGCAAGGTCACCGAGGGCACTTTGAAGCTGGGGGACACCGTCTCCGCCCAGATCGACGCGCCCCGCCGGAACGCCGTACGCCGGGCCCACACCGCCACTCACCTGCTCCACAAGGCCCTGCAGACCGTGCTGGGCAGCCATGTGCACCAGGCCGGCTCTCTGGTGGAGCCCGACTACCTGCGCTTTGACTTCACCCACTTCTCCGCCATGACCGCTGAGGAGCTGAGTGAGGTAAGCCGTATTGTGAACGAGTCCATTCTGGAGGGCTACCCCGTGGACACCAAGGTCATGGGCATCGAGGAGGCCAAGCAGACCGGAGCCACCGCCCTGTTCGGGGAGAAGTACGGCGACCAGGTCCGTGTGGTGGATATGGGCGGCTACTCTGTGGAGTTCTGCGGCGGCACCCACCTGGACAACACCGCCAAGGTGGGCGTGTTCCACATCAGCAGCGAGTTCTCCGTGGCCAGCGGCGTGCGCCGCATCGAGGCCACCACGGGCCTCAAATCCCTGGAGGTGATGAACCGGAACCAGGAGCTGCTGTTCCAGGCCGCCGCCGCTTTGAAGGCCAAGCCCGGCGAGCTGCGGGAGAAGGCGGAGCAGGCCATGAGCGACCTGAAGGCCCTGCACCAGGCGGTGGAGCGCTTCAAGGCCAAGGAGTCCGCCGGTGAGACGGAGCGCATCCTCTTCGGCGCCCGGTCCGTGGGCGATCTGAAGGTGCTCACCGCCACCGTCAACGAGGCGGACGCCAACAAGCTGCGCCAGATGGGCGACCTGCTCCGGGACAAGGCCCCCAATGTGGTGGGCGTCCTGGCCACGGTCAACGGGGAGAAGATCACTTTCCTGGCGGTCTGCGGCAAGGAGGCCGTGGCCAAGGGCATCAAGGCCGGCGACATCATTAAGGCGGTCACCGCCATCTGCGGCGGCAAAGGCGGCGGCAAGCCCGACAGCGCCATGGGCGGCGGCAGTGATGTGTCTAAGCTGGATAATGCCCTGGCCTGCGTGGACGATTTTGTGTCCCAGAAGCTGGGAGTGTAATCCTTACTCCTAATAATTGAAATTGATTTGGGCGGGCGGTCCCCCATAAGGGGCCCGCCCGCCCTTCTTGCTCTCTCTTGCGGAGGACTATGGGCGTGCAAGCATTTCTGCCTGATTCTTCATTTCTTGCGGCTATTCGTCTGAAACCACCGTGTGGACGCAGTTTTTTGTAACCGTTTTTTCATTTTTATGTCATCAGTTTGACAAGAGACTGACGGCGTTCCGTGATATACTGGTTCCAGAAACCGAGGAAAGGAGGGTCCTGCTGTGAAAAAGCTGATCCTATCCCTGACACTGATCGCCCTGCTGACCGCCTCTCTGGGCGGCGCGGCCTTTGCCCAGTCCCAGCAGGAGCCGCTTCCCGAGGTGACCACCGAAACGGCCCAGGGGAGCGCTCCCGCCCAGGCGGACGCCTCCCAGTCCATGTATCCCGCCGTCCACGCCTTGGTGATGGCCATGACGGAGAACCACCTGGACTACGACCCGGAGGACCCGGAGTTCCTGTGGACCAGTCTCTACTATATGCTCAGCTTGTATGGAGAGATGGATGAGCGCTCGGAGCTCACCGACGACACCCTGATCCTTCCCAGTGAGGTGGTTCAGGACTACGCGGCGGCCCTCTACCCCGACGTCGCCACTCTGCCGGAGATTCCCGCCCCTATTTCTGAGCGCATCTCCTACCGCGCCGCGGACGGCACCTACCGCCTGGCCCGGGGCGACGAGGGACTCTCCCAGGTGACAGTGGAGCCGCCCATCTATCTGAGCAGCGGCCCCGTCGTGATGAACGGAGCCCTGAAGTCCCTGGAGGACGGTAGCACCCTGCGGGAGTTCCAGGTGACCCTGGCCGCCCGGGACTGCATGTTCGGCTACATCATCACTGATTTGACATTTTCTGATTGAATTTCTCCTCTTTGGGAAGAAAGCCCGATCTGTGATCGGGCTTTCTTCCTGCTTGCCGGATTGAGAGGCCGGTATTTTGGGGAGACTGACGGGAAATGAAACCCACTCCGGCCGGAGTTTGAGGATTGAACTGCGGACGGAATGGGAAACAGCCTTACGATCTTTTTCGTGTCAAACAGATTCCGGCGACGGCTCCCACAAAGACAATGGGAGCCAGCCGGATAAACAGCCACTCGAAGGCGTGAAATAGTACTCCGACAACAGCTGTTTCGGGGTCGCTGTAATCCCAGTTTAAGTATGGGCTGTTGAACACAAATAAGGCCGCGAAAATGAGTATGACTGCCCCGCACAGTACAATGCACGCACCGCGGAGTATTTTGCGCCGCATGTCTTTCCGCCGCGCCAGCTGCAGGTTGATGACCTCCAGCCTCTGGGAGATCGCGCTCAGGTCCTCGGCCTTCGTCTCGGCAACCGTTTCTCCAAGCAGAGTGCTCACGGGTGTCTCAAGCGCCTCTGATATGGCAAGCAGCATATCAGAATCAGGGACCGACAATCCCTGTTCCCATTTTGAGATCGTCTGCCGCACCACGTTCAACTTGATGGCCAGCTCCTCCTGGGAAAGACCTTTTGATTTCCGGATCGCTCTGATATTTTCGTTCAGCATGGGGATACGCTCCTTTCTTGTCAGCTCTATTGTACGAAAAACAGCCCGTTGCCGCAAGCAACGCAGATTAACATGGGGACCAAATCAGCCATACAGAACGTGACGGCCTGTGTAAATCATCCCACCGCGCAGAAGGAACGGCTGGATTTTGCTCTTGTTCTCCCGCCTGCGGTGTACTATAATGAAGAAACAAAATGATTTGTGTTTGAGGTGTGTCTGAATGAAACCTGACATCCATGCTTATATCCGGCCCGGCGCCCATGCCCATCTGGTGGGCATCGGCGGCGTGTCCATGTCCCCCCTGGCCGAGGTACTCCACGGAGCGGGGGTGACAATCACCGGTTCTGATATGCACGACAGCGAGACGGTGGAGCATCTCCGCTCTCTGGGAATCCCCGTGGTCATCGGCCACCGGGGAGAGAGCGTCCAGGGGGCGGGGTGCATCATCCGCACCGCCGCGGTCCACGACGACAACCCCGAAATTGCCGCCGCCCACGCCGCCGGCATCCCGGTCTTTGAGCGGGCGGAGGCCTGGGGCGCCATCATGCGCCACTACCAGAACGCCCTGTGTGTGGCGGGCACCCACGGAAAGACCACCACCACCTCCATGTGCACTCAGATTTTCCTGGCCGCCCAGCGGGACCCCACGGTGATGATCGGGGGCACCCTCCCCGCCCTGGGGTCGGGACACCGGGTGGGGAAGGGGGACACCATCATTCTGGAGTCCTGTGAGTACTGCAACTCCTTTCTCTCCTTTTTCCCCACCGTGGCGGTGATTCTGAATGTGGACGCAGACCACCTGGACTTTTTCAAGGATTTGGAGGACGTGAAGCACTCCTTCCGCCGGTTTGCCCAGCTGGTGCCGGAGGGGGGGACGGTCATTGCCGACGGGGACGACGCCAACACCATGGACGCCCTGAAGGGGCTGGAAAAGCCTATGCTCACCTTCGGTCTGGAGCAGGGGGACATCCGCACATCTAACCTCACCTATGAGAAGGGAGTGGGCTCCTTCGACCTGATCTGCCGGGGAGAGAACCTGGGCCGGATCACCCTCCAGGTCCCGGGGGTCCACAATGTGCGCAACGCCCTGGCGGCCGCCGGGGCTGCCCTTCAGCTGAAGGTGCCCTTTGCCGCCATTCAGGAGGGGCTCCACGCCTTTACCGGGGCGGGCCGCCGCTTTGAGCGGAAAGGGGAGTACCACGGTGCAGTGCTCTATGACGACTACGCCCACCACCCCGGGGAGCTGCGGGCCCTGCTGCCCACCGTAAAAACCCTGGGGTATGACCGGGTGATCTGCGCCTTTCAGCCCCACACCTACTCCCGGACCAAGGAGCTCTTTGACGACTTCGTGGAGGTGCTCCAGCTGCCGGACAAGGTGCTCCTGGCGGAGATCTTCGCCGCCCGGGAGACGGATACCCTGGGGATCTCCTCCAAGGACCTGGCCGACCGCATTCCCGGGGCGGAGTACTGTCCCACCCTGGAGGATGTGACCGACCGCCTTGCCCAGCTGGCTCAGCCTGGGGACCTGCTCCTCACCGTGGGCGCGGGGGACATCCATGTGGCGGGAGAGCGCCTGCTGGAGCGAACGGAATAATAGGAGAGGCCGGGGGTTCTGGCAATACGGTGAAAATTTCAAAGGGCGCGGCCAAACGGCCGCGCCCTTCTGCTCTGTAAGCTGGCCGGTTAAGCGCGTTCCAGCTCCCCTCGGATGGCCTCAAACACTTCGCCGCTATCCTGGCACATGACCAGTAGGACGGTGCCGTCCTCCAAGGTCTCCAGCCGGGCCTCCTGAGCCACCTGGTACTGGTCGGGCAGATAGAACTCAAAGCTGCTCTGCTGCCGGTCCACATAGCCCTGGAGGGCCTCCCGCACCGCGTCCGTCTTGCCCTGGACCGGCCGGACGGCGGCGATGGCGTATGCCTGGGTGTTCATCACGGATACGCTGGCTCCGAAGGCCTCCACGTCCTCTTCTGCCAGCCCCAGAGACTCCAGAGCCAGTGCGGAGGCTCCGTCCTCCGGATCAAATCGGCTGATTACCGGGTTGTACTCCACCATTTCGCCGCCGTGGTTTGTGATGGCCTGGACGTACAGGTCGGTCCACTCCTCCGCCGTACGCTCCGGCTCCCTGCCGGAGCAGCCGGTCAGGGCGGCCAGGGCCAGCGCCGCGGCGCACAAGAGCGCAGCTCTCTTTTTCATCAGCAATCCTCCCATGCTGCAAAAATCAGGGCCGCCGGACAGTGGTCCGGCGGCCCGTTGTTGGCAGGATACCCGCTTTTACAGCGCTTTATTCATGATGCGGGAACAGAAGCTGGACAGAGGTTCCCCGGCCCACCTGACTGTCCATGTGGATCTGGGCTCCGTGGAGGGAGGCCCCGTGCTTCACAATGGACAGACCCAGCCCGGTGCCGCCGATCTCCTTGGAGTGGCTCTTGTCCACCCGGTAGAACCGCTCGAACACCCGGGACTGGTCCTCCACCGGAATGCCGATGCCGGTGTCTTCCACGGTGACCTCGGCCGACCCGTCGTCGGCGGGGGCCACCGTCACATTGACGGTGCCGCCGGGGTGGTTGTACTTGATGGCGTTGTCACACAGGTTGTACACCATCTCGTCCAGCACGCTGGGGATGCCGCGCACCTCCACCGACAGGCCCATCACCTTCAGAGTGACTCCGGCCTTCTGGGCGGCGGAGTCCAGCCGCCGGGCTACGTCCTGGGCGACGGAGAGGAGATTTACCGGCTCCCGCTCCAGACTCTCGGCCCCCTCATCCAGCCGGGAGAGGCGGATGATGTCCTCCACCAGGGCAATGAGGCGCTGGGCCTCCTGGTAGATGTCGCCGGCAAAGCTCTGGATATCCTCAGGCTTGACCATGCCGCTCTGCATAATCTCCGCAATGCCGGAGATGGAGGTGAGGGGGGTTTTCAGCTCGTGGGAGACGTTGGCGGTGAACTCCCGCCGAAGCTCGTCCCGCTGTTCCTGCTCGGTCACATCCAGAAGCACCAGCACAGCGCCGGCGGGTTTTCCGTCGGCCAGCACCGGGTTGGCCAGCAGTTTGCAGTACCGGCCGTTCAGATGGAGCATCTGTTGGCTGCGCTTGCCTGAGAGGGCCTCGTCCACCGCCTGGCGGAAGGGCTCCTCCCGGTTGAGCACCAGCACATTGACCTCACCCTCCGGCTCCTCCACGCCCAGCAGGCGCAGAGCGCCCGAGTTGTGGGAGAGCACGTGGCCCTGCCGGTCCAGGAGCAGAAAGCCCTCGGACATGTTGTCGGTGAGAGCGGCAAACTCGGTCTGCCGCTGCTTGAGCAGATTCATCTGCTGCTGGATGGTGTCGTTCTGCCGCTTCAGGCGGGAGAGGAGGGGGGTGAGCTCGTCGTAGGTCTCACAGTCCTCCGGGTGCTCCAGATCCAGGCTCAGAATCGGCTTGATCAGCCCCTTGGACAGCCGGGAGGCCAGCACCGCCGAGAGCAGCAGAGACAGCACCAGGATGATCAAAATGGGCTGGATCATGGAGATGAGCAGCAGTCCCACCGTCTTCTGGGCGCTGGCCAGACGGATCACCGTCCCGTCGGAGAGCCGCTGAGTGACATACAGGGTCTGCTCCGACAGAGTGGAGGAGAAGCGCTGGGCGGTGCCCGTCTCAGAGGTCAGGGCCTCCCGGATCTCCTCCCGGTCGGCGTGGTTCTCCATGGTGGAGGCGTCCGCCTCATTGTCGTAGAGGACTGTGCCGTCGGCGGCCACCCAGGTCACCCGGCTGGTGGTGTGCAGGCCGTTGAGGTAATCCATGCCGTCCAGCTCCACCCCGCGGGACACCAGCCAGGTCTCGCTCTCCAGCTCGGTCATCATCTGGTCGCTGAAATACTGGTACAGCATCCCCATAAAGAGGGCAATGGACAGTACCATCACCGATACTGCCACTGCCATGGAAGTACGAAAGAGTTTTGCCGTCATGTCCGCTCCTTATTCGTTCCGGGCCGTGCCCGCGGAAAGGTCTGTGCTGATCTTATAACCGATGCCCCGCACCGTCTCGATGCAGTCCCCGGAGTGTCCCAGCTTCTGCCGCAGGGTGCGGATGTGCACATCCACCGTGCGGCTGGCCCCGTCGAACTCATAGCCCCAGATGGTGTTGAGCAGCTGGTCCCGGGTAAAGACGGTGCCCGCCCGCTCCAGCAGGAGGCAGAGCACCTGAAACTCCTTCAGGGTCAGGGTGACCTCCCGGTCCCCGTCCCGGACGATGTGCCGGGCCGGGTCCACAAAGAGGGAACCCAGGGAGTAGGTCTTTTCCTTGGGGGCCTCCTGCCCGCCGTGGCGCAGGGCGGCCCGGATGCGGGCCATCAGCTCCATCATGCCGAAGGGCTTGGCCACATAGTCGTCGGCCCCCTCATCCAGGCCCAGCACCTTGTCATACTCGGTGCTTTTGGCGGTGAGCATGATAATAGGCACGCCCTTGGTGGCCGGCAGGGAGCGCAGGCGCTTGAGCACCTGGAGCCCGTCCTCCTCCGGCAGCATGATGTCCAGCAGGACCAGCTCCGGCGTCTTTTGCTCCAGCGCCTCCCAGAACTGGGACGGGCGCTCGAAGCCCTCGGCCTCCATACCCTGGCTTTGGATGGTGTAGACCACCAGCTTCCGGATGCTGGCGTCGTCCTCCAGTATATAGATCACGGCGTTTCAACCCCTTACATGTATCTGATTGAGAAGGAGCGGGCGTCGTCCGTCCGCTCCTAAAATATATTTGATTAGTCCTCGCTGTGCTGTCCGGTGAGGGAGTACTCCACCCACTGGGCGATGTTCACCGCATGGTCGCCGATGCGCTCCAGGTACTTGGCGATCATCAGCAGGTCGATGCACACCTCGCCGTCGTCCCCCTGGCCGATGAGGCGGATCAGCTCGTTCTTCACGTTCAGGAACAGCTCGTCGATCTCATCGTCCTTGCGGACCACGCTCTGGGCCAGCTCCAGGTTTTTGCGCACATAGGAGTCAATGCTGTCGGTGACCATGCCGATGACGCTGCGGGCCATCTCCGCAATGGATACCCGGCTGGTGAGGGGACTGTCGGCAATGAAGCGGGTGATCTCGGCGATGTCCGCGGCCTGATCGCCGATGCGCTCCATGTCGGAGATCATCTTCAGGGCCGCCGAAATGGCACGCAGGTCACTGGCCACCGGCTGCTGCTGCAGCAGCAGCTTCATGC